>Ga0272443_10000368_pt1 | contig 86023 bp, 75 predicted proteins | sample SSMAcet12_FD_193581 | JGI IMG/M metagenome (GOLD analysis project Ga0272443, IMG submission 193581) | Marine sediment archaeal communities from Little Sippewissett salt marsh, Falmouth, MA, United States - SSM-Acet-12 | ecosystem: Environmental > Aquatic > Marine > Wetlands > Sediment ...
CGCGGGCGTCGTTGGAATCGCCAGGGAATCGAGGCCCACCTGGCCGTCAGTTGCCTCTACCACAACTCCAAACAATGGCCAACCTACTGGCCCAACGCCACAACGCCCTAAAATCTGCACAGACACGGCCTGGCCGGTCACGGCAAAATGTCTTGACAGGGCCGGGGGCAATCCCTACAGTGGCCCATTCGTATGCGCACGCTCCCATGAGGGGAGGTGTCTAACCCGAAAGAAACACGTTTGTAGTGAGAATCAGCTAAGGAGACAGACCGATGGCAACAAAGGTAGCAATTAACGGTTTCGGCCGGATCGGCAGAGCGGTCGCGCGAATCATCCTGCAACGGCAAGGCGAGCTGGAGTTGGTCGCCATCAACGACCTGGCCGACGCCAAGGCCCTGGCCCACCTGTTCAAGTACGATACCGTCATGGGCCGCTGGGACGGCACCGTCGAGGTCAAAGGCGACGAGCTGGTCATCAACGGCAAGGGCATCAAGGTCATGGCCGTCCGCAACCCGGCCGAGCTGCCCTGGAAGGACATGGGCGTCTCGATCGCGGTCGAGTCTACCGGTATCTTCCGCACCAAGGAATCGCCCAAGGGCGGTTACATGGACCACATCAAAGCCGGCGCCAAGAAGGTCATCCTGACCGTCCCGGCCAAGGACGACATTGACGCCACCGTGGTGCTGGGCGTCAACGACGAGGCCATCACCGCCTCGACCCAGGCCATCTCCAACGCCAGCTGCACCACGAACTGCCTGGCCCCGTTGAGCAAAGTCCTGAACGATACGTTCGGTATCGAAAAGGGTCTGATGGTCACGGTCCACGGGTATACGAACGACCAGAACGTCTGTGATATGATTCACAGCGATTTGCGTCGGGCCCGCGCTGCCGCCCAGAACATCATTCCGACAACGACCGGTGCGGCCAAGGCCGTCGGCAAGGTCATCCCGGAACTCAACGGCAAGCTGGACGGCTACGCCCTCCGCGTCCCGGTCATCACCGGTAGCGCCGTCGACCTCGTGGCCGATCTGAAGAAGGAAGTGACGAAGGAAGAGGTCAACGCGGCCGTCAAAGCCGCCGCCGAAGGCCCCCTCAAGGGCATTCTGGCCTACTGCGACGAGCCGATCGTCAGCAGCGATATCATCAGCGATTCGCATTCGAGCATCTTCGACTCGCTGTGCACCATGGTGCAGGGCAAGACCGTCAAGGTGGTCAGTTGGTACGACAACGAGTGGGGCTACTCGAACCGTACCGTCGACATCATGGAAAAGGTTGCCAAGATGTAGTCAATTTTCGGCGTCTGCACCCCTTACCCGGGGTGCAGACGCCCTTTTTCTTGGCTCAATTGGGGGCCGAGAACCGCCGTAGGTCCTATGGGGCTTACAGGCTCTCTTCAGGCAACCGGCCTCTTCGAGGCCGGGTTCATTTTGAGAGGACGTTTGTCCATGGACACAACACAGCTTGAGCAAACGCTGGTGCTGATCAAACCGGATGCCCTCAAGAATTCCGTCACCGGCTTTCTCCTGTCGCAGCTTTCCGAGTTCCACACCGGCTCACGTTTCGCCGCGGCCAAGATCGTCAACGTCAACCGGATGCTGGCCGAGGAACACTACGCCGAACACCGGGGCAAAGGGTTCTACGCCGCCCTGCTCGACTACATTACGGGCAAGGTACACTACGCGCAGGATGCGTGGAAACGCCGCGTCATTGCGATCGTCTACCTGGGCCCCAATTCCGTCCGGGCCGTGCGCGATATCGCCGGTCCGACCAATCCGCATAAGGCCCGCGACGAACGACCGGGCTGCCTGCGGGCCCTCGGTACCGTCGTCCCCATCGTGGACGCCCAGGGCAACAAGATCGACGACCGTATGGACAACCTGATCCACGCCTCGGCCAACCACGAAGATGCCGAACGCGAGATCAAGCTCTGGTTCATCCCCCACGATATCCCGCCGCTGATGCGGGCGTTCCCCACCGAGGTCTGCCAGACGCACTACTACTATAAGAACGACTGCATCTTCAACACCTACGAGTCCGACAGCGTCATCATCCTGGCACCCGGTGATGTGGCCTGGGCCTCCGATCTGGAGATCCTCCGCCAGCAGACGCCAGGCCAGCCTTCCGCCGGCAAGCTGGGCAAGGTGGTCGCCAAATACCTGATCAATAGAAGTACACAGGACCAGTAGCGGCGCCTGTTTTCGTCTCGAACACGGCCGTCCCGAGGCAAACGGCTTCTTCCCCACCGGGAAAAGGGCCTTGACAGGGTCGGCGGGCAGGCATAGTGTTTCACTACCGTCGTGGCGCGCCGAGGCGAGACGACGTGACTCCGATCGACTAAACCACATGTAACTGATTTGTTATGGGTTGGACTATGGCGAAGAAAACAGTAGCTGACATTAACGTAAAAGGCAAAAAGGTCCTGATGCGCTGCGATTTCAACGTGCCGCTGGATGACAACCAGAACATCACCAGCGACGCTCGCATCGTCAAGGCCCTGCCGACGATTAAGCACATTCTCGACGGGGGCGGCGCCCTGATTCTGATGAGCCACCTGGGAAGGCCGAAGGGCCAGCCCGACGAGAAGTTCTCGCTAAAGCCCGTGGCCAAAAGGCTTTCCGAGCTGTTGGGCCAGGAGGTGGTGTTTGCTGAAGATTGCGTCGGGGCCGATACGAAGGCCAAGGCCGAGGCCCTCAAGGACGGCGACTGCATGCTGCTGGAGAACCTGCGTTTCCACAAAGAGGAGACGATCAAGGACAAGGCGGCCAAGGAAGACGCCCAGTTGCGGCAGGCCAAGGACGACTTCGCCAAGGAACTGGCGGCTCTGGCTGACGTCTACGTCGATGACGCCTTCGGCACAGCCCACCGCGACAACGCCTCGATGTACACCGTCCCGGCCGTGATGGAAGGCAAGCCCCGCGTCAGCGGCTTTCTGATCGAAAAAGAGATGAAGTTCCTCGGTGAGACGTTGAAGGATCCGGAGCGACCCTTCGTGGCCATCCTCGGCGGCGCCAAGGTCTCCGACAAGATCGGCGTCATTGAGAACCTGATCCATAAGGTCGATACCATCGTGATCGGCGGCGCCATGGCCTACACCTTCTTCAAAGCTCAGGGCAAGCAGATCGGCAGCAGCCTGTGCGAGGACGACTTCCTCGACAAGGCCACCGAATTGCTCGATCAGGGCAAGGAAGCGGGCTGTGAAGTGGTCCTGCCGGTCGATTCCGTGGCGGCCCAGGAGGTCAAAGCCGGGGCGGCCAACAAGGTCGTCGGCGACAACATCGAGGCCGGCTGGCTGGGCCTGGACATCGGCCCGGAGAGCCAGAAGCTCTTTGCCGAGAAAGTCGCCTCCGCCAAAACGGTGGTCTGGAACGGACCGATGGGCGTTTTCGAGATGGAACCGTTCGACGCCGGGACCAAAGCGGTGGCCCAGGCCGTCGCGGCGGCCACCGACAACGGCGCCAAGAGCATCATCGGCGGTGGCGACAGCGCCAGCGCCGTGACCAAGCTGGGCCTGGAAGAGCGAATCAGCCATATCTCTACCGGTGGCGGCGCCTCGCTGGAATTCCTTGAGGGCAAGAAGTTCGTCTGCCTGGAAATCCTCGACGAGAAATAGTCGTCTCGACGAATTCAACAGAAATAGGTCCTATGGGACGCATAGGACCTATTTCTGTTCATCGATAGCGTAGGTAGAATCCCAAAATGCGATTACCACCCCCAGGAACCATCGAGATTGCACCCTCCATCCTGAGCGCCGATTTCGGCCGATTGGCTGATGAGGTCGCCGAGGTTACCGCGACGGGTGTGAAGATCATCCACCTGGATGTCATGGACGGGCATTTTGTCCCGAATATCACCATCGGCCCCCCGGTCATCGCCAAGCTGCGTAAGCACAGCGACCTCGTATTCGACAGCCACCTGATGATCAGCGAGCCCGACAAGTACGTCGAGGCCTTCGCCCAGGCGGGCGTCGACAACATCACGTTTCACATTGAGGTGGTCGACGATCCGGCTGCAATGGTCGCCAGAATCCATGATTTGGGCTGTACGGCGGGCATCACGCTGAACCCGGGAACGCCCGTCGAGGCGATTGCGAAGGTCGCTCCGCTGTGCGAGATGGTGCTCGTCATGACGGTCCAGCCCGGTTTCGGCGGTCAGCAGTTCATGCCGGAGGTGGCGAAGAAAATCGTTGAGATCCGCGAAATCGTCGGTCCCGACGTCCGCATCGAGGTCGACGGGGGCATCTATCCCGAGACCGCGCCCATCGTCGTCGGCTACGGGGCTGATACCCTGGTGGCCGGCAACGCCATTTTCGGCCAGGACGACCGCGGCGCCGCCATCGAGGCCCTGCGCCGGGCCTGCACCTAAGTTCTCATGGCTATTCGCGTCGTTTTCTGGTATAGTGTCAGGGTCCGCAAAGACCGGTTTTCCGGGCACTGCCTCGCGGCCGCGGAGTGGTAATGAAGACGTCACAATTGAACCCGATGGCATAAGATGGCAAAACAGGCAAAAGCAAACTGGAACGGCTTCTCGCTAAAGCCCCGCAAAGAGATGCCCGAGGGGCTCTGGCTCAAGTGCCCGGGCTGCGAGCACATGCTGTACAAGAGCGCGGTCGAGAAGAACCTCCAGGTCTGCCCGTCGTGCAACCACCACTTCCGCATCGACGCCGTCACGCGGATTCAGTACCTGGCCGACCAGGACACGTTCCAGCCGCTGCTGCCGGACATGGTCTCACGCGATCCCCTGGGCTTCGAGTTTCGCGGCACGACCTACAAGACCCGCATCGCGGCCGATGAGAAAAAATCCGGTGCCCGCGAGGCGATGCAGATCGGCAAGGCCTTCATCAAGGGCCGCGGCGTCGTCCTGGGCGTGATGGAGCCCAACTTTCTCATGGGCTCGATGGGCGCCGTGGTGGGCGAGAAATTCTGCGTCGCGGTCGACATGGCGATCGAAGAATCGCTGCCGCTCGTCGTCGTCAGTTGCTCCGGCGGGGCCCGCATGCACGAGGGCGTCGTCTCACTCGGTCAGATGGCCAAGACCTCAGCCGCCCTGGCCCAACTGAACGAGCGCAAGGGCCTGTTCATCTCCGTTCTGGCCGATCCTACCACCGGTGGTGTCACCGCCAGCTTCGCCACACTGGGGGATGTGATCATCGCCGAGCCCAAGGCCCTGATCGGCTTCGCCGGGCCGCGGACGATTGCCGAGACCATCAAGGTCGAGTTGCCCGAAGGCTTTCAGACCGCAGAATTCATGCTTGAGCACGGCTTCGTCGACATGATCGTCGAACGCAAAGACCTCCGCAGCGAAATCGCCCGCATCATCGACTACACCCAGAAGTAACCCCCGCAAAGGTAGAAATCGGGGCAACTTCCGCAAGACAGAAACCGTCCACCTCACGAATCCCGCTTCGTTCCCACGTCGCCGAGGCTCGTCTTGGCAAGTAGCGATTCAATGATCAGGGACAGGCCGCTGGGATGATAGTTCTCGCCGTGTTTCGAGACCCAGTATCTGCCGTGTGCAAGCCAATGACGGTACACCAATGCTCCCTTGAACCTGCTCACATCCGTCTTCGCGGATGGGACTTTCTCCGCCCAAACATCCAAAATATCCTCCAAGGGAACTCTCTCGCCCCTATCCGTCGCAATATCGCGAAACGCCCGGGTGATGGAGTCTTTCGGCTTCCGTCGCACCACACGATTCTCGAAGTCGACCCGAATCTCGGCCTCAGCCGCCGCAATGATGAAGAGAGAGGTCTGCTCGTCAACTTCGTCCAGGAGTCCTTCGAAATGCCTGTCCAACTCCCCAAGGGTCATCCCAAACAGTCTCGCATCGCGGAGATTCGAATCACCACCAAACTGACTCCTGGCAACCTCAGCATCCCGTACGATGATATCACGTATCATCTCGTAGGTGTCGAAGACCTCTCCCGCCGTAATCTGCTCTGAACGAATGGACACGCGTCGTCTCACTCCATGATCTCCTCCAACATGGACTGAAACGAATCCTTGTCAAACGGGACAACCTTCAGGTGAGGGCCTCGCTCTCGCAGCAACCATTGCTCCCCCTGAAGAACGATCGTGCGTTCCGCCCGCTGCCCCCGGACATCCACGCGGCCATCTGCCCCCACGACCAAGGTCGCCCTGGGACGAAACTCGATACGTTGTTTGCCAACGAGGATCAGCAGTACATCAACGTCGTATGAGCCGATATAGTCTTCACATAGGGTCTTGGGCCGCAACGAGTATTGCACAACACCATCTGCCTCAAGCGGCGACAGCCACTTTCTGACCTGGGCATAGAGCCTCTTGATATTGACTAGCCATCTGTCACGCTTGGCCTCCCAGTCAACCTCGGATTCACTGGTGGCCTTCGACCGCAGAAACGCACTTAATCCATCCTTGTCTTCCATGGAAAGGGTCTCCAATAGAATAGTTCCCGCTCACGCCACAGAAGGATTCTATCGTTCTGTCCGGGTCACAGTCAAGGACCAAGAGCAGCAATCTGCCCACTCCGCGTATTCCTGCTATGCTTCCCAGGGTGGCGTCAGGCCCAGTCGGCTCAGCTTGGCGGCAAACTCGCGCGCTTCGCGATTGGGTTTCCAGGCGTCGCCGTCGCGCTTGAGCCAGGCTTTCTTCTGCATCGTCTCAATGGCCTCGTTTTGCTTGCCGGCATTGATCAGCGCCAGCAGCTCGATCTCGGGCTGCGACAGCGACATCGCACCGAAGCGATAATCCAAAAACGCCTCCCACGCCAGCGGCACCCATCGGCTGACGATCTCAAAGCCGATGGCCCGGGCGTATTGCCTGATCTCCAGTTGGGCGTTCTCGGCCATGCGCAGTTCGAGGAAGTGCAGCAGATTGTGCAGATCGATCTTCCAGTAGGCCTCGGTGTAGGTCGAAAGCGTCAGATCCTTCCGCGCCTGCTCCCGGGCGATGCCGGCCTCCAGTCGCTCCTGGTAAACCTGCCGGGTCGCGGCAATGATCTCCTTCTCGCTGCGGCTGAACCGCTCGCCCTCCGCGCCGCTCAGATTGCCCGCGCTGCCCTGGCGATTGTCCTGGGCCTGAAACCGCCACTGATCGGGCGCGGTGGTCTGGGCGGTATCGATAGCAATGGAATAGCGGGTCGAGCACTCGTTAACGTTGGCCGTGCGGTGCCTGATCCACTGCCGCCAGCAGTCCATGGGCGTGCGCACGTGCAGCTTGATCTCGCACATCTCGAACGGCGTCGTGTGCCGGTGCCGCATCAGGTAACGAATCAGCCCGCGATCCTGGCTGACGTGCTTCGTGCCCTTGCCATACGAGACGCGGGCCGCCTGCACGATCGCCGCATCGGTGCCCATGCAGTCGACCACCTCGACGAAGCCATCGTCCAGGACGTCGATCCGTTTGCCGATGAGCGTTTCCGTGTCCATCTCAGCCGTCATCCATGCCCCCAAAACGCCAATTCCCAACCTCGCCCGCCGCGGCCGGAGCGATTATAGCAAACCGCCCGCCATCTGGGAACCGTGTGGGAGGACCACTCCATCGCCCATGCGGATCGGTATCTCCCGCCCCAGGAGATCACCGCCTATGGCAGATCCTCGTCTCCGTAGTAGTCGTGGTCGGTCTTAATGACGTGAAAACTGGGGTCCGGCGCGACAATAATGCCCGACGCGGGGGACACGAACGCCGACGACCAGACCTGCCCCGTGGCGGAATCGAGCACGAAGGCGTAGCCGTCGTTCGTGGCGATCTGAAACCGCCCATGGTCTTCCTGGAACACGATGGGCACGGCCCCGATCGCACAAAGAACCAGCGCCGTAGACAGGATCCCGATGAGCACACTCTTGATATCGATGGAATGATGCATGATGGGTCTCCCTTCTCTTTGAATCTCGCACGTTTCGTTCGGGGCCCGCACATCGTCGCGACGCCCCTGCCAACAGCCTCCCCCTAATTGAGACACCGCCCCCGAATAGAAGTTCCCGAATTCGGATGTTTTTGTCGCCGCGCGATGAGCGCCCGGACATCGTAGGACAAGCGTCCCCGCTTGTCTCAATAGGGTCATACGGGAGATGCGTAGGGTGGGGCTTGCCCCACCGCTTCCCGCGCGGAAATGCACGCCGTAGCTCGCAGGGTGCATTGCGATGTGTCACGCGCCTCCGGCCCGGCTACGGCCGATCGCGCCGTAAACGATCAGCATCTGTCCGATGCCGTAGGTGATCCAGCAGAAATCGCCCAGGCCGGACCAGTTGTCCTGGAAGAGCCGCACCGCGAGAAAACCATCACTGATCAAAAACAGCAGCCCCCCGATCCCCACGGCCAGAAAGCGCCGGTCGAACCACGCCACCGTCGCCATCACCGCCGCCGCGACGGAGAGAAACAGCGTGTACACCGCGGTTGGCCCATGCATGGCAGGCAGATCGTCCGACGGATGAACCAGCGTCGCCCAGAGCCCCAACCCCATCAGGCAGTAGACCAGGATGATGCAGGCCAACGTCTTTCGCCACTTCGGATGGCCCGTCAGGCCCAGGTGACGTGCCCATAGCAGCAGGCCGGCGATGTAGCCGACGTGTCCCAACGCAAACAAAGGGACAATCATCACCAGAGGCTCGGTGAAGCGCAGAACCTTGAACGCGCCGTAGACATCCGCCAGCATACCGAACGTCATCCCCAGCGCGATACAGGCCAGCGCCAGCCCCAAGCGCTCCCGGCGCCGAAAGAACCAGTTGCTCCAGGCCGCGACCGCCAGCACCGCCGACGACACCCACCAGAACCGGTCCCAGTTGCCGTCCCCCGTCACCACCAGCGCCACAAACGTCCCCGGCAACAGCCCCAACCACGCCAGCCAGAGCACCGAAAACACAACCGATTCAGACCATCTCTTCATAGCACAAGCGTAGGGTGTGCACCGCACACCTTCCCTTTCCCGAAAACGTCCCGCCCCTTGCACCGCGTGCCACCATCACCGGGGGCAACTCTCGCATCTTAGCTTTTGTGCCGCGTCACACAATGGAATTGGTGTGCGATGCACACCCTACGTAGCTACTCACGACTTCTGCCAAAATAGAAACCTATGATCAGGCCGACAATACCTGAGTATATCGAGGTAAAGGCTCTGAGATGGTCCGTGTACGAATCAGGCGGATATCCACATACCACAGGGGTCAGAGCTATAACCGCCGTCACCAAGAGAAAAGTTGAAAGTACAAGAATACTAATCGTCGCTTGAAGCTTCCTGATTGTCACGGCATTGTCTCCATATGGCTCGATCCAAGAAGCCAACCAGCTTCAGAACGCGCTTCTCGGCACGGCCTGATTCGCAAATTTCCCAAGAATACTCATCATTTGGTCGCTCTTCGGACACGAAGTGAACTCGAACTACAGTTCCTGGAGTCTCCCCCGAGACAGTCGTGGTGAGTATCAGTACCGTATACGTTACTCGCTCTTGCCATTGTCTCCTCCACCAGAGAATACCGCGGAATTTGCCGGGATAGTATTCTACGACGTCGATTGCTTCTGGATGGGGGAAAGTCGGTACGAGATCGAGCTGCTCACGCAAGGCCTTCAATACTGCTGCCCGTGCAATCCCTCTCGGTATTGGGTATGCGAGTCGCATCATGGACTCAACCATTGAACCAAGCGATGTAGAGCCGGCGAACATCGCAACGGCTAGCTCTGCGACCAGCTTCTCGCGCGCGTCTGCCCACTGATGGTCCAATTCCGCATCCGGGAGCGTCACTACCCGTGTTTCGCGTATCGACTCGGGTAGCTTCGTCTTTGGTGGTCGAGAACAACAGGAAGAAAATGGCACAGTCAGAGCCAATGTAGCAATTATGAATTGCCTCTCCACTAGGAGTCTCCTTCCATGGCTAATCAGTGCGACCTAGACCACTTCAGCAGGTAGCGCGGGGCAAGCCCCACGCTACCGAATTCCCCTGATGTGCTCAAGGGATTCGTTCTGTCTGCAACTCCTTCAGAAGACGGTTTGCATCTTCCAACTCATCATGCATCGATAGCGCCTCATATAGAGGTAGGGCCTTTTTGAGATTTGCCTCCGCCTCGACCGTTCTCTTCATGCGCATACGGGCCAATGCAATACCCTTATACGCTGCCGCAAGCGCCTGTCTGTTCCCGGCCTTTTTCGCAACATTAATCGCCCTTTCGTACGTGATGCTCGCCTCAGTCAACTCTTCCTCGAAAAGATGCAGGTTGCCTTTCCATACAAGAAGATTTGAGTCACCAGGTGCGAGAATCAAGGCTTCCTCGATAGCGTCTCTGGCAATTGAAGGCTCGTTCGCCATGCAAGCAACCAAAGCGATCGCCCGGTTCAGTTTTGTTAAATCCGAAAGATCCTCGTTATTATCTCTCGCCTTCTGCACTATCCAATCTCGCGAGGCAAGGGATATACGCGATGTCTCCTCAATCAACCGTTGTGAAGCAATGGCGGAGCCGCCTTCGCCTTGGGAAGTCACGATCGGCGTTGCACCGGCTTGAGATTGGTTGCCGAGATTCGGTAAGCCATTGATGATGAAAGTAATGGTGAAAATGAACACGAGCCCGAGCAGTAAGCCTACTTTCATGTCAGATGTCATGGCTTCATCTCCTCTTCGGCAAGGTCTTCCCAACGCTCCTTCCGGACAGTCTGGAAGAAGATTAGCAGGGCAACAGGGTCGATGTTCGGATCTGCTCCCCCCACAGGGCGCACCCGTTCCTGACGCGCGGAAGAAGTGCTATGGCCTGTCGAAACTGCTTTAAGCCATTTTTTCACCTCTGAGATCTCGCTATTGTTAGTCTCATATGAGGCAATCAACTCGATCGCGTCCCTGATATCGGCAAGAGCCCTTTGCTGTTGATCGCCTCTAGAGCCAACCATGGCAACAACCATTTGATTCCGGACAGAATATTGTCGCGCCGCAACAGGATTAATCCCACTTCCCGAAGATTTTCCTGCGTCAGGCGTAGCGACGCCCCGATCCTTCTGAAACTTGTGAACCGTCTGATATTTCGCTATGGGAGTGTCTTTTGGTGCGGGGGCGCCAGTGAACGTTGGTGACCACCATACCAGCACGATGATGAAAAGAACAGCCCCTCCGCCCGCTTGCACGTCCGCTCTTCCCAATAGAGGAACCCTACCTTGGGAGAGAAAATTCAAGCCTTTGCCCACCCAGCAGCCGAAAACACCTGCCACCAGGGCACAAAAGAACGTTACGATTCGCTGCTGTGTTGGGTTTGTGCCAAAGGTACATGTGAAATATACGAACGACATGAACGCAACTGCGAAGAGAACAAAGAGGAATGCCGATAGTTGCTTGAATAGTTGAGGTTTCAAGTGCTCGCCCTTAACACGATTCCCCTCTCTTCAGCCAAACAGGGCACAGGCTCTATTGACTACACATCCCAACATGCACGTTTCCCAAGGCCAGCACGCATGTGCATACCAATCGAGGAGCGGTCGTTCCCTTTTCCAAGCTCCATTATGGCGAAGACTCTCTCAAGACGCAAGCAAAATGGGAAATGCAAGCGGGGAACGAAACGGCGTCGGCTGCAATTCTCCGACAGTATGTATTTCTCCCGCTCCTGTCTCGGCCTTCCAGCTCGTTTCTCAAAACTGCGATTTGATTCTAGACCCGTTTTTGGGTGGGGGCGAGGGGAAATTGGGGCGGGAGGTAGATAGGTCGTGCGTCCCGTTCGCCCTACATGGCGCCGATTCCACGGCCCGGGATTTTTTCTGTTTTTGGCCAGTTTTTTCTTTGACACGCGAACATATTTCGTTGTATGCATATATAATATATGGTCATGATTAGCGAGACGACGATTACCGAATTGGCAGGCCGGAGAATGGAACGGTGTCCGGTACATTTCTCGGCAGGGTCCATTCTTCTGGTTTGCGCCTCGGCCTTCCGGATCGTCTCTCTGAGCTGTGACTCGATTCTAGCCCTGAGTCTCGGTGGGGGCAAGGGGGAATTGAGGGCGGGAGGTGGGTAGGTCGTGCGTCCCCGCACGACTTGGATAGGCGAGCGGGGACGCTCGCCCTACGGGGGGCCGTGGATTTTTTCTGTTTTTGGTCATTTTTTTCTTTGACACGCGAACATATTTCGTTGTATGAATATATAATCTATAGTCATGATTCGCGAGACGATGATATTCGGATTGATAGGCCGTAGGCTGAAGGCCGTAGGCGGTAGGTTTTCCTACGGTCTACAGCCTAGGGCCTACGGCCTGCGCCCGATCACAAGCGGGCCACGGATCACGGGCCCCGACCGACGAAACCCAAATCGAGGAGGGAAAGATGCTTACGAAATGTTGCGAGAATTGTGTGTATGCGACACGGGCGGAGGGTCATTGGCATCGGGTGATGATGCGGCGGTTTCCGGGGCTGCGGCTGTGCTTCAACAGTGTCGAAGCCCCCGGTCGAATGCATGAGGTCCGGGTCGACGGGGTGTGCAGGAACTACCGGAAACGGCACTGGCCCCCGGGCCAGCGCTGCCGGCCGCCGGAGCCACCGAACGACCAGATTCGCTACATTCCGTTGACACGCGGCCTGTACGCCATCGTGGACGCCGAAGACTACGAGAAGCTCAGCAAGTATAAATGGCACGCCCGGGTTGATGAGGGGAGGAGGACTGTCTACGCGGCCCGGAACGTCTCCTACCACAAGAACGGGCGGCGTCACAACCGCGCGATCCTGATGCACCGCGAGATCATGAATCCGCCCGAAGGGATGGTCGTCGATCACATCAACGGCAACGGCATCAACAACCGCCGCTGCAATATGCGCGTCTGCACCCAGTTCGAGAACACCCACAATAACCGACCCCGTAAGGACGGAAAATCCCGGTTCATCGGCGTCGATCCCCATCGAGACAAGTGGCGGGCCCGGGTCTGCTATAAGGGACGAAAGCATCACGTGGGTCTGTTCGATGACCAGGTCGAGGCGGCCAAGGCCCGGGACCGCAAGGCGATCGAGCTGTTCGGCGAGTTCGCCCGGCTGAATTTCCCCCGTTCGTAGTGACGCCGTGAGGCGCTTCATATGCCATATGCCCTGACGGGCACACTGCGAACGCGTCCTTGATGCCTCTGTGAATGGGTGGCAGCCTCAAATCCGCAGGATTTGGGGATGGGTCCCCACGGGGCTAACCTGGGCACCAATGGCGCAGGCACATTCGCCATCCCCAAGCTGGCGCTTGAGGCTGCCACCCCAACCGGGCGACAGCCCCCATGGTGCGGGCAGACACGGTGGTCTGCCCCTACGGAGACGCGGGACGGGCGTGGGGGTTGCCCGTGGGGGCGGAGATGCGTATAATGATGTGTTTGCTGCGGCCGGGGGCCGCGTGGGGTGATGCAGGACGGACAGGACAGGTACGATGGGCTATTTTCGGGACAATGTGGAACGGGCAGACGGCTACACCCCGGGCTTTCAGCCGCGGGCGACGGAGGTGGTCAAGCTCAATACCAACGAGAATCCGTACCCGCCCTCGCCCGAGGTGATGAAGGTCCTCGCCGCGATGGGTCCCGAGCAATTGCGGCGCTATCCCGACCCGGTGGGCAACGCCTTTCGCCAGGCGGCGGCCGACCTGCACGGCCTCGAGCCCGGCAATATCATGTGCTGCAACGGGGGCGACGACCTGCTCTCGATCGCCATTCGCGCCTGCTGCGACAAGACGCGTGCTCTGGCCTATCCGATCCCCACCTACTCGCTCTATCCGGTCCTGGCGAACCTTGAGGACTGCAAACTGATCGAGGTCCCGTTCGATGGGGACTATCGCCTGCCCGCCCAACTGGCGCAGACCGGTGCGGCGTTGACCATTGTCTGCAACCCGAACGCCCCGACCGCGACGTTCATCGCGATCGACGAACTGGCCGCGTTGGCGGACGCACTGAAAGGCGTGCTGCTGATCGACGAAGCGTACGTCGACTTTGCCGAGCGCAATGCGGTGGAGTTGGTCCAGCGCTTCGACAACATCATCCTCTTGCGCTCGCTGAGCAAGGGCTATTCGCTGGCGGGCCTGCGTTTCGGCTACGCCATCGCCAGCACGAGACTGATCGACGGGCTGCTGAAGGTCAAAGACTCGTACAACGTCGACGCCGTAGCCATCGCACTGGCGACCGCGGCCATCAAGGACCAAGCCTACTTCCGCACCAACGTCGCGAAGGTCAAGGCCGACCGGCAAACGCTGACCGAGCGGCTGCGGGCGATGGGCTTGGAGGTGGCCGATAGCTGCACCAATTTCGTCCTGGCATGCGTAGGGGCGAAACATATTTCGCCCGCACCGCCATCGGCGGGGCAGATCCACGAGCAATTGGCCCAGCGGAACATTTTCGTCCGGTACTTCAACGTCCCGGGCCTCGACGACAAACTGCGCATCTCGATCGGCACGCCGGAACAGAACGAGCGGCTGCTGGCCGCGTTGCAGGAAATTCTTTCGATGTGAGGTGCCCTGACATGGAACCACGGACCGCAGAAATCCATCGCCAGACGAACGAAACGGACATCACCTGCCGGCTGAACCTCGACGGCGTCGGCGCCTACGAGATCGATACGGGCGTCGGCTTCCTCGATCACATGCTGACGCATCTGAGCAAGCACAGCAAGATCGATCTGACGGTCAAGGCCAAAGGCGATCTGCACATCGACGCGCATCACACGGTCGAGGACGTGGGCATCTGTCTGGGCGAGTGCCTGCTCGAAGCGCTGGGCGACAAGCGCGGGATCGCACGGTACGGGCACAGCTCGGTGCCGATGGAAGATGCGCTGGCGAACGTGGCATTGGACCTTTCGGGCCGGCCCTTCTGCGTGTACCAGGCCGAGTACCATACGGGCAAGATCGGGGACTTCGACGTCGAGTGCGTCGAGGAAATGCTCAGGGCCTTCTCCAACGTGGGCAAGTTCAACCTGCACGTGAATGTCCCGTACGGCACGAACTGCCACCACATCGCCGAGGCGATCTTCAAAGCCATTGGCCAGGCCCTGGCGGTGGCGGTCCGGATCGTGGGCGGTGACATTCCGAGCACAAAGGGGCAATTGTGATCGAGGAACCGAAGCCAGCGGAGTACCGGGTGGGCATCGGCACGGACATCCACCGCATCGTGGAGAATCGCCGGCTGATGCTGGGCGGGGTCTATATCCCTTATCCGGCCGGGCTGCTGGGCCATAGCGACGGCGACGTGGCACTGCATGCGATTACCGACGCGCTGCTGGGGGCCGCCGGGCTGGGTGATATCGGCACGCTGTTCCCCGATACCGACCCGCAGTGGAAGGACGCCGACAGTAAGGAGTTCGTCTACGCGGTGAAGGAAACGCTGGAAAAGAAGGGGTGGGAGGTCGTCAATGTGGACCTGACGATCCACACCGAGGCGCCGCGGCTGGGGCCGATCAAGGGGCAGATTCGCCGCTGCATTGCGGGGCTGCTGGGGATCGACTTCACCTCGACGAACGTCAAAGCCAAGACCAACGAGGGGCTGGGCGAAATCGGAGCCGGCGAGGCCATGGCCGCGACCGCGACGGTCCTGCTGAGGAAGAAGTACAAACGAACCTTATAAGAGCGGCAGTGCGAAGCTGAAGGCGAAGAGAATGGGATTGCAGCTTTACAACAGTCTGAGCAGAAAGAAAGAAGAGTTCAAGCCACTGGAAGAAGGCCGCGTGGGCATGTACGTCTGCGGCCCGACCGTCTATGGCCATAGTCACCTCGGGCATGCCAAGAGCTACGTCAGCTTCGACGTACTCGTCCGTTACCTGCGCCATCTCGGATACACGACCACGTATGTTCAGAACGTGACCGACGTGGGGCATTTGACGGACGATGCGGATGAGGGCGAGGACAAGATCGCCAAGGAAGCAGCGAAGGAGCGCAAGCACCCGATGGCGGTCGCGGAGTACTACACGCGGAGTTTCTTCGAGGACATGGACCAGCTCAACTGCGTGCGGCCCGACATCAGCCCGCGCGCGAGCGGGCACATCATCGAGCAGATCGAGCTGGTTAAGACACTAGTGGAGAAGGGCTACGCCTACGAGGTCAATGGCTCGGTCTATTTCGACGTGGCCAAGTTCAAAGACTACGGCAAACTCTCCGGCCGCAACATTGAGGAGATGATCGCCGGGGCCCGCATCGAGCCGTCGCCCGACAAGAAGAACCCCGTCGACTTCGCGCTCTGGAAGAAGGCCGAGCCCAACCACATCATGCAGTGGCCCAGCCCGTGGGGCTTGGGCTATCCGGGCTGGCACCTCGAGTGCTCCGTCATGGCCATGAAATATCTCGGCAAGACCATCGACATCCACGGCGGCGGCCTGGAAAACCAGTTCCCCCACCACGAATGCGAAATCGCCCAGTCCGAAGCCGCCAATGACTCCAAATTTGTCAGATTCTGGGTCCATAATAACATGATTACCGTAGATGGCACGAAAATGGGCAAGAGCTTGAACAACTTCATCACGCTCAAGCAGGCCTTCGCCGGCGCGCACGAGCGGCTCAAGCAGGCCTATGAACCGCTGGCCGTGCGGCAACTGGTGCTCAATTCGCACTATCGCAGCCCGCTGGACTTCTCCGATGCAGCACTCTTCGCAGCCAACAGTGGCCTCCAGAAGATCACCGAGGCCGTCAAGACCGTGCGCAAGCAGCTCAAGGCCGCTGCCCCAGGCGAACTCGATGCGGACGTGGCCCAGCAACTCGGAACGCTCAAGACTCGCTTCGAAGAGGCCATGAACGACGATCTCAACACGTCGGTGGCCCTGTCGGTCCTGTTCGATCTCGTGCGTCTGACGAACGCACTCATGGAGGGCGGCGCCACCCAAGGCACGCTGAGCGCCGTAGACGGACTGTTCACCACACTGGGCGGTGACGTCCTCGGCATCGTCAAGGACGACTACGCCGAAGCGGCCGGCGCCAATGACGAAGCCGTCGGCAAGCTCGTCACCATGTTGATCGAACAGCGGGCCGGCGCCCGCAAGGCCAAAGACTTCGCGGCCGCCGACGCGATTCGCAATTCGCTCGACGAGGCGGGCATCGTGCTGGAAGACAAACCCGAAGGCACCCAGTGGCGGTGGAAATGAGAGTTCTCGGCATCGACCCCGGCTTGCAGGTCTGCGGCTACGCCTGTCTGGACAGCGACGCCCATCAGGAGTCCATCGTCGAGGCGGGTGTACTGCGCACCGAAGGCGAGTTGTCACTCGAACGGCGACTCCAGCAGATCGCCGAGGACATCGCCACGCTGCTGAACCGCTTTGGGCCAGAGGTGGTCGCCGTCGAGGAACTCTATTCCCACTACGCCCACCCACGTACCGCGATCTTGATGGGCCACGCCCGCGGGGTTATACTGCAGCAAAGCGCCGCCGCGGGCCTGGAGGTTAAAAGTTTCAGCGCCACGCGGATCAAGAAATCACTGACTGGCAACGGCCGGGCCTCGAAGGAGCAGGTGCAGAGAACCATGCAGACGATTCTGGGCCTGGCCGAAGTGCCGAAGCCCAACGACGTGGCCGATGCCATGGCGGTGGCGCTGTGTTGTGCCAATGCGCTGGCGCGAGAGAGGGCATAGGTCCGATGGGACCTATAGGACTCATAGGACCGATGGAATGATTGCTCGAATCGAAGGAACACTGCTCACACTCGACACCGAGACTGCCCTGGTGCAGGTCGGTGCGGTGGCCTACGAAGTCATGCTGCCAGGCTATTGCATCAGCGCCTTGTCGGGCCAGTTAGGGCAGGACGTCACGCTGTGCACCATGGAATACTACGAAGGCACACTGGGCGGCGGCAATCTCATTCCGCGCATGGTCGGCTTTCTCAGCGACGCCGAGCGCGATTTCTTCTCCCGCTTCATCAGCGTCAAAGGCATGGGCATCAAGAAGGGCCTGCGCGCCCTCCAGTTGCCCATTGCCAATATCGCCGACGCCATCGAAGGAGGCGACGAGAAGATGCTGCTATCTCTGCCCGGCGTGGGCAAGCGCATGGCGCAGCAGATCGTCGCCGAACTGAAGGGCAAGCTCGAAGCGTTCGCGCTTGGCGCCGAGCCGGGCAAACCGCAGCCCAAGTTCCAGGCCTTCCAGGGCGAAGCCCTCGAGATCCTCGTCGCCTGGGGCGAGAAGCGCAACGAGGCCATGGAGCTGATCGAACTGGCCTGCCACAAACACCCCGACGTCACCACCGCCGAAGCGCTCGTCCCCCTCGTCTACCGCCTCAAACAAGGCGTCGAGGTCTAGACACTGCGGGAGCGACTGGCCGGACGCGGGATCGAACTGATCTGCCCGTATCGCAAGAACAACCAGAAGAAGAAATATCACGATGGCCGCAAACTGCGGCGTTACAAGCGTCGCTGGACGGTGGAACGCACCTTCGCCTGGCTGCAGAACTTCCGTCGCTTGGTCGTTCGCTGGGACCGAAAACTGACGAGCTATGAAGGCTTCTTTCATATGGCCTGTCTACTGATCACCCTGAGACAGTTTTGAAACCAGTTCTAGTCAATTCGTTCCTCAACAGGATGCGCTTCGTAGCGCTCCACCCATCGTCTTCTGTCACGCCACGAAAGCAGGAATATGGCGAGGGGGACAATCACTGTGAGAGAACAGGCTACCGTAGCTACCACAACCCTGAGCCGGTCTTTCCTGATCGTCTTTTCCAGCCCTTCGGTTCTCATGAGATGCCGAATGTGCGACACATCTCTCGGTGCCAGTGTCAGAGGTTTTCCATCAACTACAGTGTGCCAGCCATATGCATCCAGATAGGGCAGTTCCTCGATTGCAAGGGTCGAGTTGGTGATTTCGGATGGGGGCACCGCATTCCACTCTTTGTGTTGTTTCCTCCACACAATTTCAGCAGGCACTCTCCACTTGGTCCATGCGGCCCAGAGAGATTCTTGTTCCGCTTCGCTCGTGGCGGCGTTCCATCGGTCTCTCAGAGCAAAGCCCATGATTTCACCGTACTCACGGGTCCGGACGTCCGCGAGACGGCTCTCACTACGTTCAAGTATTCGCACCGCATGGTGACGCCATAGACACGCAGCCGCGATAGCGCACACAATCGACAAAACAACCGTTATGCGTTTGAGTCCCCTATCCCAAATCATGTCTTTGTCCCAGCACGAAACACCGGCGAACCCGTCGCCTCCCTCCTTGCACTAATCCGAGACGTGTCGTTTGACATCCCAATGGGTGCACCTATTATGCGCCCTCCGCGGTGGCTCGCATGGACTGCCCACATAACATACATCGTCTCGATCATGAAGGCCGAAAGGCATTATAGCTCCAGTGTCGGATATAGGCAACCACTGCTGACGCTGGTGCTGTACGAACTGGTCAATGGCTATCGGTAGCCTTTCTATACGAATCTGCTATCCCGACACTTGAATCGAGGGCTGACGCTCAGCGGGCACCAAGCCGCACGTGTCGCCTTGCGCGGGGACGCGTATGCTAGCCGTCGAGGGATGGCCCATCTACCCACCAGTGGGCGTACCGCTTCAGGAACACTGTTTTGGCAGAGGCCTCGCGTTCATGGGGTGGGGCGTGAAGCGCAACCAAGCGATGGAGCTGGCCGAGCTGGCCTGCCACAAACACCCCGACGTCACCACCGCCGAAACGCTGGTCCCCTTGGTCTACCGCCTCAAGCAAGGCGTTGAAGTCTAAGCCATCCTATGCGCCATCCCCAAGTCCTCCGGACTTGAGGCTGCCACGCGTCATCCGAGCGAGCTGGTGACCGGCGCTTTCGCACTTGACCGAGCTGGAACGGCCGACATATCATAGTGACAATGCGGTGCTGGCGTCACATGCTGGATCGATCTTTGCTCTTCATAGGAGGACATCATGAGCGCGGTACGATTGAGTCTGATTCTCGCTGTCACTCTGGCTTCGGCGGCCCCGGCGGCCGATTACTTCCCTCTAACGCCCGGCAATCAGTGGTCGTACACCATGTCGACGGGTATGCAGATGACGGTGGCGGTCACGGGGGTGGCGCCCGTGCGGGGCGTGCGTTGCGCGATCGTCGAGACGACGATGGGCTGGCAGAGCAGCCGGGAATACATGGCCCTCGAAGCCAACGGCTTGAAAACCTACAAGAGCGAGGGCCAGGGGCAGCAGTTCGTTCACGATCCGCCCGTGACGCGCATCAAGCTGCCGTTCCAGGAAGGGCAAACGTGGACCTCGACCATGTCGCAGATGGGCATGTCGCTGACGACCACCTACCAGGCGGTAGGCACCCAGCAGGTACAGACGCCGGCCGGCACGTATGACTGCATCGTGATCCGCAGCACGGCGGCCCTGCCGGGCCAGCCGCCCATGATCTCGAACAGCTACTACGCCGACGGCGTCGGTCTGGTCTATCAAAGCGTCCAGTCCGGGGTCCAGCAGATGGTCGCCATGCTCGCGGCCAGTCAGGTCAAGCCCGCGGCCAAACCCCGGCAAGCACCGCTGCCCCCGCAGACCGGACCGGTCCAACCGACCCCGCCGATCGGGCGGGCCGAGACACCCAAAGAGCGGCGCTGTCCGCAGTGCAACAGCGTGGTGCCGGCCGGCGCGAAGTTCTGTCCGGCCTGCGGCGCCAAGCTCGCGCCTGTGGCTGCACTCCCTACCGACACGGCGAAAAATCCCGCCGAGCCGCCGGCGCCGCAGGTGGCCCTGGAGAAATATCAATCGCCCGACGGCACGGTGCGGCTCTACAAGCCCCACGACTGGGAGGTCCAGCAAGAGACGTTCGGGCCGGGTTCGATGGCCATCTCGGTCATGGAGCCCGAAGAGAACGCGGCCGTGATCTTCATGACCTTTCCGATCGATCAGAACATCCCCGATTCCGTCAAGCTCATGGCCCGCTGCATGACGGCCCTGCGCGAAGAATACCCCGACATCAAGGCGACCAGCGTCTCCTCATCGCCTGAAAAAGACCGCACGATCGCCGAAGTGACGCTGACCGCCGAGGGCGAGCAGGGTAAGGGGCACGCCTATTTCTTCTACACGCCACGGGTCGGCACGGTGTACTTCCTGTTGGCCCGGACGGACATGTGGGAGGAACTACGTCCCATGATGACCAACGTGGCCGCCAACCTGGCCTACGCTCCGGAAGGGATCACAACAGTCGTGCAGCAGGCCCAGGCGCAGGCCGGCGCCGCACCGGCGGCTCCGGGGGCCGCGGTCTCACCGGCCGCTCTGATCAAGCAGGCCTCCCAGCGCACCGGCAAGCAGGTGCCCCTGCAACAAGTGGCCCTGCCCGATCGATCCGCGAGTCTGCAAATTCCCCAGGGCTGGGACCTCGAGGGCCAGAAGCTGGACTTCGTGACGGTCAACAACCGGCAAACGCGCACGCACGGCATGGGCTGCACCAGACACCCCATCATGGCCAACAACATGTCGCTCCCCGGCGTGATCAACGCACCGTATCAGCCCCCGGCCCAGGCCCTGAAACTGGTCCTGGAAGCCGGTCCCGGCACGCGCGACGTGCAGGTCCTGAGCCTCTGCTCGGTCGAGGAGGCCGTGCCCGAACTGGCCCAGTCGATTCAGTACATGCGCGCTCAGGGGATACAGGTCGAGGCCCGCCTCATCTACGCGCAGTTTCGCAACGTCCCCACCGGGCTCACCCAGCGCGGACTCTTCAGCGTCCAATGCACGAGCAGCCCGATGAATCCTGCCTGGCAGGTCACGCTCCAGGGCTGCTGGGCCCCCGCGAACGAATTCGAACAATGGTTGCCTTTGTTCATGCGTCTGGAAAAGACCATCCAGGTCAATCAGCAATGGTTTGGCCGGGAGATGCAGGGCCGGGCCGCCACGCAGCGAAAACTCAATGCCGGGCTGATGAATTCCATCGCCGAGGCCGATCAGGCGTTCGACGATTACCTCGGCAGCGTGCAGAACGCCGATCGCAGCCGGGACTACACCAGCCACATGTGGAGCCAGACGACGCTCGGACAGGGAACCTGGGTGGCCGAGAACGAGGGCGCCAAGGTCTACCAGACCGACTCGTGGGGCATCGAAGGTCCCGAAGGCCGCATCGACCACCAAGCGTACAACAACACCTACTTCACGGGCGAGAACCCCTGGGGCGGCGAGGATCTGAACCTAGTCGACACCCGCGACGAATACGAGCAGTACATCGCCGGCCCGCAACCGTAAGGTTGCGTATAGGTCCTATGGGTCCTATAGGACCGATTGCACCTATGGCTCGACGGCATTCGCCACGAATGCCACCAACGCAGACTTGAATTCTGGCGCCGGGCCGGTATGCTCTGGCTATGGCAATCGGAAGAGTCATCAGTGGACAGCCCCTCAACGAGGCGGAGGAGAGTTTCAACAACTCCTTGCGACCTCAGCAGTTGGGCGAATGTATCGGTCAGGGCAACGTGCGCGAAAAGCTCGGCATCGCCATCGAGGCGGCCAAGCAGCGCGGCGAGCCCCTGGAACACATCCTGTTCTACGGTCCGCCCGGGCTGGGCAAGACGACGCTGGCCCACGTGGTGGCTAACGAGATGGGGGCACGGATACGCTGCTCTTCCGGCCCGGCCCTGGTCAAAGCCGGTGATGTCATGGGCCTGCTCAGCAGCGTCAGCACGGGCGACGTCCTGTTCATCGACGAGATCCACCGCCTCAGCACAACCGTCGAAGAGTTCATCTACCCGGCGATGGAAGATTTCAAAGTCGACTACACCGTCGACAGCGGCCTGCACGCCAAGACGATCAATTTTCCGCTGAAGCGCTTCACACTGGTGGGCGCCACGACGCGGGCGGGCCTGCTCAGCGCCCCGCTGCGCAGCCGGTTCGGAATGCTGTATCATCTCCAGTTCTACAACACCGAAGAACTGACGGAGATCCTCGCCCGTTCGGCCCAGTTGCTGCACCTGGAGTGCGAAGAGGGCACGCTGGAACTGATCGCAGGCCGCTCGCGCGGGACGCCCCGCATCGCCAACCGTCTGCTCAAGCGCGTCCGCGACTACGCCCAGGTCAAGGGGTCGGGCATCCTTAGCGCCGACATCGTCGAAAATGCGTTGAAGATGGAGCAGATCGATGCGTTGGGTCTGGACCACCTCGACCGGGCGTTCCTGAAGGCCCTGGTCAACATCTACGATGGCGGGCCGGCCGGCATCGAAGCCATTGCCGCGACGCTGGGCGAAGAGCGTGACACACTCGAAGACGTGGTCGAGCCCTACCTGCTGCAGATCGGGTTCGTGCGCCGGACGAAGCGAGGCCGGGAGATCACGCCGCAGGCCCGCGATCATCTGGGCCTCAAGGCCTCCAAGTCTAAGGGCCAGAAAGACGAACCGGCCCTGTTCGAGTAGATCGAGTCCTTCCCACTGCTGAAAGCGCATTGTCATCCTGAACCATAGGCGAAGGATCTGGCCTCCGAATTGTGAGACCTTCCAGCACCCGGCCCAGATCCTTCATTGCGCTGCGCTCCATTCAGGATGACAAACAGCCATTGGATCAACTCAGAGGATCCGGGGCTACCGCGTGCGGGGTTTGAGCACGTGCTTGGCCATCCGCGGACGCTGACCCAGGGTCTCGGTGAAATGGTGAATCAGGACACCCTCGATCTCGTCAAGCGCCGGCTCAGGCATCTCGGCCAATTGCCTGAGGTTGGCCAAACCATTGACGGCGCGGGTGCTGAGCCGCACCCGGTCGGGAAAGCTCATCTCACAGTCATGACAGACCAAACCATTGGCCAGGCTGCTGAAATAGCTCTCGCGCCAAGTCTTGGCAAAGGCCTGCCGGCAATTGGCACAGTTCTTGAAATTCGGTCGCAACCCGACCTCGTGCAATAGCGCCAGTTGCAGCAGCACCAGGTGCAGGAGAATATCACGCCGCTGCCCTTCCGTCGCGGCCTCATCGACGTCCTGCAAGAACCGCGTGAACTGATCGAACAGGACCAGGTGGGGGTCGCCATCGTGAGTGAGCTTGTTCAGCAGTTCGGCGGCAAACAGGGCGCTGTGCAACGCGAACAGGTTGCGACGCAGGCCGCCCCGCAAGGGTTCCTGACGGTATTCGGTTAGCGTCGCCAGCTTGTCCTTGTAAACCTCGGTGAAGACGATGTCACCAAAGGAGAGGACCTCAATCGGCCCGTCGAAGGCGGACTTGGGTCGCCGCGAGCCCTTGGCGATGGCGCCGAGCTTGCCCGCCAGTCGGGCGAAGAACGTCACGACCTGGGAACTCTCGGAGTAGTCGACGGCGCGGATACAGACGGCCCGATCCTTAGTCAACATGGCTGCTACTCTTGGGGCACTTTCTTTATCGTGATGCGATTGATACGACGCGGCTCGGCCGAGGCGACCGTGAACTTCAGGTTCTTGTAGTCCAACTGCTCTCCAGCTTTGGGCACGTAGCCCAGCCGGGCCAGGACGAACCCGCCGACCGTATCGTAATCCTCGTCTTCGGGCAGGTCCAACTCGTACTCATCGTTGAGATCGTCGACGTAGGCGCGGGCATCGACGTCCAGGGTGTGCTCGTCGATCTGCTTGATGGCGTCCGGGGGCGTTTCTTCATATTCGTCGGCAATCTCACCGACCAGTTCTTCCAGAATGTCCTCCAGCGTCACGATCCCCGCGGTGCCGCCGTATTCATCGAGCACGACCGCCAGATGCAGTTTCTGGTTCTGGAACTCGTGGAGCAGGACCCGAAGCACTTTGGTCTCCGGCACGAAATAGGCCTCGCGCATACGGTCCTGGAGGCGAAATTCCGCCGGGTCCTTGCCGATCTCCGCCAGCAGGTCCTTGGCGTAGATGAGTCCGACGATGTTGTCGATATGATCTTCATAAACCGGAATGCGCGAGTGGCCCGCCTTGCGCACGGTTTCGAGGACCGTCGGCAGGTCCGAATGCACCTCCACGGCGACCAGGTCCGTGCGCGGGGTCATGATCTCGTCGGCCGTGCTCTCGCTCAACTCCAGGACGTTCTCGATCATCTCCTGCTCTTCTTCGTCGAACGTTCCCTCCATGCGATGCTGCTCGAGATCCTCGAGGAACTCCTCCTGCCGCTCCTCGAGCTGTTCGGCCGCCGTCACTTCGGGCACACCGGCCAGCCGACGCACGAACCCGTCGTAGAGCCGCAGGAGATAGAGGACAGGCAGCGCCAGCGCCGCGAGCATCTTCAATAGGCCGTAGGTGCGGCTGAGTAGTTTTTCGCCCGCGTACTTCGCCCAGGCGTGCGGCAGCGCCAGGCTGAAGATCGAGAAAATCGCCAGTGCGATGAAAAAGGCGGCGACGTAGTGAACGATGTGCAGGGGCGGGCCTTGCAGCGCCGAAATGAGCGCCACCAGCAACAGCAGCGACGCCATGTTGAAAACGAGTCGGAAGAAGGAACAGGTGAGGATGAGCCGATCGGCGTCTTCGACCAGCGCGTCGACCAACTCGGACCGTTCCTCTCCGTTGGCCGCTTTGAACGCCTCCTGCAATCGGAGCCGGGAGAAAATCCGCAACGCGATGGCATTGACAGAGAAAAACAGCGTCGCTCCAACGAACAGGCATATCAACAGCACGGCCCAACCGATGAAGCCCACTTGTGATGACCCTTTCAGTGCGTATCAACTCAGCCGGCAGGCCTACATGAGCCCGCCGCTACCTCGGACCGCCATTATACACGAACCCGTAGCCGAGGTGTTGCAGAATCTCGTCTTCCATCCGGTGCATTTTCTCGGCTTCTCCGGGCGTGGTATCGTCGAATCCCAGTTGGTGCAGCAGGCCGTGTGTCACGTAGAGGGCCAGCTCCGCCTGATCGGCGTGGCCGCGCTCGGCCGCCTGGCGCAGCGCCATCTGGCCGTTGACGATGCAATCGAACACCCGGGCCCCGCCGGCGGCCTGCTCGTCGGAGAGATCGAAGCTCAGACAGTCGGTCGGGCCCTCGTGATCGAGGAATTTCTCGTTCAGCTCACTGATTTCCACGTCGCCGACAATGCCCACGCTGACCGTCGCCTCGACGACACCGAAGCGTTCGCAAACCGTTCGAATCAGGGTCTCGAGCTTGGATGGATCGACCGGGATCTCGTCACAGTGCGTCGTGATTTCGATGGTAATCATGGAGGCCTCAGGTCCGGACCATCTTGGGCGCGCTCGGCTTGATGGATTTGGGCATCTCGACGGGCGCATCGGGCGGTGTCGGGTAGGCGATGCGGCCGTGGTGATGGGCCGCCAGGGCCTTGGACATGCCGGCCTCGATCCCACTGAGTTCGCGCAGGGTCAGATCGCACTCATCGAACTGCCCGTCCTGGAGACGCCGCATGGCCATATTGTGCACGACGACTTCTACCTTGGCCAACGTGACATCGGACAGCGAACGCACCGCCCCTTCGACCGCGTCGGCCAGCATGACAATGGCCGCTTCTTTCGTCTTCGGTCGCGGACCGGCATAGCGAAATTCGCTTTCGGCCGGCGGGGCCTCTTTTGGCTTCTTCCCGGCGCCGTTGGGCCCGGGCGCTTCATGCATCTTCTTGGCCTGGTTATAAAACGGCTCGACCAGCGTGGTCCCGTGATGCGTCTCGATGAACTGCCGAATCACGGCGGGCAGCCCGTATTCCTTGGCCAGTTCGACGCCGTCTTTGACGTGCCCCACAATCACCAACTGGCTCATCGCCGGTGAAAGCTCCTTGTGCTTGCTGGCCGACCCCATTTCGTTCTCGACGAAGTACTTGGGCTTGTTGAGTTTGCCGATATCGTGGTAATAGGCGCCGACCCGGCAGAGCAGCCCGTTGGCGCCGATGGCTTCGGCCGCCGCTTCGGCGATCGAACCGATCAGCAGACTATGGCTGAAGGTCCCCGGGGCTTCCATGGCCAGCTTCTTCAGCAGCGGCTGATTCGCGTCGGAATAGTCCAGCAGCGTCATGCTGGTGGCGATACGAAACGTTCTCTCAATCAGAGGCAAGAGGCTCTGGATCAGCAGGCCACCGAGGAAGGCGGCTCCGGCGTGGTATCCGGCCGCCCGCATGGCACTGCCAAACTCCGGGCGACCGCCCCGGAGATCGAGATAGGCCGAGGCCGACGCCACCAGAAACACGACCGCCGCCGCCAAGGCGCTGACTTCCAGCAGTTTCATGCGCGTGCGAATCTCGCGGAGCGAGAAGCAGCAAACGGCCGCTCCGGAGGCCATTGTCATCAACAAGCCGATGCCCAGGAGCTGGAATCCGCCGTCGAACCGCGGCCCCAGAGCCAGGCAAACGAGGATGCAATACAGAGTACTCATCCCGATCGCGAAACGCTGGTCGTAGGCAATGACCAGGACAATCGCCGCGACGACCGCCGTGCCGGTCCCCCAGCCCGAACCCCAGCCGGCGGTGCCGCTGGAGAGCACCCCGACCTTGGTGGCGCCCAACAACACCAGGAGCACCGCAATCAGCGCCAGTGCGCGAACGTGGTTGTGAATCAGACGCCGCTGATAGTGATAGGCGTAGAAGGCGGCTCCCACCGAAACGAACATGATCACCCCCAGCAGCGCCACCAACGCCACGTAGCGCCCCTGTTCGAAAAACTCGAACGAGAGGATGGCGGTACAGACGACCACGAACAGGAGCCACAGCAGCAGTGAGACAACCACATCGGCATTCAGCACCGACGAAATCTTGACCGAGCGTCCGGCCGTGACATTGCGCCGGACCTGATTGCGCCGCGGATTGGTCTTCTTGAAAAGTCCCATACCATCTAGCCCATCATGAGGCAACCGCACATCACGCCAAACCCGGCGCCGCAGCCCGATCGTCGCGGGGCCGCAACGTCAGTCTCGCGAACGCTCATGCGGCTCCCGTCGTTTCTGCGCTTCGTGCGACTTCTTGTAGGCCCGCACAATGTTCTGCACGAGCCGGTGGCGCACGATATCGCGCTGATTCAGTTCCACGACGCCAATCCCCTTGACCCGGCGCAGCGTTTCAATGGCCTCGATCAGCCCGCTTTTTTGGTTGGTTTCCAGATCGATCTGGGTCACATCGCCCGTCACGATCATTTTCGATCCGTGGCCCAGTCGGGTCAGGACCATCAGCATCTGGAGGCCCGAGGTGTTCTGTGCCTCGTCACAGATAATAGCCGATTCGTTCAGCGTGCGGCCGCGCATAAACGCCAGAGGGATGATCTCGATGATGTCGAGGTCCATGAACTTGCGCATCTGGGCGAAATCCATCATGTCCTCGAGCGCATCGAAGAGCGGACGCAGATAAGGATTGACCTTGGCCTGAATGTCACCGGGCAAAAAGCCCAGTTTCTCGCCCGCCTCGACGGCCGGCCGGGCCAGCACGATCCGACGAATCTGGCGTTTCTTGAGCATGGAGACCGCGACCGCCACGGCCAGGTAGGTCTTGCCCGTGCCGGCCGGGCCCGTGCAGAACGTCACATCGTTGTTCAGCATGGTCTCGATGTACTTGAGCTGGCCCTTGGTCGAAGGCTCCACCACCTTCTTGGAATAGACGCTGACGGCCTGACCGTTGTCGGGGCCGGCCGCCGAAGCGCCCTGCCGAATCATCTCCGCCACGTCCTCGTCGGTCAGTTGCCCGTGCTTGAGCAGGTGCTTCTGCATCCGGTCCACGGCCTGGGCCGTACGATTGACGTCGTTCTCGGCCCCGCTGATGATGAGATTCGACTGGCGCGCGGTGATGCTTACTCCCAGAGATCGACGCAGCAGGCGCAGGTGACTGTCGGCCGGGCCGAACAGGTCGAGCTGCTTGCTGTTTGGATCGAGTTGTACGGTAAGCTCCAAAACGCTCCTCGTCAAAGGACTCCGGCCCACATCTCAGCCACCTCTAGCCCCCCAAGGCCACCAGCCGGAAAAACAGGTAGCCAAACGGCGCCGCCACCAGGGGCGAATCAATCACATCCAATATACCACCAAATCCGGGCACGCGGTTCGACGAATCTTTCTGGCCGGCGTCGCGTTTCATCATCGACTCCGCCAGATCGCCCATCTGACCGATCACCGCGAAGGCCGGCCCGAAGATCGCGGCCTGCCACCAGGACATTGTATCAAAAAGCCCCGCGAAAGCGAAACTCACTCCCAGCGCCACGCCCATCGCCCCGGCCAACCCCTCCCAGGTCTTGCCCGGGCTGACGCGCGGGGAGAACTTGTGCTTGCCGAACAGTTTACCAAAGGTGTAAGCCCCTATATCAGACGACTTTACCACAAACATCAGCATCAGCACGGCCCAGAGCCCGAACTCGACACGCACGGCCAGAACGAAGGCTCCCAGCCCCCCGAGATAGGCGACCGTCAGCGTCGTGGCGCCGCCATTGGCCAGGGTTCCGCCCACACCGCTGCGGCGATAATGGCCCACCATGGCCGCCAGAAGCGCCAGCGCCAGGGCCAGTAGCAAGTAAACATGGGGCTCAATGCGCAGCACCTGAGGCCAATACCAGGTGGTGGAGACCAGCACCACGCCGGCCATCGCGGCCGGGACTACGACGACCAGATCCTTCGACGCCACCAGTCGGGAGAACTCGAGGACCGCCAGAGCCAGTACCAAGACCAGCAGGATGGCCAGCAGCGTTCCCTGGACCGCTTTGTCGTCCGCAGCCGTGGCGGTGGCCGAACCGTCAAGCCAACCGTCGAGGATGGTCATCCCCCCGAAGAACACGGCCATCAAAATCCCGGAGCCTATTCTGTGTTTGAGCATAGTCGAGGATGAGATTCTATTGCGATCGTCTTCGGCCAGGCCAGGACATCTTCGACCCGGCCGGCCCCGTTGCGATCACCCCTGGGATTTCGAGCCCGTGTCGATGGCCCCGAAACGCCGATTCCGCTCCGCGTACGCCACGATGGCCTTTTCCAGATCCGACGCATCGAAATCCGGCCACAGCGTCTCCGTCACGAAGAACTCACTATAGGAAATCTGCCACAGCAGGAAGTTGCTCACCCGCAGTTCGTCGGCCGTGCGAATCAGCAGATCCGGATCGGGCATCTCCTTCGTATAGAGATGCTGGCTGACCACGCGCTCGTCGATCTCGTCGGCACGGAGTTCTCCCCGCTGGACTTTCTCGGCGATGGCCTTCGTGGCGTCGACAATCTCGGCCCGGCCACTGTAGTTCAAAGCCATGGCCAGCACCATCCCGGTGTTGTCGCGCGTCACCTCCATCGTTCCGTGCAGCGCATCCTGCACCGCCTGCGGCAGCCCCTCCATGCGACCCAGATGGGCGAACCGGACGTTGTTGTCGACCAACGTGCCCCGGATGCTCACCAGGTAAGCACTGTAAAGGTGCATCAAAGCGTCGACTTCCGCCTGCGGCCGTCGCCAGTTCTCGGTACTGAAGACGTACAGCGTGACGGACTGGATGCCGAGATCGACACAGCGTAGGGAGATCATTTCGGCCGTCTTCGCCCCTTGCCCGTGCCCCTCATAGCGCGGCAGCCCCTGCTGCTGGGCCCAACGCCCGTTGCCATCCATGATCACCGCGATGTGGCGCGGCATCTGTTCGGGCTGCAGCCCCAGGCGCTCGGCCGTGGCGGCCAGTTTTTGCTCCATGCTGTTCATGTCTCTGGACCTATCAGCAAACAATCCCTTTGATGCGGACCCCGCCACCGGCGCATTCGGCGCGACCTTACGCGCGAACGATCGTCTGACTGCGTTTGGGCCCGACTCCCACCATTTCGACCGGCTTGCCCACGATCTCCTCGATCCGGCGGACGTAGTCCTGGGCCTTGGCAGGCAACTCACCGAAAGAGGAAATCCCGGTGAGGTCATCGTCCCAGCCGGGCAGGGTCTCGTAGACCGGCTTGGCGCAGGCCAAACGATCGATATTGGCGGGGAAGAAGGTCTTCTCCTGCCCGTCGATCTCATAAGCCCGACACACCTTCAGTTCCTTCAGACCGGTCAGCGTGTCGAGGTGCAGCAGGACCAGGGCGTCGACCGAACCGATCTTGACGCCGTAGGCCGCGGCGACCCCATCGAACCATCCACAGCGGCGGGGCCGGCCTGTCGTCGTGCCGTATTCGTTGCCCGCGTCGCGGATGAAATCTCCCACTTCGTTGTCTTGTTCGGTCGGAAACGGTCCGGCTCCGACGCGGGTGGTATAAGCCTTGATCACGCCGATGTACTTGTCCACCATGCGGGCGGGCACGCCGCAGCCGGAAGGCAGGCCGAGCGAACTGGAATTGGAGCTGGTGACGAAGGGAAACGTCCCGTGATCCAGATCCAACAGCGACCCCTGGGCCCCTTCGAAGAGCACCGACTTGCCCTGCTCGATCGCGGTATGCAACAATTCCGTCGTATCGGTCGTGAACGGCACCAGCCGCTGGGCATAGGCCTGGCACTTCGCGAAGATCGCCGCGGCATCCATCGGCTCGGCCTGGTACAGAGCGCTGAAGAGTTTGTTCTTGTAGGCCAGGATGGTCCCCAGCTTGTCCTTCAGGGCGTCTAGATCGCGGAAGTCGCCCACCCGCACGGCGTAGCTGCGCCCCACCTTGTCGGCGTAGCACGGGCCGATGCCGCGAATGGTCGTGCCGATTTTGCGTTTGCCCAGCGACTCTTCGCGCAGTTGGTCCTCGCGCTTGTGGTAGTCCAGAACCACGTGGGCGTTTTCACTGATGAAGAACCGGCCCTCCAGGGAGATTCCCCGTTCGGCCAAGCCGTCGATTTCACCAATCAACACTTCCGGATCGAGCACCACCGCGTTAGCGATCACACAGGTAACCCCCTCGCGAATGGACCCACTGGGCAGCAGGTGCAGGGCGAAGCGGCTCTCCCCGATGACGACGGTATGCCCGGCGTTCGAGCCGCCCCCATACCGTACCACGACATCACTGCGCTCGGCGAGGATATCGACGACCTTCCCCTTGCCTTCATCGCCCCATTGTAGCCCGGCCACACAGATATTCATCGAACTCGTACGTCCCAAAGCGTGTCCTTATCTAATTTCAAAAGCAAACCGCAATAGCCTACCGAGGTAACCTATTGCGGTCAATACCTTATTCGCGTGCCGGGCCCGGTCGGTTCTCAGGTGATTTTCGCCACCAGAAGCTCCAGAATGGGCTTGAGATTGTCATATTGGCGGTCGCTCAGCCGTAGCTTGGCCTCGCCGCCGTTGCCCTGCTTGTAGACAATGGTGAAGATTCCCTTATCGGCGAAGTACGTCTTGTCGATTTTTTCGATCTCGCTATAGGGGATTCGTTCCTTGCCGGCCACGATCAATTCGTTCTCATCGGCGACGAGCTTGCGCTGACGGATCACGTAGAGATAGCCTCCCAACAGCAGCGCCGCGACGACAAACGCCGGCGGACTCTTCTGATTGAACACCAGGACGCCGTCCGGATTTCCCTCCTCATTGGTGTGTTCGCCGATGAAACTCTGGTTGAGGTAGCCATCGTAGGCAAACCAGCCGGCCAGGCCCAGACAGATGGCCATGTAGATGAGAATGTTATTTCGTTTGTACCTGCTCAGTGGCGCCTCAATCGCCATCGGGACTCCTTTCACACCTATGTCGACCGTCGCTGGGCGATGACCTCCGTCAAGGGCTGCACGAAATGACTCACGATCTTCTCGGCCATCAGATTTTCGGCCAGTTCGCACTGTCGCTCGAACGACGCCACCGCATCGAAACGCTCATCCACCGCCGGATATTGCCTGATCGTGACCGCCAGGCTGATCGCTTCATCGCGGTTCTGCTCCTTCTCCGCGGGCTCGTAGATGCTGGTTTTGGACTCGATGCTCACCCGAGCCTGCGTGCGGCGGTCGTCCGAGAGCGAAACGACCATGGCCGGGGAAAAGACGATCGGCCTGCTGTTCGGCCAGTCGCACAGGCAGTTGAACGCACTCATCCCGAACAGCGCCTCGGCGATCACTTCATCGTGACTGCCGGCACAATCGAAATCCATCGAGAAGGCCAAATCGAGCGAATCGACGTCCAGCGGCGTCACACCCAGCATGTACGGCATCAGCTCCAGCACCAAACGGTCCTGGCGATACGCCTCTTCGAAGCTCGAGGGATTGGCCATCCCCGAACCGATGCGGTCCACTTCCAGGCTGACCCATCGGTAATGCCCCGCCGCATGGTCCTCTTCGAGATAATAATCGTTGTTATCGCGTCGAAAGAACCGCCCCATCGTCGGGAATTGCTTCTGGATGCGGTCGAAAAACGTCAACAACGTATCCCGCTCCGTCGGCAGATCCAGTTCCGTGTTGACGTACATGTCCACGAAGAAGTCATCGCACAACGAGCTGTAACTATTTACAGACATGGGGGTTAGACCCTCCATTTATACGGCGTTCAAATAACAGCGGGCCTGGAGGCGATCGCCACTGCCAAACCTCCATCGGCCCAACCCTAATTATACGCCCAAGGACGGATTTTCCCATTTTTTTTCAGGCGAACCAGCCAATTCCGCTCTTGGCACGGCCGCGGGGAGGAATATTCACGAGGTTTTTTGGGAATGTCCCTATCTGCGTTCGGGCACTTCTCAGGCAGTTCGCCGGCCCGGATGAGGCGGGCAGAACACGCGGCAAGACCTCAGAATCGGCTACGCCTCGCGTGGTTCGGGCAGATTCAGCTCCGTCAGCAGCGTTCCCACGACGGAGAGAATGGTGAAGATGAAGACGCGCCAGACGCCCAGAGCCAGGAGACTGGCGTCGGGCGAGCCGTTGATCCGGACGATCGCCAGCGAAGCGGCCGTCGCCAGCAGGGCCGCCAGAAAACCCGCGACGACGCTGGCCAGGATCCGACGGCTCAGGGCCGCCCCGCCGGCAAGCAGCGTGACCGCCGCTCCGCACAGCAGCGGCATCGCCACCACCAGTTCGCGGAACTGACCGAGGGAAGGCAATTTCCCCGCGATCGCGAAGGAGCGGTCGTCGAGGAATCCGAAGACCAGCGCCACCCCGAGGGCACAGAGCGGCACGTGCCAGTAGCGGGGTCGCAGGGAGGCCCGGAACGTGGCGCGGCGCCCCATCCGCCGGCGGATCGTCAGCGGCCAGTTATAGAACAGATTGAAGATCCAGTGCTCCATCAACGCACCGCCCTCGCCGAACACGGGGACGATGTGCACCGCCTCGGTGGCCCAGTGGGCCGCCATGAAACGCGCCAAGGCCGGATAGCGGTAGGTCATCTGGATCGGGAAGGCCAGGTAGCCCACGTACTTGAAAAAGCCCAGGAAGACCGCGATGTTGTAATCCTTGAAATTCCGATCGCGAATCACCAGGTACACGACGTAGAGACCGCGCGTCAGCGATCCGGGCGAAAGCGGCACCACCTGGAACAGGGCCAGAATGCCCGCGACCACCACGGCCCGTTCGGACTGCGGCATGTCCGGATGCGTGAAATAGTAGTAGGCCGCCACCGCCACCGAGACGACCTGCGTCACCGGCAGCGTACAGACATGGACGGCCAGGCTCTTGAGGTACTTCTGAATGAACGGCTCGTTCAACTGCGACAGGATCGTCTGCGCGTCGTCGTCGCTGAGCATGTTCTTGTTCCGACCCTCGGCCAGCATGTCGCGCAGCCACTGCTCGCGCATGTCGGCGTTGAAGTACAGCCGCACCGGCCGGACCAGCAGATAGCCCAGCTTCTCCTTGGCGAACTGCTTGTCGGTACAGAAGCGATGCAATCCCGCCGGCAGGATCGAAAACGGCAGATGCACCAGAAATCGCCCGAATTGCTCGGCCAGCGCCGGCGCTCGCTCGGCACTGACCCGGCCCGCGCGATGCCAGACGATCACTTTTTCCGCCATCCGAGCCCGGAAGGCCTGTCGCAGGTATGGGATGCTCGTGAGCATCCGCCCGTAATGGGCACGCCAATCGGCCCGGCCCCACGCCCGGCGGATCACCTTGCCCAACAGCGGAATACAGCCGATCAGGAAGAACAGGACCGCCAGGAAGCGGCTGTACCGCAGGCGAACCCGGCACTCGGGCTCGATCATACCGCGCACGTCCCAACTCGTCACGGCACTGTCGAAGATCGTCGACCACAGATGACCGTCGGAGAACAGGCGAACGTGATTGTGGCTGATATCGGGGATCGAGTTGCGATAGACCGCTTCGCACTCCTTCAACTCGGCCAGCGCCGGCTGCAAATCCGCGAATTCGTCGGCGTGCGAGCCGATGTAATTTTCCAGCGTCTCGACGCTGCCCCGGTCGAACTGGACCAGCGAACCGCGGGCGATGCCCTTGGCGATCAGCTTGAAGTCGCCCGGGCTCATGGGCAAAAACGGCAGCAGCGCCAACCCGGCGCGGAAATCGACCGCCGTCAGACCCGCCGCCGGATCGTCGTCCTGGCCCCAGCGTTTGAGGCAGTTGGGCTGGCTTTTGCATGTGCTCCATTCGTACTGCCGGGCGAATTCCGGAGCCCCCATCTCATGGAGCAGCTCCACGAAACGCCGCATGAAGACGCGTTTGGCGCGGTATTCGGGCGAGCCCAGCTTGCTCTGATCGACATTTTTTCCCTTGGCCCAGCGTTTCAAGAGATCGACCCGGTCGTCCACTTCGAGTTGCCAGGTGCGGCCGTCCACCCATTCGCTCAGTTCGCCGCAACTACCCAGTTGATCGTCGATGAACGTGGCGTAGATATCGACGACGCTGCGCTCGTCACCGAAGGCGATCTTGGCGCCGCGTCGGATGAGCTTTTGCCAGAGCGCCCCGGCCCGCGCTGCGGCCGGATTGACCTGGAGCTGGAACGGACCCTGGAAGCCAATCCAATAGAGCGTGTTGCGGAACAGGCAGGAAAACCCGGACGGTGGAATGAGGATCTTCATGGCGCGAACCGCGCCGACCTCGATGCCCTCGACGGGGTCGCCCTGGACTTGCAGGACCTTGACGCGATAGACCTGGCCGGCAAAGCCTCCGCCGACGAACTTCTCGATCTGGAGCCGGACCTGGGCCGTGGCGTCGCTGCCGACCTGGCGGATCTCATAGCTCAGCTCGGTCCCGGCGTCGTAGTGCACCACCCGCATGGGCCGCAGAACCCCGGCGCTACGAAACCGTTCCTCAAGCTGCTTGCAGACCTCAACGCTGTATTCTGCCGCCATCCGTGTTTCCTGATCCTGCTCAGGCCGTAATCCAAACCTTCACGCCAATCGCCAGGAGAACCGCCGCAAACACGCCCGCCAACAAATCGTCGGCCAGCACTCCCCAGCCTGCCGGCAGTGCCTCCAGCTTTTTTATCGGCCAGGGCTTGGTGATATCGAGCACGCGAAACAGCAAAAAGCCCAGCCCGGCGATGAGACATCCCTGTTTCATCGACAAATCCGCGGGCAGAATTAACGGGATAATGAGAAAGGCCACTGCCTGGCCCGCCACCTCGTCGACGACGACCTCGCCCGGGTCGGTCTTGCCCACCAGGGCCGCCACCGCAGGGACACAGGCCACGCAGGCCACCGAGGCGGTGATGATAAACGCCGCCATCGCGCCCACGATCGCCAGCGTCGGCGCCCCGAAGTACAGCATGACGGCAAATGCTACCACCGGCGGCAGCGATCCCCACGTCCCCGGCGCGATCGGCATCCAGCCCAACCCAAAACACGATGCAAGCAGTCTCTTCATAGTGCAGGAACCATAACGCAGCGCGCCGGGCAAGTAAAGGACATAATCGCCTCAGCCAGGAAACGCGTGTGCGCAGGTTTTCGGGCGACGGAGTTCTGCCATGCTAACGTCCTTGGTAGACCGCCTCTGTTGTCATTCCCGCGCAGGCGGGAATCCAGACTGCCTCGATAGAGTCTGGCCCCCTGCCTGCGCAGGGGTGACAGAGTCGGTTCGTCAGGGCTTGATCTAAGGTCTCCCATAGGTCTTCACAGACACCATCAGGGCTCACGAAGGTCGATGCGCGATTTGCGGAGCCACAGGGCACCGAGGACGAACCCCAACAGCAGAATGAGCCCTGTCGCGACAACGATTCTAACCAGCAGCGAGCGATGGGCCAAAGCGAGCCAGCCCAGGGCGGTGGCAGGCTTGCGCAGCGGGCGTCCATAGAGCAGCAGATGAATCTGTTCCTCACTGGCCTCGGCCGCGACCTGGCCGTGTTGGTCGATCAGAATGAGCGTCGGAAAGGTGCTGATGCCGTAGGCATCGATCGTTCTTCCCTGGCCCACGAGATTCGTTGCCGCACTTTGCGGCGCCGCGTCGATGGCTATCCGAAAAGGAACAGCCGACAGGTGCAGCCCGGTCCAGTTTCCACCCAGCAGCGAGGCCTTGTCCTGGGACGCGTCGTGGATCGCAATAATCTCCAGCCCATCGCGGGCGTATTTCTCGTGCAGCTCGACGAGTTTGGGCATCGCCTTGCGACACGGCCCACACCATACCCCCCAGAAATCGAGCAGAACGACCTCGCCCCTCAGCTCGGCCAGCGTCACAGGTTCGCCCTTAGCCCATTCGCCCACCTGGAGTTCCGCCGCGGGCCGGCCGAACGCCTTGAATCCGCTAATCGTCTGCAACTCGATCGCGCCGATATCCAGCACCTGCCCCGGCACCAGCGGAGCGATCTCCCGACGTCTTTGGTATTTCCTGAGGGCAGGCGCTTCCGATTCAATGTCCAGATTCAAATTGCAGCCGGCCGGACAGAGAAGGTCCAAGGTGATCTCATGCGCAGGTGACTGCGGATTGTAGTCCGCTGAGAGGAGAGGATAGAGTCCTTTGTTTGTTTGCTGGTAGAGTTTGACGTGGACGTCAGAGAGCGTGACCTCGCTGCTCTTGATGACACCTTTGATGTGCGCCGGTTTCTCAAGCTGCAACGTGTAGGTCTCGTTCGGGTCCTTGCGCGCGATGTAGAGACATGCCATGTGCTCGAACGCGGCGTCCGTGGCGAAATACGAACGGCCCGATCCCTGCCGGACAAACTCAAAAGAGAACGTTCCATCGGCATCGGTGCGTTGCCAGGGTTTCTCGTCGGTCAGGCGCACTGTCTGCCCCTGGCTGTCCCACACCAGGCATTCGCCCGAATAGACACGCGCATCAGGAACCGGGACCCCATTCGGATCGACCACCGTGATGGTCTTGACCTGCGTCTCAAAGCGACCCTGTCCGCCAACCACGACTGTCATCAGGCTCAGAACAGCCAAACCCATGACGCCAATTCGCATTCCTCTATCTCGCATCCGACGCTCCCTCCAAGACCATCCTCAGATCAGGTCATTTCACTTGGGCCTTCGAGCAGCTTGAGGCAGTAGCGGTCGGTCATGCCCGCGATGTAGTCGCAGACGGCGCGGTGGAGGCCGTGCTGGTCGATGAAGCGCTGGAAATAGCTGGGCATTCGCTCGGGCTCGGCGCACAGCGTCTCGAACAGCTCCGCCAGCCATTTGCCTGCGGTCTCGGCACTCTGCAGCAGCGATTCGTGATGATAGAAGCGCTCCAGGAGGAAGGTCTCCAGCGTTTCCAGTTTGCGATCGCACGCCGGCGACAGGCCGATCGCGTTTTCGGCTCTCGCACAAGCAGCGTCCGGCGTCTCGATGCCCGCCGAAGCAATGGCCTCCTGGCTCGCGGCAATGCAGTCGCTGACCAGCATGTCGATGATCGCCTTGGCCGTACGCGTGCGGCGGATCGTCCAATCGTCGATCTCGTCGGCACCGGCGCGCTGCCGCGCCTCGGTGAAAATCTCGACGTGCCGCATCTGCTCGGCCTCGAACAGCCGGGCCTTCATCCCGTCCTCCAGATCGTGGCAGTTGTAGGCAATGCGATCGGCCAAGTCCGCAATCTGGCCTTCCAGCGTACCGTTGGCCTCGGTGAAGGTGTCGCCCTGAGGCACGTCGTAGCGGCTCTTGTGCTTGGCCAGGCCCAGCCTGGTCTCGTACATGAGGTTCAGCCCCATGAAGGCCGGGTAGGGATGTTCGAGCAATTCGACGATGCGCCGGGTCTGGGCATTGTGTTCGAATCCGCCGTGATCTTCCATCAAATCGTTGAGACCCGCTTCGCCTGCGTGCCCGAAGGGCGGATGACCCAGGTCGTGCGCCAGGCAGATCGCCTCGGTTAGCGCTTCGTTGAGTCCCAACGCTTTGGCGATGGTCCGGCCGATCTGAGCGACCTCAATCGTGTGGGTCAGGCGCGTACGATAGTAATCGTCGAGACCCGGCGTGAACACCTGCGTCTTGCCTTCGAGCCGGCGGAAGGCCGAGCAGTGGATGATGCGGTCGCGGTCGCGCTCGAAGTCGGAGCGGTAGCGATGCGGCGTCTCGGCAAAGGCCCGGCCCTTGCTGATCGCTTCAGTGACGGCATACGAGCGAAGTCCCTCTGTCATCGCTACAACCCGGGCAGGCCGTGCGCCGTACTGGCGGCCCGCAACTCGGCCAGCAGTTCATCCATGGACTGGCTGACCACCTTGGTGTCGGTACACGTGCTCATGAAACTCGTGTCGCCATCCCAGCGCGGCACGATGTGGATGTGCAAGTGACCGGGCAGGCCCGCGCCCGCACAGCGGCCGAAGTTCAACCCCACGTTGAAGCCGTGTGGGTCGATCGTCATCGACAGGGCCCGCTGCGCTTCGCGCACGAGCTTCATCAACTCCAGCATCTCATCGTCCGTGGTGTCGTCCAGATCGGCGATGTGCCGGGACGGACAGACCAGCAGATGCCCGTTGTTGTAGGGAAAGCGGTTCAGCACCACCATGCTCTTCTTGGTCCGCCACAGCAGCAGGTTCTCATCGTCGCTTTCCGGATGGGCGAAGCTATGGCAGAGAAAACAGCCCTCGGGTTTCTTCAACGTTCTGATGTAGGCGATGCGCCACGGCGCCCATAGACTCTTGCGTTCCAAGTTACACGATCCTCCAGATGAAATCTTCCGCGAACCTCAAGGGTTCAGCAATTCAGTCGTCAGCACTTGTTCGATGGTCAGGTGCGGGTTGGCTCGAATGCCCATGGGAGGCAAAGACCCTTTCAGTGCCATCGTATAACGCTGCTCGGCCGATTCGATCCGACCCGCATCGATATTGAACAGTTCCAGACCGGTTCCGTCGAGGCTCGTGACCTGATAGCCCCCGAGAAATCCAAACGTTCCACTCATCTGGAACCGGCCGGAATACGGGATCGGCCAATCGGACGGTGTTGTGTCCGCGAGCCGATAGGTGCTGCCGATAACCGCGAGTCGTCCCGCGTCATCCGCGCGGACCTCATCGAGCCGGTAGGTGACATCGCGGGCCTTGCGCATCACCATGGGAACTGGAATCCACAACTGCGAATGCCAACTCTGGCCGACTGCTACACCGGCCGAAGGATTCGCCACCGTCGCGACCGCGTCCCAGAGAAACCACTGACTGAGGATGAAATCCCCGACCATGTCCGGCTCCTTGACGCGTCCGCCGCGTGCACTCACCCGAAAGGCCGCGGCGCCGAGTTCGCTGATCAGCGCTCTGAGTTGCGAGTAATCGACGATCTTGCCGCGCGAGTCGACCTTCAGCGTGAAGGTCTTGCCCTGCGCGACCTGGACCGCGTCATTGTAGGCGCCGCGTCCGCTGGGCCGGCCGGCCCGTTTGACCTCGACGGATTCGCACACAGCGCGGACGGTACTGATGCCGTACGGGTCCACGGTCTGCGGCGTGTAGGCGACCACCAGTTTGACCCGCTCGGATTGCTTCTGCACCTGCCCCGCGCCGCCATTGGCCTGCGGGTCCCAGTCCAGCAGAATCTCCCGGTTCGAGGTGAACGCGTAGCGCAGCGTCCGGTTCGGGTCGTGGTCCACGGTCAAGAAAACGCGTGGCCCCGCGGAGGCGTCGCCACCTGGTTGTTTGCGTCCCAGGTTCAGGCGGTTGCATCCGGCCAATACCGTCAGCGAAACCGTGGCCACAATGGCGAGCTTGGTTGTCAACGCTGCTCCCTTCGATCCGCTACTCAACGCGTTCCAGTTGATACGATTCGCGCATTCCCATCCTCAGCACGGCTGGGTTGGCCTGGCCACTCTGAAGCGCCGCCGGGTCGGCCGTGACCCACTCGGCGCGAAACTGCTCGGCGTAGCGCTCGATCTGCCCCGTGCTCAGATCGAGCTTGAGTTGCCCGGTGTAGCTGTCGGTGCTGTCGGACATCGCGGCAAAGGGATTGGCCGTCTGCTCGGGCAGGGTTTGCCCGGGCCCAACCACGGGCGGGATCGCTTCCATCTCCACGATGGCGGTTCGCTCACTGCCACTGCCCTGGACCGCCTGCAATGTGTAGATGCGATCGTAGGCCTTGGAACCCAGGATGCCGAAGGAGATGGCCCGAATGCTGTTCCACTGCCCGCCCGGCTCCACCATCGCTTGGTCGAGCGACATCAACGCCGGGATCTCATGGCGGTGCTTCATAGCCTTGTCGGAGAGCACGCGCAAGGCTGTGACATCACCCTGGGCAACCTGGCGCACCGCGTCCAAACCCGAGAGCGCCAGAACCGCTCCCCGCGGCGTCACCTCCACGCGATAGCGCTGACCGATCAGGTTGGCCAGGGGATGTTGCTGGTCTTCTGCGCGCGCACTGTCGAAATCCAGGACGACCTGGTCGCGGGCGCGACCCAGAAACCGCAGCGCCTGGATCGTGACATCGAGTGCGGCGTTGCCGCTGCTGGTAACCTGTGCCACCGTCTGAGCGAAGGTGATCTCGATGCGCTGGCCATTGCGGCCGTCACGAAAGGCCGGCGGCTTGTTCGTCGTGTCACCCTCCCAGGCAATGCTCCGCTCGGTCTCGGTCGTCACCTTGTAGGTCGTCGTCTGCCCCGCCACGTATTTCAACGTCAACGCCACAGCCTGCTCGGCGCTCTCGGCAACGGCCGGCAGTTCCGCCTCCATCTGAATATCGACGTCATCGTCGACGGGCGGCTCGACGATTTGTGGCTCCGCGACGGGCTCGGTCTGAGCGTCAGCCACATCGTCCGCCGACTGCGGCGCCGGCACCGTAGCTTCTGCGCCGCCGCTGGCGCAACCCGGCAGCACCACCAGCAATCCCAGCAACACGCCTGCAATACCGGCGTAAACAGTGATTCTATTACCCATCTGAGCCTCTACCCATCTCAATACGGTTCATACGTCGTAACCCCCTGCTCCAAAACCGATTGTAGGCCCAACCCCCGCTCCAGGGCAACCCTTTTCCGCATCCGGGCTGCTCGGACCGTGCCCGCGCCGTGCGACACCCCGTAGGGGCAGACCACCGTGTCTGCCCGGGTTTCAAATTGCGTCCGGTTGGGTTGCATATGCCCAGACCCGGGCAACCACAGGGGGTTGCCCCTACAGGTAAACCCCGCCCCTGTCCAGCTAATGAGTATCTCGCGAGAGTCCGCACTGAACCGCTTTGTCTCTGTGACATCCTTTTCCGTTGCAATCGACCGTCGCCAGACTTATGATGGATGTAGCGATTTGACGACTTGCGGCTTCTCCTGAAATGTCGCCCCACGGGGCCGGTGGGAGTAACATGATGGATTATCTAATATGGTCATTCCTGATCTTGCTTTTGTGCTTGTCACACAGCACGTGGGCTCCATTCCAATCCGATCAAGTCAAAGCGATCTGCGCGCACATGACCGCCGAGGAACGATCGGAAACCATCAGCCGATCGACCCGCCTAGGCGCCATACTGGGGCTGTCCATAGGAGGCTGTCTGTTCATCGGCTTCCTCCTGAGTAGCCGCCTCTTCGATTCCCCTCTGCTAAGGTTACTCGGCATGCTACTGCCCCTGTTGATTCTCATAGCTATCGCCTTTTGGAAACTGAAGCCCATCACTGATCGGTCTCAGAAAGAGTTCCTCGCATCGACCCAATGGGCGAAAAACGAAGGCCTCAGCCCGAACGACATTGTCCTGCGGCGCTAACGAGGGGCACGTCGCGAGTCCCTTGGCCTATGCTGTCCAGCGCTGTCGGATGAACCTGCTGATGTGAGTCAGGTGAGAGGAAGCCAATGAAGTTTCGTCGCATCATCAAGTGGAGTCTGTTGGTCTTGTTGGCGCTGGTCTTGGTGGTTGGCGTTCTGGCGGGATCGCTCTGGTGGTATTTTCATCCTGCATTCGAGCGTCGCGACGGCATCGTCTATACCCAGCGACACGGACACGATCTCACGTTCGATGTGGTCCGGCCCGAAAAGCCCAACGGACTCGGGATCGTCCTGATGGTCAGCGGGGGCTGGCGCTCCGGCCCTGAGGGATTTCGCCCGTGGATGGTGGCGCCCGTGTTGCGGCGGGGTTATACCGTCTTTGCCGTCTCGCATCTGTCCCAGCCGCAGGCGACGGTGATGGAAATCGTCGAGGATGTCAACCGCGCGGTACGGTTCATCCGCTACCACGCCGGCGAGTACGGCATCGACCCCAATCGCCTCGGCGTCACCGGGGGCAGTGCGGGCGGCCACCTGAGCCTGATGCTCGCCACCCGCGGCGGCCCGGGTCCGGCCGATGCCAACGACCCCATCGACCGCGAGAGCAGCAGCGTCCAGGCGGTGGCGATTTTCTATCCGGTCACGGACCTGCTGAATCTCGGCGCGTCCACCGAGAACCCGGGCGATGGTGGTCCGCCCAAGAGCTTCGTGAAGGCCTTCGGGCCGGACTCGACCGAGCCCGCGCGGTGGCAGGAAATCGGCCGGGCGATGTCGCCGATCTACCACGTCACCGCAGACCTGCCCCCCACCCTGATCTACCACGGCGACGCCGACACCCTGGTCCCGCTGGAGCAATCCCAATGGTTCTGCGCCAAGGCCCGCGAAGCCGGCCGCAACGTCAAGCTGGTCGTCCACCCCGGCGGCCAGCACGGCTGGATCACCATGTTCTGCGACATCCGCCACTTCGCCCACTGGTTCGATCAACACTTGCGGACCGAGCGAACGGTACACGAGAACAGTCCCCGACTTAGTCGAAGTAAGGAGGCTCAATAGATGTATTGTCATCAATGTGGCGCAGAAGCTTGCGGCAACTACTGCTCTCACTGCGGTGCGCAACTGACCACGGCGGATGGCACCCTCGAACCCGCTCCACAAGACTGGGCAGAGGAAATCCGCTACGACGTTCTTCTGCGCCAACCTGATGTGAGGGAGTTGATTGCACATCATGCCTCGCAATCCCGGAAGCACATGTCCGCGGATGACTTCCTGGGACTGTGTGACAAGGCATTTGTGCCGCTGGTGGGTGTGTCCTTGAGCACGATTGGAGCGATTGCACAGCCCATCTATACTGCTCTTGGTATAAGAACAGGCAAGACACAGAGAGAGTCCTTTTCGATCCCGACCGGCAAGGTGCTGGTCGCGGCCCTATGCTCGCTGGCCCGCCATGGACAGTCGCTCAATGACGTGGAACAAGGCCAGGATGGATGCTTGCTCAGGGCAGACATCCCTTCGGATATGTGGAGCTTCGCGGGCGAGCTGCTGGTCACCATCCAACGACAGGAGCAGAGTTCATCCGTTGAGGCCGCCACGGCCATCAAGGGGCAACTATGTGATTGGGGCAAGAGCAAGCGCATCCTGACAGAGCTATTCGACGACATAAGAGGCTTGACGGTATAAGACGAGTGGCAGCGTCAAGCGGTAGCTTGGCGATGGGTCGGAACGTATGCGAAAGACGCGTATGGGTCTCGGCCAAACCCATTCGACTGCGCTGCGCTCCGCTCAGGGTGACAAGGCAGACTATTGGGCGCTCAGCTCCGTAGTCTCGGTTCACGGAAAACGCGTCGGTGTACAGTGCACACCCTACCATTGGGCGCGGACCAGTTCTCGGGCCAGTTCGGGGTTGTCGGTGGTAATGCCGTCGATGCCTGAGTCGATCAGTGTTTGCATGCGGCTGGCGTCGTTGACGGTCCAGACGTGCAGTTCCATGCCATAGGCATGGACCAGGTCGATGGTCTCCGCGGTCACCGTGCCATGCGCCCAGTCGATGAAGTCAATACCACGTGAGGCAATGGCCTCAACGTCGGGCAGCGTCAGCATCTCCGAGCCGAGGGCTCCGGTGCGAATGGCCGGGGCCAACGCTTCCAACTCGGCCAGGAAGTTCCAGTCGAACGCAATGACGACCGCTTCGTGCTCGATCCGCAGTGCCCGAATCAGCTCGACATACAGCGCCGCCGCTCCGGTCTTGCGTTCGATGAACGGCTTCATGTCGGGCAGCGTCGCCAGCACGGCCTCGCTCATCAGCGGAACCAACTCGCCCGCGAAATCAGGAGAGAACCAGGCCCCCGCATCCAGTTGCCGCAATTCGGCCAACGTCATGGCGCCGACATCGCCCGTCCCGTTCGTGGTGCGATCCACCGTCCCATCGTGCATCAAAATCAGTTGATCGTCCAGGGTCACGCGCACATCGAACTCGACCCAGTCGGCGAATTCCCGGGCGGCGTTGCAGGACGCGATCGTGTTCTCCGGAGCCTGCGACGAATACCCCCGGTGGGCCACGATGGCAACGTTCGATCGGTACTGACACAGCGTCCCGGCAGGATCGGTACACCCCATCCACTGCTCGGCGAACAGGGCCCAATCGCGCGCATCCACGTAGCAATCGCGATTGAAATCCATCTCCAGATAGCCCCAGTCACCGCAGGCCAAGTCATCGTCCAGGATAAGGACATCCAACGCAACATCCTGCATCCTATCCCAGTAGACATCCTGACTGGTGAGGCTGTGCATCAGCGTTGCGTGCCGATTGCCGGTATTCACCGCGTCGTCGACAGCCGTGACTTGAACCGTTTGCGGCGTCCGATAGGTGCCCGGCTCGAAGAGGAGCATCTCGGCCTCGCCTGCCGCCAGCCCATTGATCGACACACTCTCATCGGCCGTGATGGCGACGAAGACGTCATCCTCGGGCTCATAACCGTCCTGGTAATCCAGGACCACGCTGTAGAAGGCCGTCTGATTTTCCGTCAACTGAATGAGAGTCGGCTCGACGATCAAGCCGCGCATCGCCAATGACCGAACCTCCGCCTCGGAAAGCACGTGGTCATAGATCCGCACGTCATCCCACGTGCCGTCACCGAAGTCGTTCCCGTTGTTGCCGCCGCTGAAGAAAAACGTAGGACCGGGCCTGACCCACGTTCCGCTGTTGGTAGCCTGCAAGATCCCGTTGACATACAGTCCCGTGTCCACTGTGCCGACACCGGTCCGGTCCCACAGAAAGGCCACGTGAAACCACTCATCGCGAGGATCGCCATCGGACGCCAGTGATCCCAGATCGGCGGTGACGTACGTGTCACTTTCCACGCGGGCCCGCAGCCGTCCGTCGGAGTAGATCCAGCATTCCCAATCGTCCTGATTCACCGAGTTGTCGTAGATCGTGTTGTAGTTGTAGATACGTCGCGGCTTGTACCACAACGCCACGGTCCCGACGTCGGTCATGGTGTATTGAATGGACACACCGTCGCCGCCCGTCGTGTAATCACCATTGCTCAGATCCAGCGCCTCGCCCAGCTTGCCCGAAACATACTCGTGGCCGCCGCGCGCACCGTCCAGCAACACTCCATTGTGGTCGCCTCCGGCCGCATCCACCAGGTCGCCATCCAATGTGAGATGGACCTGTAGTTCCCCCAAGGTCACGGCACCATGGCCCAGGAACACCGCCAGAAAGGCAAGGATCGGCAATCGCATGAACGTTTTCATCATCCTCCTCTCGATAAGGACAACCGGCCCCCGTGGTCTTATGCACCAAGCGGATTCAGTCCATCAGCACACCGAATCAACCGCACTCGTGGGAAACACAAGGAGACGGAGCAATCTTGAGCTATGACTGCACGATACCGTTTGAGGGACGATTTGTCAATCTTGACATTCGGGATGCGAATCTGCTAGACTAGGAGTATGAGTGAGGCGTGGCCCGAATCGTCCGGGCTGGAGCTTGCCGAGGGCAGTGAGATGCGGCTTCGATGGTTCTTGTTGCGCGGAGGAGTACCATGTCTGTGAAGATCACGGTCTGTACGTTTGCACTTGCCTGTCTGGCAATACTGATGCACCCCCTACCGGCCGAGTCCGACACGCTGAGGGTGGGCCCCGGGGGCGATGATGGCTATCGCAATCTGGTCGATGCGATTGACGCGGCCGCCGATGGCGACGAGATCGTGGTGGCCGACGGCCTCTACACGGGACGCAACAATCGCGACCTCTACTTCAACGGCAAGGTCATCGTGCTGCGCAGTGCCAATGGCCCGGCCAATTGTATCATCGACTGCCAGGAAAACGATCCGGCCTTTGTCTTCGACTGCGAATCCCCCAAAGCGGTCCTGCAGGGATTCACGTTCACCAACGGAGCCAACGACGATGGCGGCGCTATCGAGATCAACCAGAGAGCCCCCATCATTCGCGACTGCATCTTCCGCGCCAACTATGCGGCCCAGGACGGCGGGGCCATCCACATTGGCCCGGCGTGCGGCGATGTCACACTCATCAACTGCCACTTCTACGATAACGAAGCCAGAGATGACGGCGGCGCCCTTGCCAAACAAGGCGCCGGGACACTATTGCTCTATCGCTGTCTCTTCGCCTCGAACCAGGGCCGCGATAACGGCGGCGCCGTTTTCTGCCGGGACGGTGAAGTCACGGTGGTGGCCTGCGCGTTCCATGGCAACGTCGCCCGGTCCACCGGCGCCGGCATGTACAACCGCGAGAATGAACCGATCATCGTCAACAGCATCTTCAGCGGGAACCATGCCCATGACTTCGGCGGTGGCCTGTACAACCGACAGACGGATACGTCTCCCAGGCTCCTGCACTGCACGTTCTATGGCAACATCGCCGGGCTTGAGGGAGGCGGCCTGTGCAATGCCGCCGATCAGCGCCTCGCGCAGATCCGCGGGTGCATTCTGTGGGGCAACCGCGACGAATCGGGCGACGGCCTGGCGGCGCAAGTCAACGGCGCCCTGCCGGAGGTCTACACGAGCTGCATTCAGGGCTGGACCGTCGACGATCCGTCGCGCGGCAACACCGCGGCCGACCCTCTGTGCCTCGATCCCGATGGGCCCGACAATGTGATCGGCACGATCGACGACAATCTGCATCTGGCGGCCGGTTCTCCCTGTGTCGATGCGGCCGCCCTGGAGGTGGTCGCGCCACCGCTGACGAGCGACGCCCAGGACCAGGCGCGGGTCCGTGGCGACGCCATTGACATGGGAGCCCTCGAATTCCAGCCGTCGGAGCTTGACACCCCGCCGGTCGCCGATGATATTCTCACCCCGCCGGTCATCGTCACGGAGGTGCTGAACCACTCCGGGGGCGGTCCCGACTGGGTCGAGTTGTACAACCGCTCAAACGAACCCGTACACGTCGGGGGATGGCTGCTCAGTGACGATCCCGGGTCGCTGCGGAAGTACGAGATTGCGATGGGAACGTGGATCGACCCAAACGGCTACCTGGTACTCAGCCAGGATCTCCATTTTGGGAACGGCCAGGACCCCGGCACGCTCCTCACATTCGGGTTTTCGTCGTCGGGCGAAGAGATCTGTCTCAGTTCCGCCACCGCCGGAATACTGACCGGCTACCGGCAAGTGCACATGCTGCCGGGCGCCCCCCGCGGCGTGGCCAACGCCCGTTGCGAAAACAGCCTGGGCGTCGTGGACTTCATGCTCACCCAAGCCAATACCCCCGGCGCCGACAACACCGGGATTCAAATCGGTCCGGTCATCATCAGCGAAGTGATGTATTCCACCGCCCCGGCTGGTCTCGGAGGCCAATACGTGGAACTCTGGAATGTGAGCGATGCGGCGGTCGTGCTGGCGCCGGGCGAATACGATGAGTCCTACCGGCTGTGGACGGGCACCGAATACGTCTTTCCGAGCGATCCGGCGGTGGCCCTGGCCCCGAACGGCCGCGTGCTCATCGCCCGAGACCCTGATGCGCTGCGCGCCGCCTATCCGACGATTCCCGAGGGCACCATCATTCTGGGGCCCTTCGAAGGTACCCTGCCCGACAACTACGGCCTGGTGGAGTTTCAGCGCTTCGATGTAGGCGCCTGGAGCCATCTCTGCCTCGATCGGATCGCCTACAACACCGACGGCACGGAGGCTTCGTGTGATAAACTCGCCTGGCGGCCCTATTGGCCCGTCGAGGCCTACGACCAGGGCATGTCGCTAACCCGGATCGACGCAACCGTCTACGGCAACGAACCGACCAACTGGCAAGCCGCCGAGCCCACGCCCGGGTATTGAGTCTGGGACGGGCCGGTGGGCCAAGCCCAAGCGCGCGGCGGGTGGCAGCGTCAAGCGGTAGCTTGGCGATGGGTCCAAACGCATGCGAGACACCGAGCGATCCAGCCGTCCCAACGCCCCGGAGAGCCATACAACCCCGTCATGAGCCCCAAAATTGGCCGATATTTCACTTGACACATAACACGCTCCGAGATACCATGCCTGTGGAACACTGAATCACAAAATGGAAGCGAGCACGACATGCCCCACGTGAGAGACAGAATGCCAAACCAAGAATGCCTATCAAGGAACAAGGTATTTTGGCTAACAGGCTGGAACTGGGCCTTCGCGGCGTCATCACTGGCGCCAAACAAAGCCAATTTTCAATGTTTTTGGCCTGAAAACAAGGGTCGGTGGAAAAACAAAGCCAATTGGCACCGGCTGGAGCCTGTAGGGGCAGGCCCCCGTGCCTGCCCGCCCCGCCGGACGCCATCGCGTGCTGGGCCTCGGGACACTGGGCAACCACGGGGGGTTTCCCCTACGGACGACTCCGGCCCCGTGCAACCCTCGGGTTTTTGCTTTATTCCTCCGCTGTCGTTGGCTAAACTCTGGGTTTCGACGTTTGTCAATGATTTCCTCGTTAGGGAGTTGCAGATATGAAGAGTGACACAGTCAAGAAAGGGTTCCAACGGGCACCTCACCGCGGTCTGTTGCGTGCGTGCGGCTTGAAGGATGGGGATTTCGACAAGCCCTTCATCGGCATCGCCAACAGCTTTTCGCAGGTCGTGCCGGGCCACGTCCACCTCAACGAGGTGGCCCGCGTGGTGGCTGAGGGCGTCCGCGAAGCAGGCGGTGTGCCGATCGAATTCAATACGATCGCGCTGTGCGACGGGGTGGCGATGGGCCATACCGGTATGAAATACTCGTTGCCGTCACGTGAGATCGTGGCCGACTCGGTCGAGACGATGGTACGCGGCCACTGCTTCGACGGGCTCATCTGCATTCCCAACTGCGACAAGATCATCCCCGGCATGTTCATGGGCGCGGTGCGACTGAACATCCCGACGCTCTTCGTTTCGGGTGGCCCCATGGCGGCCGGCAAGACCAAAGACGGCAAAGTGGTCGACTTGATCAGTATCTTCGAGGGCGTCGCGCAATACAACGCCGGCAAGATCACCGAAGAGGACCTGAAAGAACTCGAACGCACCGGCTGTCCCACCCAGGGCAGTTGCTCGGGCATGTTCACGGCCAACTCGATGAACTGCCTGTCGGAGGCGATCGGCATGGCCCTGCCGGGCAACGGGACGATCCTGGCGGTCGATCCGCGCCGCCAAGAACTGTTCCGGGCCGCGGGGCGACAGATCGTCACGCTGGTGGAGAAGGACATCAAGGCGCTGGATGTGATTACGCGCCAAGCTATGGACAACGCGCTGGCGCTCGACGTGGCCATGGGCGGCTCTACCAATACGGTCTTGCACACACTGGCCATCGCCAGAGAGGCGAAGATCGATTTCACGGTGGACCACATCAATGCGATCTCGGAGAAATGTCCCAATATCTGCAAGGTCTCGCCGTCGAGCCACTTCCACATCGAGGACGTGGACAAGGCCGGCGGGATCAGTGCGATCCTGCATGAGATCAACAAGATTCCGGGCCTGCTGAACTGCGATTGCCTCACCGTCACGGGCAAGACGCTGGGCGAGAACATCGCCGAGACACCGATCAAGGACCCCGAGGTGATCCATCCGCTCGATAAGGCGTATTCCAAAAAGGGCGGCCTTTCGATCCTGTACGGTAACCTCGCGCCTAACGGCAGTGTGGTCAAAACCGCCGGCGTGGCCCCGTCCATGCTCACCCATACCGGCCCGGCGGTGATCTTCGAGAGCCAGGAAGAGGCCTGCGACGGCATCCTGGCCGGCAAGGTCAAGGAAGGCGACGTCGTCGTGATCCGCTATGAAGGCCCGCGGGGCGGACCGGGCATGCAGGAAATGCTCAGCCCAACCAGCTACATCATGGGTGCCGGCCTAGGCGAATCGGTCGCGCTGATTACCGACGGGCGCTTCAGCGGCGGCACGCGCGGCGCCTGCATCGGCCATATCAGTCCGGAAGCCGCCGTCGGCGGGCCGATTGGCCTGCTGAAGGATGGCGATATCATCGAGGTCGATATCCCGAACAACACGATCAGCGCCAAGCTCAGTGACGCCGAATGGGCCGAACGCAAGAAGGCCTGGAAGCCCAAAGAGCCGCGCATCAAGGAAGGCTACCTGGCCAAGTACGCCACCATGGCCACCAGCGCCGACACCGGTGCCGTCCTGAAATGGTAGACGCGTCTTCGGATGACGATGAGCAAAGCGAAACCGAAGACAAAATGGTACGCAGCGGGGTTGCACTTTGAGTGCACGGGGTGCGGCGATTGCTGCTCCGGCCCGGGCGAAGGGTACATCTGGGTAACCCGGCCGGAGATCGAGCTGATCGCCAGGCATCTGAAGATGACGCCCGGGCAGTTGCGGCAGAAATACCTGCGGCGTGTGGGTCTGCGGACCAGTATCATCGAGCACAGCACGACCAAGGACTGCATCTTTCTCCAGACCGTCGGCGGAAAGAAGCAGTGCGCGATCTACCCGGTGCGGCCCAGCCAGTGTCGGAGCTGGCCGTTCTGGCCCGACAATCTGTCCAGCCCTAATGCCTGGAACAAGGCCGCCACGCGCTGCCCCGGGATCAATCGCGGGCGGCACTACTCGGCCGAGAAGATCGAACGGATCAAGAGAAACAAGCGATGGTGGGAGAATCCGAAAGACACCGCCGACTCCTCGGAGAAGTAGCGGCGCTTTACGAGTGGCTCGAGGCCGAGCTGCGCGAGCACGCCGATCAGGCCGGACAGTGCAACGCGTGCGGCGCGTGCTGTGACTTCGTCGGCTACGACCACCTGCTCTTCGTGACCCCGCCGGAACTGATCTACCTGGCCGAGAAACTGGGCGTCACGAGCCTGCGGAAGGTGGATTCGGGACGATGCCCTTACCAGGAAGGGACAAAGTGCAGCATCCATGCACATCGTTTCGCGGGCTGCCGGATCTTTTGTTGCGATGGTGATGCCGATTTCCAGAGCGCGTTGACCGAGGCCGCGCTGAAGAGACTCAAAGCGATTTGCGTGCGCTTCGGATTGGAATACCGCTACGCCGATCTGGCGCAGGCGCTGGCAGCATTCTCTAGCGATACTTGTCGACCGGCAGCCGAACCTTATCGAGATCCTCGTATAGGTTGATGTACTTGGCGCCGGCGCTGAGCGAGCCGAACTCCTTGTAGTAGCCGTACAGCTTCGCCAGTTTGTCCTCGTCGGTCGCCTCGAAGTGTTTGGTCCATTCGCCGATCTCGGCGCCCCAGAGAATCTGCGTGCCTTCCTTGCTGCGCAGCACCAGGTGCGGCTTGCTGTCGTTCTTGCGACCCTTGTAGTTGTCGACGTCAACACTGGCAATCTGCTCCAGCAGACGGTTCCGCGGATCCAGCTCGGCGTCCACGCGACTGAGCAGATCGATGAGCTTGACCGCCGCGGCCAGGTCGTCCCGATCGAACACCGCGCCCGGCGCCGGTGGCAACCCAATCTTGACCCCGGTCACCTCCACGATCGGCAGATGCGCCATCGGCATATAGTCCAGCACCACCAGGTCGAGATCCACATAGAATCGCGACGGCCCCCGCTCGATCAGGGCTACGGGCTTGCGCCAACGGGCCTTGACGAACACCTTGTCGTGCGTCACCTCGACCTCGATATCGTCCAGCCAGGACATGGGCGCCAGATTGCGGGCGAGAACACTGGCGGTTTCCTCCTTGATGGGGAAGCGACTGCCGCCGGCCATCTCCACCACCCGCCACTTCAGATCGTAGTTCGCCCACTTCGGCACGTCACGCAGCACGAGTGTCCCTTCCGGCGACGGCTGGGCCGTCCGGACGTACCCCTCGGCGTAGCGCAGGAAAGCGCCGCAGGCCACCAGAAGGCACATCACCGCCGCGGCTTTCATCGCGGTGATCAGGGTCTGCTTGCGGGCCTGGGCCTCCTTCTTGGTCCGGGTTTTCCACAGCGACGTGATGCGTTCGATCAAACTGACTTTCTTCTTCCTTCTGGCCACGTACCGCCTCAATGTTAATCTAGAGAACCCTTGCCGCCTCCACCGAGAACGATAGAGGCCATACTATCAAAATCGACCGTTTTGCCGTTTTGCTGCACTGCTTTTCCGGGAAAAACTGGCCCGGACGATGCGAAGGCACAATTCGCTCATGGGAATCCCGGCTCGGGCGGCCGCTTTGGGCAATAGGGAATGCGTGGTGAAGCCCGGAATCGTATTGATCTCCAGGGCGTGAGCCGTTCCCTCCTCGGTCACGATGAAATCGACCCGGGCCACATCACGGCATCCCAGCGCATCGTAGCACGCCAGCGCCGCCCGGCTGATCTGCGTCCGCACGGCGGGGTCTTGGATCGTATCAAAGAGATACTCCGTCTGCTCGTCCATATACTTGGCCTGGTAGTCGTAGAAACCGGTCTTGCTTCGGATCTCGATGATCGGCAGCGTTTCGCGTCCCAGCACCCCGACCGTGATCTCCGGGCCCCGCAGAAACGGCTCGATCAGGCAATCCCCGAACTCGGCGTAGGCCTTGCGCGCCGTCGCCGCCGTTTCGGCGACACCGTCGACCACATAGACGCCCACACTGCTGCCCTGCCGGATCGGCTTGACGACGAAACGATCCCCCAAATCGCGCAAGCGGGTCTCCACTTCGGTGATATCTGCCTCGGATGAGACCTCGACGGTCGGGGCCACGGAAACCCCCGCCGCGGCGAAACGTTCCTTGCTGGCGACCTTGTCGAACGCCAGACGGCTGGCTTCCGGGCCGCAGCCCGTGTAGGCCAGGCCTTTGTCTTCCAGAATCTGCTGGAGCCGGCCGTCCTCGCCGAATTCGCCGTGCAAAGCGAGGAAAAAGACGTCGATGTCGGGCGTCTCAAGCACCGCCAGGTCGTCAGGCCGGATATCCGACTCCACAACCTCCAGCCCGCCTTCGCGCAGACTCTGGGCGACGCACCGACCACTCTCCAAACTCACCTCGCGTTCCTGACCGATACCCCCGCGCAGAACGGCTACTCTCATGAAATCCTCGACTTCCGGCATGCCGCATCATATGACGTGTTCAAGCAAGGCCGTCTCCACGGGCGTTCGTTCCATCCCAGCCGTGGCATCCGTGCGGCCCTACTTCCAAATCTCGATCTCGGGCTCCAGCGCGACGTTGAACTGCTCGCGGACCCGCTGCTGAATGGCCTCTATCAGCCGCATGATGTCCTGACTCTTGCACCCGTCGCCGGCCACGATGAAATTCGCGTGCTTCTCGCTGACGCAGGCGCCACCGACCTGCAACCCCTTCAGCCCCGCCCGGTCGATCAGCGCTCCAGCCGGCGTCCCCGGCGGATTCTTGAAGACGCAACCGCAGTTTCTGGTGTTCAGAGGCTGGTTGTTCTTCTTGTAGATCCAGCTCTCTTTGATCGTGCGCATGATGCGTTCCGGATCGGCCTGGGTCAACTGGAGCCGAGCGTTGAGGACGAAAGTCGCCCGAATGTTCACGGAGCGATAGTCGAAGATCAACTCCGGCTTACTCTTCTCGAACAGCGTCCCCTGGCTATCCATCAACGAGACCGATTCGACCGCCGCGCCGATGTCGCCGAACTGGCCACCGGCGTTCATCTTCACCGCCCCGCCCACCGAGCCGGGGATGCCGGTCAGCACCTCCAGCCCCGAGAGGCCCTTCTCGACGCAGTCCAACACGAGCTTGCTCAACTCGGCGCCGGCCCACGCGACAACCTGCTCCCCCTCGAACTCGGTCCGGCTGAAATACTCGCCTTCGAGTTTCACCACCGCACCGCGCACGCCTTCGTCGCTCACCAGCAGATTCGATCCGAAACCCATCACATGAAGCGGGATGTGATTCTCTCGGCAACGCTGGACGACCTCCTGAAGCTCCTCGACGGTTCGGGGCCTGAGAAAGTAGTCGGCCGGCCCGCCCAGGCGGTACCAGGTATGAGGCGCCAAGGGGTGATCCCGTTCAACGATTGACTCTAAGCCGCTGAATACACTCATCTGCAACCTTCCACACGTCGCCGGCGCCCATGGTCACGACGAGGTCACCGGCACAAAGTTCTTTCTCCAAGCGATCGCAAACGGCACCGAAGCTGCCGGCGTATTCGGCATCGGTGCCCTCGGCGCGGATACGGTCCGTCAGGATTTCCGCATTGACCTCACTGCGACTGTGCTCGGAATCTCGCACGAAATAGATATCGGGAATAATGGCTTTGTCGGCCAACGCGAAACTGGCCGCAAACTCATCCAGGAAGAAGCGGGTCCGACTGTACTGATGCGCCTGATACACGCACCAGAGCCGCTTGGGCCGATACCGCTGCCGAATGGCCTTCAAGCTCGCGCGGATCTCGGTGGGATGATGGGCATAGTCATCAAGGACGGTGATCCCCTGAAGCTTGCCCTTGAGCATCAGACGCCGCTCCATCCCGGTGAAGCGATTCAACACCTCGAGAACCGTTTCGGGCTCAACGCCGATGCGCATGGCGATGGCCACCACCGCCAGACCATTGAGGATATTGTGCCGGCCCGGCAGCGAGATCGACGTGCGTCCGAGGCAGCGTTCGTCCTGGAAGACGTCGAAGTGATAGAGCCCATGGTGCAGGCGAATGTTCCGGGCGGAGAAATCGCAATGCGCGTCGAAGCCGAAGGTCGCCACCTGTCTTTCGCGCCCCAGTCGCTCAATGACTTGGGCGACGTTGGGGTCCTGGCCGTTGGCCATCACCAATCCGCCGGGGCGAGAACCGAGGGCGAACTGATAGAAGGCGTCCATGATATCGGCCTCGTCGCGATAGCAGTCCAGATGGTCCGACTCGATATTCAGAATGCAGGCCAACTGCGGCCGGAAATTCAAGAAACTGCGGTCGTACTCGCAGGCCTCGGCCACGAAGAACTCACTGCTGCCGGTCCCCGCGGAGGCCTCCAACTGGGAGATGTTGGCGCCGACGACAAAATTCGGCTCCACACCGGCCTCTTTGAGACAATGGACCAGCCAACCGCTGGTGGTGCTCTTGCCATGGGTGCCGCTGATGGCGATGCTGTCGAAATAGCTCATGAGCTCGCCCAGTAGTTGGGCGTATTTGTAGATCCGACAGCCCTGCTGGCGGGCCCGCTGCAACTCGGGATTGTCGGGCCGGACCGCCGCCGAGACGACGACGGCCGCCGTCTGAGCATCGACATTCTCGGCGTCGTGGCCGATGTGAATCTGGGCCCCCAACTCGGCCAGCCGCGCCGTCGTGGCGGTGGCCGTCTGATCCGAGCCGGCCACGATCGCCTGCTTGTCGATGAGGAACTGGGCCAACCCACTCATGCCCACGCCACCGATCCCGATGAAATGGTAGCGGGTCCCCACCACGTGGGGCCGACTGACAACGTCGACGATATCGTAGCGATGAGCCGCTTTGACTCTGCTGAAGTGGGTTTCGATTTCCGCCCGACTCATGGCATCCTTTCTCGTGAGAGATCATCCCTAAGAAAATATCGAGTCAGTGTAGCAGAAACCCCTGCGTCCGGCAAAGTCAAATCAGGGAAAAACAGGGCCATATGCCCCATTGAACCCATAGGACCTATGGTGCCCAAACCAGACGCGCGTCGGCGGCCGTCCCCCCTCTGACCCAGGCCTAGCCCCTGGATGCCTTCGAGCGCCTCGTCGCCGGCTTGACCTTGCTCTGCTTGTTGTGGTTCTGCAGAAGCTTCATGGCCTTGTTGACATCGGAGACCTTCAGCACGCCCGTGGTCCGCCCGCCCTTACCCCCGGCAGTACAGTAGGCATAAGAAATGTTGATATGTCCCCTTGACAGTTTTTCCGCCACCACGGCCAGCGCTCCCGACCGATTCGCCAGGTCGACGCAGAGCACGTCCGTCTCGTTGTAGGGCATGTTCAGCTTGGCCAGCACCTCCCGGGCCTTTTCCGGCTTCTCAAAGACGACCCGCATCACCCCGTGCTCCACCGAATCCATCATGGTGATCGCCGTGATGTTGATCTTGGCTTTCGCAAACTCCCCCAGGGCGAGAGCCAAGACGCCGGGTTTGTTGACCATGAAAACCGAAAACTGCGGTGCCGTGTACATCCTGTTGACCTTTCCATTCATTGCCGAAGCCGACTTTCTGATCGTGCCGAACAATCCGTTGTTCGTTCCCACTCATCCAGAATCCACCGCGTGGTCGCTTCCTGGCAGCCCCCTGTATTGTCACCCAGAATGAGATATGATTCAACCCTAAGTCCTACGTTTCACGCAGCGCTGCGTTCAGTCAAACCGAACCGAACGTCAGGGTGGCGGACGGCCCCATCGGCCCTGGCCGACCAGCCGGACGCCGGGAATTCCCGCACGAGAACTTGACCGGTTGGTCCCCGCCGGTCAGGCTGAAGGTTTTGCTCGCCCTCAAGCCCCTGGGTAGTCTCGCTTCCTCTCCCTCCATGAATCCAGGGGCTTCACTGGCACCGGCCCGCGCCGGGAGCCGCCGTTCGGAAGGCGGTGCGTGACGAATCCCTAGGGCCGGTACGTGATCTCCAGTTGGACGGCGTTGTCCGGATTCCCATCGTAAGACCAGAATCTCCGATCCGTGGTGGCGTAGCCTTCGGCCGAAAGGATGAGCGCAAGCGAACTGTCGGCCGACCACCCCGGGCGATCCACCACTTCCTGGATCACGCCACTGATGTCGGGACTCTCATACCACGTGTTGGACGACCACGCGGGCGAACCCCACGGCCACTGCTGCGACGCATCGGTGGTCGTCGCGCCGCTGACGCGATGATCGCTGCTGAATTCGTCGACGTCATCGGCCGCCTCCGCCTGGATGACCGCGGTGAGATCCGCTCTGAGGTCACTGGTGTAGGCGCACAGCTTCAACGTCGCTTTGCCAATGCGGGCGCCCTGAGGAATGCCCAGACCGGCGAAGCGCATACCCGCCACTTCCTGACCCACCGCCAACGACGGCTCGCCGAGCTTCTGATAGGTGCTCCATTTCCTGCCGCCCGCATCGTCGGCGCCCCCGGCTACCTGATAGAGCCGCGTAATGTCGGCCACGATCGTGATGCCCACCGTGGCTGTGTTGGAGCGTCCGCCGCCCGGGGCGACTCCCCCGTCATCGGCGCAGAACCTGAAGGCATCCTCCCCCGTCCAGTCGGTGTCGGGACGATAGACGACCTGATCGACACCGTCGGCCAAAGCGGTCGGCGCCTTGAAGATCGGCGCGCCCGTGCCGACGTGTTCCAACTGCCCGTGTTGAGGCAGCGACAACACCACATAGCTCAGCGGCCCGGGCGTGCCATCATCGGCCCCTTCCAGGGTAATCGTCACCGGGGCATTGTCTCCGGCCGTCACCGTCACGTCGGACGCGGTCGGTGGCCCCGCTTGTTCGACACGCAACTCGAATGGGCCGGACCCCGTGACGCGTTTGACTACGAGCAGGACCTGATTCGATGCATCGGGGGTAAAGGCAAGAGACTCATCGACGCCTTCTCCGAAATGCGTGCTGGAGGCCAGGAGGATCGGAGTGCCGGTATCACTCGGCGTCGTATCGTATAGATAGAGGTCAAAGTCACCTCCGCTCGGGTTGTCCAGTGACACATCGATATCCGAGTCTGCCACCAGGTTGACCGAGCGGGCCCAGACACGCCGATCGGTCGCCTCCGGGCCCAACTCTTCGCTGGCCGTCGTGCCGGGGACATAGGTCTGACAGAGCGCCTCGACAGCCGCCTCGGCGTTGATGACACCGTAGCCTTCATAGCGATCTTTGCCGCGGGGGAACCCTTCCGGCCCAGCCCCGGCCCGCTCCAGGCTCGGGCTGAAATGCCACTCTTCGCGTTTGGCATTGGTCTCGGAGGCCGTGGCACAGAGCAGCATCTTCACGAAGCGCGGCTGCTCGTCGGAATGGAAATCCCAGGTTATCCCCTGCTGCTGCATCGCGTCGATGATCAGGGCCGCACAGCCAGCCACGAAAGGACTGGCGAAAGAGGTTCCGTACTGCGTTGCGTAGTCGTCCGGCTGCTTGTCCTCGATGCCAAAGCCATCGGCAAACCCCGTATCCACGGACATGATGCCGGTCTGGTGGATCGATCCACCGGGAGCAACCAGGTCCGGCTTGTAGTCTTCACCAGCTTCGTGGTCCGGGTCGGTGTAACCATACGTCGAATAGTACGTCAGTTCGTTTTCATCGTTGGTCGCCCCCACCGTAATGGCCAGCGCCGCGCGGGGCGGATCCGCCATCGTGCGCCACTCTTCTTCCGGCGCATAGGCGCTGTTGCCGGCGGCCGAGACCACCACTACACCGCTGCGGACCGCGGAGTTGACCTTGTCGCGCAACGACTGACTCTCACCCGGATACCCCTCATCGACCAGTCCGTGGCTAATGTTGATGACCTTGATGTTGTGCTCGACGCGGTGTTGCACCAGATCGTCGAGCGATTGGCTCAAGACATCGTTTTCATCCCATTCGCCATAGACATCGACGCGGGCCGAGGCCCAGTGACAAGCCGGCGCCACGCCGCGGAAGCGAGGGAAACCATCGTCGACGCTCGGGTACCGAGACACGGAATTCGTGATGACGACCTGCTCCAATTCCCGGTCTTCCAGGGCTTCCAGCAGAACCGAGAAGACCTGTTTCCGGCTGGCCAAATAGGTGTTGGACACGTCCACGTATGACGTCCCCCAGACGAAGCGCCCGATCCAGTCCAGATCGGCAAGCCATTCGCCTCGAATCCAGCGGATCTGAGCCAGAATGGCCTCGCCACCAACCCAGTGTGCCTTCGATTCGACGTCCACGTAGGTGGATGAGATAAATGAAATGGGATCGACCACGTGCTGCCAACTGGCGAAGTCGCCCACGTAGGTGTAGTGCAGCGCCGGTTCGACCAGGGTGTCGGCCGCACCGGTCCCGACAGCCACGCCGGCGCTGAGCGATCCGTGCCCGAGGTAGTCCACCGGCTCCGGCTCGTCGGCGCCGCTGAGATCGGACCAATAGGCACAGCGACCCGCCAGGTCGGGGTGGGTGCCGTCGATGCCGTCGACCACGAAGCCGATTGTGATACTGGGATCGCCATCGAAACCGTCCACCGTCCCGGCGAATCCCGGCTGCCAGACCGAACGCACACGACCGGTCCGGCTGGCGATGTCCATGTACGGCTCGAGCTCACGAACCGATTCGACCAGCACCAGGCTCGGCCCCATCAACGCCGGTAGTGACCCGATCGCGCTCGGCGCGATGCGCCCGTCCCAGCCGTAGGACAGCGCTCGGTACATATAGGTGATCTCACCGCCCGCTTCCACAAAGGCATCGATCTGGACTTGGGTCACCGGCTCGTTGAAGATCAACTCGACCGCCACCGCAGTTCCATCGGCAGAAGACGTCGCCAGCTTCCTGCCGCCGGTCCGCTGCTGGAGCGCGTCATCGATGCGATCGCCGTCTGTGTCACCGGGGTAGCGACTGCTGATGATCGGCGCCACCTGCGGCGGCGCCGGCGGTGTCAACGCCCGGCCCCATCCGATCCCGGAGGCCAGCAGCAAGGTCGCGACACATAGCCCGGCAATGCCACGAATAGATGCCGTTGACGTGACATCGACACGACGGGGGTGATTAGCGCTAGACGATCTCATTGTCTCTCCTCTCATAATCTCGACGACCCTCCTTCCGCACCGCGCTGGGCGGTTCGGGCCCTCCGCGTTGTCATGCTATACGTCGGCCGGAGAAGCGCGTACCGAGCAGGAGCACATCGCCTCTGCGAGGGTGATCACGGAACCTCCTCCGCCAACGCAACCTCACCTATCATGGTACTCTTTTTCGCCCGCCGGGTCAATACCCCTGCCCACGTGATCATCCATTTCGTGAGAGCTTGGGGAAGATGTCGCGAGCAGGTGTCACGGACGCTCGATCGTGCTGCTGAGGATGGCGTTGAACAGCAGCGCGAAGGTTCCGTGGGTCTGGCCTCGATGCTGGATGCGGAAGCCCAGCAGCACGATACGGCCCCGGCCGTAGCGAACCTCGACCGCCGCCGGCTTGTCAGCGATGAGGTCCCCGCCGCGAATCCACCCGCTCTCCAGCAGGACCGTGTCCGAGTAGCGGGCCAGCACGTGCGTGTCGAAGCGCGCAGCCGGGCTGCGCGGGTCCTGCGCGTGGCCGTTGGGCGTATCAACAATCTCGAACGCTTGCGAACGGGCGAAATAGCCCGAGACCCATTCAGGAAGGCCATAGCCGACCGGATGCTGCCGATCGACCCAAACGCGCAACAGTGACCCCGGGCAGAAGAATTCCTTGCTGGGCTTGCCCCGTACGAGATTGCGAACGGGAATATTGAAACGATCGATGGGGAGATTGCACGAACTGTCAATGCAGACAAGCGTCCCCCCATCCTTGACGAAACTCTGGAGCGCCACGATGCCCTCGTTGCCGATCCCGCCGACGTACTGGGGTTCCGTGCTATCTGCGGGCCGACCGTTGACGATCGATCGGGCCCCGAGCGAGGGCAGCACCAGACAGTCGTAACGCCGTCGTAAATCACCGGCTCGAACCTCGGCATTGTGGACCGAGGCGTAGTCGAACTCGAAACGGTCCAACACGAACCGGGTCCAGCCCTCATCGATACTGGCGGTCCAGGGTCGATACAACCCCAAGCGCGGCCGTGACAATGGTGCGAACGCCTCAGCCGCCGCATGCGGATCGACCTGAACCGGCTCGAGCGTACAGGAGAGACCTTTCAACACCGCCGGGGCGTCGAGATCGCGTGCGTCGATGAACACCGATCCAACGGGCGACTCCTGGCCCGTCGCCGCCTTCGATCGCTCGGACGAAACGGCGATATGGACAGGCCGATCAGACGCGAAGAACCGGTTCATCAACCGGTAGTTGTCGTTGCCGCCGGCCTTCACCAGATAGCCACCGGCGTCCGCATTGCCCTTCGCGATCTCGCCCTCGGGCAATCCGATCGTCTGCAACGGTTGGGCCTGACAATCAAACGGTCGATTGACACTGACGGCGTGAACACCCATCAGCAAAGGCAAGGTCCACCCGGCTGTGTCGTATGGTGCTTCCGGCGGCCCGCCCGGATGCGACGAACGGTCGGGGTAGACCTGTCGCTCCATCATGTCGTTGAGGTGGTTTCGAAAAGGCTGCGCGCAATACAGGATGGACGTGCCGGCCGCGTATGGCACGCCGTCGGCCGTGAATTCGGTTTCCGCGCGGTGGACCTCGATGCCCGTGGCCCGAAGAATGCGCAGCATCTCAACAGCCGTGCGCAAATCACGCTGCCCGGGTGGCACCAACCAGGCGAAAGGCAGCTTGCCCGTACCGGCCGAGATCGCCTCGCGGGCCTGCTTGATCACGTTGCTTTTGAAGAGGTCATGGTACCGGGCGGCCAGCGAAAACAAACTCATGCAGGCGATCTTCTCGTATTCGACAATGTCACGCAGCCGCCACCACCCGCCAGGCCACGGATCGGGAAAGTTCGTCGCGACACCGTAGTCAGGCATCCCGCGGTACCCGCCCCGCAATTCGCTCTTGCGCTGAAAGACGGGCGAAGCGATGCGCACGCTGGCGGCCTCGGTGAGGATGCCGGTCATGTTGTGCCGATAGACGGTCGTTCGGAATCCGCCCTGCCACCAGTTGTCGTACATGGCGCTATTCAGGATGCCCTGCTTGCCCGCCCGCGTCAGGGCGGCCCCCATGTGACCGCCGACGATCAGCATCATGTGGTCGTTGATCGGATGAATGTTCGGGTTCTTCGGATCGAAGAACGGCGGCACGAAGAAGCGCGCGCTGTGGTTGCCCATCTGATGGATGTCGTAAACCACCTCAGGCAACCATTCCTGATAGATCACGCGGGTGAGAAGTTGCGTCTCCTCCAGATTGAGCATGAACCAATCGCGATTGTTGTCGTGGCCCGCGTAGGTATGGTACAGCCACGGCATACCCGATCCTTCCCAGGGGGTGCCAAGCGAGCGCTCGTACCAATCGATGACTTTGTTCAGGCCATCGGGGTTGGCGCTGGGCACCAGCACGATGACCGTGCGCCGGAGGATCTCCTCAATCTCGGGCGTCTCGGACGCAGCCAGATCGTACAGCAACTCCATGGCCATCTGGCTGGAGGCGATTTCCGTCGAATGCAGGTTGCAGTTGACCAACACGACGACCTTGGCCTGTTCGACGAGACGCCGTTGTTGGCCGACGCTTTCGACCCGTCGAGGGTCGGCGGTCAGCCGCTGATCGGACATGGCCCGCTCGAGGTGTTCGGCCGTCGCGTCCTCTGTAATCTCGGCCAGGATCATGTCACGACCTTCGGTGGTCGAGCCGATGACGCGCACGCTCACCCGCGGCGACGTCTCGCCCACGTAGCGAAAATAAGCACTGATCTTCTCGTAGCGGGCCAGCTTGTAGTCCTGGCCCACCTGGTGCCCGATCATGTCTTCCGGGCGTGCGAGGGACCGGGCCGTGGCATTCGACCAACCGAAGCAAAGAATCAGACCCAGCAACGAAGTGATCCAGCGGGCCAAATTCTCACGTTTCATGCCTATCTCCTCCGGTCCATACGTGCTGTCGCCCCCTGACACTCCGACACCATCTTACTCCATCGAGGGCTCCGACTCCAGGATTCTCCGGGAGCGGAGGGGAATGCTATTGTCTTTTGGCCCCGGATTCTGGATAATGGAGTGTTGCCACAAGGACGGAGGAGTTCCCAGAGGAAATCAAGGGTCGCCTGGCGATCCTCACCATGAAAGGGATGTAAGACATGAACAGCCGCATCAACCTCACGCCCAATCAACCCACGGCACGCTTTCGGCTCAGACTCCTGTTCGTCGGCATGCTTGCCCTGCTGGTGTCACTGCTGGGTCCGGCACGCGTCCAGGCCCAAGGCTACGAGTCAGAGATCAGCGCCTTCGAGCGGGCCGACCTGACCAGTCCCCCGCCGGCCGATCCGATCCTGTTCGTCGGCTCCTCCAGCATTCGCGTCTGGCCCGATCTGCCCGGCGATTTCCCCGACTATCCGGTGCTGAACCGCGGTTTCGGCGGCTCGCACATGAGCCACGTGCTGTACTATTTCGATCGCGTCGTTGCCCCGTACGATCCCGCGTTGATCCTGGTCTATGAGGGTGACAACGACCTGGCCGGCGGCAAGTCCGTCGATACGGTCTACGCCGATTACCTTGAGTTCGTAGCGTTGGTGGACGAGCAACTGCCCGGCACCGACATCGCGTTCATTGCAACCAAGCCCAGTCCAAGCCGCAGCCAATATCTGGAAGTGACACGGCAACTGAACGAGCGTCTGGTGGCGCTGGCCGACAGCGATTCGCACCTTTGGTTCATCGACATCTTCACCCCCATGCTGGGTGACGACGGCCAGCCTCGACGGGAGCTGTTCGGCAGTGACATGCTGCACATGAACGCCGCCGGGTATGTATTGTGGCAGTCGATCATCGAGCCCTTCCTGGCCGCCTGGGCCTCACCGGAAGTCCAGGTCTTTCTGTTCGACTTCGGTGCGGCCGATGCCACGACCCAGAACGGGCCGGACCCGGACGACCCCGCGAACTTCTGGAACAATGTGACACCGAACATCGGCGGCTCGGCCACGGGACAATTGCTCGGACTGGTCAACGCGGCCAACGAAGCGACGGATATGAGCCTGATCATGCTCAGTCCGTTCAACAGCAGCGGACCCAACCAGAGCGGCACGCTCGAATCGACGCTCTTGCCGCCGAACGCCACGCGCGATTCGCTCTATGCCAACACGGAAGCCTTCTCGGGCTACGGGGACCTGACCCCCAGCTTCAAATTGACCGGTCTGGACCCGGAACTGATTTACAACTTCACGTTCTACGCCTCGCGTCTCAACGCCGGTGACGTGCGCGAGACGGGCTATACCGTCACCGGGGCCGACTCGCTCTACATCACCCTGGACCCGGCCAACAACATCGACGATGTTGCCGTCGCAGCCGGTGTGGCTCCCAGTGCCGAAGGCGAGATCACGATCAGCCTCGAACCGACCGCCAACAACAACAACGGCTATCACTTCATCTATCTCGGCGCGCTGCAGATGGAGGAGATCCCCGAGCAGGCACCCATCGCATTCGTCGCCGAGCCGGTCGATCAGACCGTGATGGAGTATCGCTCGGTGACGTTCGAGGCAGACGTCGACAGCACGCCGCCCTATACCATCCAATGGCTGCTCGATGGCGAACCGATTCCAGATGCCAACGAGTTCAGCTACACCATCGACGTGGTAACGCCCGATCTGGACGGTGCGGCGATCTCCGTCACCGTCAGCAACCTGCTCTACAGCGCGACCAGCAGCGCCGCGGTTTTGACGGTCGTCCCCGATACCGACGCCCCGGTCCTGCTGTCGGCTGCGAGTACGAACGGGTACACGATCGAGCTGTCGTTCGACGAACGCCTCGATCCGGAGACGGCGGCCGCAGTCGAGAACTACGTTGTCAACGAGGCAGCCTTAACCGTCGCCAGCGCCGAGCTGGACAGCGATGGCAAGACGATCAACCTGATGCTGAGCGAACGTTTCGACGGTGCCTTCAGCGTGGCTGTCAGCGGCGTTAAGGACATGGCCGGCAATGAAGTCCTGGCGGGCTCGACCGCCTCCGACGAAGTCCGGCTCCAGGTCCTGCTCTTCGATTTCGGTTCGGGCAGTGCGCCGACCGAAGATGATCCGGAGCACACCTGGAACAACATCTCCGAAAGCGTAGGCGCCTCGGACTCGGGCAAGCTGGCAGGTTTGATCACCGTCGACGGCCAAACAACGGAGATCGACTTGGTGATGCTGAGCCGCTTTGGCGGCGCCAATCAGAGTGGCACGCAGGAATCGGCGCTCTTTCCCGCGGCGGCCACGCGCGATTCACTGTATGGCAATACGGAAACCTTCAGCGGCCTGGCCGACATCTTCCCGAGCTTCAAGCTGACCGGCCTGGACCCGCTGCTGACGTACGAATTCACCTTCTACGCCTCACGCATGAGCGCTCGCGACAACCGGGAAACACTCTATACGGTCACGGGCGCCTACTCGGGATTCGCAACCCTCGACCCCGCCGGCAACATCGACGGGCTCGTCGCGCTGTCCGCGATCGCACCGACCCCCGAAGGCGAGATCACAATCAGTCTCGCCCCAGGAGCCGCCAACAACAACGCCAACCATTTCACCTATCTGGGCGTCATGAAGCTTGAACCGACGACCGATTAGGTATCAAGAAAATAGGGGCGAATAATGATTCGCCCCTACATTGACCTTCAATCTTGCCTGTCTAGACCTCGGTCCATTGGCCGGGGATGGGGACGGGGAACCAGCCGTCAGCGTCGGCTTTGACGGGGGGCTCGCTGTCGTAGTCCAGATCGTCGAGGTAGTCGCAGTACTGGAAGCGGGATTTCATCATGTCATCCCAGGTCACTTCCTGGCCCGTATGGCAGGCGGCACGGCCCATGCACGAGGTTAGATCCGAATAGACGGCCCGCTTGAGTTCGTTGTGCGGGCGGTCGGTCCGAATACTCTTGATGAACTCGTTCCATTCGTACTGCCACGGACTATACCTGTCCTTGGTGGGTGTCCAGGAGATGTTGCCCTTCTCGATCCGCTGGTCCTTGAACATATGAACCGTCGCGGCATGGGTCTGCCCGGAGAATTGGGCGGCGCACTTGGTCCCATGGATGAACGTGGCGAACTCGTTGCGGCACTTTCTGATGCGGCGGAACCCACACATGGCCTTGGTCCCGTCGGCGAACGTGTACTCCATCGTGTAGACATCGATGTTCTGCCCATGATCCTCACTGCGCGGGACGCGGCCGCCCAGCCCCACACACTTGACGGGCCAGGCGTCCTTAATCCAACAACACTCATCGATCTGGTGGATCAGGTTGTCCACCATGTGGCCCGAGCCGATCCACATGAGTTGGGCCCGCCCGAACTGGAGTTGTTTCATCAGGTTGTTGGCGTTGGCGCCCTGGTCGCCCAACCAGCCGGCACCGCCGAGGCGGTTGGCCCGGATCAGTGGGATCTCCCCCATCTCGCCGTTGCGGATCTTGTCGATCAGCGCCTGCCGTGCCGGTGAATGGCGGCACTGCACGCCGGCCAGGATCTTAACCCCCTTGCGCTCGGCCTCGGTGCCCGCCCGCAGCAAGCGATGCAGCCCCCCCGGATCGGAGGCGAAGGGTTTTTCCATAAACACGTGGATGCCCTTGCTGATGGCATACTCGACGTGGATGGGTCGGATGTAGGCGCGGGTGGTGCACATGGCTACGTCGCCGGGCCGGAGGATGTCGATAGCCTGCTGGTAGCCCTTGAAGCCGGTGAATCTGCGACTCTGGGGCACATCGATCCCGTCGCCAAAGCGATCCTTGAGCACGTCGAGCTGCTTGTTCATGCGTTCCGGAACAACGTCGGCCGCGGCGTACAGCTTGGCCCCCCCGCCGGGGACTTTCAGGGCATCGCCAACGGCGCCGGTGCCGCGTCCGCCACACCCGATCAGGGCCAGGCGAATCGTGTCGTCCGCGGCGGCAAATGCCTTGGGTGAGAGCGCACCCAACACGGCGGCGCTCGCGGCGAACGAACCACCGCGTTTGAGAAACTGGCGACGGTCGAGGTTGGGAGTGTCGGTAGGCTGAGTCATGTCGGTCTCCTCGATTAAGAGTTACATGAACGGCGTAAGGGCGAACCATCCTTCGCCCCCACGAGAATAACCCATCCGAGGCCGGAACGCCAAGAAATGTGGCGGATTACACGCATTTGTGACATACTTGGCCGCAAAATCGAGCAGGACCGACATTGGGGCGCATCGCGCATGGTGAGTGAATTCGGAACGGCAAACGCCACCATTCTGGTAGTCTATCTGGCGGGAATGGTCTGGATCGGCCTGCGGCTGGCCGGCCGGCAGAAGACCACCGAAGATTACTTCCTCGCCGGGCGGAATATGCCCTGGCTGGCGGTGGGCATGAGCATGTTCGCCTCGCTGACCAGCGCCACGACTTATATGGGCGTCCCGGCGTTCGCGTACGGTCACAACATCGCCATGATCTTTGGCGTGGCGATGAGCCTGGCGGCCGCGCCGATCCTGAGCCGGCTGTTCTATCCGGTTTATCGCAAGCAACGCGTCACGACGAGCTATGAGTACATCCTCGCGCGCTACGGTCCAAACGCTCGGCGTGCGGTCTCAGCTTTGTTCATCCTCGCTCGGCTCGGCTGGCTGGGCATCGTGATCTACGCGCCGGCCAAGGCCATGTCCGTTGCCTCGGGGATGCCTTTGCTGCCGGCCATCACGCTGATGGGGCTGCTGGCTGTGACCTACACGGTCCTGGGCGGACTCTCGGCGGTCATCTGGACGGACGTGGTGCAGTTCGTTATCCTGTTCGGCGGCGCCGTCTGGCTGGTCATCACACTCGTAACGCACGTCCCGGGCGGAGCGGCCGAAATTGTACGCGTCGCGGCTGAGACCGGCAGGCTCGACATCTTCGCCTGGACCGACTTCAGCAAGCTGACGGCGCTATCGGCCGTTATCGGCTGGTTCTTCGTCTTTCTCAACGACTACGGTACCGACCAGGTCACCGTCCAGCGCCTGATGGCGGTCCGCACCGACGCCGGTGTGGTCAAGGCGATTGCCTTCAACGCCGTCAACGATCTGTTGATCAACGGCATGCTCATCTTCATCGGGATCGGCATGTTCGCCTACTTCCGGGCCTTCCCCGGCCGACTGGACGCCTCGGTGGACGCCGACGGTATGCTGCCCTTCTATATCATGCACATCCTGCCGCCCGGTGCGTCGGGCCTGATGGTCACGGCCATCTTCGCCGCGGCCATGTCCAGCGTCGATTCGGGCATCAACTCGCTGTCCACCGTGATCGTCAATGACTGGATCAAACCATGGCGCCGCGCGCAGGTCGAGGCCACCGACGTCGCTTTAGCCCGCTGGCTGACAATCGGTTTGGGCACACTGGCTACGCTGGCAGCCGTTTTCGCCTCCCGGATCGGCAATATCGTCGAGATGTGGATGGGGATCATGGGCCTGTTTGCCGCTCCCATTTTGAGCATCTTCGTCCTGGGTCTGCTGACACGGCGGGCCCACTTTCTCGGATGGCTTATCGGCGCCGGGTGTGGGATTGCCTTGACTGTCTTCCTACAGCGATACTATGCGGACCAACTGATGACGATCTGGCACTTCCCCCTCTCGTTCGGCGTTACAACCTTCGTCGGCTATGCAGCGAGCCGACTCATTTGGAATCCTGGGCATCATCAGAGCTAAGCATCTCTTGCCGGCGTCGCTCTTTCTCCACCACGCGGTCCACCCAGATATAGGCGGCGACGCCCCCGACAACATTGGCCAGGGAGAGCCCGCCAAACAATCCGCCAATCTCCGCCAGGCGGGAGCCGATAAAGGCCAAGGGAATCCAAAGCCCGAACGCCAGGAGGAATTCCAGGAACAGTGCGTCGTAGGGCCGGCCGAGCACATTGAGCGCGGTCCAGATGATGTGATGCACGGCCCGCAACCCCAAACTGATCGAGACGATCCACAGGTAGAGACTGGCCGCCCGGACGACGGCTGGATTGCTGTCGAAGCGCGCCGCCAGCGCCTTGCCCAGGAGCAGGAAAACCACCAGCAGCAGCACACCCCACGCCAGACAGAACATTTTCGAGAGGAACAGCCCCTTCTGGATACGATCGATCCGACCGGCGCCGAAGTTCTGGCCCACGAAGGGGCTGAGCCCCGTCGACAACGCATAGACCAGTGCCAGGCCGAATCCTTCCACACGGGTGGCCACGCCAAACCCGGCCACCACCTCAGCCCCGAATCCTGTGACGATCCGCGTGATGAGTCCCAACGCCACGGGAATGATCGCGTTGGAGACGGCCACCGGCAAACCGGTGCGCAGAATCGTCTTCCACGAGGCGAGCAGATCGTGATAGCCAGGCCAGAGCGAGCCGAGGAGTCGATCGCGAAAGCACAGCACCCACAGCACCACCACCATCGTGATGCCCCGCGCAATGACGGTGGCGATCGCCGCACCGGCCACGCCCAGCGCCGGGAACGGACCCCAACCAAAGATCAGCAGCGGGTCCAGCACGGCATTGATCGCAACGCCGACGATCATCACGATGCTGGGCGTCAGCGTATCTCCGGTCGCACGGATGACGTTGTTGCCGACGATGGGGATGATGTAACAAAGCATGCCCGGATACCAGATGACCATGTACTGCTCCACGAAGGGCATCATGGCATCTGTGGCGCCGAGCAGGCGAAAGAGCGGCTCCAGCGTCGCCAGGCCGACGGTCGTCAATACCGCGACACACACGCCGGCCAGCGTCAGCGCGTCCGTGCTGTAGCGGCGGATGCGTGTCTGGTCGCCCGCCCCGATACCTTGCGAAATCGCCACCATGGCGCCGACGCCCAAACCCAGCGTGAACGTGCCGATGACCATGACGACGGGAAAGGTCAACGTCATGGCCGCCAAAGGCATCGTCCCCAGGCGCCCGACGAAGTACGTATCGATGACGTTGAAGGCCATCATCGCCAGGATGCCGATCAGCATCGGCGCCGAGAGCCGCACCAGAGTGGCCCCGATGGGCCCCGAAGTCAGTTTCGCGTTGGTTGCCTGTGCACACATGGCGGCCATGGTACGCGACCACTACCCTCGACACAATCGCCGATTCCCACCGACTGGGCCTTCTCTTGCCGTCTGTTTTGTGTACTATGGGCATGCTCGGCAGCGCGAACCAACACGCTGTAGGGGCAACCCCCTGTGGTTGCCCGGGCAGGCACAGGGGGAAAGCCCCTACCAGGAAGAGCGCCTTGGGAAAGTGAATCTTGGAGGAACCATCATATGCATAGGCCGACCGACCTCAGGGGTATCGTGTTTGTAATCTCAATCTTGTGTGCGTCTGCGGCGTGGGCGCAAGGCCACGCGGTCTGGGCTTTGGGCGAAGCGGACGACAGTGCCGCTGAGTTCGCTTTGGCGCCGGGAGACTACGCTCGCTTTCTGGAGCGGGATTTTGGCTGGGAAGACCGCTACTTCCTGGTGGGTCATTCACAGGTGGGCGAGGACTGGCCTTACATCATGCCCGGTCCGGCCGACGCCTGGGGCGGGACCAGCGGCACCGCCGGTCGCCGGACGCACGTACTGAACATCCTCTTCGGGCTCGAAAAGGCGCCGGCGCATGGCGACTGGAAACTCGTCGTCGATCTCGTCGACACGCATCCCCAGGGACCGCCATTGCTCAAGATCAGCGTCAACGGACACGCCCAGAAATTCTTTTTGCCCAAGGGCGGCGCAGACGCCTCCAGCACAGGGCAAACGGAAGTGGCGCGCGAGCACGTGGTCGAACTGCCCATCGCGCCCGGCCTGATTCGCGCCGGTGGCAATGAGATCTGCCTGGCGATCCTGGACGGCAGTTGGATGGTGTTCGACCAGGTCCGGCTCGAGGGCCCCGAAAGCACCGTCGTCGCGCCCGTGCGTAACGTCTTCCTCCGCGACGTGCGCCCCGCTGATTACGAAATGTCACAGGCCGGTCGGCGTGTCCAACCCCTGCTGATCGACCTCGAACACATTAAAGGCGAACCGCAGCTCACGGTGCGACTGGACGGCCAGACTGTCTTCACAACCACCATCGAACAAGGTCGTTACACGTTTGAAGCCCCCATGCCGCCGGTCTCTGCCCCGCAGACCAGTTCCTACGAGATTCTGGCTGACGGAGTGACACTGGAGAAAGGGCAGGTGCGTCGCAGTCCCCAGCAGCCGGTCACACCGGCCGACTACGTCGACACGCGGATCGGTACAGCTCACTCGCGCTGGATGATCGCCCCGGGGCCGTGGATGCCGTTTAGCATGGTCAAGCTCAGTCCGGACAACCAGAACAACGGGTGGCAGGCCGGTTACGAGCCCAGCTTCGAGAACATCGGCGGTTTCAGCCACATTCACGAATGGACGATGGCGGGTGTCTCCATGATGCCAACGACCGGACCGCTGGAAATTCGCCAGGGCCGGGAGAACGATCCGGATTCGGGCTATCGCTCGCGCTTCGACAAAGCGACCGAGCAGGCCCCTATTGGCTACTACACGGCGGATCTGACAGACTATGGCATCAAGGCCGAACTGACTTCGACCACACGCTGCGGGTTCCACCGCTACACCTTCCCCCGAAACACTGACGGCCGCGTCCTGATCGACCTGCAATTCGGCGCCGAATATGCCCTGGAGGTTCAAGGCGTTGAAATCCACAAAGCCGGTGGACGCCGTATCGAAGGCCTGAGCACGTATCGCTCTCGGTGTTGGGGACCGGATGGGGTGCAGGATTACACCGTTCACTTCGTCATCGAATTCGACCAGCCCATCAAGGCCTTCGGTCTCTGGCAAGACGAGCAAGTTCGGGCGGGACTCGACCATCTCAAAACCGACGCGGTGAAAGATGCCGGCGCCTATGCGGAATTCGACACGCGTACTAACACAACCGTGCAAACCCGCGTGGGGATCTCGCTCGTGAGCATTGAGAATGCAGCGCTGAATCTCAGAACCGAGGTGACCGAACCCTTTGGCTGGGATTTCGACGCCGTGCGGCGTCATCACGTCCAGGCCTGGAACGAACTGCTCGGACGGATCGAGATCGAGACGCCGGATCGTCTCGAGAAGATCCGCTTCTACAACAACCTCTATCGCTCCTTCTGTCGCAATATCTGGAGCGACGTGAACGGCCAGTGGGTCGATGGCACCGAAAAGGTGCAGCAGTTGAAGGACCCGGATGCGGTCGCGCTGGGGTGTGACGCCTTCTGGAATACATTCTGGAATCTCAACCAGCTATGGAACCTCGCCGCGCCGGACTGGTCCAGTCGTTGGGTGAAATCGCAACTGGCCATGTACGATGCGCTGCGTTGGCTGGCGAAAGGTCCGGCGGGCATGGAATACATCCCGGTCATGGTGGCCGAGCACGAGGTACCGCTGGTCGTCGGCGCCTACCAAATGGGCATTCGTGACTTCGACGCCCAGAAAGCATTTCAGGCCGTGTACAAAATGCAGACAACGCTGCCAGAGAGAATTGGCGGAGGCCTGGCCGGCAATCGCGACCTGGAAACCTATCTGGAGCACAAGTACGTGCCCTCCGATCAGGGACGGTTCTCCAACACGCTGGAGTATTCCTACGACGACTGGACCGTGGCCCAGTTCGCCAAGGCCCTGGGCAAGGACAAGGAATACGCCGAGTTCCTCGACCGCTCGAACTGGTGGCGCAACGCGATCGATCCGGAGAGCGGCTTCGCCCGGCTGCGGAAAGCGGATGGGCAATTCGAGCCGGACTTCGATTCGTTCAAGTCAGGCGCCAACCATCACTACGTCGAGGGCAACGCCTGGCAGTTGACGTTCTTCGTTCCGCAGGATGTACCGGGTTTGGCAAAAGCCATCGGTATCGACCGTTTTCGGAAGCGACTAGGCTGGGGCTTCGAAGAATCCAACAAGTGGCGCTTCAACGCACCCAACGATCGGTACTGGGACTACCCGATCATGCAGGGCAACCAGCAGTCGATGCACTTCGCGTTTCTATTCAACTGGGTGGGCCAACCGTGGCAGACCCAGCGCTGGAGCCGGGCGATCACGGACCGCTACTACGGCACGGGCCTGGCCAACGCCTACCTGGGCGACGAGGACCAGGGGCAGATGAGTGCCTGGTTCGTCATGGTCGCACTCGGCCTGTTCCAGACCGACGGGGGCTGCCGGGTCGAACCCATTTACGAAATCGGTAGCCCACTGTATGAGAAGGCTGTCATCCACCTGGGCGGGCGCTACGGCCGAGGGGAAAGCTTCACCATCGAGGCCCATGGCACATCACGCAAGAACCGATACGTGCAACGGGCCGCACTGAACGGCAGGCCACTGGAAACCTTCTGGTTCCCGGCGCGCGAGTTGCTCAGAGGTGGCACGCTCGTTTTGGAGATGGGACCCGAACCTAATGAGAAGTGGGGACGGGGAGCCCTGCCCAAATCTTGAAAGAGAACGCAACATGGAGCAGAAAGCCATTCAGGACTACTACCCGGCCGAGATCAGCCAGTGCTACGGGTGCGGCCGGCTGAACGAACACGGGCTGCAACTCAAGAGCCGTTGGGACGGAGAGGACATGGTCGCCATTTTCCACCCCAAGGCTTACCATTGTGGGATCTCAGGGTTCGTCTACGGCGGCCTGATTGCCTCGCTGATCGATTGCCATGCGATGGGCACGGCCTCAGCCGCTTCCTATCGCGCCGAGCAGCGCGCGCCGGACACGGACCCGCCCTTTCGCTTCGTCACGGGGTCGCTACAGGTGCGCTACGTCCGGCCCACGCCCTTGGGACCGCCACTGGAAGTACGGGCCCGCGTCAAGGAGATCAAGGGACGCAAAGTCACAATCGGTGTCACGCTGTCGGCCGAAGGACGCGTCTGCGCTAAAGGCGAAGTGATAGCCGTGCAAATGCCCGATCACATGATGCCGGACGGTGCGGCAAGGCAGAATCAGAACTCGTCGTAGAAAATCTCTTCCGGAGGCAGGCCCTTGGCCAGGAGGATGCGGGTAACCGCCTCGATCATCAGGGGTGGGCCGCACAGGAAGGCTTGACGGGCGACGCCGGCTTCCAGGTACTTATCGACCGCGAGATGGATGAAGCCCGTTTCGCCATCCCATTGCTCCCCGTCCTCTAGCTCGTCCGACAGCGCATAGATCACGTGGAAACTGAGGTGCTTCTTAGCCAATTCCTGGAACCGCTCCAGATAAAACACATCCTCCGTCGTCCGGCACCCGAAGAACAGCCAGCAGATCCGCTCGGGCCAGCGCTCGTACAGCGTGTCGATGATGTTCTTCATAGGCGCCATGCCGCAGCCACCCCCGACGCAGACGATCTCGACGGACGGGTCTTCGTTGAGATGAAACTCGCCGTAGGGGCCGGTGAAGTTGACCGTGTCGCCCGGCTCGACGTTGTGTAGATACGTCGATCCGATGCCGTCCGGAACCAAACGGACGACGAGTTCCACGTCATTCGACTCGTGGGCCGCGGAACTGATCGAGTAGGCGCGAAAGACCGGGCCGTCCGGCGACGGCGCCTGGACCTGAACGTACTGCCCGGGGCGCTGGCTGATCTCGGCCGGCTCTACCAGGCGCATGCGAATCTCTTTGATGTCGTGTGTCAGCTCCACCGTGCTCGCGACGGTCGCCTCGAACATCTTGACGTTGAGAAGGTCTTCCGGAATCCGAACGAAAATGTCTTCCCGAATCTTGACCTGACAGGCCAGTCGCACGTTGGCGCGGATCTCTTTGCGACTCAGGTACGGTTTCTCGGTGGGCAGGACGGGACCGCCGCCCTCGGTGACGGTAATCTTGCAGTGGCCACACGAGCCTTTGCCGCCGCAGGCCGAGGGGATGAAGATCTCATTGGCATAGAGCGCCGAGAGGAGCGTCTGACCGCCTTCGACCTCCAGTGGCTCCTCGCCGGCGTTGATATCGAGCTTGCATATCCCGTAGTTAACCAGCACGCGAGCCGCCACCATCAGCGCGGCGGACAAAGCCATGGTCAGGCCGGCAAAGCAAACTACGGACCACACGTAAACCATCAAATGCTCCTACTGGATCGATACCATGCCCGCAAAGCCCATGAACGCCATGGCCAGGACCCCGGTGATGATCATCGCCACCGCCACGCCCTCGAACGGCTTGGGCACGTTGCTGTAGCGCATCTTCTGCCGCAGACCCGCCATGAGAACAATCGCCACGGCCCAACCGATCCCGGCTCCGAAACCGAAGCCCAGCGTCTGCATGAACGAGTACTCGCGGATCACCATGAACAGCGACGCCCCGAGAATGGCGCAGTTGACCGTGATCAAAGGCAGAAAGATGCCAAGGGCGAAATACAGCTTCAGGCTGAACCGCTCGACGAACATCTCGACGAACTGCACGAAGGCCGCGATGACCGCGATGAAGACGATGAAAGTCAAGTGCTCCAGATTCAGGGGCACCAGCACGTGGTGATAGATGGCGTAGTTGATCATCGTGGTCATGGTCATGACGAACGTCACCGCCGTGCCCAGCCCCAAGGAGGTCCCGATCTGCCCCGAACAGGCGATGAAGGAGCACATGCCCAGGAAGTTGGTCAACAGAATGTTGTTGGTGAAAATCGCCGCGATCAGGATTACGAGGGCGGAGTTGCCATTCATTTGTTCTCCTCCTCATCTTGCGGCCCGCGCAGGGCATTGAAAACAGCAATGACCACGCCAAGCGTGAAGAAGGCGCCGGGCGCGAGAATCATGAGTTGGTTCGGCGTGTACCACTGCTCCAGCAAGACCGTATGCCCGAAGATTTTGCCCGTGCCCAGCAGTTCCCGAACCAAGCCAATGATCGCCAGACCACCAGCATAGCCCAATCCATTCGCCAGACCGTCGACAATGGATAGCAGCGGCGGATTCTGGAGCGCAAAGGCCTCGGCTCGCCCCATGACGATGCAGTTGGTGATGATCAGGCCGACATAGGGGCCAAGCTGCTTGGACATGTCCCAATAGAAGGCTTTGAGGAATTGATCGAAGAGAATCACGAACGTCGCAATGATCGCGACCTCGGCAATCATACGAATCCGGTGCGGCGTGTACTTTCGTAGGAGTGATACGAAGAGGTTCGACCCCACGCAGACGAAGATCAGAGCCGCCCCCATCACCAGTGAACTCTCCAGACGACTGGTCACCGCCAACGCTGAGCAGATGCCCAGAATCTGGATGGCCAACGGATTGACCGTCCAGACGCCGTCCTTGAGCGTCACGAGGCCTTTACCTCCACAAAGGCCCTTCGTGGCACAAGCCGAACAAGAAGAAGGATTACTGCTCTTCATGGCGTTCCTCCACGAATTTGCCTATGACGCCGTCCAGGATCGCCTCGAGTTTGTCGCACGTCATTGTTGCGCCGGTGATCGCATCGACGGCATTCGGTCCCTTTTCGCCACCGATAGAAATCCCGGGCTCGGCGGCTCGATCGACAATCGTCTTACCGACGAACTGATCCCGGAACCAGGACGCCCCGATCTCCCCACCCAGGCCGGGCGTCTCTTCCTGGCGCGAGAAGGTCAGGCCGCGAATCGTCCTTCTGTCCGCCTCCAGGGCGAGGAAACCTTCGATCGGGCCCCACAGTCCGGGGCCGGCGAACCGCATCGCCACCGCCTGGGGGCTCTCCTCGTCATCGGGCGACGCATAGATGTAGATCGTACTGTCGCCCCGCTGGGTCTCGCGCACACTCGCATCGAAGATCTCCAGCAAACGGGCCGCCGAATCATCCGGCGTATGGGGTATTCCCAGGGCCGTCAGAATGCTCAACACCTCTTCGACCCGGGCGTTGTTCGCCTTGTAGGGCGCCGTGAAACTCGCCACGCCGGTCAGCAACAAGGCACACAGGGTACCGAGAACGCCCGCATAGCCGATCGTGTACAAACTACCCTTCACTTTGAAGCCTCCTCAGACGCACCGCGAAGACGGCCTCATCCAGGATCGGCGCCACGATGTTGCCCAGGAGAATGGCAAATGTAACGCCTTCCACATAACCGGTGAAATTGCGGATCAACACCGTCGTCGCGCCGATCACTGCGCCATAGATCCACTTGCCCGTGTTGGTAACCGGTCCGGTCACCGGGTCGGTTGTCATGAAGAACGCCCCGAACAGCAATCCCCCGGCGCAGAGATGCCACAGGACCGGCCCGAACCGATCAGGCTGGGCATGGCGCAGAATCGTGGCCAATATCGCGAACGACACCAGCGTGCTGAAGACGCTGCGCCAGTTGCCCACGCGCGTGATGAGCAGGAAGATCCCGCCGGCGAGAATCGCCACCGCCGACGTCTCACCGATGCTACCGGATACATTGCCGATGAACATGTGTGCCGTCGAGACAAACTCCCCTTGCTTGGCCAACGCCAGCGGTGTCGCTGCCGTGACGGCATCGAGATGGGAGGCATCGACCCACTTGAGGAGCCGACCTCCTGTCTCCGTTGCCGGGGCCAACCAATCGCCCGACATCTGAGCGGGGTAAGCCAGCGCCAGGAAGCAGCGTCCGACCAGGGCCGGGTTGAACAGGTTGCGTCCGGTACCGCCAAAGATTTCCTTGCCGACGAACACCCCGAACGCCACGCCCAGCGCCACCATCCACAAAGGCACCGCCGGCGGCATGATCAGCGGAAACAGAATGCCCGTGACGAAGAAACCCTCGTTGATGCCCTCCTTCCGTACGATAGCGAAAATCAACTCAACGGTCAGACCGGCCGCATAAGAAACCACGATGATAGCGATGAAGCGCAGGCCGAAGAAATAGAGACCCGCCAGAATGCACGGTACCAGCGAAACGATGGCCATGGACATGAAACGCTTCAGATCCAGCGGATCGCGCACGTGCGGAGCCGTGACAGTGGTCTGCGCCGGCGCGAACAGAAAATGCTCGATGGCCTCGAAAGCCGGATGGAGCAGATGAAGTCTGCCACCGTCCTCGAAGGTCGGACGCACCTTATCCAGAAGACGCAGGAGTAGTTTCACACGCTTTTCTCCTCAGTCGCCGCTTCGCGAGCTTTGGCCTCACGGGCCTCGCGCTTCTCCTGTTCCACGCGCCGGCGCGCTTCGGTGAACTGCGCGCGCAGGTCGATCTTGGACGGGCACACATACGAGCACAGGCCACACTCCACGCAAAGATCGACTCGGGCGTAAGCTGCTTCTTCGATGAGATCGCGGTATAGATACTTGTGGATCAGGTGCGGCGAGATGCCGGCCGGACACACTTCCTCGCAGAAATTGCACGACACACAGGGGCGCAGCTCGCCGCGCATCGCCGTGGTCAAGCGCTCGCGAATCCGATGCGTCAGGGAACTCAAAAAGCACGCCGAGAAACTGCTGCGATCGGACCCGGGCCGCACAAACCCCAGAAACTCGCGCTCCTTGAGCTCCGGAAGCACGGTGATCCCTCGGCATTCCGTGCCGATACCGAGCGTCTCGGCTCCGAACACCTTCCCGGTGAGGATGCCGCCGTCGATGATACGCGGGTTGGGCTCGAAAACATACTTGTCCGTAATGGCCTTCAACGGATAGCCGGGCGTCACTTCAATATGGGTAGGCGAGACCACGCCCGTTCCACCGATCGAAATGGTCCGCGTCAGACAGGGCCTGCCCAACGTCAGCGCTTGATCGATCGCCAGCACACCTTCGGTGCGCACAGCCCAAACCGGGCCATTGCCCGACGAAAGCTCCAGGGCCCGCGCAAGAATCGAGAAATCACCATACGGATAGATCAGCGGGATTTCCAAGAGCTTGACCCAGGCATAGCCACGGATGTGATTGCGTACGAGATCGGCGAACTCCGAGCGGATCTTGGGAATCACGAAATAGATCGGTTGGTATTCGAGGAGCGACTGGAGGTGCTCCAGACCGCGGGTGAAGTTGAGCAGACGCATGTGCAACAGGACGTCGCCGCGAGCCAGGAACGGCTCAAGGCTGATGGTCGATACGATGACCGCTTGCGGCGTGCCAGTCGGGTCGGGCAGCGCCTGCGTGTGGGCGTCATACAGGAATTGCCAGGCGCCCAATCGCACCAAGGCCTCGCGCTTGGCCGCGCCGGTCCCGGCCTTCTGCTCGGCATGCAAGATCTCCCGTTCGTCCAGTTCCGTCGGCTCGGACAAACTTTCGACCGATTCGAGCACGATATGGTTCTCTGCCTGCGCCAGCCGCGCCACCCCGGTGCGGGGAGCCAGCAAAGGGATATCGAAATTGTCGGGGTCCGTCGCCAGCACGTCACCTGCCTGGACCTGTTGTCCCTCTTTGACCGCCAGGCTGCTAAACTGAAAACGCTCGCTGCGGAGGGGAAGATAGAGTTTGTCGGGCTCGGGCATGGTCTGCACCGCGCCATCCGGCTTACCCTGAAGGAGAACGTTGTAGCCGCCCTTGAACTTCATCCCACGGCCTCTGTCGATCATCATTCGGCCGGCAGGTCCCTGAGCCATACGAACGACTCAGCATCCCTGGGGCCACCCCATAGCATGCGACCATTCTGGACCAACATTGTACAACGCTCAACTGCGTTTTTCGATGTAGACTCGACTAATTTGCAGCGCGAGGCGTTCCTTCTCAATTTCGAGAACCACCCGGGGCATCGGCATCAACTCTCAGATCGCCGCATGGTGCAACCGTCCGCGCATCACACCACATGAATTCTTACCTATGAGAAAAGGCGCAATCCATGTCGCGCGGTGAGAAACGCATCATTTGTCGGCAGAAGACAACGGCGTTTCTGCCCGCGCCTGCATGCTGCGCGCCATCTGCCTAAGTTGCCGGTCGAGCACCAGCAGATAGGCGAGATGGCATAGCCACACGAGAGAAAACGCCAGAGACAAATAGAACATAGGGCTCTCCTTCAGTCATGGAGTCGGTTCTCAAGCTCGAAACGCCGGCGCAGCAGATCGGTGCGCAGCCAAATCAACACGCCCGCCAGGACGATCGTCCCGACCATACCCAACATCAGCGCCAAGCTCTGCCAGGACGATTCGAAGCTGAAATCGGGACGATGAATGTCGGGGATGAAGCGCGCACTGATGTAGACCATCGGAACGTCCAAAAAGGCAATGATCCCGAAAACCGCACAGATACGAGCGCGGCGCCGCGGGGAGCCGGGCAGACTCGTGCGTAGGATCAGGTAGACCACATACAGAAACCAGAGCAGCGCGGAACTGACCAGCCGCGGGCTGGGGGTCCACCAGACGTTCCATTCGGCGCGGGAGAAGATCATGCCCGTAGCATTGAGGATCGAGGCCAGTACGGTGCCAACCTCCGCCGCTGCGGCCGCAATCCAATCATAGATCTGTCGGTCTGTGATCAGATACGCCACACTGGCGACCAAGAGCACGGCAAAACACAGCAACGCACCGATCGAATTGGGCACGTGGACGTAAAGGATGTTGCGCTGAACGGGAACGATCTGGCCTTTGGTCAGTCCCAGCCATGTCGATAGCATCAACATCACGATGGCGAGTGCCATGAACCAGCGTCGCATACGCTCACTCCTTTACGACCACCCCGAACAACAGCCAACAGGCCACGATAAACACGGCGTCGAATGCCAGCAGGTACCCCTGAGCCGCCCGGAAGCTACCGACGAACGCCAGCGTTCCGCTACCACCCACTTCCTCGGGCATGGCCCCGAACAACACCAGCAGCGCGAAGGAGGCCGGTATGAGCATGGGTAGCAACACCACCAGAACCACGATACTCAGCAACGCGCCCCGCGTGCGCGCCAGTTGCACGACTGCTGAGAAGAGCGTCCCGACGCTGGAGATGCCGAGATTGCCCAAGGCCAATACGATCACCAGATCCAGCCAGCGCCCGGTTACGCGCAGCGAGAAGGACAGCAACACGGCCGGTACGATGACCATTTCAAAGATACTCAAGATCACCACGTTGGCCAGCAGCTTCGCCAGATAGATGGTACCCGCATCCAGGGGAGCCGACCAGAGTCCGTCGATACACCCGTTCTGCTGCTCGACGCCAAAGGACCTTTCCTGCGCCAACAGTCCGGAGAAGAGAAAGGCGATCCACAGGGCCGCCGCGGCCATCATCGGCATCTCGGCCCGGCCCGAGGACGGCTCGACCACCAAACGTAAGATGAAGACGATGAGCATGCCCAAGACGATCATCGTCGGCAGAACCTGCCTGGCGCGCAGTTCGATGACGAGGTCCTTGATCACAATGGCTTTGAAACCGGACCAGGCAGATTTCAATTCTGGCTCCTCGCGTAGGACAGATAGTCTTCGGCAAAACGCTCCGGATCGATTTCCTTTTTTGTCTTATCCAACAGAACCACACCCTGATCCAAAACGACCACACGATCGCAGCAGCGCAGTCCCAAGCGCGTATCGTGTGTCGTCATGAAGATCGTGCCGCCTTGACGGACGAACGTCTCGAAGATGCCGATCAAATGCTCCAAGGCCTGAACGTCCAGGCCGGTGAACGGCTCGTCGGCCAGCAGCACGCTAGGCTCGTGCAACAGGGCCCGAGCGATAGCCAGCCGTTGCAACAATCCTCGGGAGAGAATCCCGGCACAGTCGTAACGGAAAGGCCCCAGCCCTGTCTCGGCCAGTAGCTGCTCGATGCGCACGGCGCGGTTGGACACGCAGTACAGATCGGCGGTGAAACGCAGGTTCTCCAGGACGGTCAGTTCCGCATAAGCCATGCTCGCGTGCGAAATCAGACCCAGACGTCGCTTGGCCTCCTCCGGGTGCTCTCGCACATCGCGGCCTTCGATCGACACCGAGCCGGCGTCGGGCCGGAGCAACCCCGCGGCGATTCGCAGCAGCGTGCTTTTGCCGGCCCCGTTGATACCATACAGACACGTCGCCCGGCCTCGACGCAATGTCATGCTGACATCGCGCAGCACGGGCCGGGCCGTGAACGCTTTGCTCACGGAACGAATGCTCAGAGCTACGTCTGTCGAACGGACAGTCTCTGTGATCATGCTCGCAAGCCCACAAGACCCATTTAGTCGACCGGCGCAGGCGGCGACGACCCCGATCGCAGACGCCAAATTGCAATGGCCACCACAAGGGCAAACGCTACCGCCAAGGCGATCCAGGTGTCCGCATCGGAAGTCTTCACGTTGAAGCCGGAAATCTGAAACGCGATCTCATCGCCCGGCTGCAAATTCTGACGCCGGTAGTACTCGACCGGCACGCCTTGAGCGTTGGTCAACCGCTCGTCGGGCTCGCCCAATCCGGTCAGCTCGTCTTGTCCTTCTTCCCAGAAGACGATCAGTTCGGAGGTCGGCAGTGATATTTCTTTGGCAATGTCGATTCCCTGCCGGTCGATGTCAATTCGATAGGAAAACCTGACCTGATGCTCGCCCGGAGGCACCGCCAATGTGTCGTAGAATCCCGTCTCCGTCGCGACCAGCGCGTTGGCTTGCAGAAAACCCAGCGGCTTCAGGTCTTTGGCGCCGTTGGGAAGCGCGAACTCGACCACCATAGGGCGATCCTGGGCGTCGCGCTGCGAACCCCTGACAGCCATATCCGAGTTGTTCTGCAGTTGCATGTACTCAGTGACTTCAAGCGTCGCGTTTTCGACACCGATTATGACATGGTGCGTGCCAACGGACAGGGCCGAGGTGTCGGCCGAGACGTCGAAGACCTGGACAGTCGTCGAGTAACTGTCAGTCCCGGGAGCCAACGAAACCGGACGGCCCTGGAAGGTCATGTTCTGGTGCTTGACACGGGCGACCGCGACCAGGTGCTGACCGGCGGGAACGTCCACGAAGACCGCTTCGCCCTTGTCATCGACCTTCGCCTCCAGTGTATTCTGCAACTGTTGCTGGTGGAATATCCGCACGGTGACCAAATCGCCTACGACCGTGGTGCCTTCAACCGTGCCATTAGCGACCTCGACCACCAACGTGGCCGCGATATCCTGTGACCAGGCGGCACCAGCCATGAACCACGTGCAGAGAAACACGGCCCTCGTGATGAAGCAAACCTGTCTCACGACATCTTGCCTTTCTGCCGCGTTCGGTCCGGGCGCTTCGCCAGTAGTGGCCAGGCGGCGTAAGCCACGCATACAAACAACAGTAGCCATTTCAGATAGCTCATCATCCCTCGCTTCCCTGCCGCAACGGAACGGCGTCTTTCTGCTTCACGACGGCACCGATGACCAGAGCCGTCCCCAGAACCGACAGGAGCATGCCAATCCAGATCCAGTTTATCAGCGGTTTTGTATGAATGGTCAAGGTAATCAGGCTGCTCGTATTATCCACTTCCGTCAACGCCAGGTAAAGGTCTCCGAGCAAGGTGCGTCGGATATCGACCTCGCTCGTACGTTGGCCCGACCGGGCGTAGAAGGCCAGCGACGGTGCTAATTCATCGATTTTCCGCTGGTTCCGATAGACGGCGATGTTCGCCGTTACGGCGGTGAAGTTCGGGCCGTGATTGACGCCCAAGTCGTCATAGGCCAGCTCAAACGTACCGATCTCCGTGCGCTGCCCCGGCCTGAGGGCCACCTGCTTCTCCAGATCGTACCCTCCCGAGCCGGCCATGCCGACGAACACCAGCATCACTCCCAGATGAACCACGCGGGTCCCGTACCAGCGCAGCGGCCGCCCGCGCTGAAGCGCCACGTCAACCAGGAGGTTCAGGCCAACAAACAGGCAAAGCAGGAGGCAAGCCAGCGCCAGATTGCGGGTGAGCAGCCAGAGTGCGATGCCCGCCAGCGCCACCAGGACCGCTCCCAGCGTGCGCCAGCTCTTGTCGAGACCGTGCCGCCAGAGGTGGGGACAGACCCCCAGCAGGAACAGCAAGGCCAGTCCGCCAGGCGCGGTGATCTTGGTGAAGTAGCCGCTCTGGAGACTGATCTGTTTGTCCGAGAAGAGGCCGCTGAGAAATGGAAACAGCGTGCCAACAAGGACCACGAAGGCCAGCAGGACCAAGAGCCAGTTGTTGAGGATGATGAAGCGCAAGCCGGAACCGACATCGTTGCTCGCAGCCCGAGGCTGTCGGTACCAGCGGAAAAACAGAAGTCCCGCTAGAACCCAGATATGAGCCAACAGCACGAGAAACAGCATGCCCAACCCGGGTTCGGGAAAGGCGTGCACGCTCGTGACCAGGCCGTAGCGCGTCAGGAATGTTCCGAAGATGCACAGGCTGAAAGTCGCGAGCGACAGGATCATGAACCAGGTCGCCATCCTGGCGTGAGCCCGGTAGGTTCGGCCGCAGTGCAGCAGTGCGGTGGCCGTCAGCCAGGGGATCAATGACGAGTTCTCGACCGGATCCCAACCCCAATACCCGCCCCAGCCCAATTCCTCGTAAGCCCACCATGCTCCCAAACCGATTCCAATCGTCAGAAACAGCCAAGCTAAGAGCGACCAGTTGCGGGCTCGCTCGAAGAGGGTGGGCGCATCGCCCGGCACATGCGATCTCAACGTCGCGAATGTCCAGGCAAACGGTATCGCAAAGGCGGCGTAGCCCACGAACAGCGTCGGCGGGTGTAGAGCCATCGCCGGATGTTGCAGGAGTGGATTGAGACCCGCGCCGTCGGGCGGAGTCGTGACCGAAACGTCGAAGGGGTTCTTGTCGAAGATCAGTACGCAGAAGAAGAACACCGCGGCCAGATTCGCGATCGTCCGCGCGTGAGCACAGAAGCGTCCAGTCCCCAGATCCGAGGCAGAGAACGCGAGGACGACGAAGCCGCTTTGCAACCAGAGCCAGAGCAGCAACGAGCCGGCGGCACCGGCCCACAGCGCCGTCAGTTTGTAGACAAGGGGTAACGCTTGGGCCGTGTGCTCGGCCACATAGAGCACGCTGAATTCACCCCGAATCAGCAAGGTCCACAACAGGCCCGTCGCGACCGTCAGACAAGCCAGGCAGGCAATCGTCGCGTTGCGCCCGCTGCGCCACAGCTCCTCCCGACCGCGCCAGGTACCGAGGAGATCCGCCAGGATGGCGTAGCTGCTGAGACAAAACCCGAGCAGCAAGGCAAAGCGTCCCAACTCGGCCATGCTCACTCGACCTTCGCCTGATACTTTGACTCACAGCGGGTCATGAGGTTGTCCGCGTGGAACACACCGGCTGCGGCCAGCCTGCCCTCGACCACCACCTCCCGATTCTCCACGAAATTATCGGGGACCACCCCCTGGTATTGCACGGGCAGTTCCGACTCGGCTCCCGCCAGCGTGAACCGCAGCGTCACGTTTTCCAGATCGCGTTGGACGCTGCCCGGCTTGACCCGCCCGGCCAGCCGGAACGAGTATTCGTGCGCGGCCGGACTCGTGGTCGAAAAATCGTCAACGGAATAGTAATAGGCCCAGGATGACTGCATGGTCTGATACATGAAGTAGCCCAGTCCGCCCCCTATCACCAGGAAGCCTGCAAGCGCCTTCACCATCGTTTTGGTTCTCATACAAAGGTCCCCAAGCTAGTGGGCACAGGCGACGAATCGCCCGCTGTTCTGGCTGCAACTCGATGCAAGAAACTCAAGGATTCTCTAGAACTGGTTTCAAAACTGTCTCAGGGTGATCAGTAGACAGGCCATATGAAAGAAGCCTTCATAGCTCGTCAGTTTTCGGTCCCAGCGGACGACCAAGCGACGGAAGTTCTGCAGCCAGGCGAA
>Ga0272443_10000369_pt1 | contig 86008 bp, 75 predicted proteins | sample SSMAcet12_FD_193581 | JGI IMG/M metagenome (GOLD analysis project Ga0272443, IMG submission 193581) | Marine sediment archaeal communities from Little Sippewissett salt marsh, Falmouth, MA, United States - SSM-Acet-12 | ecosystem: Environmental > Aquatic > Marine > Wetlands > Sediment ...
CTTGGTGATGTCAATGCCAACGGTGCAGTCGACGGCGCTGATGTTGCGTACCTGATTGATTATTACTTCAATTTCGGTCCGTGCATCCAGGGCGACTGGACACTTCTCGGCTATTGATGAAGATGCCATAATATAATTAAGAAGCAGGGTTACACGATCCTGCTTCTTTTTTTGTTCTTTCCTTTTTATTTAACCCATTTTGTCCGCCGTGATAAATTAATCGAGATATTTTAATTGATTAGTTTGGCTTTTTGAAACAAATATGTAAGTGCTTACGTAAAGTTGATTATTAAAACTTTGAACATGTTGGGCAGTTATGGATTTAATTAAAAAACTTGGTCCGATGGCTTTCGGCAGTCGCCTCAAGCGGTTGAACGAAAGGATGATGAAAGATGTCTCGCGGACTTATCGCGAGCAGGATATGGAGTTCGAAGCCAGGTGGTTTCCGGTTTTCTATCTTCTCAAACTCGAATCGTCGTTATCCATCACGGAAATTGCGGCCGCTCTGAGATTGACTCATCCGGCCATCAACCAGATAGCGGGTGAGATGTTGCGCGCCGGTTTGCTTGTTTCCACCCGCGATAAAAAGGACGAACGTCGCCGGTTGCTCTCTCTTTCGGATAAGGGGCAGGATATGATTGCGGAGTTGGAACCGTTGTGGGCGGATATTGTCGCGGCCACCGAGGAGGTTGTCGAGAAGGCGGATGCCGCGATTTTGGAGTTGATCGACAGGATGGAGGAGGTGCTTGACACCGAGGGCCTGTATGACCGCATCCGCCACCGTATAAAACGGCGTCAATACGACGCGGTGGATATTATCGATTACAAACCGGAATTCAAGAAATATTTCAAGACTCTTAATTATGAATGGTTGGAGGAGTATTTTCAAGTAGAGCCGTCGGACCGGAAAATATTATCCGATCCGGAGAAAAAGATTATTGCCAAAGGGGGAATGGTTGTTTTCGCCCGGCTGGATGGCGTGATTGTCGGAACCGGGGCAATTATTAAGCACGATAAGGACCTTTATGAGATAGCCAAGATGGCGGTGACGGCGACGGCAAGGCGGCGGCAGGTCGGCCGGAAACTTACCCTTACACTGATCGACCGTGCGGCCGCCCTGGGCGCATCGGAGGTATTCCTCGAAACCAGCCCCGGCATGACACCTGCCATCGAATTATATAAAAAATTCAATTTCAAACAAACCGAGCCGATTATGCCCGGCCGTTATGAGCGGGAATCGATGACAATGAAACTAGCGATGAAAAATATAAAAAAGGAAGGAGTGGCAAATGAGTAAAGAATGGGCCAACACGACAATCAGGCGGTTTGTGTTGCTGATGCTGTTGACGGCGGTGTCGGTTCTGATCCGGAGTGCGCCGGTTATGGCGCAGGCGCCGCAGAAAAGGCTCATCAATACTGCTATGAAGGCGGAAATTATCGATTCGGTCTGTGCGGCACTCGACGAAATTTACGTTTTCCCCGATGTGGCGCAAAAGATGGGGGACCGTTTGAGGAAAGGCCTCCAGGACAAAAAATACGCCGATATTAATGATCCCGATGAGTTTGCAGAAATTATTACGGGTGAGCTTCGGGAGATAAGCAATGACAAGCATCTTGGCGCCAGGGCGATGACTCCCGAGATGGTCGAGAGATACAGCCAGGATGAATTGACCGACGAGGCTCTTAAAGAAGAGCTGGAGCGTATGAAATATAAGAATTTTAATTTCGTCAAGGTGGAGCGTCTGGACGGCAATGTCGGTTATCTGAAGTTTAATGGTTTCGTGGAGGCTGATAAAGGCGGCGCGACGGCGGTGGCGGCGATTAATTTCCTGAATCATGTCGATGCCCTGATTATCGATCTGCGAGACAACGGCGGCGGCAGTCCGAGTATGATTCAGCTTATTACCAGCTACTTTTTCGATGAGGCGGTTCATTTGAACAGCTTTTATATCCGCAAGGAGGACTCGATTAAGCAGTTCTGGACACAGGCGCATGTGCAGGGCGAAAAAATGGCCGATGTCGATCTGTATGTCCTGACCAGCGATTATACATTTTCCGGCGCGGAGGAATTCACATATAATCTTAAAAATCTCGAGCGGGCCACAATTATCGGAGAGACAACCGGTGGCGGGGCGCATCCGGTGACAACACGAATGTTTCCCAATCTTCTGTTCGGTGTGCGGGTCCCGTTTGGTCGGGCGATAAATCCGATCTCGGGCACCAACTGGGAAGGTACCGGAGTTACACCGCATATCGAGGTCCCGGCCGATCAGGCGCTGGATGTGGCTTATCTGGAGGCTCTCAAAGGGCTGAATGAAAAGACGGACAGGGAGGATTTGAAGTTCGGATTGCAGTGGGCGATCGACGGTCTTAAGATCAAGATGAATCCAGTGACTGTCGATGAAAAAATTCTCAGGAGTTATGTCGGTGTCTATGGCCCGAGAACCATCACATTCGAAAACGGCAAGCTCTATTATCAGCGTGAGGATCGGCCGCAGATGGAGATGATACCGATGGCCGAAGATCTTTTCGGATTTGAAAAGCTGGACTATTTTCGGCTAAAAGTCATCAGGGATGATAAGGGAAATGCGATCGAATTACACGGTACGTATGACAACGGCTATATCGATAAGTCGCCCCGGACAGACGGTTAACGAAAAAATATAAAATAAAGGCGGGTTTATAAAATGGTTATGCCCGCCTTTTTATATATAATATTTCCCTCAAAATCCAATTCTAAATCGTAATCATTATAAATAAATGAATTTCACATAAAGGGCGGAAAATCGGCCCGGAATATTGAAAAGCATGTTCATTTATTTGCATCGCGCTGTTACACAATCAGTTAATATGTATTTCAAGATATAAATCACGGTAAATCTGGCGAATATTAAAAAATATACAAAAAGATAAAAATAATCTTGAATGACGGGAACAATTAACAAAGATTGTAGGTAATAGTAATTATTACTATTAGGTAATGTTATGAAAACAGCAAACATTCAAAGGATGACAGATCAGCGGCGTGTGATTCTGGATGAGATCCGGAGCACAAAAGCTCACCCGACGGCGGATGAGTTGTACCGGGACGTCAGGAAGCGCCTTCCCAAGATAAGCCTTGGGACGGTATATCGCAATCTCGATATTTTGACCAAGTCGGGATTGATTAACAAGCTTGATTTCGGGTCGGGCCAGAGCCGTTACGACGCCGATGTGAGCGATCATTATCATATCCGTTGTGTCGATTGCAACCGTATAGTTGATATAATGGATATGCCGCCCCTGCAGTATGACAGAGAGATACTCGCCCGGAGCGATTTCGAAATTCTCGGACACAGTCTGGAATTTCTGGGAATTTGCCCGGAGTGTCGCAGGGTTCAGCAACGCGACGCAAGTATGCGTTCATGATCGTGAGATCCGGCGGGTATCCGCCGGCAATAGTTATCCGGTGTGAAGTGGAGTTTTGAAATAGTAGATTATTACGTCTGAAAATATACCCATTAATTAATAATCCCATACAATTTTGGAGGAGACTGATGAGTACCAAAGAAATTCAGGAAAAAATCGTTAACAACATGAGACGCTGGCAGAAGATCGAAAACGCTTCGGTGGCCTCGACCGGCAAGGTCATAGAGAAGACCGAGAATCCGATTGTTCGTCTGGTGATGGAGATCATCCAGCGCGATTCGCAGTTTCATTACCGTGTTCAGGAGATGATTGCCGACAGTCTCGAAAGCAAGGCTGTTACATTAAGCCCGGATGAACTGGGCGATGTCTGGGGGATGATCGAGGATCATATCAGGCTTGAGGAGAAGACGGTCGAGCTGGCGCAGGAAGCTCTCGCGGCTCTTAAGGGAAAGAAGATGCTGGTACAGGAGTATCTGCTGAATTACCTTCTCGAGGATGAGCAGAAGCATAACAAGGTCCTGGATCATCTGCAGAAAATCAGGCAGGGAATGTATCCCTACGCCTAAAATCATGGAATTGAAGAGGAACAAAAATGAGCGATAGAACTGATGTTGTAAAGATGAAAGGTAATCCGCTGACACTTGTCGGTAACGAGGTTAAGGTGGGTGACACCGCCCCCGATTTCGATGTTCTCGACGGGGATCTTCAGCCGGTCAAGTTTTCTTCATTTCTCGGAAAGAAAGTGGTGGTAGTATCGGTTCCGTCGATCGATACGCCGGTTTGCGATGTCGAGACGCGGCGTTTCAACCAGGAAGCGGCGGCGCTTGGTGACGATGTGGTTATTCTTGTCGTCAGCATGGACCTTCCCTTTGCCCAGAAGCGCTGGTGTGCTTCGGCCGGTATCGATCAGGTGAAGATGTTTTCCGATTTTCGTGACGCCTCATTCGGAAAGAACTTCGGCGTGCTCATCAAGGAACTGCGGCTTCTTGCCCGGACGGTGTTTATTGTCGATTCGGGGGGCAAGGTGGCCTATGTGCAGTATGTCGAGGAGACGACGGACGAACCGAACTATGAGGAAGTTCTGGGGGCGCTCAAAAGCGTGAGCTGAGGCGAATTTTTTGGGAAATGACAGATGAAATACAGAATCGAACATGATACGCTCGGTGAGGTGAAGGTTCCCGAAGACGCCTATTACGGCGCTCAGACACAGCGGGCCGTGGAGAATTTCAGGATAAGTTCTCTGCGGCTTCCGCCGTCCTTTATTCGCGCCCAGGCCATTATCAAAAAGGCGGCCGCGACCGCCAATATGGCGGCCGGCAAGCTGGATAAAGATATCGGAGCGGCTGTTGTCAGCGCCGCCGGGGAGGTAATCGAGGGGCGTTTCGACGGGCAGTTCGTGGTCGATGTGTTCCAGGCCGGGGCGGGAACGTCGCAGAATATGAATATCAACGAGGTTCTGGCCAACCGCGCCTCGGAATTGCTCGGAGGGGACAGGGGGGTGTATGACAGGGTTCACCCCAACGATCATGTCAACATGGCTCAATCGACCAATGACACGATCCATGTCGCCATCCATATTTCAGCCTATACCGAAATACAAAAAAGACTGTTGCCCGCCATGCTTCGTCTGGAAAGAGCTCTGGAGGCGAAGGCCGTTGAGTTCGACGGTGTCGTCAAGTCGGGCCGGACGCATCTTCAGGATGCCGTTCCGATGAGGCTCGGTCAGGAATTCGGCGCTTATGCCGCCATGATTCGCAAGGGGCGGAGGCGTGTCGAGCGCGCCTCGGATGCGCTTCTCGAGATAGGTATCGGGGGCACCGCCCTCGGGACCGGGATCAACACCGATCATGATTACCGTCGCAACGCCATAACGGCCATAAATGAGATGACCGGTTTCGAGTTCCGCGAGCCGGAGGATATTTTCGAGGCGATGCAGAATCTCGACGCGGTGGTCGAGGTCGCCGGCGCCCTGCGCGTGGTGACTACCGGTTTGCGCAAGATCGCCGATGATTTCCGGCTGTTGAGTTCGGGGCCGCGGACGGGGCTGGCCGAGATTCGGCTTCCGGCGGTGCAACCCGGTTCGTCAATTATGCCGGGGAAGGTCAACCCGGTGCTGGCCGAGATGCTCAATATGGTTTGTTTTCATGCCCTGGGTTGCGACACCTGTCTGCTTACGGCGGGTCAGGCGGGTCAGCTCGAGTTGAATGTGATGATGCCGGTGGCGGCTTATAATCTCCTGCTCGAAATAGAGATACTGACCGGCGGCATCGGAAGTTTTGTCGATCGTTGTGTGACCGGTATCACGGCCAATGAGAAACAGTGTCGTCTGTTTGCCGAGAAAAGCGCCGCCCTGGCGACGGCCCTGAACCCGTATGTGGGCTATCATCGCGCCGCCGAGCTGGCCAAAGAGGCGCTGGATAAGGACGAACTTATTCGCGATCTGGTTTTATCGGCGAAGATAATGGATAAGGAAAAGCTGGAAAAGATCCTTGATATTCATGATATGACCATCGATCCGGCCGAGAAAAATGATGAATAACCGGGTGGTTTGGCAAACAAAAATGAATTTTCACACTGGAAATGTATTAAATACTATTGAAAAAAATTGAAAATTTATTACAATACGGGACTTAATCGGCCACAACAGCCGGGCCGAAGTGAAAGTCCAATAAAATTATTTTGAAACGGAGGATAGCAAAGTGAAGTTAGACTCGATCGACAAAGTTCTGGATTTTGCCATTGAGAAAGAGCAGGATGCGGCGGATTTCTACACCGATCTGGCCGGCCGGATGGAGAAGAAAAACATGAAAGCGATTTTCGAGCAGTTTGCTCTCGAGGAGATAAGCCATAAAGCCAAACTGGAACAGGTCAAGAGCGGGAATCTGGATCTATCTCCGGTCAATCAGAAAATAGCCGATCTTAAAATAGCCGAGATGGTCGCGGACGTCGATCTGGACGATAAATTCGATTACCAGCAGGCTCTTATTGTGGCCATGAAAAACGAAAAGGCCTCATTCAAGCTTTACAGCGATCTGGCCGGGATGGTGGAAGACGAAAAACTCAAGCAGTTTTTCCTCGGACTGGCGCAGGAAGAGGCAAAGCACAAACTTCGTTTCGAAGTTGCTTATGATGACGATATTTTGACCGAAAACTGATCCGGTCAAATGCATTACCATATATAGAAAGGAGATTAATAGTGTTCAGTAAGAAACTTGAAAAAGCGTTCAACGAGCAGATAAACGCCGAAATACATTCCTATTATCTTTACCTGTCGATGTCGGCCTGGTTTAGCTCGAAGGGTTATGACGGGATGGCCGGCTGGATGAAGGAGCAGTCGCAGGAAGAGATGACTCATGCCATGAAGTTTTATGATTACATAAACGAGCGGGGCGGGACGGTCAAGCTGACGACTATCGAGGGTCCCAAGACGACTTTCAAATCTCCGCTTGAGATATACAAAGCGGCCCTCGCGCATGAGGAATATATCACCGGCCGCATCAACAAACTTTACAAGATGGCGGTTGCAGAAGAGGACTTTGCCGCGCAGAGTTTTCTCAACTGGTTCGTCGATGAGCAGGTCGAGGAAGAGGCTACGGCGCAGGCGGTGGTCGATCAGATGATGATGGTTAAGGACCATCCCGGCGGTCTGTTCATGATGGATCGTGAGCTTGGCAAGCGCGCTTCCGGGACCGGCGAATAATAAACCGGATCGATACGGTTTTTTACCGTAAAACAGGATATAGAAACAAGCCGGCAATGATTTTGCCGGCTTGATGGATTGATAAGCTGGGAGCCGACGATAATGATAAGCAAAGAAGCCAACGCCATTGTGGTGCAGAGAATTGAAATCGCGCCCGGATTGATAAAACTTCGGGTTGTTCCCGATGGATGGGAGCTGCCGAAATTCGAAGCCGGGCAGTACAGTCTTCTGGGGTTGCCGGGGTCGGCTCACCGCTGTCAGTCATCCGATAAGGAAACGACGCCGCCCGATCCGAAAAAGCTGATTATTCGGGCCTATTCGGTGGCATCGTCGTCGGTGGCCGAAGAATATCTCGAGTTCTATGTGGCGCTGGTTCGTTCGGGTATTTTCACGCCGAGACTTTTCAATCTCAAGATAGGCGACCGGCTCTGGCTCTCGACGCATTTTTCGGGCATGTTCACGTTGTCGGATGTTTCGCCCGAATTCAATGTCGTCCTCGTGGCCACCGGGACCGGAGTGGCGCCGTATATGAGCATGATTCGCACCGAGGCCTACGAGGGTCTGCGGCACAAATTCGCCGTCATTCACGGCGCCCACAACTCATGGGACCTGGGTTATCACGAACAGCTCACCACGCTCGACAAATTGAGCGATCATTTCTCGTACTTGCCGATTATCAGCGATGATCACAACGAGGCGGTGCCGTGGAAAGGGCATATCGGTTTCGTGCAGAAGATCTGGACCGACGGCGCGCTCGATAAGAAATGGGGTTTCCACCCGACCCCGAACGATACTCATGTTTTTCTTTGCGGCAATCCGTATATGATAGATGACATGGTCAAGCTGCTGACGGCCGAGGGATTTTACGAGCAGACGAAAGATGCCCCCGGTAATATCCACCTCGAACGCTACAACTGATTAAAATTACCGGATTACAATTTATACAGCATCAGATAGACGGCGATGCCGCTGAGGGAGACGAACATCCACACCGGCCAGACCGGGCGGGCGATTTTTCTGTGTTTCTCGAATTTCGATCGGAACGCGAAATACAGGGCCGCCAGTATGAACGGGACCATCACCGCCGCCAGAATTATATGCGGGATGAGAATGACGAAATACAGCGGGCGGGTCCAGTCGTGGTACGGGTACGGTACCGAACCGGCATAATAATGATAAATCAAATATGTGGTCAGGAAACAGGCCGAGGATATAACGGCCGCGATCATAAATTTTTTATGAGCCGCCCGGTTGCCTTTTTTGATATGCACATAACCGATGGTCAGCAGTATGACGCTGATACCGTTGAGGATGGAGTTGACGGTGGGCAGCGAATCTACACTCATGGCATCTCCTTCAGCAGTTTTTTGATGTCGCCAATGATGTCATCCATCGCGGCGGCATCCATACCATCGTAATAGCCCCGGATATTTTCATTCCAATCGACCAGCACGAATTTGATCGAATGTCCCATCGGCAGGCCATCCGCCGCCAGCATGAAGCCGTTTTCGCTCAGATCGACGACATCCTCCACCGGCGCCCGCAGGAAAACCCAGCGGTTGTCGGTTACCCCGTGTTCTTCGGCGTATTTTCTGAGAGCCGCGAGCGAGTCGCGGGCGGGATCGACCGATATCGAGACTATCTGTATATTTTCATTGTCACTATAGTGATCGTACAAGCTCCCCATATTGACGACCATTATCGGACACTTGGTTTTGCAGTTGGTGAACATGAAATCGACGATATTTATTTTTCCCGACATATCGCCAAGGCCGAATGGTTGACCGTTTCGTTCGGTATATTCGAAAAAGGGAACATTCCCGAGAGACGGCAGTTTCGACCGCGATTTATCGGCCTGGTTGATGACCAGCAGGGCCATAATGGCCAGAATTATCATGGCGAAAATGATAAGCACGAGAAGTTTCGGGAGGCCGCTTTTTTCAGTCATCTAAATCTCCTGTCCTCTTTTTACGGCGGAATAGACTATCAAACATAAACCGGTGATAAGGCCGGCCGCCCACAAATGCAGAACCTGCATGATAGGCGGTATGTCAACGGTATACAAGACAACGCCGAGCATGAGTTGAATAAATACAAGACCGACAATGCTCCAGCCGCTTTGTTTCACCAGTGTAGACGGTTTGCGGCTGTTCATCAGTATCCTGAAGACGACAAAAACAGCCAGGAACGCGACGACTATCCCCAGTATGGTGTGGTTGTAACCGACGATTCCGACTTTATCCAGCCAGGCGGCGGGATCGAGGTCGGGAAACTGCCGGGCGTTTACCTCTATCGCCGAGCGCACCTGGGTGCCCATCACCACCTGTATAATCACCGCGATCCAGAGCAGGCCGATCCATAATCTCATGCCGCGCGGGTAGCCGGTGTTTTTCTCGGCATCGCGGTCGGCCAGGTAATGCGCCTGAAGTGAGACATATATGAGCAGGCTGACGATCAGGAATGCGACCGCCATATGCACCGAGACCAGAAGTGGTTCCAGTTCCGAGGCGACCACCCGGCCCCCCTGCCATCCCTGGAAAGCGACCAGAAGCGCCGCGAGAAGCGACGGGATTAAAATCCTCGGTTTATTGCGGAAATTTTTGACGGCGAGGAAGGCGACAATCAGGATGAGAAAACCGATGGCTACCCCGACCAGGCGGTTAATATATTCGATCCAGGCCAGCGTGAAATTGAACATGGCCGGGTCCATCCCGGGCGGGAGCTGATCGACGCTTGTCGGCGGAATCCAGCGGCCGAAACATTTCGGCCAGTCGGGACATCCCAGCCCGGCACCCGACACCCGCACCAGCCCGCCGACAAAAATCAAAAAATAGGTCGCGGCGGTGGTCAGTATGGAGAACTTTCTGAAACATTTTATTTTATCTGTCATAAATCTGCCCGGAATATACTTCCGCTATTTAAAACAGAGTGTTATGCAAGTCAATAAAAAAACAAATGTCAATTATCCGGATCGACCGTTGTATCCACGCTGTCGATGTCGGGTTCCATGATAAGCGTATCGGCCGAACTTTTTTCGTATATCACCGCTTCTTTTTTGATCGGCTCGCGGGTCATCTCGTTGATCGGTCCGCGCAGGAGTATATCGAACATGGTCAGGGCGATAAACACCCCCAGAAAGAGCAGGGCGGTGACGAAAATAATCAGGTAAATCTTCTTGTCATAAAGCAGGTGCATGAAGAACATCGCCACCAGCAGACCCTTGATCGTGGCGACACTGAAAGCGGCGATCGCGTTCCATCCACCCAGTTTGATGAACGATATACCGACCGTTATCACCGTCAAGACCAGGAGCCCGGCGGCGACGGCCAGGTATGTTTTTACCGGCAGTATATGATGTTCATCTTTGTTCGTATGCGCGCTCATAAATCTAACCTATCAAATATAGAAGCGGGAAGAGATATATCCAGATTAAATCGACCAGGTGCCAGTAAAGACCGGTCATTTCCATCGGCGTATAATACTTGGGCGAAAAATCATTGCGTATGGTGCTGTACAGTATCCACCCGATCGTTCCCATCCCGGCCAGAACATGCAATCCGTGCAGGCCGGTCATGGTAAAATAAATGCTGAAAAAGATATGCGGGTTGGTTCCCTCGATTCCCGTGAAGGTGTAATATTTTCCGGGGAGCTGTCCCAGATGAAATTTGTGGCTGTATTCGAAATATTTTATGACGAGAAAAGCGGTCGCCAGCGCCAGCGTGCTTATCAGGAAAATAATCGTTTTCTTTTTATCGCCCACCTGCATGAAACGGATCGACAGGGCCATCGTCAGCGAACTGGTGATCAGCACGAAAGTATTAATCGTTCCGAGGGTGATATCGAGATATTTGTGCGCATTGTAGAACATATCCGGGTGCCAGGCGCGATAGACGGCATAGGCCACGAACAACCCGCCGAAAAGTAATATTTCGGTCAGCAGAAACAGCCACATCCCCATCTTGGCCGATTCGCGTTGCTGTTCGACCTCGCTGAAGTGATGGGCGAGATGGGCCGGGTGGCTGTCGTGGTGGTCGCTCATATTACGGGTATGTCCTTTCGGGAACGATAACGTCATAATCGTACGGGCCGTGTTTCAACTCGGGGACTTTGGCGAAATTTTCTTTCGGCGGGGGAGAAGTAGCTTCCCACTCGAATGTCAGGGCGCCCCAGGGATTGTTTCCGGCCGGTTTGCCCTTGTAAAGCGAATGAAACAGATAAAAGGCCATGATGACGAAGCCGAGCCCCATCACCCATGAGCCGACCGACGAAAAGGCGTGGAGCGGCTGGAACTGATCGAGATAGGTGTAATACCGCCTCGGCATGCCCTTTGAACCGAGTATGAACTGTGTGAAAAAGGTCATGTTGAAACCGACAAAAACCAGCGCCCAGGCGATAACCGCCCACAGCTTATTGTACATTTTGCCCCACATCTTGGGCCACCAGAAATGTATACCGCCGAGAAAGGCCATCACCGTGCCTCCGACCATGACATAATGGAAATGCGCCACTACGAAATATGTATCGTGTAAATGCACATCGGTTGCCAGCGCCCCGAGGAAGATACCGGTCAGGCCGCCGATGGTGAACAGGAAGAGAAAGGCCAGCGCGTATAGCATCGGCGTGTCGAAATCGATTTTCCCCTTGTACAGCGTCGCCAGCCAGTTAAATACTTTTATACCTGACGGTATCCCGACGAGGAAGGTCAAAAACGAGAAAATGGTCGCGGCTATTTCCGATTGGCCGCTGACGAACATGTGGTGTCCCCAGACGAGGAAACTGATAAAGGCGATGGCCAGCGATGAAAACGCGATCGCCTTGTAGCCGAAAATTTTTCTTCGCGAGAAAACCGAGATCAGCTCGCTGATGATACCCATACCGGGGAGAATCATGATATACACCGCCGGGTGCGAATAGAACCAGAAAAAATGCTGGTAGAGAACCGGGTCGCCGCCCATAGCCGGGTCGAAAATCCCGATGCCGAATGATTTTTCGAGAACCAGCAAAATCAATGTTATACCCAGAACCGGCGTTGCCAGCACCTGTATTATGGCGGTCGCGTATAAACCCCAGACGAAAAGCGGCAGTTTGTACCAGGTTTGTCCCGGCGCCCGCAGTTTATGAATGGTGACGATAAAATTCAGGCCGGTGAAGATCGACGAGAAGCCGAGAATCAGCACCCCCAGCGTCATCGAAATGACGGAACTGGTCGATTCGGTACTGTACGGCGTATAGAATGTCCAGCCGGTATCGACAGCGCCGGTGTAGATCGAGTAAACGGCGAACAGGGAGCCGAATATATAGATGTACCAGCTGGCCAGGTTGAGCCGCGGGAAAGCGACATCTTTGGCGCCGAGCATCTGCGGCAGGACGAAATTCCCCAGCGCCGCCGGTATCGAGGGGATAATGAACAGGAATATCATGATGGCGCCGTGTAGCGTGAAAAACTGGTTGTATGTTCCGGCATCCATCAGGTCCCGTCCGGGATTAAACAGCTCAAGCCGAACAAGGACGGCGAAAACTCCGCCGAGTAGAAAGGCGGCCATGATGCCGAACAGGTAGAGGACGCCGATTCGCTTGTGATCGAGCGTAAAGAGCCACGATTTCAGTCCTTTTGACTCATTCAAATAATGTTTTTCGGGCATCGTATTCATAACATTTACACCATATTATTTTAATGTCTTCATATATGCGATGATAGCGTCGATCTCACGGTCGCCGAGCAGGCCCTGATAGGTCGGCATCACCGGGTCGTAACCGGCCACGATTTTCGCCTGAGGTTCGAGTATCGACTCGCGGATATAATTTTCGTCGGCGGTCAGTTTTTCCCCGCTGGTGAAGACCCTTGTTTTGCCGTAGACTCCGTTGAAGGCCGGGCCGACCAGATTTTTATTTTCGATACTGTGACAGGTATTACAGGCTTTCGAGACATAGAGCTTGCGGCCGTATTCCTCAAGCGACATACCTTCGCCGCCGCTGCTGCCCTCTTCGAGCCAGACGGCGTACTCGCGCTCGTTGAGCACCTTGACCTTACCGATCATCTCCGAGTGGCCGTCGCCGCAGAACTCGGTACAAAAAAGATCGAATTCACCCGGGCGGGTGGCCTCGAACCAGGTGACCGAGTAACGGTTGGGAAGGACATCCATTTTTATACGGAAATCGGGCACGAAAAAGCTGTGGATTACATCTTTCGACGACATGAGAAGCTTGATCGGTTTTCCGGCCGGGACGACAAGATCATTGACCGTCTTGACGCCCTCCGGGTAATCGAACGACCAGAACCACTTTTGACCGGTGACTTTTATTTCCATGGCGTCTTTGGGAACGACGTTCATTTTCATGTAAACCTTGAAGCCCCAGAAAAAGACGATTATAACGAGTATGGTCGGGATAACCGACCAGAGCAGTTCCAGTTTGAGATTATGGGTCAGTCCAGTGGTCGGTTCGACTTTTTCGTGTTTGCGGCGGCGGTAGCGGATGCTGAAAAATATTATTCCGAAAAATACAATGGCAAAAAGCGCTAGGGACGCATAGAAGAGAAAATAGAACAGCGCGTCAACCTCGCTTGCTATGGTCGATTCGCCCGGGGGCAGAAATAATGTCCCAGATGTGTCCATAAAATGTAATCCTCAAAGCCAATATTTTGTAACAGCAAAAAGGACCAAACCGTTCAGTTATTTTTATTGCCTCTGCCTTTTTTCCTGCGATCCCGCAACCAGAGGATAAAAATCAGCGCGGCCAGCAAAATCAGTGTCACCAGCCCGCCCAGTTTCATGACATTCACCGCAAATACGGTGTAGCTCCCGGCATCGGGATCATAATGAAAGCAATACAGCAATATTTTGTCGATAGTGCTGCCGATTTTTCCCTCGGCCGCCTCCATCAGCGCCAGCCGGACATCGAGTTCCCGGAATTGGATACCGTAAAAATAACGCGAAATCGTCCCGTCGGGCATGAGAATCATAATCACGGCGGCGTGGGCATATTGTTCGGTGTCGTCATCCCAGTGATATCCGAAACCGACCGCATCGGCCAGCGCGCGGGAATTTGCCGCCGTCCCGGTAAAAAACACCCAGCCGTTGTCGATACCCTCTTTGCCGCTACTCTCGATATAATTTTTCTTTTTCGCGGCGGCCAGAGTATAGGTTTCGGTCGAGTCGATACTGACGGTTAAAATTTGGAACTGTTTCCCCGGTGTCCACGAGGTTTCTTTGACAAAATCGCGCACCCCGTTGAAAACGAGATTGCACAGCATCGGACAGGTGTAGTAACCGAGCACAAGAATAACCGGTTTACCCTGATCGAAATATTCGCCCAGCGGGACCTCGCGGCCGTCATCGGCGGTGAATACGAGATCGAGCGGGATTTTTTCGCCCGGTTTTTCATCGACACCGACCGCCTGCAGCTCATCGGGGATATCCTCGATTACCTGTCCGCCGATCTGCCCCGGCAACAGCAGGCTGACCGCCGATAAAACAATGACTGCCATCGCGGCAGTCGATTTGATTGATCCAAACTTCATAGGACGTGCTTATTTTTTGTTGCCGCCTTTTTTTCTTTTTTCAATCGTTCGCGATAAGCCTCGTCGGCCATCAACTCTTTGGCGCGCTCGATAGGTATTCTGTAAACAGAATCTTTTTCATTCAGCAATTTGTAACCGCCCAGTTCCTCGATTTCCCGCGCCCGGAGTTCGCGCAGCGCCGCCGACTCCGGCCGGAGCACCTGCTCGTATACGACTTCCTCCTTGACGGCGATAAACTGATCGACCACGAAAATTACGGAAATAATCAACAGGATTATGCCTGCGATTCCGTAGATGAAGACCTTTTTGAGGCTGACATCCTTCTTTTCGTATCCGTCTCTTTCAGGGGCGGAATTATGTTCGTTGCTTTCCGTCATAATATATCTAATGGCTCATAAATTTCATCGATGATTCAAGATTGGGATCTCCGACCGGGACAATCGGGTGCGACGACAGTCTTCGCCAGAACAGCCACAGCATTATCCCGCCGATACCCATCATGCAGGTCAGGTCCATCCACGACAGGTGCACCCCGTGATGATGCAGACTCGGCATCACCAGCCAGTGCAAATCGACCCAGTGCATTATCAATATCCATATCGTTATTATTTTCAGCATGGTCGGGTTGCGTTTCGGTGTCTGTGGGAACAGGGCGAAAAACGGTATGATAAAATGCCCGAAAACCAGAACCAGCGTAACCGTTTTCCACGAACCGGTCCAGCGGTGGAGGAACCAGACCGTTTCCTCGGGGATGTTGCCGTACCAGATGAGAAAATATTGCGAGAAGGCCATATATCCCCAGAATATCGTGAAGGCAAAAATAAGTTTACCGAGATCGTGATAATGTTCGCCGGTGATGCTCCGGGCCAGAATGTTCTGATCTTTCAGCTTGACGATCACGAATGTAATAAACGACAGCATCGCCACCAGCGCTCCGGCGAAAATATAGACGCCGAAAATTGTCGAGTACCAATGGGCATCGAGCGACATCAGCCAGTCGAACGAGGCGAATGTGAGCGTCAGCGCGAACAGGATCGTTCCGGGGGCGCTGATAATGCGCATTTTCCGCGTGATTTTCTCGCTGTGGGCGGTGTCCTGTTTAAGCGAAGTCCTGCATATTATTCTGGCCGTAATGAACCAGATAATAAAATACGCGGCGGCGCGGATAATAAAAAACGGCGTGTTGAGAAAACCGGTTTTCCCCTGAAGGAGCTGATCCGAGGCGACCGCATCGGCGTGTGTCCAGTGGTACAGGTTGTGCATACCGAAAATGACGGGGATAAAAAATATCGCCATAACCGGGACGGTTACGGCCAGACATTCGACAAAACGCCTGATGACGACGCTCCATTTGGCGGCGACAAGGTGGTGCAACATCGAGAAGAACAAACCGCCCAGACCGATTGTGAGCCAGAACATGAACGAGGTCAGCCATGAGTGAAAAAACTGGTCGGAATCGACAAAATAGCCGATGGCGCTGAGTGCCAGCCCGACAACGCCGATAACAAGCGCTATCGTGCCGAATTTGCCCGGCTCGGTGATGCGGTATGTCTGATTGTCGAATTTCATAATTTTATCCGTTACTTCACCGTTTCTCTCAGTTCGACCGGTATGTCCTGAATACCGGCGTTTTGGCTTCGTTCAAGTGCCCGCAGATAAACCACGATCGCCCAGCGGTCAGCGGGTGAAATCTGGTACCGGTACGACGGCATATTGCGCACACCGTGCGTTATCACATCATAGATGTGACCGTCGGGCAGTTCCCGAATACGCTCCGAGTGGAATGTCGGCGGCGGGATATAGCCGCGCTCTATCATGATGCCCCGGCCGTCGCCGATACGGCTGTGGCACGGCGAACAATAGATATCGTAGCGTTCCTGCCCGTGATCGAGAAGCTGTTTGGTGATTTCGACAGGGGCTTTCTCGACAAATTCACCCCGGCTGTTTTTGGCTTTGAAAGATATGTCGTCCCCGCGAAGCTCACCGCGCGCGACTGTCCCCGACACCGGTGTCCGCATGGCCGAGCGGTCGGGGAAAAATTCGCCGATTTCCTGAGCATCGTATTTCGGCTGGTTGTCCATATCCGGGTTGAGATGAATCGGCGGTTTTTCCGAGGGCCGCTTGCGGGCGCAACCGATTGTGAGTACAAGCGCGATACAGAGTAATAATATCGCCGCCGTGAATAATCTTTTATGTCCAATTCCATACATCATGGCTCTTTGAGAACCTCCGGATTTGTCCCGCCGATCGATTCCAGGAATTGCTTCGCCGCCTCGGAATCGAATTTGGGATCAGCCGCCTCGATACTGATAAAGAAGCCGTCGTCGCTGACCCGCCCGAAGCGATCCGAATAAAAGACCGGGTGGTGCAGTCGCGGCAAGCCATTTAAAATTAACATACCGAGCAATGCCGCGAACGCCGACAGCAATACGCCCAGCGCGAATGTAACCGGCACATAGGCCTGGAAACTGAAGAACGGTTTACCCGATATAACCAGCGGGTAGTCGATACTGCTTGTCCACCACTGCAGCGCCAGGGCGCTCGAGGTGCCGATCAGCGCCGCCAGCCCGACGATCCACCCCAGCGGCGAGCGTTTCAGGCCCATAGCGGCATCCATACCGTGAATCGGAAACGGCGAGTGGCAGTCGAATTTTCTGTAGCCGGCGTCGCGGACCTGTTCGGCCGCTTTGATAAGCGCCGCCGGATCGGCGAACTCGGCGATGATGCCCTCGATTTTGTGTTCGGCCGTTTTACTCATGTTTGTCTCCATCGGCATGGTGCGGATCGGCCTGGGGCAAAACGCCTTTCACTTCCGACATCGAAATCATCGGCAGGAAGCGGATAAATAAAAGGAACAGCGTGAAGAACAGTCCGAATGACCCCACGAAAGTGCTTATATCCCAGATGGTGGGGGAGTAGTAATCCCAGTTGGCGGGGAGGAAATCCTGCGCCAGCGAGGTTACCACGATCACGAATCGTTCGAACCACATACCGACATTTATCAAAATCGAAGCTATAAACATAATCGGGACCGACCGCCGCAGTTTCTTGAACCAGAATAACTGCGGGATCAGGACATTGCAGCTTATCATGATCCAGTACGCCCAGGCGTACGGCCCGAAGGCGCGGTTGAGAAAAGCAAACTGCTCGTAGATATTGCCGCTGTACCAGGCGATAAAAAATTCTATGCTGTATGCATAACCGACCATCATCCCGGTCAGAAGCATGATTTTGTTCATTTTTTCCAGATGATTGACGGTGATAATATGCTCGAGATGGAAAATTTTGCGGGCGATGATGGTCAATGTTACGACCATGGCAAAGCCGGAGAAAATGGCCCCGGCGACGAAGTACGGCGGGAAAATGGTCGTGTGCCAGCCGGGGAGAATCGAAACGGCGAAGTCGGTACTGACGACACTGTGTACCGAGAGCACCAGCGGTGTCGAGATACCGGCCAGTATAAGATAGGCCAGTTCATAATGTTTCCACTGCCGGTTGCCGCCGCGCCAGCCCAGCGCCAGGAAGCCGAAGATTATTTTTTTAATTTTGGTTTTGGCCCGGTCGCGGAAAGTGGCCAGATCCGGAATCAGCCCGGTGTACCAGAACAACAGCGAAGCGGTAAAATAGGTGCTGACGGCGAAAACGTCCCAGAGCAACGGCGAGCGGAAATTCGGCCACATCGCCATCTGGTTGGGAACCGGGAACATCCAGTACACCACCCAGATGCGCCCGACATGAATAGCCGGGAAAATCAGCGCGCACGATACCGCGAAAAGGGTCATGGCTTCGGCGAAACGGTTGATCGATGTCCGCCAGCGCTGGCGAAGCAGAAAGAGAATGGCCGAGATAAGCGTCCCGGCATGACCGATACCGACCCACCAGACAAAGTTGATAATCGCCCAGCCCCAGCCGACCGGGTTATTCAAGCCCCAGATACCGACACCCTCGAATACAAGATAGCCGATCGAACCGAACAGTATCAACAGCAGAGAAAAAGCGGCGGCAAAAGCCAGGTACCACAATTTCGGCGTCTTGCGCTCGGTGATACCGCTGATCTCCTCGGTGATCGAGCCGAAGGTCGGATTCTTCTCGATCAGCGGCGGTTCGCCGCCCTGAAGATGGCCCGTATCTGTGCCGGTTTTGTTCACGGTTTAGCCCTTATCCGTTTCCTTATTCTTCCTTTTTACCCGAATTATCCAGATTCGGGTTCGGGTTTCTTATTTTTGCCAGGTATGAGTTCCTTGGCCTGACATTGAGCTCGGCCAGCATCTCGTAGTTGCGGTCGATTTTTTTCAAGGCCGATACTTTGCTGTCCGGATCGTTTATGTTGCCGAAATTTATCGCCTTGGTGGGGCAGGCCTGCTCGCAGGCGGTCATGAACTCGCCGTCGCGGACCTCGCGCCCCTCCTGTTTGGCTCTTATCTTGGCGCGATTGATACGCTGGGTGCAGAAGGTGCATTTTTCCATGACACCCCGCGCGCGCACGGTCACATCCGGGTTCTGCGCCATTTTGATTGTCTCTTCGTATTTGCCGGTGTAATTGAAGAAATTGAACCGCCGCACCTTGTACGGGCAGTTGTTCGAGCAATATCTCGTCCCGATACAGCGGTTGTAGGTCATGTTGTTGAGACCCTCTTTATCATGCACCGTCGCCGCCACCGGGCAGACCGATTCGCAGGGCGCATTTTCGCAGTGCTGGCAGGCCACCGGCATATGCACCATGCGCGGATCGTTTTCGTCGTCGGCGAAGTACCGATCGATGCGTATCCAGTGCATTTCGCGGCCCTTCGACACCTGCTCTTTACCGACGACGGGAATATTGTTTTCGCTCTGGCAGGCGATGGTGCAGGCGCCGCAGCCGATACAGGCGGTCAGGTCTATCACCATCCCCCACTGGTACCCCTTGCTGTAATCGTGATCTGGATAGATCGATTTGAGCGGCGGGTGCTCGACCGCTTCTTTGGCGAATTCGGGGTGCTTTTTGTATTCGTCGAAGGTTGCTTCTCGAACAATCGGCCGTCCGTGCATACTGCTGTGATCCTGCGTGTCGGCCTGCTCGCAGATTTCGCCGGTGGCGGTCAGTTTTGCGCCGCGCCGGAAAAATCGATTATCCGCCGATTGTATGGTATAGACGTTAACTCCGACACCATCAGCCACCCGGCCGATATTTTTTCGGCCGTAACCGAGTTCCACGGCGACCGTGTAATCCGCCTGCCCCGGCGATATACGAACAGGGATGCGAATTTCGCTTTCGTCTATCTGCAGATTTACGATATCATTGTTTTTCAATGATAATTCAGCCGCCGTTTTGGGGCTGATAAGAGCGGCGTTACCCCAGGCGAGTTTGGTTACCGGGTCGGGCAATTCCTGTAGCCAGCCGTTGTTGGCGAAGCGCCCGTCATGAAGCTTGCCAGGATAAAATGATATTTCAAGTTTGTCGATCGATTTGTTCTCGACGGCCTGCGGTTCCGGCAGATTCATATAGTCGAAATTAAATCTAACTTTGACTATTTTATTTTTAGCGTCTTTGAGATAACCGTCATGCAACACCCGGTTCCATTTTTTCTCGAAGTCGCCGCCTTTGAGAATTTCTCGCCATGTTTCACGGACGATATCATAACCGCGCCGGTCCCGCCCGGTGGCGAGAAGCGAAAAGATTTCGGTATCGGTGTGCCCGTTATGAAGCGGTTCGATCATCGGTTGTATAACGCCCGGTGTGCCGTCGGAGGCGCGGGCGTCGCCCCAGCTTTCGAGATAATGCGCCCGCGGGATATGCCATTGGGTGGCTTGCGAGGTTTCATCGAGATATTCGCCGAGATGCGCGCTGTTGTTGCACTTCGCGACGGCGTCGGCGAAATTCAAATCGGCCGGGGTGTCATAGACCGGGTTGCCGCCGAGTATCAGCAGGGTGTCGATATTCCCCGCCCGCATCGAATCGGTCAGTCTGCTTAACTCCGAAAGCTTCGACCGGTTGGTATCTTTGGTTTCGACAAACTCTATGGTATTACCGATGTTGCCCAGTATATCGTTCATGTAGAAAGCCAGTTCATGCACATGCTGCGGCTGTCGATCTCCGGCGACGACAAGGCAGCTGCCGGCGGCGGTTTGGAGATCTTCGGCTATGGCGGTGATCCACCGTGTGTCTATTTCCATGTCGCGGCACAATCTCATATGCGGGCCGAGACTCTGGGAGACTTTTCCATGTTTGGCGAGTTCCTCGATCAGGAGCATCGCGAACGGGTAAATGTTGCGGCAGGGCAGTCGCAACCGGTGATCGGCGGCGGAGCCGGTGATGCTGTAAGCGCTTTCGACGACATAGAGGCGGTTCATATCGTCGCCCGCCTTTTTCGGTTTGCGTCGATCGGAAAAACCACGGGCGGCGGAAATATTCTCGCTTTCGGCGCCGAGAAAATCGCAATCGAGCGAGAGGATCACATCGGCTTGGTCATAACGATAAAGCGGTTTCAATTCATTGCCCGTCAGGTGTTTCACGGCATCGGCATTATTCTCGCCGCCGGTCGGCTCATAGCCGACCCAGTCGGCGGCCGGATATTTATCGAGGAATTCTCTTTTGAGCCTTGACAGCGTGGGCGATGCGAACTCCCCTGAGAGAACCGCCAGTCCCCGGCCGTCATTTTGGGCAAATTTTATCTTCAGTTCCCGCCAGAAAGCGACGAAATCATCATAGGTCGATTCGGCGCCGTTATGCATGACTTTTTTCGAGCGATCGGGATCGTACAAGTCGAGTATCGATGCCTCGATCAATGCATTGACCGAGCCGAGTGTGGAGGGGTGTTCCGGGTTGCCCTCGATTTTGGTCGGTCGACCCTCATGCGATTCGACGATAAGGCCGTAAGCGGATGTTCCCAGCGGCATCGTGGTCGCATAGGACTGCGCCACGCCGGGGATAACATCTTCCGGTTTGACCACGTAGGGGACGATTTTCTCCACCGGGCGGCGGCAACCGGCCAGCCCGGCCAGCGCCAGCGAGGCGCCCATAATGCTCAGGAAACTTCGCCGCGAAAAGCTGTTGCCGGAGTCGGGAAACTCATCGCCGCGCCGTTCGAGAATATTTTTGCGGTATTCCCGCGACTTGTGAAGCTGGTCGAGACTCCGCCAGTATTTGTTATTCGACTTATCCATAGCGTTTTCTATCTGTGGCACCCCGAGCAATCCTCCGGGGGATCGGTATTTTTTTCTTTTTTGACCTGTCCCGCGAATTTCAACTGCTCGTCTTTGGCGGGCGGTGTCCAGAACATATTGGTCAGCTCGCCTCGCGGTCTCAGATGCATATCCGGGTCGCGGTGGCAATCGAGGCACCACGACATGCTTAGCGGCTGTAACTGCTGAACAATCTCCATCTCGGCGACATTGCCGTGACAACTGTAGCAGCCCACCCCGGCATGGAGGTGCGCGCTGTGGTCGAAATAGCAGTAGTCGGCGACTTTGTGGACGCGAACCCATTCGATCGGTTTTTTCTCCGCCGAGCTTTCGCGGACGGGGAGCAGTTTTTCGCTTTCGGTCAATATCAATTTATGACAGTTTATGCATGTTTGGGTCGGGGGGACATTGGCATGGGCCGATTTTTCCGCCAGACTGTGGCAATACCGGCAGTCGATACCGAGATCGCCGGCATGCAGTTTATGGCTGTATGGAACCGGCTGGGTCGGGCGATAGCCGACATCGGTGTACCACGGCGAACCATAATACCAGAAGAAGCCGACCACGACAACGGTCAGGAAAAATACACCGAAAGCAATATAAGTCTGGACCTGGTTGGTCCATTTCGGAAATATTTGTGCCAATGATTCACCCTCTGCAGGTCATTATAGCAAATTACAAATATATACGCAATTAAATTATCGAATCGAAGATAAGAGATAAAAAAATCCCGAATAAATATACTATCGAGAATTTAAACACTCCCCAAATAAGTACAGTATCCCGGTGTTTTCTGGCGCGATATACCTTACTAATAAACAGCGGCCCGAGCGTCACCACCGCCGCCATATAGAACCAGCCGAAATTGACGGCCAGCAGACACAGGCTGGAGGCGAATAACAGCAGGGTGTAAATAAATATCCGATCGAGGGCAATATCATCACCCCTGACCGAGGGCAGCATCGGCAGGCCCGTGATATGATAGTCATTTTTATATTTAGAGGCCAGCGACCAGAAATGCGGCGGTGTCCAGAAGAAGATAATCAAAAACAATAGCCACGGCTGGACCGCCGTCGTCCCGGTGACCGCCGTCCAGGCCCCGACCGGCGCCATCGCCCCGGCGATTCCGCCAATGACGATATTCTGGCTCGTGTTCGGTTTAAGAAAGAGGGTGTAAAAGAGCGAATAGAACAGAATCGTGCCGACCGCCAGCATGGCGGTCAAAATGTTGAAAAAGTAAAACAGGAGGGCGATTCCGGCCAGCCCGATTAATATCGAGAAAAGCAATGCCTCATTAGGCGATAACTGCCCCAGCGGAAGCGGCCGGCGGTTTGAGGTGCGGCGCATCCGGGCGTCGATATCCCGCTCGAAATACTGATTGAGGGCATTGGCACAACCGCCGGTAAGATACAGGCCGCCCATGAATATAAAAAACATAACCGGGTCGGTCAGCAGACCGCCCTCGACAAAAAGCGCCGTGGCGCCCGCGGCCAACACCAGAATCATAATCTTCGGTTTTGTCAGCTGGAAATAAGATACAAGTTTTTCTTTCATAATATTCCGGGGATACAGGTATAATTGCCACCCTCGCTCAGTCAAATATATACGGCCGAATAATTTTTGTCAATTGTCAAAAATCCGGATTTTTGTCCGTAATTATTTTTATTGTTTGGTTTGTTTATGTGAACGGCCGATGATGGGATGGCCGATTGACATCCGGAATATTATATTATATAATGCAAAACCGGAATTATTATTACTATCCGGAATGGGAGCTGATTTATAAGGCATTGGAGTGGTGTTAATCCGGAAAATCACGATATTCATGGTTGAAAATATCGGGAATTCCATCGCTAATTGTTAATTTGGCGTATATAATTACATCCGAAGGGTAATGATATAATAGGGGATGTGTTGAGATTGAATACCGGGAAATATTCTGAGTTACTGTTTTATCCCGCTGAAATAGTCAATTAATTCAATATATATGATCAAGGAGGGTGAATGCCAGCCACTAAAAAATCAGCCAAACCGACTTTGAAGCAGGTCGGTTTGCCGAAAGATACCCTTGTCGGACTCTATACCAATCTGCTGAAAACGAGGATGCTCGACGAACGCTTCAGGAAGTTGTTTCGGCAGGGCCGGTTTGCGGGCACTTATTTTTCGGCGGTCGGCCAGGAAGCCACGACGGTCGGACCGACCTACGGCCTGCGCGACGAGGACATTATCGCGCCGTCGCATCGCGAGATCGGGGCGGCCGTAACCAAGGGTATCCCGCTGGTGCATATCGTGGCCCAGATTTATGCCCGAATCAATTCTCCCGATAAGGGGAAAACCCACCCCTGCCATTATGGCTGGAAGGACAAGGGCGTTATCTCGCCCGCTTCGACGCTGGCCGGGCAGACGGTGGTCGGAACCGGCTGTGCGATGGGATTCCAGATTCAGAAAAAGGATAATGTCGTGATCGCCTTCTTCGGCGAAGGCGCCACCGCCCGCGGCGGCTGGCACGAGGCGGTCAATTATGCCGGTATCCACAAACTGCCGATTATATACATCTGTCAGAATAATCTCTGGGCCGAGTCGGTCCCGGCCCATCTCCAGGCCGGTATCAAGGATTTTTCCGACCGGGCCAAAGCCTACGGTTTCCCCGGAGTCACCATCGACGGCAATGATATCGCCCTCGTCCACAAGACCGCCACGAAGGCGATCGAAAGGGCCCGCAAGGGGGAAGGGCCGACGCTGATCGAGTGCAAGACGTATCGCTGGTACGGTCATTCGGAAATCGATCCCGCCGACTATCGCGGTGAAGAGGAAATTCTCAAGTGGAAGAAAAGCGACCCGGTCGGCCGGGCCGAAAAACTCCTGATGGATCTGGGTCTTCTGACGACCCAGAAACGCGAAGCGATGGTGGAGGAATTCAATGTGGAGATGGAAGAAGCCATCGCCACCTGCGAAAAAGAGAAATATGCCGAACCGGAAGAAGCCTACAATGACGTATATTCCGAAAATTTCCCGGTTCGCAGGGATGAGTATTGATTTTCCAAAATGACAGAAAGATATCAGGAGATAAAATGAAAAAGACGACATTAATCGAGGCCATCACCCAGGCGCTCAACGAAGAAATGGAGCGCGACGAAAGGGTGTTTCTTATCGGCCAGGATATCGGGATATACGGCGGCGTTTTCAAAGCGACCAAGGGTTTGCTGGATCGTTTCGGTCCCGAGAGGGTCATCGACTCGCCGATATCCGAGGTATATATCGCGGGCGGTTCGGTCGGGGCGGCGATGGTCGGTCTGCGGCCCGTCCCGGAAATACAATTCGCCGATTTTATCACGCCGTCGATGGATCAGATCATCCAGCAGGCGGCCAAACTTCGCTACCGCACCGGCGGCCAGTGGACCTGCCCGATGACGATCCGCGTCTGCTGCGGCGGCGATGTCGGCGGGGGTATTTATCACTCGCAGATAAACGAGCAGTGGTTTTTCTCGCAGCCTGGCCTGCAGGTGGTCATGCCGGCCACCGCATACGACGCCAAGGGCCTGCTTAAATCGGCCATACGCGGCGACGACCCGGTAATATATTTCGAACATAAACGTCTCTACCGCTGGATCAAAGACGGACTTCCCGAAGAAGATTTCACCGTCCCGATCGGCAAGGCGGCGGTGAGAAAAGAGGGTGACGATATTACCATCGTGTCCTACGGCTTCATGTATCACCGCTCGATGGAGGCGGCCGAGGGGCTCGAAAAAGAAGGTATCTCGGCGGAAGTTATCGACCTGCGTACCATAAGCCCGTGGGACAGAGAGACCATATTCGAGTCGGTCAAAAAAACATCCAAGGTGGTTCTGGTGCAGGAAGGTTCGAAAACGGGCGGCGTTATGGGCGAAATCTCGGCAACCATCACCGAGGAGCTGTTTGATTATCTCGACGCCCCGGTCAGCCGCGTTTGCGGTCTGGATGTTCCGGCGATCCCGTTTGCGCCGCCGATGGAACATTTCTTCCTGCCCAACGCGGAGAAGATCACCCGGGTCGTAAAAAAGGTTCTGGAATATTAAGGGAGGAAAAATGGAATATAAAGTTGTTGTACCGCCGCTGGGAGAATCCGTAGTCGAAGGGACAATTGTCAAATGGCTCAAGAAAGAAGGGGAGCCGGTCAAGGTCGATGATCCGATTGTCGAGATCATGACCGACAAGATCAATGTCGAAATACCGTCCCCATACGACGGAGTTATGGGCAAACATATTGTCCCCGTCGATACCGTCGTCCAGATCGGCCAGGAGATCGCCCTGATGGAAGTCGAGGGCGAAGTTACACAGGCGAGAACCTTCGAGACCAAGCCGGAATCGGGCGAGGAACGTATCCCGCAGGAGCAGGAAGTTGTCGAGCCCCCCAAGGAATTTATCGGGACGATGGAACACCATGAAAAGATGGGGATCCACGCCGACAAGGAAGCCATCGAGGGGGGAATCAAAGCGGTCAAATCCTCGCCGGTGGTGCGCCGCCTGGCGCGCGAACATTTTATCGATTTGCGCATGATAAAGGGAACCGGCCGCGACGGCCGCGTCTCCAAAGATGATGTCATCAATTATATCAATATGCGCCACTCGGCCGACAAGGTGAAACCCGATTTTGTCTGGCCGCAACAGGAAGACGAGGAGGTCATTCCGGTCACCGGTGTTCGCAAAGTCATTTCCGAGCATATGGTAAAATCGGCTTTCACTATCCCTCATGTGACTACGTTCGACGAGTGTGATATGTCGGAACTCCGCGACTGGCGGCGTCGGCATGTCGATAAGATTGAGGAAATGCACGGCATCAGGATCACCTATCTTCCGTTTATTGCCAAGGCTATAATATTTGCCGCCAAGGACTTCCCGTGGATCAACGCCACGCTCGAGGAAGATACCCTGCGCGTTAAAAAATATTTTAATATAGGTATGGCGGTGGCGAGAGAAAATTCGCTTATTGTCCCCGTGATAAAGCATTGTGAACAAAAATCGCTGTTGCAGATTGCCACGGATATGAGGGATCTGGCCGACAAGGCCAATCAGGACATTTTATCCATGGATGAGATCAGCGGCGGGACAATTTCTATCACCAACGCCGGCGGCATGGGTGCGCTTGGATCGACACCGATCATAGCGCGGCCGCAGGTTGCTATATTGGGGGTACATAAGATTATTGACAAGCCGGTTGTGAGAGACGGCGAGATTGTTATACGGCCGATATTGAATTTCGGCATGTCATTCGACCACAGGGTCATCGACGGCGGTTATGCCGTGCAGTTCCTGCGCCGGATGATCGAGTATCTCGAGGACCCACAGGGCTGGCTGGTTGGTGTTATTTAACTATGTTGAGGTTTTAAGATGTCAGAGAAATATAAATTGGTTGTTATCGGCGCCGGACCGGGAGGTTATGTGGCGGCGATAAGGGCGACCCAGCTGGGTATCAAAACCGCCATCATCGAAAAAGAGTATTACGGCGGTGTCTGCCTTAACTGGGGTTGTATTCCGTCCAAAACACTCCTGTATGTAACCGAACTGAAGCGGCATATCGAGGCGTCGAAACGTATCGGGCTGGTGGCCGAGAATGTCGAGATCGACCTGGATAAACTCCGCAAGCATAAAGACGATACGGTCAAGCGGCTCACCGGCGGGGTCGGGCTTTTGCTCGACAAGGCCAAAGTCGCGAAAATCGAGGGCGAGGCGATGTTTGTTTCCGACAAGGGAATTGAGGTCATCAAAGAGGACGGCTCGAAAGTGAATGTCGAGGCGGAAAATTTCATTATCGCCACCGGCACCACGCCGATCGAATTGCCGATGCTCAAGAGCGACGGCAAGACGATTATCGGCGCCCGCGAAGCGGTCGGTCTTGCCGATGTCCCGGAGACGATGCTCGTGGTCGGGGCCGGGCCGATCGGAGTCGAAATGGCCACCGTTTACAACACGCTGGGCACGAAAGTGACCATCGTCGAAATTCTCGATTCGGTTCTGCCGGGACTGGATGCCGATGTCTGCGCCGCATCGGAGAAAGCGCTCAAGAAACAGGGCATGGATATTATGCTCAAATCCAAGGTGATGTCCTCAAAAATGAGCGGCAAAAAAGTGAATGTCGTTATCGAAACCGAGGACGGCAACAAGAATATGACCTTCGATAAGGTCCTGGTGGCGGCGGGAATGAGGCCGAATACGCGCGATCTCAATCTCGAGAAAGCCGGTGTCAAGCTCGATGCCAAAGGATTCGTTCAGGTCGATAAATATATGCGTTCCAGTGTAAGCAATATTTTCGCCATCGGCGATGTCGCCGGCGGCATACTGCTGGCGCACAAGGCATCGCATGAAGGTATCACGGCCGTCGAGGCCATAGCCGGGGCATCCGGCGGCGCCGACTGGAAAGCGGTGCCTTACGCTGTTTTTACCGATCCCGAAATCGCCGGTATCGGTATGTCCGAAAAGGCGGCGGTCGATGCCGGGCGCAAGGCAAAAGTCGGCAGGTTCCCGTACCGGGCGGTCGGCAAAGGTATTGCCACCTTGGCCACCGACGGTTTCGCCAAGATAATTTCGGATGAAGAAACCGACGAAATACTCGGTGTGCATATCTTCGGCCCGCACTCGGGAGACATAATTTATGCGGCTACGGCCGCGATGGAGTTCGACGGCACTTCCGAAGATCTCGGTCATCTTATGGCCATACATCCGACGCTGTCGGAGGCTCTTATGGAAGCCGCTTTGAACGTCAATAAGAGAGCGATTCATATTATAAACTAGCTATAACCGGCGCCGTCGTTTGTCGGCGGCGCTTCCTTTATGTAATCCCAAAATAAATCTGGTGAATATATTATGAACATGCAAAGGAATGCTTTTATAGTCAATGTCTTCATTTTTTCGATTTTTGTCATTTTTATTTTTAATGTCGATATTTCGGCTCAGGAAAAACCGATCACGCCGGAAATCTCAGGTTTCGGCGATGTCTTGCTGAGTATTGACGAAAGTCAAAGCGATGATTTCGATTTCCAGATCGGCCAGCTCGAGCTGGATGTTGCGGCGCGGTTAAAACCGCATGTTCAGGTTGAGGCCGCGGTTGCCTACGACGGCGAGGAGTCATTCGAGATCGGCGCCTTTATTATTGATTTTCACCTTCTTGGGGAAGTGGATTGGCATTATCATAGATCGGGTCGGGTTAGACATTCGGGTGTTATGGTCGGCCGGTTCGATGTGCCTTTTGGAATCGACTGGAGGGTGTACCCCTCGATCGATCGTCAGCTCATTTCGGTCCCGCAGGCGGTCGAACTTACCCATAACGAATGGAACGATATCGGTGTCCACGGCTATCTCGAGACGGAAAATTTCAATGCTGCCATGTATATCGTCAACGGTTTCGAATATAAGGCCGATCCGGCTCTCACAGCCTCATCGGCGTTCGGCGGGCGGTTCGGTGTCGTCGCCTCGGAAAAACTTGAAATCGGAGGATCAATGGCCTTGCTGTCGGTCGAGGATCCCGACATCGATATGCTCATGCTGGGGGCCGATGCCGGTTTCGGCGCCGGTGATTTCACCGGTAAGGCGGAACTGATCGCCCATACGATCGAAGCTCCCGGCGGCGACGATATCACCAATGTCGGTTTCTACGCGCAGGGCAAATACGATTTCGAGAACTTTTACGGTATTGCCAGACTCGGTGTTTTCTCATACGATGAATCCGACGACAACGATAATTATCGCCTGAGCCTCGGCGGCGGAATGCCGCTGGCGGATGATTGCTTGCTGCGGTTCGAGTACCAGGCCAATTCGGAAGATTCCGATGTCGGTCTGGTTCAGATAGCGGTCGGTTTCTGAGCCGGAAAAATATGACCGCCGTATATTTTGCCCCCGGCGCAAATAACTGTTGTCGAATCGTACGATTTTTCTGTATATAGTTATATGTTAAATGAATACGGTAAATCGGTGCGTGTCTGGCAGGGCGAAAATCTTCTGTTCCACGAAAATATCACCCACTTTGTCACCACCCGAAGCGGCGGCAACAGCGGCCCGCCGTTCGAGTCGATGAATCTCGGTTTGAGTTCGGGCGATAACCCGATCCGGGTGATGGAAAACCGCCGGCGGCTGGCCGCGGCGCTCGATTTCAATGTCGAGTGCATGGTGTCGAGCTGGCAGGTGCACGGCGATAAGGTGCGGATCATCACGCTGGACTCGATTTCCGAGGATGCCTCCTATTGCCGCATACCGAAAGTCTCCGCCGATGCCATGATCAGCGATGTCCCCAATATTTGTCTGACCGTCGTCGTCGCCGACTGCGCCCCGGTGATGTTTTATGATCCGGTGAAGAAAATTATCGGTATCGCCCATGCCGGGTGGCGCGGCACGGTGAAGAGCATTGTGAGCCGGGTGGTCGAAAATCTCGAACGCACATTCGGCTGTGATCCCGGAAATATTTTAACCGCCGTCGGGCCGTCGATCGGCCCCTGCTGTTATGAGGTCGGGCCGGAGGTGATCGGCGAGGTGGAAAGCAGTTTCGGCAGGGTGGACGGTTTGATAAAGAAAATTGATAAAAACGATAAAAACGGCAAGGGTTATTTCGATTTGTGGGCGGCCAACCGGCGCCTGCTGATCGAGTCGGGGATACGCGAAGAAAATATCGAGATGGCCGAACAATGCACGATGTGTCACCACGACACATTTTTTTCATACCGTTATCACGGCAAAAAATCGGGCCGCATGGCCGCCGGAATTATGCTAAGTCTATAACTTCACGGCCATCGCCAGGCCGTCGCGGATGGGGATGATCGAGGACAGCAAATCTTTTGCTCCGAACAACTTCCTGTTGAACTCCAGTATCCCGCGTGTCGATTCGGATGGTTCATCGTCCAGTATCCGCCCGCTCCAGAGAACATTGTCGGTGATGAATATCCCGCCCTTGCGGAGTTTCGGCACGGCCAGATCGAAAACCTCCGGGTACTGCTCCTTATCGACATCGTTGAGAATGATATCGAACGGCCCGTCATGTTTTTTTATTATATCCTGAGCGTAAGCGGCATGAAATTCGACCATGGAATCATAACCGCCCCGTTTGAGATATCCCAGCGCGCGTTCCTTGTTTTCCTGCGAACCCTCGGTGCAGATTATTTTGCCGTCTTTAGGCATACCGCCGGCAAACCAGTACGCCGAGTAACCGTAACCCGAGCCCAGCTCGAAAATCGATTTTGCCTGTATCGCCCGCGCGATCTGCCTCAGAAATGTTCCGCACATCGGACCGATAATCGGGAAATGATTTTCGCGGGCATAAGCTTCCATCTCTTTCAGCACCTCGTCGCGCTCAGGCATGGCGCTTCTTATGTACTCTTCGATTTTCGGTTCGGTGATATGCATGGCGGCTCCCGTTAAAGTTCTATGATTCTGTCGGTTTCGGTATGTTCGGCGATAATTTCATCGGCGCCGTCGACCGTCTCGACTTCATAATAAAACAGGTCGGCGAAATTCTCAACAAGTAAATCGTTGAGATAGTCCATCTCGATATCGACCCCGAGCATCCCGGAAACCGAGCCGACCGGGTACTCGGTTATGCCGCAAGGGTTGATGAGCCGGAAATAATCCAGGTCGGTGTGGACATTGAGCGCCAATCCGTGGTAGGTTACCCAGCGCGAGACGGCCACCCCGATGGCGCCGACTTTGTGGTTGTCCACCCAGATACCGGTCATGCCTTTTTTGGTTTCCGCCTCAAGTCCCACCTGCTGGAGCGTCATGATGACGAAATTTTCGAGCTCGCGCAGGTACCGATGAACATCACGCCCGTGATTGTGAAGGTCGATTATCGGATAAATGACCGTCTGGCCCGGTCCGTGGAAAGTGATATCCCCGCCACGCTCGATCTCAAACAGGTCGATATTTTTCTTTTTCAAATCGGCGGCGGGGACGAGCAGGTTAGCTTTCGATGTTCCCCGGCCCATGGTGATTGCCGGATCATGCTCGGTGACGATAAGGCAATCCGGTATTTTTTCCTGCGCGCGGATACGAACCAGTTTTTTTTGTATGTCCCAGGCCGTTTTGTATTTGGTTCGACCCAGATTTATTCTGAAAAGTCTTTTAAAACCTCGACTGCACATGATGATGCCTGATAAAATTGGTTAGTAATTGCAATACATGTACTAAATATATAATGTAACGATGTATATGGTCAAGCGGTTCCGGCCATATAATTACCGCGGCCGCTTTTTTCAACTTTTTTTATTTAACGGTGCCCGTGATTTATTGTTTGATTTTTAATGCTCATTGCTTCCTGAATCGTATTGCCATAATCTCGAAATCATGGCCCGCGGATATTTCCGGGGCGCTGTTATCGAATTTATATAAAACCGGGAACCTAACCCGGCTTTTGTTGTTATACAGTCAAATCAAAAATGGATAATATGAATCCATAATCGCGACGGTTTTAATAAGAGAATTATCGATGAAAGGCAGTGAACCAGTGAAAACTAACATAGGATCAACGGATCGGCTAATACGAGTACTGATCGGCTTTGGAATTATCGCGCTCGGCGTGATCTTCAAGAGCTGGTGGGGATTGCTCGGCCTGATTCCGATACTAACCGCCGTAACAGGTTTCTGCAGTTTCTATATTCCGTTCGGAATTTCGACCTGCAGATCGAAAAAAGAATCATAGATGATCTAAGGGGGCGCGCCTGCCGTAAAAGGGGAATGGGTATGCTGCGTGCCCTTTTTGTCATCTTCCAAAAGTCGTTTTTAATCGGAGGGTCGTCCAGATTAAAGCAAATAAATTAAATATCGATGCGTTTAATACTCAATTGAATGATTTTCCCGAAAACCTAATAATAAATAAGTAAATATGTATTCTGAGTTAAAAGGCAAAAAGGCGCTGGTCACCGGAGCCGCGCGCGGCTTTGGTCGTGCCATCGCCCTGAGGCTGGCCGCCGAGGGTGCTGATGTCGTGGTTAATTACCGCCGAAGCATCAAGGATGCCGAGTGCGTCGTGGACGAAATAAACTCACGCGGCGGGCACGCCATAACGGTGAGAGCGGATATCGGCAAAGAAGAGGCGCTGGACAGGATGTTCGAGCAGATCAGGGACGATTTCGGCCGCCTCGATATCGTTGTCGCCAACGCCGCTTTCGGTGTCCCCGGTGAACTTATGAAAGCAACCCCCAAACACTGGGATATTACGCTCTCCGCATCGGCCCGGTCGTTGCTCGATCTAGCCCGGCGGGCGGTGCCGCTGATGGACGGCGGCTACGGCCGGATTATCAGTATTACCAGTGACGGCGGCCAGAAAGTCATCCCCGGTTACGGTGTCGTCGGCCCCGCCAAGGCGGCGCTGGAGTCGGTGACGCGCGGCCTGGCCTTCGAACTGGCCCGCAAAGGTATAATTGTCAACGGCGTTCTGGCCGGGCTGGCCGATACTAAATCATCGAGGTCGATCCCCGGTGCCCATGACGTGATCGAACATGCCAAATTCCACACGCCTGCCGGGCGAATTGTCGAGCCGGAGGATGTGGCCAATGTCGTGGCGTTTCTCTCGTCGAATGATGCCGCCATGATTTGCGGACAGTTTATCGTTGTTGATGGAGGCAGGAATATCGTCGGGTAGAAAAATAAATAAAAACGGATTGTCAGGCAGGTTTACCGATAAATTATAATCGAGGGGGAAAATGATTGGTAAATCTGCCTGTTTTTTTATGATTTCAGGGATTGGTTACCAGAGACCCAGTTCGTCTTTGGCCGTATCCGAGGCCATCTCGTAGGGATCCCAGGGCGGGTCCCAGACAACATCGACAACCGCCTCCTTTACGCCGTCGATTTCCATGATTTTATCCTTGATCTGCCCCACCAGTTCCGGGCCGACCGGGCACATCGGCGAGGTGAGCGTCATCGTGATCTTCACCGTTTTGTCATCGGTTATATCGACATCATAAATCAGGCCGAGATCGACCAGCCCGATATGAATTTCCGGATCCTCGACAGGGGCGATATGTTCGAGAATGTTTTCTTTGGTCAGTTCCATATATTACTCCGTCGATGTCACTTCGGTTTTTTTGCCGGTCTCGCTGGCCTCGATGGCGTTCACGAGTGTTGTCCATGAGAGAAGCGCGCATTTGATTCTGACCGGGAATTTCTTGACGCCTTTGAGCGCCTCGAGATCGCCCAGGTCGGTGTCATCGTCGATTTCATCACCCTTCAGAATTTTTTTGACCACCTCGGCGATTTGTTTCACCTCGGATATCGTTTTACCCTCGATAATTTCGGCCAGCATCGAACCGGATGCGACCGAGATGGCGCACCCGACGCAATTCACCGATAATTTTTCCACTATGTCGCCGTCCATCTTGACCTTGATTTCGATTTCATCGCCGCAGACCGGATTCTGGCCCTGATTGGCGATATCGGGATGCTCGATAAGCCGGTGGCCGCGCGGGAAACGATAGTGCTCCATGATAATATCGCGATAAAGATCGGACAACTGGTCACTCATATTTGAAATACCTCCGTGCCTCTTTCAGGGCATCGACGAGTCGGTCGATTTCTTCTTTGTCATTGTAAATGTAGAAACTGGCCCGCACCGTCGAGGAGACCCCCAGAAGACGCGCCAGCGGCTGGGCGCAATGGTGTCCCGCCCTGACCGCGATACCGAACGAGTCGAGAAATTGCGCCAGGTCATGCGGGTGGATATCGCTGTCAACGAAAGATACCGCGCCGCCGCGATGTTCGACATCGCGGGGCCCGAAAATTCTGATCGAATTCAGTTCCGCCAGCCTGTCCAGAGCGTAGCCGGTCAGTTCTTTTTCATGTTCGCGGACGGCATCCATACCGATATCGTTCAGATAATCCAGCGCGGGGGAGAAGGCGGCCGCGCCCGCAATATTGGGTGTTCCGGCCTCGAATTTCCACGGCAGTTCGGCCCAGGTCACATCGTCGAAAGTGACCATGCTTATCATCTCGCCGCCATATGATACCGGGTACATCCGGCTGAGTAGTTCCTCTTTGCCGTAGAGAATGCCGATCCCCGTCGGGCCGAGCATTTTGTGCGCCGAGAAGGCCATGAAGTCGGCGTCCATTGCGCCGACATCGACCGGCATGTGCGGAACACTCTGGGCGCCGTCGATCAGCGCCACTGCGCCCCTTTTGTGCGCCAGTGCGATGAGTTCCTCGACCGGGTTGATGGTTCCCAGCACATTGGACATGTGCGTCACCGCCACCAGCTTTGTCCGCGGATTGATTATTTCCTGTATATCGGCGAGATCGAGATACCCCTCGCCGTCTATCGGGATGTACTGCAGATCGGCGCCGGTTTTTTTGGCCAGCATGATCCACGGGACAAGATTGGCGTGGTGCTCCATCTGGGTGATGACGATCCGGTCGCCTTTTTCGATATTGGCCGCACCCCATGAGTCGGCCACGATATTAATCGCTTCGGTGGCGTTGCGCGTGTAGATGATTTCCTCGCGTTTCACGCCGCCGATAAAAGCCGCGGTTTTGTCGCGTGTCGCCTCGAAAAGCGAGGTGGCCTCTTCGGCGAGAGTATGAAGCCCCCGATGCACATTGGCGTTGGTTTGGCTATAATACGCGTCCAGCGCATCGAGGACGGATCTCGGTTTCTGGGTCGTGGCGGCATTGTCGAGATAGATCAGTCTTTTGCCGTTGACCTGCCGCTCGAGAATGGGGAAATCGTTTTTTATATGTTCCGGGAGTAACGGTTTCGTATTTTCCGCCGCCGAGTTGTGGGCGGCCGCCCCGGTGATTGTCCTTAACGTTTTCATACCGCGATCCTTCATCGGTTGACGGCGACCAAAATTTCGCCGTCCTCGAATTTAACCTCGAATGTTTCCAGGCCGACCACCGCCGGCATGCGTGTCGCTTCGCCGCTGGTAATATCGAAACGGGCGCCGTGGCGGGGACATTCGATCTGTCCGTCGATCATCTCCGCCTCACCCAGAAGACCGCCGTCATGTGTACACATGTTCTCGAGGGCGAAGACGGCACCGTTGTATTTTGCGAGAATGACGGTGCGATTTTCGATTTCGACCTGTTTCGCCCGGCCCTCTTCGATATCCTCGAGCCGGCAGGCTTTGACAAACTGTCCGATCATAGTCTATCCCTCCAATTTACGCATCATATATTCACTTACGATATCACGCAGATCTGACGGCACCTGTTCCAGGGTCGGCTCGACAAAACCGCCGATCACCGTCCGCACCGCTTCGTCATGGCTGAAACCTCGGCTCCTAAGATAAAAAAGTATCTCCGGATCAATCGGCCCGGTTGTCGAACCGTGACTGCATCGCACCTGGTCGCAGAGAATTTCCAGTTCGGGAATCGATTCCGCTTTGGGTCCCCGGTTCAGGAGCAGGTTGCGGTTCATCTGGTACGCCTCGCAGTTTTGCGCATCCTCGTTGATTTTGATCAGGCCGGTGTAAGCCGATATCCCTTTATCCTTCAAGATGACCTTGAAGTCAATATCGGAGAATGTCTCGCTCGATTCATGGTGGTGCAAGGTGTGATAATCAAAATGCTGGCTGCCGCCGGTAAAAACGACACCCGACATTTTGCTCTCGGCACCTCGTCCGGCCAGAATCGTCCCGGCGTTGACCTTGGACACTTTGCCGCCGAGACCGGCGAAGACCGAGTGAAGGCGGGCGTTGGCATCGAGACGGGCGCGCTGTGTCAGGTGCGATTTGCAGTTTTCGCCGAAACGCTGGATATTGGCGTAACGCACATTCGACGACTCACCGACAAACAACTCGGCGACACCGTTGCAGAGAGCATCGGTATTGCGGCACTCGCCTGAGTAGTCGTCGATAATGGTCAGCTCCGAATTATTTCCGACCACCACCAGCAGCCTTAAAAATGTCGTCAAGCCCGACGGGTGGCGCTGCAGGCGGATCGGTTTTTCTACAACCGTGTTATCCGGGACATACAGGAACAGGCCGGTGTTCCACAGGGCGCTGTTCATGGCCTCGAATTTACCGAATGAGCCGTCCACAAGATGGCCGAGATAGTTGCCGACAATGTTTTCATCTTCTTCGGCGGCGACGTGAAGGTCCTTGAAAATGACACCGCTTTCGGCCGTCTTTTCGTCAAGGACCGCCACCGTAATATTCTCGGCGGCGTTGTAACCGTAGCCGGATATTTCCGGCTTCGGGGTGAGGCGCGGCGCGCTGTCGGCGGAGGCGCGTTTTAAATTCATCACCTCGTATGGATTTTCGACGAGGAAGTGATTCGGGTCGGTGTATTTCCAGAGGTGGACGACGCGGTCGGGAAGATCGCTCCGGTTATAATTCGCCCAGCCGTTTTTACGAAAATTGTAGGCCCACTTCGGCTCATCTTTTCTTATTTTTCTAAAATCTATTTTATCTGTTGCTGTCGCTTGCTTATTCATAATCAATCCTCTGTTTCGGTACCGGTTGCCTCAACCGACCGATCCCTCCATCTCGAGTTCAATCAACCTGTTCAGCTCCACGGCATACTCCATGGGCAGTTCTTTTGTGAACGGTTCAATAAAACCGTTGATGATCAGCAGCCGCGCCTCGTCCTCGGAAAGGCCCCGGCTGGTCAGATAAAAAAGTTGCTCCTCGGCCACTTTGCTGACCCGCGCCTCATGCTCGATACGGACATTTTCGGCGTCGATTTCCATCGTCGGATATGTATCCGACCGCGAGGCGCCGTCGATCAGAAGAGCATCACATTCCACCGAAACCTTGCTGTTTTCGGATTTCGGGTGCACCTTCACCAGACCCCGGTATGAGGAACGGCCGCCGCCCTTGGATATCGACTTGGAGGTTATCCGCGAGCTGGTATTGGGCGCGGCATGAATCACCTTGGCGCCGGCATCCTGATGCTGATCTTTACCCGCGAACGCAATCGACAGAATCTCACCCCGGGCGCCCTCACCAACGAGATACACACAGGGGTATTTCATCGTCAGCCGCGAACCGATATTGCCGTCCACCCATTCGATCGTCGCATTTTTGTGCGCCACCGATCGTTTGGTGACCAGATTGAGGATATTGCGCGACCAGTTCTGGATGGTGGTGTAGCGAATATATGCCCCGTCCAGCGCGATAAGCTCGACCACCGCCGAATGAAGTGAATCGGTCGAATATACCGGGGCGGTGCAGCCCTCGATATAATGAACCCGCGAACCCTTGTCGGCGATAATAAGCGTCCGCTCGAACTGGCCCATGTTTTCGGCGTTGATACGGAAATACGCCTGGAGCGGAATCTTCACATCGACACCCGGCGGGACATAAATAAACGACCCGCCCGACCAGACCGCCGAATTGAGGGCGGCAAATTTGTTGTCGGCGGCCGGAATAACCGTGGAGAAATATTTTTTGACTATTTCCGGGTGCTCGCGAAGACCACTGTCCATGTCGAGAAAAATTACTCCCTGCTTCTCGAGATCCTCCTGGAAAGAGTGGTAAACCACCTCCGATTCATATTGCGCCGAGACACCCGCCAGGAATTTTTTCTCCGCCTCGGGAATACCCAGACGGTCGAAGGTGTTTTTGATATAATCCGGAACATCGTCCCATGTCTGTCCCTGCATCTCGGTCGGTTTGATGTAGTAAAAAATATTTTCGAAATCAATCGAGTTCAATACTTCGGTGTTGCCCCATTTCGGCATCGGTTTGGCCAGAAAAATGTCAAGCGCCTCATGACGGAACTGCCGCATCCATTCCGGCTCCTTTTTCATCCTTGAGATCATCTCGACCACTTCGTGGCTGAGCCCTTTGGCGCCCTTGTGAAAATATTTCTCCGGATCGCGAAAACCGTATTTTTCGGCGTAATTCTCGCCGATATCGACAACACTATTATTTTTTCGAACAGCTTCACTCATAATTTTATCCCGCCTTTCATGCCGCCTGCGTGTTGAGCCAGTCATAACCCCGTTCTTCGAGCTCCAGGGCCAGTTCCGGACCGCCCGAACTGACCATGCGGCCGTTCATCATCACGTGAACCTTGTCCGGTTTGACATAATTGAGCAAACGCTGATAATGCGTCACCAGCAGGACGCCGCCGTCGGCACGAGCCGATTCATTTATCCCTCTGGAGACAATCTTGAGGGCGTCGATATCAAGACCGGAATCGGTTTCGTCGAGAATGGCCATGCTTGGATTGAGAACCGACATCTGGAGTATCTCGAGTCGTTTTTTCTCGCCACCCGAAAAACCGTCGTTGACATAACGGGTGGCAAACGACCGGTCTATTTCGAGAAGCTTGAATTTCTCCATGAGATCCTTGCGGAAACTCTTCATAACCGAATCATCGCCGCCCGATCCGGCCTTGACCGCCGACCGAAGAAAATTGGCCACCGTCACGCCCGGTATCGCCGGCGGATATTGAAAACCGAGGAACAACCCGGCCAGCGCCCGCTCGGTGGCGTCCATCTCGAGAAGGTTCCGGCTGTCCAGATAAGCTTCACCCGATGTGACGGCATAGCTGGGATGTCCCGCAAGGGCATTGGCCAGCGATGATTTCCCGGAACCGTTCGGTCCCATAATGGCGTGTTTCTCGCCCCGTTTTATATCCAGCGAGACACCCTTAACAACTTCTTTCCCTTCGACTTCGACATGAACGTCGCGAATCAAGAAGATTGTGTCAGAATTATTCATAATAACCTCTTATATACATGATAATTATTGTCCGGTATTAATTTACTATTTTCCATACGTTTTAACTCAGGCTTATCTCCTTAGGCTGATTCCCTTTTTTCGGATTGAATATCCTGCGTCTCCAGGAATTTGAAGGATCCGCTGGCGAGATCGGCGAGAGAGACTTTTTCGAGAATGCCATTTATGAAGCGATCGAATGAGCTCCACATATTCCTGACCTTACAATCGACATTATGGACACATACATCGCTGTCGCCGGTATAGCGGCTGCAATGGTGATTGCCGAAAAAGGGATCTCCAAGAGCCCCGAAGATTTCACGCAGCTGAATCTCTTCCGGCGGTTTGGAAAGCATATACCCGCCGTTGCGTCCCCGAACGGCGCGAACAAGGCCGGCCTGTTTCAGGATCATGAGTAATTTCCCGGCATAGGGGATGGATAGCTTTTCGCTGGCACTTATTTCAGGAATGGTGAGAGGCGCGCCGTTTCCCTTTTCGACAAAGAGAAGCATGCACCGCAGTCCGTATTCTTCCAATGCTGTCACTTTCATTGACAATACCCTCTTTATGTTTCTTTAATAGTCTTTACGCATACTATACAAAAAAGTATAGTAAAATGTTCCTCAATACAAGAGAAAAATTATCATTTATGTCACAAATGACAATTAATGGCAAATTATTTCAAAAAGACATGGATTTAAAAAATATCATTTACGACTGTAATATCGAGGCAATTCGATGTATTTCAATAACGTAGGCATTGCGGTGAGGCTCAGGGAGGACTTTTAATGCGAAATACGTTTTTTGTCACACGAAGGGTGACAATGTGTAAGGAGTTGCAGTACAATAGAATGAGAGCGGTTTGCTATAGGCAATATTGATATTTACAACCTTTTTCCTTGACAAAAACATGGTTTTCTCGGTATATTATAATAGAGAAAAAGAAGAAGTTGATGGCGAAAACGGAATCTTACACAGTATTTTCCTCAGTTCCAACGGCTTGATTTGCTTTACGTCAACCAGAGTATGTCGGTAAATAAGTATTTTTCAGATTTCTAAGGCCTTAGTTTTGGAGGCCCATGGCGTGATTTCTGCAAAACCAAATAACTTATAAACATCTTTAAGGAGGGATCCCCATGAAGTATTTATCTTTGTTGCTTACTGCCGCCTGTATTTTACTACTGGCCGGGCAGGCAGGCGCAATAACCATGCGCGCCGAAGCAACACCGGAACTCGAACCGGGCGTGATTCAGGTCGGCACGCCCTTCACGATCGATATCTACATGAATAACAACGATGGTTTCGATTATGTCGGCTACAGCTGGCCGCTTTATTTTTACAGCCCAGATTTGAGTATCACCAATGTTATTCATCGTAATGTCCAGGGCTACAGCGCCGACGACATTCCGTTTGTTTCGTCGTATAATGATAGCTCGATCCTTATGCTTAACGGTTATGACACATACTGGAACGCCATGAACAAGTGGTTTGGTTTCAGCTGGGATGGAGTTCTGCCGGACACCATCAACCACACCACCGCTTCCCTTACCGGCTGGCCATCCGGTCTGGGCGAGCAATTATTCGTCCAGTTCGCGTTTCAGATCGAGGAAACGGGAACTTTCTGCGTCGATTCGCTAAGCCACCCCGATCCCACTTACGACTGGCTGTTCGATGCTCCGACCTCTTTCGGCGGCCCCTACTGCTGGATAATTGGATGCAGCAACGATAACGACTGCGACGGTGTCGTCAACTCGCAGGACAACTGCCCCAATGTCGCCAATCCCGGTCAGGAGGACAGCGATGACGATGGTGACGGCGATGTCTGTGATATTTGTCCCAATGACCCCGATAACGATATCGACGGGGATGGAATCTGCGGCGATGTGGACAACTGCCCAGATACATACAATCCCGGGCAGGCCGATCTCGACAGCGACGGGCGGGGTAATGAATGCGATAACTGTATTAACACGTACAATCCGAATCAGGAAAACGCCGATGGTGATAATTTCGGCGATGTCTGCGACAACTGTCCGGATAATTACAATAATGACCAGCAGGACAGCGACTCCGATGGGCACGGCGATGTTTGCGACAACTGCGCCGATGATTATAATCCCAACCAGGAGGATGTCGATTCGGATAATGTCGGCGACGCCTGCGACAACTGCCCCGATGATCCCAATACGGATCAGGCCGATGTCGATGGCGATACGTACGGCGACGCTTGCGACAATTGCCCGACTGATCCAAACGAGGACCAGGTGAACTCCGATAACGACAGTCACGGCGATATCTGCGACAACTGCCCGACCGTCGATAATGAGACCCAGACCAATTCCGACTCCGACACATACGGCGATGCCTGCGATAATTGCCCCGATGTCACCAACCAGGATCAGCTGGATGATGATTCGGATAATGTCGGCAACGCCTGCGACAACTGCCCGGCCGATCCCAATAATGACCAGCAGAACTCCGACGGCGACAGTCATGGCGATGTCTGCGACAACTGCCCGACGGTGGCCAATGAAAACCAGGCCAATTCGGACGGGGATACTTATGGCGACGCCTGCGATAACTGTCCCGACGATACCAACCAGGATCAGGCCGACGCCGATGATGATGGTATCGGCGATATCTGCGACATTTGCCCCAACGATCCCGATAATGATATCGACGAGGATGGTATTTGCGGCGATGTCGATAATTGCCCGAATACGCCCAACACCGACCAGGCCGACGCCGATGATGACGGCATTGGCGATGTCTGCGATAACTGTCCCGATAACATAAATCCGGGGCAGGAAAACGCCGACAACGACAGTTACGGCGATGTTTGCGACAACTGCCCGAATGAGGATAACGAGGATCAGGCGAACTCGGATGAGGATACGTACGGCGACGCCTGCGACAACTGTCCCGATGTCACCAACCAGGATCAGGCTGATGCCGACAACGACGGTATCGGCGATGTTTGCGATGCCTGTCCCAATGACCCTGATAATGATATCGACGATGACGGTGTCTGCGGCGATGTCGATAACTGCCCGAACACGCCCAACACCGACCAGACTGATATTGATGAGGACGGTTACGGCGATGTCTGCGACAACTGCCCCAATGTCTATAATGATGATCAGCAGAATTCGGATGGTGACAGCTATGGTGATGTTTGTGACAACTGTCCGCAGACCACCAACGAGAACCAGCAGAATTCTGATCTGGACAGCTATGGCGATGCCTGCGACAACTGCCCGGATGTCGACAATGAGGATCAGCAGAATTCAGACGGCGACAGCCACGGTGATGTCTGCGATAACTGCCCGGCTACGACCAATGAAAACCAGGCTAATTCCGATGCCGACAGCTATGGCGATGTCTGCGATAACTGCCCGCAGGACACTAACGAGGATCAGCAGAATTCGGATAACGACAGCTATGGTGATGTTTGCGACAACTGCCCGAATCACGATAATGAGGACCAGTTGAACTCAGACAACGACAGCCACGGCGATGAATGCGATAACTGTCCTTATGACGACAACGAGGATCAGGCCGACTCCGACGGTGATGGTATCGGTGATGTTTGCGCCTTTATCTGCGGCGATGCCGACAGTAATGGAGATGTTAATCTGCTCGATGCTCTCTTCCTGATAAGTTATCTTTACAAAGGCGGGCCTCCACCCGAATTTATGCAGGCCGCCGATGTGGATAACAGCATGCAAATCAACATCCTTGATGTTATTTATATAGTCCATTACATATATAATAATGGACCGGATCCCGATTGCCCGACTCTGTGGCCATCATAATATTCAAGGCACTTTTTTACCGGCCCCGTTTCAGACGGGGCCTTTTTTTATATACTTATTAGTGGATTATCCACGCAGAAAACTTGTTGACATTATTTGATTTATGGCTATACTGAAATAAATAGATAATTTTGTTTACCTGCCGATAAATAAAAAAATGATGTATCGATTCGACAAACTCGCCGCGCTTCTGATTCTCCTGACAGGAATTACCTTATGTTCATCCGTTTTTGCCGCCGATCTCACCCCGGAACAGGAACTGGCCGAAATCCGGGCTAAAATCGAGCGCGAAAATCTCGACTGGACCGCCGATTTAAATCCGCTGGTACTGAATTACACCGCCAATGAGCGACAACAGATGCTGGGATTGAAACTGACCGACGACTGGTGGGAAATATGGGAGGCGCATCTAAAGGAAGATTTTTCGGTCAAATCGGCCGAAGATCTGCCCGCGTATTTTAACTGGGAGGATTCCGGGATCGTCACCGGCGTGCGCAGTCAGGGGGGATGCGGATCATGCTGGGATTTTGCGGCCACCGCCGCTCTCGAAGCCAGCTATTTTCTTTTCAGGGATGTCGAACTTGATCTGTCCGAACAGGCGGTTCTCTCGTGCGCCACGCCCGGCTATGGTTGCGAGGGATCCTATATGGAAATCGCGTACAATCATTTTCGGCTCCATGGCGCCATCGATGAAAAAAATATGCCGTATTACGGCGATGATGATATACCATGTATCCAGTATGATTATCCGGCCATAGCCAAACTCCTCGACTGGACGGCGGTCCCATCGCCGCGGGTTTATATCAAAACCGCCCTGATGACCGCTCCTATTGCGGTCTCTTTTCAGGTGTTCAATGATTTTTATTACTATTCCGGCGGCTGTTATTCCAACGGATATCCGACCGATGAAATCAATCATGCCATTCTGGTGGTCGGCTGGGATGATAACATGTGCAACGGCGAGGGTGCGTGGCGGTGCAAAAACAGCTGGGGAAGCTGGTGGGGCGAAAACGGCTTTTTCTGGATTAAATACGACGACTGCAATTTCGGACAGCAGGGCGCTCTTATCGAAATAGACACATCATTTGTAATTACCACGGATAATACCCTGCCGCCGGCCGATGTCTGTTGGGACTATGATTTTCAACTCGAAGCCGAGGGCGGTCTTCCGCCATACCGCTGGAGCGTCATCGACGGCTCTCTCCCGGGCGGTCTGACACTCGACAGCACCGGATTGATTCATGGTTATGTTGCCGCGACGGGGAATTTCGAGGTGACGATTCATGTTGCGGATGCCGATCAGTTGTCGAAAGTCTGGTTCGAAACTTTCAGCCTGGAAGTACCCGATGTGCCCAACGGTGATGCCGATTGCAGCGGGGCGTACAATATTCTCGATATTTCATATCTCATTAATTATCTGTATAAAGGCGGGGATCAGCCGCGCTCGGGTGTTAACCAGGGATGCGACTGCAATTGTAATTACAGTTGTAATATCCTCGATGTAACTTACCTGGTGAACTATCTTTACAATGGCGGCCCTGCTCCGTGTGACTATTGAGTTTTTCCCGGCGGTCCGAAGTAATAAATCCCGACAGGACTAATCGATCATGCTCGGCAGGAGTATCCAGCATACCGCCCAGTTGCCGCTTTCTTCTTTCGAAAGACAGACCACGCCGCCGAACTGGAAATTTACCACGGCATTTTCCGGGTTGCCGCAAAGCAGGGTGGAGGCCAGGCTTCGGAGATGGGGGAGATGTCCGACCAGCATGAGATCGTCTTTGGCGTCGGCCGCCCGCTCGGCCCATATCTCGGGATCATCCATCGGATTGAGATATTCCATCGCCTTTATACCCATCGGCGGTTTGATTTTTTCCTCGAAAATTTTCGCCGTTTCTTCGGCTCTTGCCTTGCCGCTGTGGATTATTTCCAGCGGTTTGATATGAATATGTTTCGAAATATAGGAGGCAATACGTTCGACATTTTTTATCCCGGCATCGCTCAGGTGACGCTCAGGATCTTCCTCCTTGATATTCGCCTCGCCGTGCTGCACCAGATAAAGTCTCATATAAGCGACCCTTTCTCTATCCCTTAATCAACATAAATATATTTGCCGGATTTATCAACTTCAAAAAATCGACCCGCAATGAACGGCAAAGAAAATGAAGTTATTCTTACCATATGGGAAACAGACCAAACGACATTTGTCGCAGATTAATAAATATAGATTATTTTAATACAAGTTAAGTGATTATTTCATTATGTCAAGGCGGCGGACAAAAAGAAATGCCCGGATGCTTTATGCATCCGGGCAATTGATATCCGCGCTTCGATTAACCGGCCACTTCGGCTTCGAGTTGCGACCGCCGGTAGATCCGTGCGTAGCGGCTCTCCGAAGCCATCAACTCGTAATGCGTCCCCGACTCGGCAATACGGCCGTCTTCCATGACATAAATCATGTCGGCCTGTTCGAGCGTGTCCGCCCGATGCGTAACAAGAATCGCCGTCATGTCAGGCATGACCTCGTGCAACCGGTCCCACAGCGCCGCCTCGGTTCGCGAGTCGAGCGCCGAAGTGCAGTCGTCAAGAATAAGTATCCGTGGCTTGCCGACCAGCGCCCGCGCCAGGGCCAGGCGCTGTTTCTGGCCGCCCGAGATCGACATCCCGCGCGTCCCGATCGGCGTTTCGATACCTTTCGGGAAAGTCTCGATTTCGCCCTTCAACTGCGAAATCTCCACCGCCCAGTCAACCAGCTCGTCGGAGACATTCTCGCGGCCGAACAATATATTGTTGCGAACCGTGTCGCTGAACAACACCGGCTCCTGCGGAACATAACCGATTATCCGGCGAAGATCCTCCAACCGGTATTCGCGCAGGTTGTGGTCGTCGAGCAATATCTCGCCTTCGGTCGGATCGACCAGCCTCGGGATCATATTGATCAGCCAGCTTTTGCCGGAACCGACCCGGCCCACCAGCGCCACCGTCTGACCCGCTTTGATCCCGAACGATACATTGTCGATTATATTGCGCTCGGAACCGTCGAACGTAAATTCGACATTCCGGAAGCGCAGGTTGCCCCGCGTGTCGCCGTTGCAGGGAAGCGGCCCGCTGTCGGCGACCATCGGCGGCATTTTCTCCAGTTCGACCAGGCGATTGACCGAAACCGCCGACTGCCGCGATTTCACCAGGAACTGCCCGATATCGAACATGGGGAAGACCATGTAAACGACATAGTAAATAAACGCCACCAGTTTACCCAGTGAAAGCCCCGAGTTTATCACCATGTAGCCGCCGGCCATCAGCACGACGATAATGCTGAACTGCCAGATATACATGTACAGCGAATCGACAATCGTCGTCGCCTTGATCTGCGAAATCTCGGCGCCGCGCCGCTCGAACACCGCCTTGTCGAATTTGCCCCGCTGGGCCTTTTCTTTGACATAGGCCTTGACGACCCTCACGCCGTAAAAGCATGACTCCATGACATCGTTCAGAACCGATATCTTCTTCTGGAGAAAATCATACCTCTTGTCGAGGATCGACGAGCTCTTGAAAAAGATAAAGATCAGTATCGGCAACGGTCCGGCCGAATACAGTGTCAGCATCGGGTCGATCGAAACCATCATCGCCAGCGAAAATCCCACCATCAGCATCGCTTCATACGTCCTGAAGATGCCGGAGCAGGCGAACCACGACAGCTTCTCGGCCACGTCATCGGTCATGCGCGTGACCAGGTCGCCGGTCCGGAACTTGTTGAAAAAGTCCGGACCCTTGCCGGTGATACCGTCAAAAGCGCTCTGGCGGAAAAGCCATTCCAGCTTGATGTTCATCCAGGCCCGGTGCGACTGCACGAAAGCGTACAGGACACTGGCCGCGAAACCGATCCAGATCAGCGACAGCGTGAATATCGCCGCCGTGGACAGCCCCAATCCGCTCCCCAGATCGTTCAGCCAGATCGCCGCAGAGTTGTCGGGAACCTGACCGGTCTTGACATAATCAACTGTGAACTCGATCAGCCTCGGTATCGTTACCTGGAAAGCCGCCTGAACCGGTGTCAGGAAAATTAATATCGCCAATACATATTTATAATCTTTATAGTAATTCCAAAACCATCTTATTTTATCCCGCATTAGCTACCACCCCATTTCTATTTTTAAACTGCAAGTGGAACAGTTTCGAATAATAACCTTCTTTCAAAATCAGCTCCGTATGCGTGCCGCGTTCGATTATCTCGCCGCGGCGTATAACCAGAATCTCATCGACATCGAGAATCGTCGAAAGACGATGCGCGATGACAAGCGAGGTGCGCCCGGTCATCAGCGTCTTGAGCGAACCCTGAATCGTTCGTTCCGTTTCCGGATCGACCGAACTGGTCGCCTCATCGAGCACCAGCACATCGGGATCGACCGCCAGCGCCCGCGCGAACGACAGGAGCTGTCTCTCGCCGCGGCTGAAATTCGTGCCTTTCTCGGACACGGCGGTATCGTAACCGTTCGGAAGCCGCGTGATGAAACGGTCCGCCTGAACCGTCTGCGAGGCCGAAGCGACCCGCTCCTCGGAAATCTCCTCCGACTCCAGCGCGATATTCGATTTCACGTCGCCGGGAAAGAGGATTATATCCTGGAGCACCAGCGCGAAGCGTTTGCGAAGCTCGGCCCGGCTGATATTCCGGATATCGATTCCATCGACCGTTATCCGGCCCTTCTGAGGATCATAAAATCTCAGCAGAAGCGAAATAACCGTCGTCTTGCCGCCGCCGGTAACACCGGCCAGCGCCAGCCGCTTACCGACCGGTATCTCGAATGTCGCATCCTTGAGCGCCCAGTTGCCGTCATCGGTGTACGAAAACCAGACATTCTCAAATTTGATGCCCTTTTCGAGCTTTGACCACGGAACCGGGTTGGCCAGATCGTGGATGATCGGTTCGGTCGCCAGCAGTGCGAAAATCCGCTTGGCGCCCGCAATCGCCTTCTGTATCGTGGCCAACTGCTCCGAGGCGCGCCAGATCGGGTCGAATGAGCGCCAGATCAGGATGATAAACATGCCGATCGTGCCGACCGTGATGGCCCCCGTCTCGATCCATTTGACACCGAAATACAGCGTCAAACCGATCATGACATACTCGAAGAAAAAAACCATGTTGAAGAAGATACAGACGGCAATATTGACGAATGAATCATCCTTGAACTTCAGCTCGTTGACCCGGTAAACCTGCCTCCGGGCGTAAGCTCCCCGGTGGAATATCTGAATGATAGACATTCCCTCCAGGAACTCGGCCAGCCGGGCCGTAATTTCGGCCATTTTCTTCCGCACTTCGAAGAAGCGGGGAGTGGTGATACGTTCGAATATATAAATAAGCGTAATAGTTATCGGTACTATACATATCAGTATCGACGCCAGGCGCCAGCTGTAATAAAACATCACCGCGTAAATACCGACAATCAGGATCAAGTCGCCGACCACCAGCACCACCGTGTTGGTGAACAGCATCCGCAGTGATTCGGTGTCCGATTCCACCCTGGCCATCAACCGGCCGACCGGATTCTTGTCGAAAAACGACACATCCAGCGACAGAATATGGTTAAACAGCTTACGTTTGAGCGCCACCATAATATTCTGGCCGATTATTTCCAGCTTGATTCGCTGTATATATTGCAACACCAGCGTCGATATCTGGATCAACCCGATAAGTCCGACCGTAATCATCAGTCCCGAGAAATCGCCGTTCTTGATATCGACATCCATCGCCCGTTTAAGCAAAATCGGCCAGTAAATTGAGAGAAGTGTCCCGCCGGCCAGCAGAAACAGGCAAACAAGCAGACCACGCATATGGTCTTTTAACAGCGGAAGAAGTTTCGCGAAAGCTCTTCGAGATCTAATCGCTCTCTCTTCCGGCTTGATTTTTTCGTCTTCATAAAGTTCGCCAGTCATTGTTCCAACCCTTTAAATGATAAGGTTTTCGGTATTGCCGCTTCCTGTCGGCTCGAACGGGCAACAAAAAACCCGCCGAACCTTCTGGTGCGGCGGGTTAATCTATAGCTTGTGACAATTTTCACAATATTGGCAAGCCTCCACCGCCGCGGAATGATACATTAAACCCGTTGGTAAATGTACGCGCACATGTAATTTGATTCTTGATCATCAAAACGCTTTTCCTTTTTTTGCGACGTGTTAGCTCATATTATTATTGGTTACGATATTTTCTTGTTGTTGTTTCGTCAAAATAACAAAAAAATTCAGCCTGTCAAGAAAAATATTCGCCTTACTCGATTTTTATCCCAAAATGTGATACTCCGGCCAATGATACTCCGGGTGGCATTCCCAAACGAGATTAATGCTTTGCATTAGTCGAGTTTGGGGATGAAAAAAGGTTTGGTGAAAAGCCGGGGCGGACGAATGGTGAAAAAGTCGAAATGGTTGCTTCTGATGGACTAACCCACCCGCTGGGTGGGGTACCGATATCTTCATGTTCGAGGCGGGTCTTGATTTGACGCCAGTGGACGTCAAATTGTGACCCGCCGCCCTGTTCTTCTTCTCTTTCTATTTTTCCTTGCCAATTAAATAATATTATTTATCTTCCAATAGTGGATTAAGACATCATAGAATACACAACTCGGCAATATTCATGGATAGTAAAATGGCAGTAGTTAAGTGACACTTCTCTTGCTAGAACTAAGATGAATTTTCCCAAGCGCCATCACTATTTACCAGAATCATATTTGAATAACTTTTGCATTGATGGAAAACTATGCTTATATGATAGGGTAAAGAAGGAATATAGAATTCAAAAACCAATTAATACAGCAGTTATAGGCCATTACTATACGGCACTGGATAAAAATGGCAACAAGATGCCAGATGTGGAAAGATTTTTGGCATACATTGAGGGATTAGCAGTAGATGTAATAAAAAAGATACATGATAGAGAAATACTGACACTGAACAACAAGTATGCTTTAAGTGTATTCATTTCTTTTATAAGAGTAAGAGTCCCGAACTTTGAAAAATCAGTGGATAATGATCTTAAAAAATTCGTGGTAAAATTCCTAAAAGTAAAATCAGCATTCAGTAATGACTGTGAAAATGAGGAAGAAACCAGTGTTAAAATGACAGATGAGGAATTATTGGAGTTAATTGAAAATGGCAAAATTGATATTACCATGGACAAAAACCACAGAATTCGTCAAATGATGCAAATTGCAGATAATCTAAAAATGTATTTCTACCAGATGAATTGGGATTTTGCCTTTTCAGGAAAAGGCACATCATTTATAACAACAGACAACCCCCTTTCTATGGGAGTATCAGAAAACGCTAGAAAGAATTTATTTATGGGTTTGGGGGGAATATTAACACCGGGTGTGATGAAAATACTACCTATTTCTCAAAATGTATGTCTTATAATGGGTGATCGCGGAGATGAAATTAAATTCACTGATATTTCAAAAAAAAGTGTGCGTGAAATAAACTTACTTCTCGCAAAAAATAGTAGGCGATTTGTTATCGCAAGAGATAAAATATTACTAAAAAATCTAGTTAAGTACTCTCGAATTTAGTCATTGTAGATACCATCTTACATCGCCCCCCACCCATCGGCTGGGCTGATAACTTAACAGCACCCATTTAAACCTTCACACCCCCAACCTCCTCCCCGCAAATTTTCACGAAACATATTCAAAAAAACAACCGTATATTGTTACGTAACCGGTAACATAAATAGGAGGGCGAATGCACCGGAAAGAAGACTTTATCAGAGAACTCGGGGTTATGGCGCTCGGAAGCCGGTTGAGACGTCTCAGCGACCGGCTCAACAAAAGCGTCACCATGATCTACCGCGATCTCGATTTCGATTTCGAACCGAACTGGTTCACCATCATCTATCGCCTCAAAGACAAAGCGCCTCTCTCGGTAACCGAACTGGCCGCCGAACTCGATCTCACCCACCCGGGTGTCATTAAGATCGCCGGGGAACTGACCGCGAAGGGGCTTATCAAATCGATGAAAGACAAAAATGACGAGCGGCGCCGTCTGCTTGCACTGACTCCGAAAGGGAAGAAACTGGCGGAAAAGCTCCGGCCGGTCTGGAAGAATATCGCCGCGGTCGCGGGCGACATGCTCGATTCGGCCGACTGCAACCTGCTGAGCGCGATCGATCAAATCGAAAGCTGTCTGGATAATACGGAATTCTATGATCGCTATATCGATTACAAGGGAAGCAAAAGGAGAAAATCATGATTAAGCACAGGTATATATGTAACACTATAATCCTCTCGGTACTTATTTTCGGGCTGATATCGATCGTGCCGGGTAAGGGCCATGCCGAGGAGCCGATACCGATCGATCACAAGATGAAGACCGCCATAATCGATTCGGTGACGGCGACCATCAACGATGTTTATATATTTCCCGAAATCGGCTATAAACTGGAGAAGTATCTGAAAGGCAATTTGAAGGCGGGCAAATACGATCAATTCACCGAACTGGCGCCTTTCGTCGAACAACTCAAAACCGAATTCTTCGAGGTCGGACAGGACCGGCATTTGCGAGTCTTCTCCCTGTCCAGGGAGTTCTGCGGTAAGTTCAGCAACAACGAGGAGGCCAAGGAGTATTTCGATAACAGCTATTTCGAGGATATGACCGAGGATCATGGTTTCAAGCGGGTGGAGATTCTGCCGGGCAATGTCGGCTATGTCGATTTGCAGGATTTCCTGATGGGCGGCAATGAGTACGAATCGGTCGCCGCCGCGATGACGCTTTTGTCCGGCTGTGATGCTATAATTCTCGACCTGAGAAAGAACGGCGGTGGTGACGGCAATGTGGTCGCTTTCCTGTCCAGCTATTTTTTCGAGGAGCGGAGCCGTCTCAACGATGTCTATATTCGCAAGACCGATTCGGTCGAACAGTACTGGACATTCCCGGTTCCGGGGGCGGGGCCGCTATATGATAAGGACCTTTACGTTCTTATCGGTTATGCCACTTTCTCGGCGGCCGAGGATTTCGCTTATGCCATGCAGGCGCAAAAACGCGCCACCATCATCGGCGAAAAAACGCGCGGCGGGGGGCACCCGATCGAGATGTTTTGTTTCGTGAATATGTATGTCTCCATCGATGTCCCCAATGCCAGCTCGATCAACTCTATAACCGGCGGCAACTGGGAAGGGGTCGGGGTGGCGCCCGATATCGAGGTTCCATTCGAAGAGACATTCGATTTTGCCTATCGCAAGGCGCTGGAAACACTGCTTGAAAAGGCCGATAACGACGAGAGCCGGAGCAAGATCAACTGGGCCATCTCGGGTCTAACCATGAAGCAGAACCCGGTTGAGGTCGGCGCCGATCTTCTGCAAAAATATACCGGTGATTACGGGGAACGAAAAATAATCTATCGTGACGGTCATATCTATTATCAGCGCAACGACAAATCGACGTTCCGGCTGTATCCGATGAGCGAGACAGTGTTCGGCTTTATAGACTGGGATGATGCCCGGATCGAGTTTGTCGGTGACGAAAAAGGAGCCGTGACCGAGTTCCAGTTGCAGATGCCCGACGGCAGGCGCGGGGTTCATGAAAGAAGCGGGGATTAGTGGGAGTTGTGCCGGGGGGGATGGAACGCGGCGGAAAATTACGCACAGAGACAGCCGTTTGCTTATAAAATGAACGATATTTTGTGTAATTTCTCCCACAACTTTTTTTAAAAAACGCCTGTAAGTTGTTGTGGTCGTTGTGATTGTAGAATATTTCGATATATATGCGGCGCAACGGGTTATGGGGCCGGTTGTGTAAATCATTGTTGGGTTTGAGGTTGTGAGGGTAAATAAACATCGAAATTTTAGTATATGATTTATGGGGTTGATTTTGGGGATTAATGTATCTCAAAAGTCGTTGCGAGCGGAGAGATGCGCCTTTGGCGCATATCGGAGCGTGGCAATCACGCCGCTTATTGCGACAAGGTTGTCTTAGAGAAAAAAGCGACGAGATTGCCACGTCACTCATACCCGCCAACGGCGGGCATGAGTTCCTCGCAACGACGTGTGTTGGGCTTTTTTGATTAAGTGCAATCATATTGTCATTTTCAGTCATACCTTTTTTCGTTGTACTATGATTGTGTTCATGCATTTATGGCGAAATGGGTTCGTTTCGTTTTTTTTGTTAAAAAGAATGTCGGAACCCCGCCGTCCCCCGGAGGGGGCCTTGGGGGATTCCAACCTACCCATTCTATAAATATCTTCGTTCATTAAAACAGTACTCCCTTCATATATCCCGTTCAATCCGCATTTACCACAAAACCACTACAATATGGAAAAAACGGTTTTGTTGATTATCAACGAGTTAGGGAAAAAGGGGGGTGAAAAAAAGGGGGTGACTAACCTGCATTTACCATCAATTCAATACAATTTTGAAATGGCGTTTTTGGTGATTTTTGGGGTATTTCGGGATATGGGCCAAAAAGCGGTGACAGATTGTGACAGTATGGTGGTGATTGGCGGGATGGATGGGAATTTGTGATGATGTTTTTTGAGAGTTGGGCATAATTGCTTTATTACACTAACCCACAGCGAGCTGTGGGGCACCCAGGGGGTGGATGGGATTTGTGATAATGGTGGCGGAATCGTTGCATTGTCAGAAACTCGGAGCGGAGCTCCGGGCCACGCCAGCCATATTGCCTTTTCGGAATCCGCCCCAAACAAGATTGGGACGGCCACCCTTGTATTGATGCCATGTGCTATAAAGTAGTTCATTTGCATTGATTGTCATATTCCGTCATTCCTTTTTTCGTTGTACTATAATTGTACTCATGCGATTACAGCGAAATGGGTTCGTTTTGGTTTTTTTTGTTTCATGCATATTTCGCCACAACGAAGTGTAGGGGCGACCCTTGCAGTCGCCCGTGTTTGCGATGCGCGGGCACGGGTCCCGTGCCCCTACGGAAAATAAGGATGGATACGCTAAATTCACAAACGAAGTGCAGCAGTTTAAGATTCCGTCGGGAAGGGGTTCCTGACGGCGCGGGAAAGCGATCTCACTCCGGGGTGGGATCATTATTAATGTTGTGTCGGGTCCTGATTCGGGGCCTTTGAGCCCGAATTGTGACCCGACACCACCTAAAACAACTGGATACCCGCCTGCGCGGGTATGACAATATTATGCGGGTATGACAATGTTATATGGGTATGACAATGTTATATGGGTATGACATTTTTGCATGATTGGGACATTTTATATGGGTAGGATATTAATATAAGAATGTCGAAACCCCATCGGTTAAAACGATCCGGTGGATCGCTTTAATCTCCGGGGATTTCGACCTACCGGGACTATTGAAGAACGGGCAGATCCTTCGCGGCTTCCTTCGCTATGCTCAGGATCTTCGACAGGAGGCCTGTGGACATCTGCCGCGCACTGATATAGAGGCCGCCCGATATTTATCAGGCGGCCCCGGTTCAATCTTCCAGACTGGCATGCGGTGCCTGCTATTTCATGCTGTGCCTGCTATTTAAGAAACAGCATCTTTTTCGTCTCGACATATTCGCCGGCTTCTATTCGGTAGAAATATATCCCGGATGATACTTCATGCCCTTTCGCATTGGTACCGTTCCACTGCACCAAATGATAGCCGGCCGGTCTGTTTTCATCTACCAGCGTTGTTACTTTGCGCCCGAGTATATTGTAAATCGTCATCTCGACATCAGTTCTCGTCGGAAGGCTGTACCCAATTGTCGTTATAGGATTGAATGGATTGGGATAATTGGCGTGAAGGTGGAATTCCTCGGGAATGAGGTTTGGATTTAGCTCATCATCCACATCCACGATGACTCCGTCGGGTACAAAAAGCCGGTTCCATCCCTTGTTGTTGTTCTCGTGGATTTCCAGGATGTCATTCTCCGGATCTATGACGACATAAATTCTGGATTCCTGCGGTGTCCCGGCCGGAACAACCCACTTTAACTGGGTCGAGACCTCATCCCGGACATCGATACCGCCGGGAAATGTGATTGATGTTTCCCCAAGCGTTCCGATAATCTGGCTCCCGCCGGCGTCGGGATCGCCCAGGTACAACCGAATATCGAAATCATCATTAAGATCGAGAAGGCTGAAATTGTGCACTTTAACCGCGATATTGACGGTGTCTTCTATATGTGGTCTTGGCGGCGTAAATATTATTTCCGGAGTATATATCTGCACGTCCGAACTGAGGCTAAAGCGTCTGGGTTTGATAAATGCCAGATCGGGCAGACTCATGTATTCGTTTTGCCATATTGTGAATTCGATCATATCGATGACAGGTTTCACACCGAAATCAAATACCAGGCTGCCTTTTGTATTGATGTAAAGACAGGGCATTATTTCATAAGGGGCATGATACAGGTCGCTATCGAATGAACCCAGCTGGCCGTGCATACTCATGGCCTGGCCGACATTCGAGGAGTGCGTGCAGACTTCGCCTCGGCCGTACGACCCGTTAACCCCGACCGAATAGGACAGAGCCGACACGCTGGCCTCGACATTGAAATCGACATCCCAGCCCTCGGTTATTGCGGTCTGAGTCAGGGAATCAAAGGTGATATCACAATTGTGCGTTCCCCCTTCGGCAATTATACGCGCATCGAATACCCGGATCACCTCATCCACATAGGGCAGCGACAGCAGATCCAGTGAATCTTGAAAAACCGGATAAGAGAGGATATTGCCGGTCTCATGGTAGGGTGTAATACCGCGATCATACAGATACGACAACGGTGACCAGGTATAAGTATCTCCCAATGGTTTTACTATTACGATATGATCGGAATCATTACCACCATTCCAGTAAATGGGATATTCCCAGATTTCATAGGTCAGCTTCGATGATAAAGCCCAGTCCGTACACATCGAGGTCGAAATGGAATCTCTGGTTGTTTTCGAGAAGACATTGCCGCTCTGCTTTGAAAAATTGGAGCCGTAATCGGCCGAAAAACTGGCCTGGACGGCGTATCCCATAAATCCTGTACTGCAACTGACTTTTGCCCCGACTCCCCAGTCCGTCTTGATCTCTGTCTGGAAATTATATTCGGTCGATTGGGTTTGTGCAAATGAAGTGAAGAATTCGCATGATGCGGCATCGTCGCCAAAACAACCGCATATATCCATAGTATCGCCAAGGATATCGAAATGAACCGGGGGTGAGTGCAGAATTACAATTGGTTGCGAAACGCTGTCGGTGACATAATGCAGCGGCGGCCAGCCAAGCCGGACAGCATCCCCGTCGAAATCACCCGTGGCGATAGCGACAGGACCATAAAAACCGAAGCCGCCCGAGGCCTCGTCAATTATATTAAGACCATTAATATTGTGTTCCGTGTCGAAGGTGGGACGGAATACCCGGAGACGCTGAGTCCCGCCTGATCCTCCCCAATCATGCAAAATAAGTTCCGGCAGCCAGACAGAATCTTCAGGATTAACGTCCATATCAGCAATGGCAAGAGTATGAATGCCGGCATCGGCGTACTTCGTGCTGATTCCATAATCGAGAATCTGTTCAAAACCAAGCTCGCTGTCTATACCGGTGCATTTGTAGAGGCGCATATGACCGTGATAGGTCCAGGCTATTTCGTCCCGTCCGCCGGGATGAAGATTCAAGTCGCCCGCCGCAACCGCCATTGCTTGCCCGTTGGCGTTGACATAATATGGCGACGAGACACATTGAGGGTAAACAGGATCATATATCCATCCGGTATTATGCTGTACACGATTTGAAGTATTACAGATTATTGTGTCCAGGGCGGGGCTGATGTGCAAAGGCTGGAGATTAAAATAATATATGGCCCGATAACTCCATGGACACCACCAGCCTACTTCAAACCAGTCGCCGTCCACATATTGAAAACCTAAAATTGCCTCGTCCAGCATATCACCATCGAAATCCCCGGTCGTAAGGGCTATCCTTTCGATAAAATTACCCTCCCCGGTACCATTGCCGCCGGGATTGTATTGATATACATTAGAATTCCACCCCCGGCCGTAAATAGTATCGTTGGGTAAATCGCACTCGAAGAGCTGGGCCTGAAGACGAAAATCGCTTGAAGTCTGCCATTTACCATGGGCCACAATAATCTCATCGATACCATTGCCGGAAAAATCACCGGCCGCAATGTCGAATTTGGCCGCATCGGTCATACCCGGATCGATGACTATACCTGAGTACTCGGCAGCCCTCATACTTCCGGGATATGCATCATCAATTATATTAATATGCAGGTTACCCGGAATAACGCTGTTCCACAAGGCTATTGCGAATTCAGCCTTGGCATCGGCATCGAAATTGCCGGAAATTATACGGATATTATAGCTATCTTTGGCACCATCAAAAGGTGAATATCCCAGATGATTATCATAAAAGCAGGACCAGCCAAAGCCTGTTCCCCCGGATATGGTGTACATGCGTGTCCTGACCGAACCATTCGGCAAAAGCATGCAGAGCGCCACCTCATCGACACCATCACCGTTGAAATCGCCCGTTGCGACATCGAGCATCTTATAGCTGTCAGCTTCCAGATCGCTGATAAGTCTGGTACCTTCATCTGTGATTGTCTCTCCGGAAAAATCCATAATCTTCCCGGTCGCCTCCGTAGAGCTGGTATTAGGGGCATAAAAATATACCATCTCTGCCGAGTTGCCCAGCATGAGATTGCCGAAAAGCGGATCCGGTTTATCCGCGGCGTTAGCCGATATACTAATTGTAAAAATTATAGCGGATAGCAGAAACTTCCTGAACAAATTTGTATTCATTGTGCCCTCCAGAAATGCTGATAAAAAAGATATTGTCAAAAGAAACACCTATATGAAATGACCAAGACAGAATTGGTCATATATTGTCAATATATTTTCATCGGAGGAAATGTCAAGTCAAAATTATGGACAAGTAATAATATGATGAATAATAATTATCATTATCAAGTGTGCGGCAGATCCTTCGTTTCTCAGTTAACCTGTCCACAGGCCTCCTGAGGAACGAAGAATCTGCCCGTTCTTCCCGCGTCCCCTTTCGTCATTCCCGCGAAGGCGGGAAACCATCTTCACCCGCCCTTGACTGTCGTCGCCAATTTCCTCTTGCCAAGCCGGGTTAAAATAATTATCTTTGCCGCCGTAGATATTTAAGGCCGGGGTGGAGGGGTGTCGCGATCGACCTCGCGCTTTTCGCCTGAAAAAATCCTATGCCCCCGTAGCTCATTAGGATAGAGCATCTGCCTTCTAAGCAGAGGGTAGCAGGTTCGAATCCTGCCGGGGGTATTTAAATTCGCATATTCGGGCGGTGATCCTGGGTCCAGATACCGGGTTACGGCTTAGACCCGGGGTGTCAGGACAAGCGTAATGCGAGAATCCGGTTTTCCGGAGCACCTGCCAATATAGGACGCCGCCCGCTATTTTTATGCCTGAATTCGCTTGATATTTCCGCTATAATAGACTAAATTGATTCCAATCGATCAGACATCGTGTCGGATAGGAAATAATAAGATATTGAAAATGGGTGGATGTGGACAGATCTCCAGAGATTTTAAGAATCTGTTGCGCATGGAAAGGATGATATATGTCTGAGTTTGACATGTATATATTGTGGGGCTGTTCAATTATTAATACCATTGTTTTGATAGTAATTGTTATCTGGGTTAGAAAGATTGCCATTCACTTAGGATGGAAAAAACCGAACGAGGTATCAAATGCAAGGCGTTTTATATGTCCGGCTTGTTTAGAGGAATTGGAAATAGAAGAACATGAAAAAGCCGGAGATTCGACTATTTGCCCATATTGTAAAAAAACGATTACTATTCCAAAAATAAAATAGAAAGATGTCGGGTTTCTCGTTCATTCGCAATGGCTCACTCTCTCGGAACCCGACCTACTGGGACTATTAACAAAAAAATTTGGGGAGTATAGTAATGTCAACAATCGAACATGATCAATCGGACAATCCGTTTATTGAAGGTAGTATTGATGATTCCAATGTTGATGAAGGGGCTCTCAGGATTACATTTTTAGAAAAAGGCTGGCCTGAGTGTCCAACAATTAGAATTCAGGTTAGAACAACAACAGGTAAACTTTTTCAAGGTCCGGAATTTCCGTTATCGAAGCTTGGCTTTATTACGACCGCTGCATTTGACTTATTGGGCGACAGATTAGTCAAATCGGAAATAAAATGAAAATCCGGTGATTATTTAAAAGAGGCAAACAAGGCTCGGTGGGCCATTGCGGTAGCAATGGAAATTCTGTTTCGGTGCCCTACCGCCTGTCGAAGATCCCGAGCCTTCGGAGAGACGGTAGGTTTCATGATTTAACATAGTATATTTGTTACACGATGTTTTTAAATCCGCAATGATGTCTATAACTCAACTTTAACATGATTATTCCTTTATAATATGTAATTGCCGTTTTAGTCTAGGTAGGTCGGGTTTCGAGTGAATGAGTTTTTGACGAATGAATGAGAAACCCGACAAAATAACTATGAAAACATAGTCCAGTAGGGCAGAAATCTTTGAACGCTTGCCATCTTTATTAAAAAACTGCCAAATGAGTCGAAACCCCGTCGTCACCCGATGGGTAACTTGTGGGATTTCGACCTACCTCGACGCAATTCTTGATTGGCGGTCGCCAGGGCGACCGCCGGGTGTCGGGTGCCCTTCGCAAAGCTCAGGATTTTACGGTGACCCGACACCACATAGATGATACCAAGTATTCCCCCCTTGCATCCGATAATATTTTCCCTTAAATTGCTGCCAACAATATCACTTTGCGGGATCAATACATGAACGATTTCAATTCATACGAGGATGCGAAACGGGCCGAGGCCTACGCCCGGCTCGAATTCCCCGGTACATACTATCTCGCCTATCGTGATCTGCCGGAAATTATCGGCAAATATGTTGTGGGGGATGATGGGGAAAGCGGCGGAGGCACAGGTGATGGTATCATAGGTAAGGGTGGAGAAAGCGGCGGTGGCACAGGTGATGGTATCATGGGTGATGGTGGAGAAAGCGGCGGTGGCACAGGCAACAAAGCGCTGGATTTTGGATGCGGCACCGGCCGCTCGACACGGTTTCTCCAAAAACTCGGCTTCGATACCATCGGTGTCGATATCTCGGATGATATGCTTAAACTTGCGCGTGAGACTGATCCGGCGGGGAAATACTTGAAAGTTGCGGACGGTGTTTTCGATGCGCTCGAAAATAACAGATTCGATCTGGTTCTATCATCTTTCACATTCGACAATATCCCGACCTTCGATAAAAAAGTGAAAAATTTCAAAGAAATCGCGCGGGTGCTCAAAAACGACGGTAGCATAATAAGCATCGTTTCATCGCCCGAAATTTACACCCACGAGTGGGCGTCGTTTTCGACCAAATATTATCCCGAAAACAAAAACGCGCGATGTGGCGACACGGTCAAAATAATTATCACGGCTATCGAGGACAGCCGCCCGGTCGAGGATATTGTCTGGCCGGACGCCGACTATCAGGATGTTTATTATGAATCCGGCCTGGTGGAGGTCGAGAAACGCGAACCGCCGGCCGTGGGCGATGAACCGTACGAGTGGATCAACGAAACGACCATCGCCCCCTGGGTGATTTATGTTTTAAAGAAGAAGGATACCGTATGAAAACATTTACATTTTCACGATCAATACTGATGACAGCGATATTTATTCCGGCGCTTCTGTTTATCGCCGCAGGCGATATTTTCGCCATCGAAAAAAATGTCCACAAAGACAGCGCCGTCACCGAGATAATACAGCCCATGAATACCTCATACGACGGCCCGTATATTATCCACCACTCCGACACTCTCGCCGCCGTTCTCTATTTCTGCGACAGTTTGCTGATTAAACAGGATTTTGTCATCAAGGACACGCTTCGTTTCAACGGTCTCTGCGGCGATTCCTCGATCGAATACAGTATTCCCGGCGACGGCTATTCCATTCCGCCCAGCGAATACGATAATGTCCCGAAAATATTCGCCATCAGCGATACCCACGGCGAGTATGAGATGATAGTCGATATCCTGCAACGCAGCGGCGTCATCGATGATGATTTGCACTGGACCTGGGGCGAGGGGCACCTGATGGTCGCTGGTGATGTTTTTGATCGGGGGGATATGGTTACCGAATCGCTCTGGCTGATATATAATCTCGAGCAGGAGGCGGCCGCGGCCGGCGGCGCGGTGCATTTGATTCTCGGCAACCACGAACTGATGATCCTTCGCGGCGACAACAGGTATATCAACGAAAAATACCTCGAGGGTATCGTCAAAAAAAGCCGCATAAGTCACGAGGATCTCTATGGCCCCGACAGCGAACTGGGTCGCTGGCTCCGTTCCAAAAACACCGTCGAAAAAATCAACGACATCCTGTTTGTCCACGGTGGAATCTCGCCTGCTGTCAGGGCGGAATACTCCAGTCTCGAACGCCTGAACGACAATGCCCGCCGCTCGCTCGATCTACGCTCCTCGCAATATGCTTTCGATGAGGAGGCGCAGCTTTTGTTCCGAGGTCTCGGGCCATTCTGGTACCGCGGCTTTCATTATGAGATGGAGGATTCTTACCCGCAGGATAATCAATCTACAATTGATTCTATTCTCTCGCGGTATGATGTCGATGCCGTTGTCGTCGGCCACACCAACGTGGATAGCGTCATCAGCCTCTACGACGGCCGCGTTTTTGCTATCGATGTGTCTTTCGAGGATTTAGGCACACTGCAGGCATTGCTCTGGGAGGACGGCATTTTTTACATGGTTTATGGTTCGGGCGAGAAGAGGTTGATGGAGTAATTGTGTTTTTTGGCGCCGGGCGCTCAATGACATGCTCGATATGTTGTAGGGACATGGTAGTGCCCTGTCCTCGTTTGAAAAAGCGACCATGTTGCCATTATAAACAAGGACAGCGCGATACGCTGTCCCTACAACCGCACCGTTATCGAGATCATGTATGAAAGCAAGCAATGAGTTACACATCCAACTCGGCTTAAAAAAAAGATAATTAATTATATTTTTACTTGACGGACGCTGATCAACAGACGAAATTGTGTTGTCATTTTTTGTCATCACACAATAAGGAGGAAATATGAAAAAAGGGCTACCGGTAACTCTGGTTGTGGTCACAGCGGCGATTATTGCCTTTGTCTGGCTGATGGCGGTGGATACGGCCAAATGCTCCAAGGGGGGCTATAATGACATGGTTGCGGATTTCTTTGCGAAATTGGAAATCGGCGATTATGGCGGCGCCCTCGATCAGTTATATGCCAACAATCCCTGGATCAGCGCCAAATCCGATGAGATTCAGCAACTTAGAAGCCAGTTCGTGAGCCTTCCCGAGCTTGTCGGCGAATATAAAGGCAACACCAAAATCTGGCAGGTCGGGATTGAGGAAAATTTTGTCTATCTCAACTATATTGTGGCCATGGAACGACAGCCGTTGAGTTTTAAGTTTCATTTTTACCTGGTTGACAACGAGTATCGGATACAATCGTTCGCCTATAATGACGACATTCAGGATTTGTTGGAGGAGCAGGGAAGACAGAAATTTTATTCGTCGATGAGATGATGGAGCCATGATGGCGATAGAGTAGTCTCGGTGGATCGAAACGTATACTTTCGATTCTTTTATAGATTGAAAATTGCAGGATGACTCGCTCCTCGCAGTGACATATTCAGTATGTTGTAGGGACAGGGCAGTGCCCTGTTGAAAATCCTGAATTTATATGAAGGGTCCTCGTTTGTAAAAGCGACCATGTTGCCTGTACGGAGGACAGCGCAATACGCTGTCCCTACAACCATACCGTTGCCGAGTCCCTGCACTGCAACAATACGGCGCCGGGGTAATAAATCCGGCGCCTTATTTTGATTCGATTTTGTTCATTCGCATATATTCGTATTTCCCGGCCACAAAAATAACACCGGCGAACAGGAATGTTTCGATTCATCATCGGAAACATTTTAAAGATTGTCAGTTTCGCTCGTTTCGGGTCATCGGCCAATTCAACCGAACAACACCCCGAATACCAGGCTGAATATTATGCCGTTGTAATTATCGCGGTTGCCGACAGGATTTTTGAAATCGGCCATGATGTTATACAGCGCGCCGGCCCCGAGTGTGAAGCGCTTCCCAAGCAACAGATCGCAACCGCCGCCGAGCCGGGCGCCGAATGTCGTTTCGGTGGTCGATTCATGAATCACCGTTATACCGATATCGCTTTTTTCCTGCGATCCGCTGAATATGCCGACTCCGCCGTCAAGATACGGCCTGACAGTCGACCGGGGGTTCTGCATCGTAATATATCGCCTCGCCCCGACCATATATGAACTGATTATCGATGTGGTCGAAGTTACACCCAGAAAATCGATCCTGGTATCGACATCGATACTCAACGCCGAGGCGGTAAAATACAATGACCAGTCCTCGGACAGCCAGTGGCTGAATCCGACTCCACCACAGGGGACACCGCTACTGACCGATGTCATGGCCCCATCGATACCGGTCTGGACCTTGGCATCACCCGATTCGACCCAGCCGCCCGCCCATAATTCTATCCGTGATCTTTTCTCAAGCGGTCCCGCTTGCACCGCCGCCGATAAAACCATGACGAGAGTTACGAGTAAGGCAATCTTAAATGCCGGTTTTCCAAACATGATTTCCTCGCTACCCATAAAGTTTTCTGTTAATTGCTGCCTTTGACATCAATATTGGTGGTTGCAAATGGTAAATTACCTTGCGTCCACCTTTAATACTCATGCCTTTATTTACGCGGTAATCCTCGGCATGTTTCGATATCGAAATAGAATTCACGGTTTATATTTTTAGAAGGTATCATTATCGGGAGGGGATGTTTATCGGATGCTGAAGGATTCGGCAGTATTACTGAACGACGAAAGTGTAAATCGTATAACGGATCAAATTCAAAACAATTTTTCCTTTTTGACATATAATACATAAAGACTGTTACCTTTTCGCATCTTATTTGTCTTTGGTATGATGAAAGAGAAAAACGACCGTTTCTGGGAACTGGTCGAACCCGAACATCTGAGAGCGCGGGGCTTTTGCCGCAAGCTCATGGGCAACCGCGACGACGGCGACGATCTCTACCAGGATGCGCTTGTGAACGCTCTGACAGGCTTCTCGAAACTGGGCAATAAGGCCGCTTTCCGGCCATGGCTCTACCGAATTGTCGTCAACAGCTTCAAAAACCGTGTCCGGAGAGAGGGTTTGCTCCGCCCGTCGAGGCTGACACCGGAAATCGAGATGAGTGTCGGTTGTGCCGACCCCGATCCGGTTTATGCCGCCAGGCGGCGGCTGGAACGGGCTTTCAGGGGATTGACGGCGGATGAGCGGGCGCTGGTGACGCTGTTCGAGTTAGAGGGGTGGTCGGTGGCCGAACTGGCCGCGATGTTCGGGAAAAGAAAGGGCAATATCAAGGTGAGGCTCTCGAGGGCCAGAAAAAAAATGCACAGGACACTGCTCGATTCTCTTTCATCATCGACGGACGAAATAAACGTGCAATCGTTAAGCAGGAAGGATGAAATATGCGTTGCCGCAAAGCCGGGAAAAAACTGAGCGAGATGATCCCGGCCGGTGTATCTCTCGACCGGGATAAAAAACTGATGGAACATCTGTCCCATTGTCCCGCCTGCGCCGCGCGGGCCGAAGCTATAGCCGCATTACACGCCGACCTGGAAGCCGCGCGCGGGCGCGATGACGAAAACAGTATGTCATGGGCGGAACTGAAACAAAATGTCGAAAAAGCGGCCGCCGCCCGGATTGACAGACGCGAAAAGGAGAAATCGATTATGACCGAAATTATTGACAAAGCCAGAAGCAGACCGAAATTCAGCGTCGGGATGGCTGTTTTTGCCGTGATAATTATCCTGTCGCTGGTGATACCCTTCAAATACGACAAAACGATTGGCTACGAAGTTGCGCTGGCCGGGGTGGATAAGGACCTAGCGCTGGACGGCGAGAAAATAAACCTGTTATTGGAGAAGCTGGGGGTCGGTGACGCCGTGGTCGATATCGGCGACTGCGATTCCACCTGTAAAGTCTATATCAAACGGCTGAAAACGTCGGATGATGCCAACCTGGTTATTGCCGCTTTCTCCGAAATCGACAACGTCGAACTGCTCGACGATGTGAAACCGGTTAATATATCCACCTCGGGAAATATTATTAAGATCGCCGCCGATGAAATCCTGCTCGACAGGAGCGATGGTAAAACGACCGATGAATTGCGCCATATCATTATCGAAAAACTGGGCGTCGATTGCGACCTGAATAATATGATCTGGATGACCGACAGTGTCGAGGGTGAGGGCAGCGTCGCGCTCAATGTCGCCATCGGCACCTGCGACTCAACCGGCGGAATCGCCACCATGATGATGGATGTCGAGGGCGGGGTCATAAGTGCTTTTACTCACAAACTGGGCGAAAGCGGCGATCTGCTCTGGGTTGACTCGGAGTCGGGCCCCATTAATATCGATTCGTTGTGTGCCGCCGAAAAAATTATCTGTCTTCCGGCCGACGGTGATATAGACGATTCGATCCGGAAGAAAATGGAAGCGATGGGGGTGAAGGTTATCGTCAAAAGCGCCGAGGATTGCATCAACGATGATGACGATCTGATATACGACACCGACGATGATGCCGATAATCCCGATTTATTGACCGCCAGAGAGTCGGCGCTTGTGCCGGACAAATTCGGGCTGGCGCAGAATTATCCCAACCCGTTCAATCCGACCACCATAATCGATTACTCGCTTCCCCAGTCACAGCATGTGAAACTCGAGATCGTAAATATCAACGGCCAGCTGGTCAGGACGCTGGTCGATGAGCATCAGGAGTCGGGGATTCATTCGGTCGAGTGGGATGCCACCGATACCGACGGCAATGAAGTCGCCGCCGGTGTTTATCTGTATCGCATCACGGCGGGTGAATTTTCCGAAACCAAAAAAATGTCGTTCGTTAAATAATCCTCGAAATTGAATATATAAACGGCGGGATGGAAATATCCCGCCGTTTTATTTTATATTATATCGCTCCCGGTTCGTATCAGACAATAATTCCTGTTGCCTTTGACGGCCGGGAATAATATTTTGACAACCTGTTAGTGAAAACAAAAAGACTTTTATAAAGGGATAGAAAATGCTCAAACTCGAAAATGCCGCGCTGGTGATTGTCGATGTGCAGGGGAAACTGGCCACACTGATGTACGAAAAAGAGATATTTTTCGGTAACATGGTTACCGTAATAGAGGGAGCGAAAACGCTCGAAATACCGATTCTGTGGAATGAACAGCTTCCCGACAAACTGGGGCCGACCATCCCCGAGATAAAAGCGATCCTCGCCGATAAATCGCCGCTGGTCAAGAAAACGTTCAGTTGCTGCGGCAATCCGGATTTTGTCGCGGCGCTCGAAAAAACCGGCCGCAAACAGGTTCTTCTGACCGGTATGGAGACCCATGTCTGTGTCTATCAGACCGCGGTCGATCTGATCGAGGCCGGCTATGAGGTATATCTTGTGGCCGACTGTGTTTCATCGCGAACCGCCGAAAACAGGGAAGTCGGAATTCAGGCAATCAGGGATCTCGGCGCCAAAATCAGTTGTATCGAGATGGCCTTTTTTGAGATGCTGGGGGTTGCCGAGGGTGACAAATTCAAAAAGATCATAAAAATAATTAAGTGAAAAATTATTTTTTACTTGCATAGAGCATGTCTTTTGTCGTATTTAGAAATACACAAGAAAGGAGGTGGTCCGATAATGAAAATAGACCAATGTGAGGTGGCTGCTACTTAGCCAAATCCTTTCGAAAATTATCGTTGGGGTTGGCTTAGTAAATCCCAACAGTTTTACCGGCCCGGCGGCTCTGTGGATTCCGCCGGGTTTTTATATTGCGGAGGTTTCAATTCTCCGCAGGGCAAAAGAAAAAGAAAAAAAAGAAAAAAATAAAAAAAGCCGGTCATGCCGACCGGCTTTTTTATGATATATATATTAGAGTGCTATTTCTGCTCTTCTGCGAATTCATCCACAGCCTTTTCGAGAAGCTGGAAATACATCAGCGAGGGACCGCCGCCCATCAGGACAGCCACCCAGCCCGCCTCGGTGATTTCTTCTCTGGTGGCGCCGTTTTTGAGCGCCTGCTTGACATGAAAAGCGATACACCATTTGCAGTGAGTAGCAACCGATAATGAGATCGCGATAAGTTCTTTCTGTTTGGTGTCGAGAGCGCCCGGCGCCTCGATAGCCTGCATCATCTGGCCGAAGGCCTTCATCTGCGTCGGATATTCTTTGCTGAACTTCCCGAAATTCAGATTAACTTCATCGAATGCACTCTGCATGTTATCCATTTTATTACCCCTAAAACTAATTGTTCACTCCCGTCTCCGGGTTTAAGTTGTCAAAACAACAACGCTATCAATTTCGCCCCCGAATCTATATGTTTTCTTTATTTTGTCAACCCATATATTACATAATATGCCTTCGATTTGACCCGCCATAAATGCGCCCGTTTGCCGCCGAACCCGGGTTCTCCGCGCCCTGGTTTAACAAAACAGAAACATCTGTCTAATAACAACTTAACAGACATGCTGTTATTTGTTTTGACTTTTTTACATAAAGGGTACCCCTTAAAAACGGAAGACTGGAAATGGTCCTTTCTTCCGTTTTTTCCATTTTATTCCAATCGTAATTTACGGCGAAAGCCTCTCCAAATAAAAAACAGGCAGATCGTGAAATCTGCCTGCCAAACGACCAGCCGGTCGCTGATGCGACCGGCTCATCAGGGGGATCAGAGGGAATTTAGGAACAACACGCCGGATACGGTCCATCCTTGTAGAGGTAGTTGATCAGGTAGGTAACATCGAGAATATTATTCAATCCGCTGCCGTCGGCATCTGCTGTTTGCAGCCACGGCGTCGGGGCGGGACCGCTTTTGTAGAGGTAATTAATGATGTAGGTAACATCAAGGATGTTAATCGTACCGCTCGCGTCGGCGTCACCGCAGTTGAAACTCGGGACTATTTTTTTCTCGGCCAAATATGTCCATTCGCCGATCCAGAAATCGCAGGGGTTGCTCGAATAAACATCGAAGGCCCCTTTGTAACTTACCGGTGTGAAGAACGGATCGGTGTACGGAGCCATGGCGCCGCCAACCGCCGGGCTGGCGTCGTTAAGGCGCGGGTCGAGTTCTTCATGAGGACCGTCGCTCCAGTTCAGGCTGGTGAACAGAGGATCGGTGCCGAAATCGTTGCTCGGGCCGGTTTCATTAGCCGCGGGTGACTGATAATCGCCAACACCGTCGAAATAATCGAGCACGTGCTGGTATCCCTCTTTATCGGGATTGTCGTTTATGTATTCGGTCATCGTGGTTTTTCCGGGGATATAGAATATATTGTTTTCGAATGTGATATCGCCGGTGCGCAGGCGCTGTTCGGAATCGACGCGTGAAGGATCGCCGTAAGCGGCGTCGAGGTTCTCGATTTCCCAGATGCCCCAGCAGGAGGCCTCGGCGAAGATCGAGTTATTGTAGTGGCCGCCCCAGTTGTCGCGAATATGGAAACCGGAGTTTTCGTCATCCACGCCGCAACCCGGGGTCTGACCCTTGCCGAGATAGGTGGCGTTGTAAATAATCGGGTTGGCATAGGGGGCGCCGCTTTCGGGATCGGTGCCGCCGTCATGCTCACCGTTCTTGTCGCCGACTTCATCGGTATACATGGCAAAGAGGAACTGCATGTTGCCGCGAATACCCTCGTCCATGTCGAAACAATCGTCGCCGCAGTAAGCCGCGGCCAGCCACTTGGCGTTGCATTTGCCGCCGAACCATTCATAACCGTCGTCGAAATTGGCGAAAACTTCGATGTGCTCGAAGACCGATTTGGAACCGACGGCGCCGAAGGTGATACCGTTGATTTCATTGGCGGTGCCGATTTTGTAGCCGCCGTGACGAACCGACACATATTTCATGACGCCGGAGCTGTCCTCGTCGTTGGGCGTCGCCGAACCGTAACGGGCGCGGGTCTCGCCGATCGCGATACCTTCGATGGATCCGACCGAGTCGGCGGTGTTGATGTCGGCATAGCCGAGAATAATCACGCCGCCCCAGAGGCCGCGGTCGTTGTAGGAAAGATCATCGGGATCGCAGACATCGTCGTCGACCGCCGTCATGATGATCGGGTCGAGCCTGGTGCCCTGCGCGTCGATTATACCGCCGCGGGCAACGATGAGGGCGCCCGGGTTGGCGGTGTCGGGACCGTAATTCGGGTTGAAGGGGAGAGTTCCCCAGATAACCGTGCCCGGTTCGATCGTCAGCTTACATCCCTCTTCGATATAAACGTGACCGACCAGGACATAAAGATTGTTGCTGGTCAGGGTCAACTCGAGGTTGACCGGCCCGCCGTTGTGTCCGTTATGAATATCTTCATCGACAACAACGATGGTGTCATCAAACTGGCATCCACCCGGATAAGCCCATCCGAAAACAGGCATCAGGATCAAGGCAAGCGTGATAATTAGTTTCTTGTGCATTTGTGATTCCTCCGATTGCTCTTTGGCATATTTTGCGTTATTCAGTTAATGATAGTGCAGTAATTTTTGATACCCGTTATAGTCTCCTTACCTCCTCAAGAAATTTTTAACGATTGGATTCTTAACTTCACTTTTCTGTCTGGACTTGTTTGCGCCGAATTATCGAATTTTATTGTGGCTCCCTCGAATCTCCGGCATTTAATACACGCGCTCATATTTTTTGTTAATTACAGAAGCGAATTTAGCCGATTCGTATTTGCTGAATATAACGCGCAGGTTAGGAAAAGATTAGATAGGCGGAAGGCGAAAAAAAGCCCCGATACGCTGGTATCGGGGCCCTGACGGCAAATCAGTAATTGTGTTCGCCCGGTTATCATCACAGTTTGTATGACAATCCGACCGAAAGTGAACGTCCTGTCGAATTTTCACGGAATACATATTCGACATCTTTGTAATCTATTACCTTCGTAACCTTTTCATTGAGAATGTTTTTGGCGGACAACTTGAACTTAAGTCCCCTGTAAATATTCTGTGCCAGCGTGAAATCGACCATCGTCCGCGGCTTCTCATAAACATCGGGCATCCCGCCGCGCATCACCTCGGATAAGCGCCGCCCGAAAACATTCAGAAGAATCGTGGCCGTGGTGCGGGATTTGTAATTGTCGTAGGAGAGGGCCAGATTGACCAGATACGGCGACTGTCCCTGCAGGGCGCGGGTATCCGACGCCGATGAATCGAAAGCCAGACGCGAAATCATCTCGTCATCCGGTATATTTATCTTCGAATAGGTCAGCGTCAGGTTACCGTCGAGACGGAACTTGTCGAGTTTCGACCAGAGCCGCCCGAGGTTTTCGCGAATTTCGAATTCGGCGCCGATAACGGTCGCGCGATCGACATTGACATAGCGGACATCGTTATTCTGTCCCCACAGCGAGCGCTCGATCGGATTCCTGAAATATTTGTAGAAACCGCTCACCGCCAGGATTTCGCCCGGTCCGGTGAACAGCTCCCAGCGGATATCATAGTTATCGATCAGGGTTCGTTTGAGGTCGGGATTGCCGTTAAAAATTAGACCGTTGAAAAATTCGTATGAGTAGGCGCTGCTTTTCTCGCGCATAGTCGGGCGCGCCAGCGTCCGTCCGTAGGAGAGCCTCATGTTCATGTTTTCTCTCATGGCGAGAATGAAACTGGCCGACGGCAAAACGTCTTTGGCGTCGATAAGTCCCTCTTCGTCGGTGATACCGGGTCCCGAAATCGACATATCGGTCGTCTCGTAACGGGCTCCGCCGACGAAACGCAGGTAACTTCTGACCGGGACCTCGAACATCGCGTAGAGGCCGAGAATATTGTTGGTTCCGTCATAGTTGTTCTTCTCTCTCGTCAGGGCGCTTTCATCGATCCACTTAATATATTCGAAATCGTAAACGGTGTCGGCGCTGACCGTATCCCAGGTAAGCGTATCCCATCCGAGTGTATCGACAAACCACCATCCGGGAGCGATTTGAACCGAATCCACGATGATATCGCCGAAGAGCGAGTCGATTTCCACGTTCTCGAAGTCCATCTCGGTATTTTCCCAGTCGATGCCCATATTGTCGGGATCGGCGAAATTATCCGGATTTCCGTCGTAGTCGATCGGGGCGTTGTAATAGATATCGAAACGGCGCTCGCGGTTTTCGCGTTCCTTGTTGAGGTAGGCGAAACCGAATTTGAAATTCAAATTCTGACCGTTCATTTTTGCCAGCGGGGTCGATGCGTCGAGTTTGATTTCGCGGTTAACCTCGCTGATATCGCGATAAATATGCGTCGGGTTCCAGACGCCGCCGGTGTTGATGACGGTATATACCGTGTCGTAACCAAGCGTGTCGCCCGTCTCAGCGTTGAGAATCGGGTCCAGACCGAAACCGTTGGTGAAATATCGGCCGTCGGGGTCGCTTCTCGAAGTCGAATTCAGTGAGGCGTGCCAGTTCAGTCTCAAATTAAGCGGGTTGACGAAATGGTCGCCTTTTAGCTGGAAACTGCCTACATGCTGTTCGGTGTACTGAATCGACCGCTCCTCGTACCAGCCGCGCGTGCTGCCGCTTACCCGTCCGACAATATATCGCGCTTCCTGCGTTCCCTGGCGGTTGTAAACGAATTGGGCCGTCAGCTTGTGGTTTTGATGAAGTGAATAGCTCGTTTTTGCCATTCCGCCCCAGAGAACTTCCTCGGTGCCTTTTTCGTCCGGCATCACGAATTCCTCGTCAAGTTCGGGGGCGTTGACCTCGGTCAGATTATACCGGGCCACGATACCGTCATCGTAGTAAGAATATTTATGGCTGTATGTCAGGCTGGCCAGTACGCCCATGGGGCGTTCGCCGACCATATAATTATTGCTGAACGAGAAAGAGTAGCTCTGGTTCATCGGCGCCGAGCGTTTGATCTGGTTAAAATCCGATGTGAAAGCCTTGTTGACTTCGTCATAGGCGAGACCCTCATCGAGCGTTCCGCTCCTCGGCCTGTATCCGATGGATTCGGCGTTTTCAATTTCATCCGGCAGATCCCGATAACCGTTGTCGATGGCCAGCCAGTCGTACTGACCGCGCGAGGCGGACAGGAAATCGCTGTTGCCGGTCGTGTTGCTGTTGTATGAAACCGAGCTGGAGAAGGCCAGGCTCAGCGCCTCGGGCATATCCTTGGTTCGCAAATCGATCGAACCGCCCGAGAAATTACCCGGTTTGTCCGGGGTGAATGTCTTTTCCACGGTGACATTGTCGAGCAGGTGCGTCGGGAAAAGATCCATCTGCACCGCTTTCTGATCCGGATCGGCCGACGGCATCGCGGCGCCGTCAAGACTGGCGTTGCCGTAACGTCCGCCCAGACCGCGAACCATGACATATTTTCCTCCGACCACCGACGCTCCGGTAACATGTGCCATGGCCTCGGCGGCATCGCCGCTGCCCGATTTGGAGATGGCTTCGGCGCTGATGGCGTCGCTTATGGTCGTGGCTTTTTTCCTCTGGCGCAGAAGGTTGGCCTCGGTGTTTTTCATCGCTTTGGCCGTAACCGTTATTTTCTTACCGGTGATAAGAGCCGGATCAAGCGCGATGTTCAGAACCGTCGGGCTGTCTTCATAAATAATGACTTCCTCGATCGTGGTCTGAACATAGCCGATACTCGAAATCATCAGTTTGTAAGTGCCGGGTTCTATGTTTTTGACCATGAAGTTACCGTCCAGATCCGAGGCCGCGCCGCTGGTGGTTCCCACGAGCATTACACTCGCCCCGATAATAGGGTCGCCGCTCTCGGCATCTATCACGCTGCCCATAACCCAGCCGTCCGTGGCCGCCTCGGCCCCATTTATAAGGGCCGTCGAAATGAACAACGCAATTGCGAAAATTAAAATTTTCCGCATGCTTCCAAGAGCACGATTACCTGCATAAAATAACAGATTGTGCATTTTTGTTCCCTGATAATATGTTCTCGATCCCCAGTTTGTTTTAAACGCCTCTGTAACGTTTCGGCAATTATCGACCGGGCATGTTAGTACAGTATTAGCGTGATATTAAATATTACAGAATGGCGCCTAACAATTGTATGCCTTTATATAACAATCAATTAACTTCAAATATTAAAGAACGGCATTATTGTCAGGCGCCTGTTGGAGAGATATTTGAATTGTATTTTATTTTTTGACGGCTTCGATCTGCAGTTCGATTTTTATCTTGTCGCCGACCACCAGACCACCCGTTTCGATGGTCTTGCTCCAGGTCATGCCGTATTCGGCGCGGCTGAGCTCGGTCCGGCCCTCGAACCCGATAACCTCCTTACCACCCATAGCGGTCACTTTGCCGAGGAATTCAAAAGGGATGGCGATTTTTTTGGTCACGCCGTGCATGGTTAGTTCGCCGTGGAGAATATAATCATCGCCTTTCTTTTCCACCGATGTGCCGGCAAATGTTATTTCCGGGAATTTCTCGGCGTTAAAAAAATCGGCCGAGCGAAGATGATTGTCGCGGTCTTCATTGTCGGTGTCGATACTGGCCGTCTTTATTGTCACATTGGCCGACGATTTGGTCATGTCTTCTTCGTCGAACATGATCTCACCGCCGAAATCGGTGAAATTGCCCTTGACATTGGTGATAACAAGATGCCTGACCGAAAAGCCCGCATAGGAATGAGCCAGGTCGATTACATAAGTGTCGGCACCCGACGCCGACAGGGCCATAATCACGACCATTACAACCGTTAACAGCATACCTCTTACTTTCATAACAAACCTCCGCCGTTTGGGTTAAATTAAATAAATCGAAAGATTCCCGATGGAATGTGAAAATATTTCTAAGATTAAACGAATCGTGAACCGAAAATAGTTGATCGGATTATAAATTTATCGGAGACAATTCGGAATTGAATACGGGGGAGGGGCTATTCTTTGGGCTTTATCGTGAAATTGAGATTCTCGATAATGTCGCCGCCCTCGATCGTTTTGACCTGGAATTTCGTGTATGGCGGGTCGGAAACATACCCGTATTGCCCGAGCTGTTCGGGATCGGGGAAAGCTTTGTATAAGCCGGGGACAACGCCCAGGTAAAAATATTCGCCGTTGTTGAAAGTCGTTATTATGATTTCCTTGCCGGTCACCTCGTTGACTACTTTCATCCTGATGCCGCCGACACCGGTTGTACCATCGCCCACCATACGTTTGACGACGCCGTTTATTTCGCCGGCGGTTACTATCGGCACATTGATGCTGGTGACCGTATTGGGGCTGACCAGGACGCTGTAATTTTCGTGGGCAGGCTGGAGCATCGGGTTGTCGAGGCTGTACGGATCGATTTGCACGATATACTCGTCGTAGGGGCGCAGGCCGTCGTAGTAATAGACCGATTCCTCGCCCGACCGCCGACCCCGGGCCCCGCCGATATTGGCCTTCAGCTCGGTCAACAACTGTTCGCCCTCGTCCTGCACGCCGTTGTAATTTTCGTCGAGGAAGGGCCAGATCACCGCCGCCCCCAGACCGAGCCCGTTGCGCCGGTCGAAACGGAAAGAACCGGCGTCCTGATCGAAGCGAACCGAACCTTTCTGAGTCTGCGTGAAGACAACCTTGTTGTCGTTGATATTCGCTCTCGACGTGAAATTGGCGAAGCTGTTGAAAATGTTGAAACTTATCATGAACATATTCGACCCGGTCAGGTTGTTGCGCTCATAGCTGAACGACAACTGCCCGGTTCTGAAAATTCTTTTTTGCAAGTACACGCCGTATTTTGAAATTTTATTCAGGTTATGCTCGTAGTCTATTTTGAACTGCGGCCGGAACCAGCGAAGGAACGATGTCGAGGCGAACAACTGGCTGGTGATCCGCTTATCGGTGCGATTGACGAAATCGGATATTTTGTAGCTCCCGATATAACTCAGGTGCATCTTATACAGCGGCAGTTTCATACCGTAATTCATGTTTTTGATATTGTAAAGCGGGTAGCGGTCGGCCGTGTAACGAAAACGGAGGCTCAAATATTTGCCTTTTATTTTCAGCGGTGACGACACCGAAAGCGACAGATTGTCGAGCTGACCCATTTTGTTCCAGAATGACTCGCCGTCATATTTGGTGTAGCCGGCGTTGAATGTTATCAGCGACGGCCGGCTGTAATTGAAATTGCATTTGGCCCTGTTGTCGGGAGAAAACGAACCGCTCAAGATGACACTTCCGAGCGGGTGCAAAGTTGCCTCGGCGGCATAAGCCGGTTTTTCGCCCTCACCCGGGTTGATCGGCACATCGGCGCCGACACCCAGCGTCAGGCCGCTGAAAAGACCGTAGTACGCGTTGGCCTGGGCGTATTTACTGTCCTCGATGGCGCCCGATTCGACGCCGCCCGCGACCGTGTATTCGAAATCGTTTTTGGGTATTAAATTGAACGGCGCCTGGACATATTCCTCCTTGGACTTAAACTCGCCGTTCGGGCCGTACATTTTCAGAAGGATGCGCGAAGAACCGTAGTTGATATCGGTCAGGAAATTGTAGTCGCCGTTTTCGTCGGTATAAGCGAAATCCTCGAGCTTGTTGTTGACATATAGCTCGACTTCCCAGCCCTGTCCGGCAAAACCGCTGACATCGACCGTCTGGAAATATTTTCGCTGTGTCTGCGGTTTGTTGGTCAGCATGACACCATCCATCCGCCGCAGTAACGATCCGCCCGTGCTGACCTCGCCTATTTCGGCCTGGGTCAGATATTTATTGTCGTTGAAAACGTAGTGCCACCTGTAATTGAGTTGATCGCTGTTGAAACCGTTGCCGCTGGTGGCCGTCCCGTTGGCGGTAAGGTCGCCGCCGAACAGCATCCCGCCCAAACCGAGTCCGAAATACTGACCTTTCGACTCGAGCGGGTTGAGCGTCATTGTCCAGTCCACGACGCCGCCCTTCAGATGCTCCCGTTTGTAGGGAATTTCCTGCACATCGCGGTCGGCCGCCGCGCGGGCCAGGAGTTTCTCATGCTCCGCCTTGCGCCTCAGCTTGAGGTAGGCCGGGAAATCCTTGCTCAACGGAAGATACACATTGAGCTGTGAAAAATTGAAATGCATCCTGAGTTTGAAAATTTTCTCGAACAGTTCGAGTTTCAGAAACAACTCACGGTCGGTGAGATAATAATCATGACTGCCGAGTTCGTGTGTCTCACCGAAACACTTGGCCCGGTGTTTATTCGGCTCTATTTCGAATTTGTTGTCGAGTGTGAGAAACTCGCCCGTTATTTTGCCGCTCTCGAAATCCGGTCGGACATTAATATCCAGAAGGCGAAAAATCTCCACCACCGGAAGAAGCAGACCCTGACCGTCATACTGCGCGAAAATGTCCCTGTTAATAAGCTTGGGGACCTCGAATTTGACGATGATTTCCTCGAATTCGACCGGCCCGCCCACGGTTGTCTGTGCCGTGGCGCCGGCGCAGATCATCAACGCCGCCAGAACCGGCAGGAATAGTCTAATATGTAATTTCTTTCCGCGCATAACGGATACCATTCGAAACGGCCCTTGCGCCTATTCGACCAGGGCCGTAAAGACGATGCTGTTGCCGACCACCATATCCTCGATCGGGATATCGGAGCGGCCCTCGTTGCTTATCGAGACCTCGACATTGAACGGCATCTTAAAATCGCCGTCGGCAACCGGCAGTTTCATGTTTCTTCTCAGTTCACGGTACACGGCCAGATCGACCTGATCCCGCGAGACAATTTTACCCTCGGCATCGACCAGCCGGCACTGGAGTACACCTATGTACGACACATTGCCGTGGTTGACCATATCGATCACCATGCTCACCGTCGTGTCGGTCATGGCCGCCTCCGACGAAGTGACCTCGAGTTTGGAGACAAGATTACCGGTCCGATATTTAAGGGCGATGGCTGTCTGCATAATCATGTTGAGTTTGGTGGTAATCTTTTCATTATCCGACGCCGTCGGAATCGAGGTTTCACCCTCCTGCGCCCGCACCATAACCCGCGCCCAGTATTCACCGTCGGCGAGATCCTTGGGCGGGTGCGCCACGAACCTGATCACCTGGCTGGCGTTGGGCTGAAGGATAACTTTGCGGGGGAAGGCCCTGATCCATCCCAGCGCCGACTGCGGATCGGTCACCGCGCTGTCCAGCAGGTCGATTGACACGTTGCCGGTGCTGTCCGAGACGGGCAGACCGAATTTGAAATCGATAGTGACCTCTTTGGGTTTGTCGCTCGGGTTCTGAATTGTCAGGCGGCCCGTTTTCTTGTGCTCCGAGAGTATCAGCGAGGTCGGCGCGACCAGCACCCCGGCGCTGAGCCGCATGGTGAGAAGAATGAAAACGACCGGAATAAAAAACAGTCCCCGCCGTACCATTTCCCTGGAAAGGCGGGGAATTAATTTTGTACTGTCCATAGCAACCCTCATCCTATGATTACTTTGTTTTGTCATCGAGGCCGGCTTCCCAGCCGGCCTTCAAAATGAATATTTTTTATATCACAAAAGTCAAATATAAATCAATCAGCTTCCGGTATAGGCGACCGTCAGAATTATGTCGGCCGTGTATGCGTCGGCTCTCTGATCCACCGTCGGAAAAACCGTGCCGCCGAGGAAAATCTGAAGGATATTGTCGGTGGCTCCTATGACCATATCGCTTAGATTCTTCGGGTTCTGATCGACGACCGCACCAAGTCCGTGGACCGCCGGAGTTCCGGCCGCGGTGGTGTCGATATCGGCATCGGTGTCGCTGAATGATATTACCAGACGATCCTCGTTGGTCGAGTTCCAGAGATAATCCGGCAACTGGAGGTGCATGGAAATTTCCTTGCCCCCGGCGCCGGTCACCTGGAAAACACCCGCGTCGACTACGACTGTCTTATCGGCGGTTTTCGGTACACCCTGGAGAACATCACCGAAGGCCAGGTCGTGTGTCGACGTGACCGCCAGCACCGCCAGAACCGTGGCGGTCGCCGAACCGGTGGCGATATCCTGAGCGTTAACGGTGGTAACTCCCGAAAATGCCACAAGCAACAACGCGCTTAACAGAATAATCCGGGTTGACTTTTTAAAATCTTTGCAGCTCATTTGGCTTCCCTCAATATTTTCTCATCCAATTGAATGTCTTTGATCCATCAACTGCCGGTGTAGGCGACGGTCAATACGATGTCGGCGCTGTATGCGTCGGCCCGCTGATCGACTGTCGGATAAACCGTTCCTCCAAGGAACAACTGGAGGATGTTATCGGTACCGCCCAACGGTGTGTCGGGGATATTGTGCGGATCGAGATCAGCGATGGCGCCGCCGCCATGGGCCGCCGGTGTTCCGGCCGCGGTCGTGTCGATATCCGCATCGGTGCTGCTGAATGAGATCACCAGACGATCCTCGTTGGTCGAGTTCCACAGATAATCGGGCAACTGAAGGTAGAGGGACACTTCCTTGGTACCCTCACCGGTCACCTGAAAAACGCCGGCATTCGCGATAACTGTTTTGTCCGCGGTTGTCGGGACGCCCTGAAGAACATCACCAAAGGCCAGATCATGCGTGGCTGTAACTGCAAGAACTGCCAGGACGGTTGCAGTCGCCTGACCAACAGCCACATCCTGCGCATTTGCCGCCGAAGGACCGGCAACAATAGCAAAAGCCGCGATCAGAACAATGAGCCCTGACAGGGTTTTCATCCGTGAATTGCGATGCATAGCCTTCTCCTTTTTAAATAACGGGTATAATAATTGTCATATTCCATTACAATCGTTTCATATAGAAATAATCGACACCCCTTTTGATTACTTAATGGGTTGAGAACAAAAAAATTGCAAAATGCGCTGATTTTGACGTCAATATGGGGCAAAACCCATATCGACCCTGAAAATTAAGCTTAAAATGGCTGTAATATATTGTAATGTAATGAGTTGTGATATAATCGGGGCTAGTTGCCGGTGTAGGCGACGGTCAAAACGATTGTGCCGCTGTAATCGCCCTGTTTCTGGTGCAAACCGGGGATAACCATCCCGCCCAGCCAGATGGTCAGACCGGATGAGCCGAGACGATACGTGATCGTGTGCCACGGATCGAGATTATCATGGCCGGGATCGGTCTGATCGGGCGCCGAGGTGGAATCCATGGCGCAGTCGGTTTCGTGGAAAACAAGCTGCATATTGTAACCGCTGGCGTTCATGTAGGTCGGCAGGGTGAAATCGATCGTGACCTCGGCGCCGGCGGTGCCGGTCACCAGAAACTCGGCCGCCGCGCCGGGTGTATAGCGCGAAATCTCCTTGGGGATACCGGGGAAAACATCGCCGAAAGTCAGATCATTATTGATCGTTATATTTTGGGCCGATGCCGGGGGAGCATAGAGCAACCCCAGGGCGGTTATAACTAACATGATCGCGCGCAGAAACATAAAATTGTCCTCCGCCGAAAAAACTAAATGATACCGGGGGGGAAGTCAATATTGAACTTTGACGGATTGATTTCAGTCGGCGATATTGATAATGGTTACCACGAAACTGTCATTGGGTGACGGTCCGTTGATATCGACCATGTTTGCGTTTGCGGCCGTGGGATGATTCTCACAGACGATCCAGTTGCCAGTGTCGCGCTCCGGGTGTATCAAATCGAAACGGCCGGAAGCGGCATCGATATCCGCTGTGCGTATGTTCCGATACCCGACCGGTTGTTCGACAAAGGCGCAGACATTGATGGCGGCATTGTCGGCGGCGGTTATCGGCACAACGGCGAACAGGATAATCATCGCCATCGGCAAAAATATTGACAAAAATATTTTTCGAATCGGGCAAGTCATAACGGTATCCGGTGTAAATTATGCGGTACATAATCAAGATACCGGGTATACCGATTCTGTCAAGCCGATTATTCGAGCGACAGGGTAAAACTCCGTGTAAAGAAGTCATGGTTATTCTTTCGCATGGTGTACCTTAAACGTCGTTGCTAGGGGAGATATGCGCCGCCGGCGCATATCGGAGCGTGACAATCACGCATCTTTATGCTATAAGGTTGATCTGGAGGTAGAAGCCACGTGATTGCCACGTCACTCATACCCGCCAATGGCGCGCATGAGTTCCTCGCAACGACGTTGGTTGAGATATTATGTTATTATAATCCACGTTTTCCTTGAACGATAAGTGCGCGGCAGATGTCCACATCTGCCCGTCCTTTAAGTATAGTCGGGTCACTGTCAAAATCCTGAGTTTTGCGAAGGGCACCCGACACCGGGCGTATTGCCCTTCAAAGCTTCCTTCGCAAGGCTCAGGATCTCCGACAGGATCTTCGACAATACGCCCCTACCCAGAATCGTATCCGTGTCGGGGCGCACCCATGTGTGCGCCCACGTTTGAGATGCGCGGGCGTATTGCCCTTCAAAGTTCAGGATCTTCGACAATACGCCCCTACGGATTTCTCCATCTCACCCGTAGCGCGGACATTCCTGTCCGCGGGGGATTTCCGTCAGGAAAGGGTTCCTGACGGCGCGTATAAGGAATCCGGCCCAAACAAGTTTGGGACGGCCACCCGGTTTAATTATATAGAAAATACAAAACACCGAAGGCCCCGATTATTGGGGCCTTCGATACTGAGGAGAAGAACCAAGGCACTACACTATCCGATCGCACCGACTTTTGAGATGGCAGGAGTTCCCGCGAAACGTCCTTCGGGGCTCAGGATCATCGACGGGATCATCGACCGGAGACTCCTTCCCTACAAGGCTCAACCACGGCGCTATCGGACTGAAAAAACGATTGTAATGTACTACTACCCGCCGTAACGGTCGCCCGACTAATTAATTACCGGTGTAGGCGACCGTCAAAATTACCTCGGCGGCATAGTTGCCCCCGGTCTGGGTGAGATCGGGGCGCACTGTCCCGCCGATCCAGACATCCATCTGGCCCGTCGCCCCGAGCACAAGCGTCTCCGGGCCGTTGGGATTGATGGCCGCGACCGGCACCGTCTGGCCGCCGCCGGTGCCGTCATCGTACGAGGCATCGGTGTTGGTGAACTCGATCCGCATATATGCGACCGAGTCCTGATGCATCAACGAATCGGGCAGGGTGAAATCAAGCGTGATTTCGGCGGCGTTGTCGCCGTTGACGTGCCACGCGCCCGCAAAACCGACATCGCCCTTGTCGACACTTTTGTCCACGCCGGGAAGAACCGTCCCGAAGAGAAGGTCATGCTCACCGGTGATGACAATTCCGGCGATTACGGTTGCGGTTGCCTGGATACTCGCGCTCTCCTGCGCATACAAATCGGAGGAGGGCATAAATAACAGACATGGTCCTAAAACTATCAGGACCGGTATGGTCAATTTCATATCAAACTCCCTTTTGACAAATCTTTGCCGATGAGAATCGCAAGCCCGATGCCGGATTTGACAACATATTGCAAGTATATGGAATACAATGGATTATGTGTGCGGCAACGGGGTTCTGCCGCTCCCCGTTATGGCGAAATATGGGAGTCTCCCCACAGGTCGTTATCGTAATATACCGCAGGACAATAACTTACATTCACACCGCAGTTTTTGTAATTTTCCGACCCTAACCGACAATTTTGCAATCCGTTGAAATAGACAGGGTTAGTCGAAATATAATAAAAAAAGATGAAATGAACGGCTAAAGTGGTGTTGGATTTATCCGATACATCGACTAAATGCGGCTGTTCAAAAATTTAACAGCCGGCCGTTAAATGGGATTTAACAAGGGTTCATGGTATGGGCCAAAATCGATTGACCGCTTGCGTACTTATCATCGCTATTGTAATAATCGCGACAACCTCGGTATATGCGGACGATTATATCTGGTCGGCCAGTTATGGCGGCGCATATAATGAGAGCGGTTACGAGGGACATCAAACCTCCGACGGCGGCTATGTCGTTATCGGCAACAGTTTCTCGTTCGGCGCCGGTAAGTACGATGTCTATCTTCTACGGCTCGGCTCGGCCGGCGATACACTCTGGAGCCGGACATACGGCGGCGAGGAATCGGACCAGGGGTACAGTGTCGACCAAGCCGACGACGGCGGATTTATCCTGGTCGGGACGACGCAGTCATTCGGTCACGGCGGGCGCGATGTGTACCTTATCCGTACCGATGCCGACGGCGACACGCTGTGGACAAAAAATTACGGCGGTGCGGGCGACGAACAGGGACGCTCGGTGCGATGCACCCCCGATAACGGGTTTATTATCTGCGGGACGACCGACTCGTACGGTCACGGTTACTCCGAAATATACTTGATCAAAACCGATTCGCTCGGCGACACGCTCTGGACCCGCGCATACGGCGGCGCCGGGGGAGAGTCGGGTTATGCGGTGCGGCGGACATTCGACGGCGGCTATATCGCGGTCGGATCGACCGGATCGTTCGGCGAGGGATACAGCTCGGTTTATGTTGTCCGGGTGGATGCCGATGGTGATTCGGTCTGGGCGAACAGCTACGGCGGCAACGGCGCCGACTATGGTTACACGATCGAATTGGCGGCCGACGGCGGCTTTTTTATCGGCGGCGGGACCGCCTCGTTCGGTTCCGGTTACACCGACGCCTACCTGCTCAAAATCGATTCCGACGGCGATGTCGTCTGGGAGCATGCCTATGGCGGCATGATGGACGACCGCGCCTATTCGATATGCGCGGCGATGGACGGGACGATTATGTTGGCCGGGACGACCGAGTCGTACGGTTCCGGCAAACTCGATATTTATCTGGTCAAGGTCAACCCTGTCGGCGATACGATATGGACAAAAACATACGGCGGCGGTATGACCGATTACGGGCGGATGGTTTTCCAGGAGCAGGGGACCGATTATATCGTGGTCGGCGAAAGCTACTCGTATTCGTCGGGCGGCTCCGATGTTTACATCATCAAGATCGCCGGCGAGACGACACCTGTTTTCGAGGATGATCCGTATCTTCTGCCTGACGGTTTCGCGCTGGCGCAAAATTATCCCAACCCGTTCAATCAATCGACGATTATCGAATATCTCCTGCCGCGTCATTCGGCGGTAAGCATAAGAATATATAATGTGCTGGGTCGGGTTGTCAGGGAGTTCGATCTCGATACACAGCCGGCCGGGGCGCATTCGGTAAACTGGGATGGGCGCGACGAATCCGGGCACGAGACAGCCTCGGGCATATATTTCTATCGCCTCACGGCGGGCGAGTTTGTCGAAACGAAAAAAATGCTGTTGGTCAAGTAATCTTCAGTTTTTTAATTCGCGGTAAATTCAAAAAAGCTGGTATGTGGCAAGACAGGGGGCGGGTCGACCTGTCATCAGCGGCAATTCGGTCAGTGAGGGACACAGTCCGCCTATTTCCGATTCCCCGATAAACTCATTTGTTTCGGGCAACGGTTCGATTTGGATTTCCTCGTCGGCGGTTGCGGCGCTGTCATCGGGTATATTTTCGGTGGCGCTCCCGATCGGTAACAGCAAACAGAAGAGTACGACCACAGCCGATTTTGCAGCAATCTTTCCCATTTTAGCTCCCTTCTTCCCGGGTGGAACGATAAGGAGGGATATTCGAAGCGGGGGATACGTTCCACCTATTGCCAATCTTGCGTGCCAGGATATTTCCTGACAATCCGTTGCAAACAACGGATTTCCGGTTGTCGATTATTATTAGTATCAAATAGTGTGCCGGTCTTTTTTGGAGGTTTATTTTACAAATTAAGGTGTTGTCGTTCAGTATGTTAATAATTTAGAAAGTTTTCGGGATATTTGTCATTCGTAGGATTGTGCGAATCGCCGCGTAGCCGACGGCAATTTCTGCGTGAGCGGCCGTCCCTCGGCGGGTGTTATTTTATATGCAAGCAGGCCCAAGATACGTCATTGAGAGGAGTTCAGGATCGCCAGTGGCGGATATGAACGACGTGGCAATCTCGCCGCTTCTATCTCCAATACTACCTTATCGCAAAAAAAGGCGTGATTGCCACGCTCCGATCTGCGCCCGAGGCGCATTTCCTCGCTCGCAACGACGTTTAAGGTACACCTTGCAAAAAATGAGGAAACGAACCCATTTCGCTGTAAACGAATGACCATAATAAAATTACAGGGACAAAACAATGTTCTGTCCCTGCAAGCGAAAAATAATATTGTATCAGTCGTTCATCAGCAGATCGGGGCGGGGCCTCCCTTATAAAGGTAACTGATGAGATATGTTATATCGAGAAGATTGAGCGCGCCGCTGCCGTCGGCATCGCCGGATTCTTCCGGATCGGGAGGAGGGCCGCCCTTATAGAGATAACTTATCATGTAAGTGATGTCGAGCAGGTTGACCGCCTCGCTGCCGTCGGCGTCGCCGCAGACATAACTCGGCATCGAGGCCAGCGATTTGAAGGCATAGATGATGCCGTCGGAGCCGAATGTGACGCATGTTATATTGGGCAGATCATTTCCGCTGATATCGCCCACATCGATATCCATGACATCATCGGCGCAACTGTAGCTCCACATCAATTCGCCGCTGAGACCGTTGATGACGTAGATATTCTGGTCGTCGGAACCGGCGATAACATCGTTCTGCTCGTCGAGATCGACATCATACACCATAACGCAGTTGACCTCGCCGCCGGTTTCGAAACTCCACAATTCACTGCCGTCGAAACCGCTGAGGGCATGTACCTTCTTGTCGGTGGAAGTACCGGGGACAATCACATCGGGGAATTTATCCCAGTTGAGATCGCCGTTGTCCATATTGTTGATATTGGAGGCTATTTCGACCGGCTGTGTCCATATCGTACCCTGGGTGGCGCCGTCGATCATGACAACCTGTCTCGAGTACGGGGTTATCCCGGCAGCGACATCGGGAACATCATCGTCATTGACATCGCCGACGGCGATATGTTCGACTGCCGCGGGACAGGGGGCCTCCCACAGCAGGGAACCGTCGGAACCGTCGAGACAGACCACTTTTTCGCCTGCGGTACCCCCGCCGACAGCGGCGTAAACATCGAGGGGCCCGGCGTTGTGCTGACCCAGCTTGATATCGTTGACACTGCCGCCGACACCGGTCGACCACAACTGGCTCTTGGTGTCGGTTTGAACGGCATAGACTTGGCCGTTGTCGCAACCGGCGATGACTTCATCGAAACCATCGCTGTTGAGATCGGCCGAGGCGAGGCAATTGCGGTAGATCTGGTCGGTCGGGTCGGTGAATTGCCACATGGTCGTGCCGGTAGCGCCATAAATAGCCGAGATCATGTCATCATTGCCGGCCACGGCGGCATCGTCGACACCATCATTGTCATAATCTCCGGTAGTCACGGCATACAGGTTTTCTGTCCCGGTCCAGCGCCAGAGTTCGGCGCCGGTTTCACCGTTGACGGCGATCGCCTGGTCATCGACCGAACAGACCGCGACCGGGTCATCGAAGCCGTCGCCGTTCATATCGGCCACGGCGATACCGTTGCCGTACTCGCCGAAGGGATATTCCCACAGCAGGGGCGACTGCACGGTGCGCAACGCCCAGACCGTTTTACCTGGATCGGAACCGACGTGATCGGCGCCGCCCCCGGCGGCAACATCGGCAATCTCGTCGCCGTCGAAATCGGCACAGGCGACTCCGCTCATGGTGCCGTTGACCCCGTAGTACCATATTTTGGCGCCGGTCCGGCCGTCGACAACCTCGACCCGGTCGCTGGTGGCGGCGATGATATCGATATCCTTCTCGCCGGTAACATCGCCGAAGGCGAGGTCGCGGACATTACCGTCGAGCGGATCGGACACCCATGTGGGGGTGTCGGTGTCGCCATTGAAGGCATAAATCTGGTGATCGCCGAGAT
>Ga0272443_10000370_pt1 | contig 85987 bp, 86 predicted proteins | sample SSMAcet12_FD_193581 | JGI IMG/M metagenome (GOLD analysis project Ga0272443, IMG submission 193581) | Marine sediment archaeal communities from Little Sippewissett salt marsh, Falmouth, MA, United States - SSM-Acet-12 | ecosystem: Environmental > Aquatic > Marine > Wetlands > Sediment ...
AAGCCCATGCTCTGGCGCGCCAATCACGATGTTGAAACCACCGACTGGAGAGCCGTGTGCGGGAGAACCGCACGCACGGTTCGGAGGGCGGGGAGGGAATCCTCCCCGACCCCTATCGAAAGAGGGGGCCGGGATGACGAAAAAGGGGCCCGGGATGACGAAAGAGGGGGTTTTCCTTCGTGCCCTTCGTGCCTTCTTCGTGCTCTTCGTGGTGATGCTTTTCAGGTTTTCGGTCCCGCTGTTCTTCGATTTCGATTTCGATTTCGATTTCGATAAAAGTCCCCTTCAATCCTCCTTCAGCTCCTGGATGCCCGCGTAGTAGTCCAATACCTCCGGGTTCCTGAGGGCGTCCTTGTTCAGGATGGCCTGTCCCTCGATGGCCTTTTTGACGGCAAGCTCCACCTTCTTCATGTTCAGTGTGTAGGGGATGTCGGGGACGGGCAGGATCTTCGCCGGCACGTGGCGGGGCGAGGCGTTGGTGCGGATGAGTTTTTTGATTCTCCCCGCCAGCTCTTCCGAGAACCCCTCTCCGGGGGCCATTTTCACGAAGAGGATGACGCGAACGTCCCCTTTCCACTCCTGGCCGATGACGAGGCTGTCCTCCACTTCCTCCATGCTCTCCACCTGGCGGTAGATCTCCGCCGTCCCGATCCTCACGCCTCCCGGGTTCAGGGTGGCGTCCGACCGGCCGTAAATGACGACCCCGCCATGTTCGTTGACCTCAATGAAGTCTCCGTGTCGCCACACATTGGGGTACACGTCGAAATAGGCGTCCCGGTACCTTGTCCCTTCCGGGTCGTCCCAGAAGTAGATGGGCATGGAGGGGGCGGGGGCCGTGCACACGAGCTCCCCCTTCTGGTTGATCACGGGTTTTCCCCCTTCGTCCCAGGCCTCCACCTTCATGCCCAGGCAGCGGCACTGGAGCTCCCCGGCGTAGACGGGCCCCATGGGGTTTCCGGCCGCGAAGCACCCGTTGATGTCCGACCCCCCTGAAATCGAGGCGAGCTGGAGGTCCTCCTTAATGTCGCGGTAGACATACTCGAAGCTCTCGATGGACAGGGGGCTTCCTGTGGAGAGGACGGCCTTCAGCGGGGCGAGGTCATAAGTCGTTCCGGGGGTGACGCCCGCATTCTGGAGGGCGGCGAGGTAGCCCGCGCTCGTCCCGAAAACGGATATCTTTTCTTCCTGGGCCATCTCCCACAGGAACCCTGGGTGGGGGTGGAAGGGGTTCCCGTCGAACAGGACCAGGGAGGCGCCCACGGACAGGGAGCAGGTCAGCCAGTTCCACATCATCCACCCGCAGGTGGTGAAATAGAAAATGGTGTCCTCCCTCTTGAGATCCGTGTGGAGCAGGAGCTCCTTCATCTGGTTGACCAGTATGCCGGCCGAGCCCTGGACCATGCACTTGGGCAGGCCGGTGGTCCCGGAGGTGAACATGATGTAGAGGGGGTGATCCGCCGGGAGCTGCTCGAAATCGATCTCCAGGTTGTCCCCGGCCGCCTTGAAGGCCTCGTAGGCGACGGCGTTGGGCACCCTGCCGATGTCCGGGTCGGCCTCGGTGTACGGCACGACCACCACCTTCTCGATGGTGGGAAGGTCCTTGAGGATGTCCGCAACCCGCCCCAGGCTGTCAAACACCTTGCCCTTGAAGGCATAACCGTTTGCCGTGAACAGGACTCGCGGCCGTATCTGGCCGAACCGGTCCAGAACCCCCTTGATGCCGAAGTCCGGGGAGCAGGAGGACCACACCGCCCCGAGGCTGGCGGCTGCCAGCATGGCTGCGATCGTCTGGGGCATGTTTGGCATGAATCCGGCCACCCGGTCCCCGGGCTGGACGCCCATGGCCCTCAGGGCGGCCGCCACCCGCGCGACCTCGTCGTGGAGTTCCCTGTAGGTCATGCGCACGGGTTCGCGTTCTTCCCCCCTGAAAATGAGCGCGATCCGATCGTCCCGGTATCTCAGAAGGTTTTCGGCAAAATTGAGGGTGGCGCCCGAGAACCAGCGCGCGCCCGGCATTCGGGTCGTGTCGTTGACCACCTCATCGAACGGGCGGGAGGCCCGAATCTGGGCGAACTCCCACATGGCCGCCCAGAAATCCGGCAGGTTCTCTATGGACCACTGGTACAACTCATTGTATTCCTGAAATTTTTTGTCGAATCTCTCATTGATCTCGTGCATAAAGCGGTACATGTTCGTGTTGCGGATTCTTTCCTGGGACGGCTGCCACAGCATTTGTGCCATAATTTTATCCTCCACCGGACAGGGATTGATAAGAAGAGGAAACTCCGTGATGCCCAAAAGTCAGTTATGGGCACGACTTCAGGGTTTACATATTCGCGGGGCGCGCGAAAAATCACTTCTTCTTACCACTGTGGGACTGACATTTCAATATCTTCCCTGGACTCGTGCAGGTGTTGTCTCCGGCCGGGCGCGCCCCCTTCCCGGCACGCCCCGGTCCGATTCTTTTACCTTGACTATCCACGTCAATTGGATTAAAAATGATCGTTTCAACTTATGTAAATGATTAGGAAAATTATCGAATGGATCCCATAAACGGCATAATGGAAGAACGTCTTAAAAAGGCCAGGGCCCTCCAGGATCTGGGAGTCCCCCTGTTTCCGGCCGGGTTCAACCCCGGTATCACGGCCGCCGAGGCCGTGGAGCGGTTCGGCCCCCTGGACTCGGAGGCCCTGGAAAAAGGAAGTGAAAAACACGTGATCGCGGGACGGATCATGGCCAAAAGAGACTTTGGAAAGGCCTCTTTCATCCATGTCAAGGACCGCTCCGGCCGGATTCAGGCTTATATAAGAAAAGACAAGGTGGGCGAAGAAGCCTTCAAGGCCTTCAAGCTCATGGACATCGGGGATATCGTCGGGGTGAAGGGGACCTTCTTCCGTACCCGTACGGATGAGCTCACCCTCCTGGCCGAGGACGTTCGCTTGCTCACCAAATCCATGCGCCCCCTCCCCGAGAAATGGCACGGCCTCTCGGACAAGGAAACCCGATACCGCCGGCGTTACCTGGATCTCATCGTGAACGACGAGGTCCAGAAGGTGTTCCTCGCACGGAGCCGGATCATCCAGGCCATCCGCGATTTTTTCCTGGCAAGGGAATTCCTGGAGGTGGAGACCCCCATGATGCAGCCCATTCCGGGCGGTGCCACGGCCAGGCCTTTCAAGACCTACCACAACGCCCTGGGCATGGAGCTTTATCTCCGCGTGGCCCCCGAACTCTATCTCAAGCGCCTGGTGGTGGGCGGCCTGGAAAGGGTCTTCGAGATCAACCGGAATTTCCGGAACGAGGGGGTGGATCTCAAGCACAACCCGGAATTCACCATGCTCGAATTCTACATGGCCTATGCCACTTTCGAAGACATGATGGCCATGACCGAGGACCTCTTCCAGGACCTGGTGCGGCGCCTTTTCGACACGACCGTTATTCAATACCAGGGGGAGGACATTGACTTTGCCCCGCCCTGGAAGAGGCTGCCCCTGAGGGAGGCGCTGGTTACCGTCGGCGGAGTGGACGAGAAGGTGCTTCAGGACCGGGAGGCTGCCGCGGATCTGGCCCGGCACCTCGAGATACCCGTCATGGAGAGGGACGGCCTCGGCAAGATCCAGACCAGGCTTTTCGATAACCTGGTGGAACCCAGGCTGGTGAATCCCACGTTCATCACGGGGTATCCCCTGGAGACCTCGCCTCTCTCCAGGAGGAGCGACGAGGATCCGGCCGTCACCGATCGTTTCGAGCTCTTCATCGCCGGCCGGGAGATCGCCAACGGTTTCACCGAGCTCAACGACCCGGCGGATCAGAAGGCCAGGTTCGAGCGGCAGGTGGAGTTGAGGGCGTCCGGCGACAACGAGGCCCAGTTCATGGATGAAGATTACATAACCGCCCTGGAGTACGGGCTCCCCCCCACGGGCGGGGAGGGGATAGGCATCGACCGTGTGGTCATGCTCTTGACCGATTCCCCGTCCATCAGGGACGTGATCTTCTTCCCGCACATGAGGACGCGGCAGGAATAGGCAGCCTTTCCCATTTGACCGCCGCCCGGGCGCGTGTTTCCGGATACGGCCAACAAGTGACTGGTCTTATGATCTTTGAGTTGTTCCTGGGCCTTCGCTACCTCAAGGCCAAGCGGAGGCAGAAATTTATTTCCGTGATCACCCTGATCTCCATCACCGGGGTGATGGTGGGCGTCATGGCCCTCGTGGTGGTCATCTCCGTCATGAACGGTTTTCGCGAGGATCTCATGTCCAAGATTCTCGGGGTCAACTCCCATGTCCTGGTGCTCAGCTACGACGGGGGGTTCGGGGACTACCGGGAAACCGCTCAAAAGGCCGCGGCCGTGCCGGGGGTTGTGGAGGCGACCCCCTTCATCTACAGTCAGGTCATGGTGAACAACTCCGGGAACGTTTCCGGCGCGGTTTACCGGGGCCTGGAGCTCGAGAGCGCCGGGGGCGTTCTCGGGATCGAGAGGATGATCAAGGGGCGGGACCTGGAGGTGCTTGCGGAGAAGAGGGACGGATTGCCTGGAATCATTTTGGGGTCCCAGCTGGCGCGGCAGATCGGTGCGGTCATCGGGAGCAGGGTCACCGTCATCTCCCCCCTGGGGAAGCTGACCCCCATGGGCCGCATGCCGAACAACAAGGTATACAGGGTGGTGGATCTCCTGGACTCAGGGATGTACGAGTACGATGCCTCCCTGGTCTACGTGTCCCTCGAGGAAGCTCAGGACTTCCTGGGTCTGGGCGACCGGGTGACGGGGCTGGAGATCCGGGTCTCCGATGTGGAGCAGTCCGACGTCCTCGCCGGGCGCATCGAAAAGGACCTTGGTTACCCCTTCTGGACCAAGGACTGGAAAATGATGAACCGAAGCCTGGTGTCCGCCTTAAAGCTTGAAAAATGGGCCATGTTTGTCATATTGAGCATGGTGGTCCTGGTGGGGGCGTTGAACATCATCAGCTCCCTGGTCATGGTGGTCATGGAAAAGACCCGGGATGTGGCGATTCTCCGGGCCATGGGCGCCACGGCGCGGAGTATCATGAGCGTCTTCATGCTGCAGGGCCTTCTTGTGGGATTTGTCGGCACGGCGGCGGGCCTGGGCGCCGGACTGGGGCTCTGCCATCTGCTCTCAAAATACAAGTTTATTCGATTGCCTTCGGATGTCTATTATATATCCACCCTGCCGGTGAAGGTGGAAGGGCTGGATGTCCTTTTCATTGTTCTGGCGGCCCTGGGAGTATCTTTTTTCGCGACCCTTTACCCCTCCTGGAATGCGGCCAGGACCAATCCGGTGGAGGCCCTTCGCTACGAGTAGTCCGTACGCGACACTGACGGGATGGACGTGCTTTTTCTGGAAAACATACACAAGACGTTTTCGCACAACGGCAATAAAATTGCAGTTCTCAGGGGGATCGATCTCAGGATTGAATCAGGGGAAACGCTTGCACTGCTGGGAGCATCCGGTGTGGGAAAGTCCACGCTCCTGAACATCATGGGGACCCTGGAGCCTCCCACGGAGGGGAGTGTCGTCATAGACGACAGGCATGTGAACGCCATGAGTGAATTCGAGTTGTGCCGGCTGCGGAACAGGTACATCGGCTTCGTCTTCCAGTTTCATCACCTCCTGCCGGAGTTCAACGCCGTCGAGAACACGGCCATGCCGGCCCTCATTGCCCGTGTCTCGGGAAGGGAGGCGTTGAGGAAGGCGGAGAACATCCTCGAGAGGGTCGGCCTGGGCCATCGCCTGAAGCACCGGGTAGGGGAACTCTCGGGCGGGGAACAGCAGCGGGTGGCCATTGCCAGGGCGCTCATCATGAACCCGAAGCTGCTCCTGGCGGACGAGCCCACGGGAAACCTGGACCGGGTCACAGGTGAGGAGATCGTGGACCTCCTCATCCGCCTCAATCAGGAGGAGAGGCTCAGCATGGTGATCGCGACGCACAACCAGCAATTGGCGGGCAGGCTGGATCAGAGCATCGAAATTGTCGATGGAAGAGTTCACTAAAGAGATCGGGTGATGCGCATGATTTTCAGAACCAGGTTTTCGAGTCCTCGGAAGGCCCTTTCTTTGATCATCGGGATTGTCGCATGTGCCGTGATGAACGCCCCCCAGGGCCTGCAGGCAGCAATGCTCCCCCGCCTGGGGGTGCTCCCTTTCCGTGTCCACTCCCTGCAGCCCATGGAGCACCTTCGCCGCGGGCTCCAGGAGATGCTCCTGGAGAAGCTGGACGACATGGGCTTCGAGATCGTCACCGCGGAGCGCATGAACGAGCACCCCATGGCCTTTCTTCCCATGTTCGAAATCAGCGACATCCGGTCCATAGGCTCCGATGTGGATGCGGACTGGGTCATCAGCGGGAGCATCACGCAGGTGGGCCGGAAGGTCAGCCTGGACCTGAGGGGCGTGGACATCAGCGGTGACAAGCCCCCCTTCTCCATTTTCATTGTGGAGGATGATGTGGAAGGCCTCCCCCGGGCCGCGGAGCGCGCGGCCTCCGGGGTCTATAACCAGATCGTGGGTGTGGTCCAGATAGACGAGATCCTGGTAAAGGGGAACAAGCGCATCGACAAGGAGGCCGTCCTGGCCGCCATTCAAAGCAAGAAAGGCGACAAGCTGGACCAGGAGGTCCTGGATCAAGACCTTCGAACCGTTTACAGGATGGGCTATTTCACGGATGTTAACATCGATATAGAGGACGGGCCCGAAGGAAAGATCGTCACTTTCCAAGTGGATGAAAAACCTTCCATCGGAAGCATCGTCTTCAGCGGGAACAAGGAATTCGATGACGACGAACTCAAGGAAGAGATCGGCATCAAGCAGTACGCCATCCTGAACAGGAGCGAGGTCACCCAGAGCGTCAACCGTCTCCGGGAGTTTTACAGGCAGAAGGGATATTACACGGCCCAAATCGATGCGCAGGTCGACGAAATGGCCGGTAACGAGGTCGCCCTGACATACGATGTCCAGGAGGGGGAGAAGGTCTACATCACGAAGATCGAATTCATCGGGAATGAAAAGTTCGAGGACGACGAGCTCGCGGATCTCATGGAAACCAGCGAAAAAGGACTGCTATCGTGGTTCACCAAATCGGGGCTGCTGGACAGCAAGATGCTGGAATTCGATCTCCACAAAATCACCTCCTTTTATCACAACCACGGCTACATCAAGGCGCGGACCGGGGAGCCTGAAATCACCTATATTGAAGGAGAAGGGCTCAAGCTCACCATCGAGGTGATCGAAGGCCCACAGTACGGTGTGGACGAGGTGCAGGTCGCCGGCGATCTCATCAAGGACAAGGAGGCACTCCTGGAACTCATCAACATCAGGAGGGAGGATTACTTCAACCGGGAAGTGGTCCGGAAGGACGCCGTGGACCTGAGGGAACTCTACGCCAACGAGGGCTATGCCTATGCCGAGGTGGACCCCAAGATCATCGAGGATCCCCAGACGCAGACAGTGGATATCTCTTACAACATCTCCAAGGGACCCGAGGTCGTCTTTGAGCGCATAAACATCACGGGCAACGACACCACGCGGGACAAGGTCATCCGGCGGGAGCTCAAGGCTATTGAAGGTGAAACCTACAATCACGACGCGCTCAAGAGGGGGACGGAGAATCTTCACCGACTGGGTTTTTTCGAGGAGGTTGATGTCCAGACGGCCAAGGGCCGGACCGAGGAAGAGATGGTCGTCAATGTGAATGTCAAGGAGAGGCCCACGGGAAGCTTCAGCGTGGGTGCGGGTTACAGCTCCTTTGACAAGGTCATGGGGACGGTCGCCATTACCGAGACCAACCTGTTCGGGTACGGCCAGAGCTTGAGGCTTGCGGCCCGGATGGGTTCCAGGACACAGGAATTCGACATCAGGTTTACGGAACCATGGTTTCTGGACCGGCCCATATCCGCCGGCTTTGATTTGTTCAAGTGGCGCCGGGAGTATTGGGAGTACACCAAGGACAGTTTCGGGGGGGCTCTCCGGTTCCGGTTCCCCATCGGGATAGACGAGGATTTTACGAGGGGGTACTTGAAGTACGCTTACGAAGACGCGGATGTGACGGACATCGAAGAGGACGCCGCCACCATCATCCAGGACATGGCTGGAAACATCGTCAAGAGCAGCGTCACCCTGGGACTCGACCGCGATTCCAAGGACCGCCCCTTCCAGACCACCAAGGGGTCGGTAAACTACATCACCTACGAGTACGCCGGGGGCTTCCTGGGGGGAGACGCGGGATTCAACAAGATCGAAGCCGGTTCGGCATGGTACTTCCCGGGCCCCTGGGACACGGTTCTCTTGCTCCGGGGTCAGTGGGGGTACGTGAAGGCGCACTCGGACGGGCGACTGCCGCTCTATGAAAAGTTCTACCTGGGCGGCATCGATTCGGTCAGGGGGTTCGAGGCCGCCACCATTTCCCCGGAAGACCCGGAAACCGGGGACCGCATCGGCGGGGACAAGATGATGGCCTACACCGTGGAAGGCCGTTTTCCAGTCATAAAGGAGCACGGCGTGGTCGGCGTCGTGTTTTACGATACAGGCAACGCCTACGGCGAGGACGATAACTTCAGTTTCGGCGACATGCGCAAGGCCGCGGGGGTCGGCGTGCGGTGGTTCTCCCCCTTCGGTCCGCTGCGCATCGAGTACGGCTACAAGCTGGACAAAGAGGAAGACGAGGAGGCGGGCAACTGGGAGTTTTCCATCGGGGGGACTTTCTGACGGTTCGGGCGGGTTTTTTGCGCCGCAGGGACCCCGTCCTGAGTGCCCTCTCGCGGGTCCAGCGCCTTTCTTTGTCGTGAATGGGTATATCTTTTTGACAGGAGGATTCTATGAAGTCTCTGTGTAAAAGCATTTTTGTCGTGTTGTGCCTTTTGGCTTTCAACGCCGGCGCCGCGCATGCGCAGGCCGTCAAAGTGGGTTATGTGGACGTCCAGGAATTCCAGGAAAAATCCGTTGCCTTTCAGAAAATCCGGGACAAACTCAAAGGCCAGTTCGAGGCGCTTCAGAAAAAACTCGAGGATGAGAAGAACGCCCTCATGAAGCTCGAGGACGACTTCCGGAAGCAGAGCATGATGCTCAGTCTGGACGCAAAGGACGACAAGCGGAACGCGTTGGAGAAAAAGCGACGCTACTACAAATACCTCTACGAAGACCTCTCGGAGCAGATGAAGGATGCCGAGCGTGACGCGACACGCAGGGTCTTGCAGGAGCTCGAGGGCGTGGTGCGCGACCTCGCAAAAAAGGAAGGCTACACGGTCATCCTTGAGAGAAAAACTCCGGGGCTTATTTACATTGACGATGCGGTCAATATCACGGACAAGATGATCAAGGCATACGACGCCATGAACAAGTAGCCGCCGGGGTTTTTGGAGGGAAGATTGACCCATGCGCTCCATGAGATCGCCGAGCTGGTGGGAGGCGTCGTCCACGGGGACGGAGAGTTCCGGGTGAGGGGGATTCGTTCCCTGGAGGATGCCTCGGAGGGGGACATCTCCCTTTTTTTCGACCCACGCTACGAATCCCTTGTTTCCACTACCGCGGCGGGGGCCCTGATCGTGGGGGAAAAAACCCTCCTGTACAAAGGGCCCCAGATCGTGGTCCGACACCCGGGGTTGGCTTATGCGCGGACCGCCGCCTTGTTCGCTCCGAAACCCTCCTGCTTCAGCGGTATCCATGAGAAGGCCCTTGTCCACCCGAGTTCCCGAATGGGCCGCGATGTGACGGTTTCACCCTTTGCCTGCGTGGGGGCGGATGTGGAGATCGAGGACCACGTTTTTCTCCACCCCGGGGTGTTCGTCGGGGACAGGGTCAGGATCGGGCGGGGAACCGTGGTTCACGCCAATGTCTCCATCCTCCACGACTGTGAAATCGGCCGGGATGTCATCATACACGCCGGGACGGTCATCGGGTCGGACGGCTTCGGATTTGTGAGAGACGAGCAGGGGCACGTAAAAATTCCCCAGATCGGCAGAGTCCGCATAGAGGATCACGTGGAAATCGGCGCCGGCTGCACCATAGATCGCGGCGCGCTCGGCACCACGAGGATCGGCAGGGGTGTCAAGACGGACAACATGGTCCACATCGCCCACAACGTGGTCATCGGGGAAAACACGCTCCTGGTTGCCCAGGCGGCCATCTCCGGGAGTGTCGAGATCGGCCGGGACGTCATCATCGGAGGGCAGGTGGCCGTGGCAGATCACGTGAAGATCGGCGACCGCGCCATGGTGGGCCCGCAATCGGGTGTGGCGAAATCCCTGGGCCCGGGAGAGGTGGTCGCGGGGACCCCGACCATGCCCCACCGGTTGTGGTTGAAGACGAGCCTCCTCCTGACCAGGCTGCCGGGGCTCAACGACCGTGTCAGAAAATTGGAAAAGCGTGTGGAGGAATTGATCGGGCGACTGAACCAGCGGGACTGATCCGCCGATCGCGGGTTGATCTTCATCGGGCGCAGAGCGAGGTGCATCATGGAACTCCCATTGACAACCAATGACATACAAAAGGTTCTCCCCCATCGCTACCCTTTCCTGCTTGTGGATCGAATCACGGAGCTGGAGTTGGGAAAGCGGGTGAAGGGCATCAAATGCGTGACCATCAACGAGCCTTTTTTTCAGGGCCACTTCCCGGGCGAGCCTGTCATGCCCGGGGTCTTGATCATTGAAGGCATGGCCCAGACCGGCGGGGTGCTGGCCAGGCTCACGGTCATGGGGTCCCGGGAGATCGACACCGAGGCCGCCACCTACTTCATGGGCATAGACAAGGTCAAGTTCAGGAGACCGGTGATCCCGGGAGATCAGCTGGTCTACGAGGTCAGGGCGCTTCGAACCGGAAGCAAGGTCTGGAAGGTGCAAGCAGAGGCTCGTGTCGGAGACGAAACAGCAGCCCAGGCGGAGCTCATGGCCATGGTCGGCTGAAAACCTGCTATGGGCGCGGGACTTTTCCCGCGCTGGATGGAAAACAAGAGGAGATTATGGATATTCACCCCACGGCGGTGGTCAGTCCGGGAGCCGAGCTGGCCGCCGGCGTCCACATCGGCCCTTACGCCTATATAGGAGAAGGCGTCGGCATAGGAAAAGACACCCGCGTCGGACCGCACGTGTGCATCGAGGGAAAAACTCAAATAGGTGAGAGGAACCTCATCTCGCCTTTTGCCTCCATCGGCTCCCCGCCCCAGGACGTCGGATACAAGGGGGAAGAAACCAGAGTCGTCATCGGCGACGACAACATCATCCGGGAGTATGTGACTATCAACCGGGCCACCACCAAACAGGAGTGGGTGACCTCCATCGGAAATGAAAACTACATCATGGCCTACGCCCACGTGGCCCATGACTGCCGTCTGGGAAACCGGATCATCATGTCCAATGTAGCCACCCTGGGCGGGCACATCACAGTGGGGGACCACGCAATTCTGGGGGGGCTCGTGGCCGTCCACCAGTTCGTGCGCATCGGCGCCTACGCGTTCCTGGGGGCCAAATCGGGTATCGACAGGGATGTGCCGCCGTACATGATCACCGCCGGGCCCCGGGCCAAGCTCTACGGGGTCAATCGCAAGGGCCTTGAGCGCATGGGTTTTTCCAAGGAGGTCATCGACCAGCTCAAGCTGGCCTACCGCGTCATCTGGCGGGAGAACCGGGGCTTCAGGGAAGGTGTCTCCGAGGTCCTCGACTGCGTGGAGCCCACCCCGGAGCTCCGCCTGCTGCTGGATTTTCTCAAGGATTCCAAGAGGGGCATCCTCAGGTAGAGGCTTTCATGGACTGCCCCTGGACCGGGATGCATGACCTGGAAAAAGGATAGGGACGTGGGACCGCCCCGGGAGCCGGACACTGTCGGGATTATTTCAGGCGGGGGACAGTTCCCCCTCCTGGTGGCGAGGGCCGCACGAGCCAGGGGCTGCCGGGTGGTGGCCGTGGCCCACGAAGGGGAGACCGACCCCGCGCTCGCGGAGCACGTGGACGAAATCGTCTGGATCAGGCTCGGCCAGCTGGGGCGCCTGATAAGCTCTCTCAAGAAGCTCGGGGCACAAAAGGCCCTGATGGCCGGTACCATTGCCAAGCACCGCATGTTCGGGAGGCTGAGGCCGGACCTGAAGGGGCTGGCGGTCATGTCCCGCATGGCCGTCTTTCACGACGACGGGATCCTCCGCGCGGTGAGCCGGGAGCTGGAGCGGGAGGGGGTCCTCATCGTCCCGTCCACAGTCTACCTTCCGGAGTTGATCGCCCCGCGGGGCGTCCTCACCAGACGCAGGCCGACCAGATCCGAGGCGGCCGACATCCGGTTCGGCCGGGACATGGCCAGGGAACTGGGCAGGCTGGACATAGGGCAGTGCGTGGTGGTGCGGGACAAGACGGTGATCGCCCTCGAGGCCATGGAGGGGACGGACGAGACCATCCGGAGGGGGGGGCGACTCGCACGGCGCGGGGCCGTGGTGGTCAAGATGAGCAAGCCCGGACAGGACTTGCGGTTTGACGTCCCGTCCGTGGGGCTCAAGACCCTTCAAACCATGGCTGATGTCCAGGCCTCGGTCCTCGCCGTGGAGGCCGGCAGGACCCTCCTGTTCGACAGAATGGAGATGCTGGAACACGCCGACAGGCACGGGATATCCATAGTGGGCCTGGAAGACGAGGGCGATTCAACTGATTGAAAAGGGAAAAGGCGGTTCGATGTCTTCCGCAGACAGGAAAATCAAGGTCGGAGTCGTCGGCGTGGGACACCTGGGAGGCTTTCATGCCCAGAAGTATGCGGCGCTCGACGATGCGGTGCTCGTGGGTGTCCTGGACACCGACAGTGCCAGGGCGGAGGAAATCGGCCGAAGGCACGGCACCCGGGTCTTCCAGAGGCTGGACGACCTGCTGGAGAGCGTGGAGGCGGTGAGTCTCGCGGTCCCCACGGAGCGTCATTTTGAAGAGGCCTCAAGGATTCTGGAGCGAAATATCCACCTCCTTGTGGAAAAACCCATCACTTACAGGGTGGAGGATGCGGCCTTTCTGGTAGCCGAGGCACGGAAAAGGGGGCTGGTGCTCCAGGTGGGGCATGTGGAGCGGTTCAGCCCGCCTGTCATCAAGATGTCGTCCCTGCTGAAGGACCCGGTGTTCGTGGAAAGCCACCGCATGAACATCTTCACCAGGCGGGGTACGGACGTGGATGTGGTGCTGGACCTCATGATCCACGACCTGGACATTGTCCTGCACGTGGCCGCCTCCCCGGTCCGGGAACTCCACGCCGTGGGCATGAGGGTGGTCACGGAGGCGACGGACATAGCCAACGCCAGGATCATCTTCGAAAACGGGCTCGTCGCCAACCTGACGGCCAGCAGGGTCTCCAACTCCACCCTGCGCAAGATACGCGCTTTTCAACCGGACGCCTACATCGCCGTGGACTGCGCGAGGCGGGATATCAGCATCACGCAGCTGGGCGGCGCACCGGAGGGTTCCTCGTCCGACGGTCCCGGCGTGGTCACACAGAAACACACCTATCCTGACAGCGACCCCCTGGCCGATCAGATCGCCTCCTTTGTGAGGGCGGTGAGAGACGGTGCCGAGCCGGAGGTGACGGGCGAGGACGGTCTCAAGGCGCTGGAAGTGGCGCTTCGAATCATCGATCAAATCGAACAAGGATGTAGAAATTTCAAGACTCTCTGCTGAAGCGGCCCGCCGTGGGCGCGTCCTGATCGTCGCCGGCGAGGCGTCCGCCGACCTCCACGGCGCAAATCTGGTCCGCGCGGTCCACGCGCTGGCGCCCGCGGTCTCCTTCAAGGGGATCGGGGGGCCGAGGATGGCGGCGGCGGGCGTCGAGATCCTGATCCCGTCATCCGAGATGGCGGTTGTGGGGATCACAGAGGTCCTGCCGCGGCTCGCACGGATCCGCAACGCGGCGAGGCTCCTCAAGAGGATTCTGCACGCATCCCCTCCGGATCTCCTCATCCTCCTGGACTACCCGGAATTCAATATCCACCTGGCCGGGCACGCACATCGCCTGGGCATCCCGATCCTCTATTACATCAGCCCCCAGGTCTGGGCCTGGCGCAGGGGGAGGATCGCAAAGATCGCCCGCAGGGTGGACCACATGGCGGTGATCCTCCCGTTCGAAGAGAGGCTTTACAGCGAAACCGGCCTGGCCGTGACCTACGTGGGCCATCCGCTCATGGACGGGCTCGGGGAGGCCGTGGGGGGGCGCTCGGAAGCCCGTCAGGTGCTGGGCCTGACAAATGAGCGCCCTGTCCTGGGGCTTCTGCCGGGCAGCCGGGACGAGGAGGTCGAAAACCTGCTTCCCGCGATGCTCCGCGCCGCGGAGATCCTTCAAGGGTGCTATCCGGGGCTGTGCTGTGTGGTCCCGGTGGCGTCCACCCTCTCCACCGGGCGTGTGGACGCCCTCGTCGGGGAGAGTGGGGTCCGGGTGTTCTGCAGGCGGGATGACATGCACCGCATCCTCCCGGCCTGCGACTGCGCCATAGTCGCCTCGGGCACCGCCACCCTGGAGACGGCCATCCATGAAGTCCCCCTGATCATCGCATACAAAGTGTCTCCCCTGTCCTACCGCATCGGCAGGACCGTGATTCGGGTGCCTTTCATCGGCCTTGTCAATCTGGTGGCCGGCAGGGAGGTGGCTCCGGAAATCATCCAGGCCGAAGCGACCCCCTCGCGGCTGGCCTTCGAGATCGCCAGGATTCTGGAGGACAGGGAACACCGCCGAACCATGCTTCGGGGCCTCAAAGAGGTGAGGGAAAGGCTGGGCAAGGAAGGCGCTTCACGGCGGACCGCCGAGATCGTGCTCCGCATGCTGCCGGGTTGAAAAAGCGGCGGCCCCATTATAGAATCCTTGCCAACAAAACGCGCAACGGGGAAAGACAATGGCCGGTAACATCCTCATTGTGGACGACGAAGAAACCATCCTCCAGTCCCTGGAAGGCATCCTCACGGACGAAGGGTTCGAGGTCCAGAGCGCATCCAACGGAAGAGAGGCGCTCGAAAGGGTCGGGGAGGAACTCCCCGACCTGGTGCTGCTGGACATCTGGATGCCCGAGATGGACGGAATCGATGCACTCGTCAGAATCAAGGAGGCTTATCCCCACCTGCAGGTGATCATGATGTCCGGGCACGGGACCATAGAGACCGCGGTCAAGGCCACCAAGCTCGGTGCCTATGACTTCATCGAAAAGCCCCTGTCCCTGGAGAAGGTCCTCCTGGCCATCAACAACGCCCTCGAGCACTGCCGGCTGGAAGAGGAAATACACCTCCTCAAGGAAAAAGATGAGAAGCGCTACAGGATCACGGGCAGCAGCACGGTCGTCCGGGGGCTCAAGGAGCAGATCAGGATCGTGGCCCCGACCAATGCCTGGGTCCTCATCTCGGGTGAAAACGGGACAGGCAAGGAGCTTGTGGCCCACACCATTCACCGCACGAGTAAAAGAAGCCGCAAGACCATGGTGGAGGTCAACTGCGCCGCCATCCCCGAGGAGCTCATCGAGAGCGAGCTCTTCGGGCACGAAAAGGGGGCCTTCACCGGGGCGAACACCATGAAGCGCGGCAAGTTCGACCTCGCCCACGAATCCACGCTGTTCCTGGACGAGATAGGGGACATGAGTCTCAAGGCCCAGTCCAAAACCTTGAGAATTCTTCAGGAGCAGCAGTTCGAGCGGGTCGGAGGAAACAAGACCATCCGGGTGGACGTGCGGGTGATAGCCGCCACCAACAAGGACCTCGAGGCGGAGATCGAAAAGGGGAACTTTCGCGAGGATCTCTATTACCGCCTGAACGTCATTCCGATTCGCGTCCCGCCCTTGCGGGAAAGGGCGGCGGATGTCCCCGAGCTCGTCCAGGAATTCGCGCGGGAGATCTCCGGGAGCACGAACCTTCCACTCAAGAGGTTCAGCGAAGGGGCCGTTGAGCTTCTCAAAAGATATCACTGGCCCGGAAATGTCCGGGAGCTCAAGAATCTGGTGGAACGCCTGGTGATCATGACAGCGGCCCCGGAGGTTCGGGAGGAGGATATTCCGGAGCCTTACCGAACCCTCCGTTCCAGGGAAGCCGGACCGGAGTCCGACCTGGGGGCTTTTGAGACCTACAGGGACGCAAAGGCGGAGTTCGAGAAGACGTTTCTGGAAAAAAAGCTCAGGGAATTCAACGGAAACGTCACCCAGACCGCGGAGGCCATAGGCATCGAGAGGAGCAACCTCCACAAGAAAATCAAGGCTTACGGGTTGGACAAGGAACGTTAGTTTTCATGTAAGATGAGCCCGTTTTAGGCTCCATAATGTGACCCAGGCCAGGCACGCGGCGAGGGCGCAGAGAAAGATGTCCCCGGAGGCGCGGTAGAGCGAAAACATGCGACGAAGGCGGATCTCGTAGATCCCCGATGTCTTTTCAAAGAGCCCTGTCCTTTGAAGGACCTTCCCGTGCACGTCCACATGGGCCGTGATACCCGTGCTGGCGACCCTCAGGAGGGGTATCCTGTTTTCAACGGCCCGGAGGGTCAAGGACTGGAGGTGGAGCTCCGGCGCCCCGATCCTGCCGAACCACATGTCGTCCGTGATGTTGATGAGGAGATCCGCATCCCCCTGGGAGACCCCTCGCCGCATGAAACCGGGAAAGATGCCTTCGTAGCAGATGCTGAGGTGCGCGTTCTTCCCGCCGACCCTGCACATTCCCGGGTCTTTGCCGGGGGCCAGGTCGGACATGTTCTCGACAGGGATGCCCAGTGCGGTCAGGACTCTCCTGAATCGGACCCTCTCCCCGAAGGGCACCAGCAGGTTTTTCCTGTAAATCGAATAGGATGAATCGCCGTGCAGGACCACCGCGGTGTTCCAAAGCCTTCCCCCCTCCCTTCTGAGACTTCCCAGGATGATCGGCGTCCTGGAGTCGGCGGCGAGCCTGAAAAACTCCCGGGAAAGCGATTTGGACGCCTCGTGGGCGCTAACAGGATCCGCCGCGAAGTCTTGAAAGAAAAAAGTAAAGGCCCCCTCGGGGAGGACCAGGACGTCCGGTGCCTCCTCGAGGAGTATTGCCGCGGATTGCAACTCCTCGCGCACGATTGCCGCCTTGGTGCCGCTGTCCCTCGAAAGTTTGACCTCCCTCGATATGTTGGGTTGGACAAACCCAGCCCGAAGCGTCTCGATCGGGCCGGGCGGCGGCTGGACCAGTCGAAGGGCCCCGTAGAGGGTGAGGAGGCCCAGGACCAGCGATGCCTGGACAACCTTGACCGGCAACCTTTCCAGGAGGGCGCGCGCGAGCAGTGTGTTTGTCAGTACGACTGCGAAGGTGAGCCCGTGGACGCCCGCCAGATCCGCGGCCTGCTCCGGGAGGGTCAGCCCGCCCAGGGCGTTTCCGGTGCTGAGACCGAATATGTGCGGGTAAAGGGCCTCCACGAGGACCCACACGGCGGGCGGGATCCATGACCTGATTCGGGACGGGGATGTCCTAAAAATCAGGACGCCGACTGAGAGCGCGAGGGCGGGGCCCAGCCCCTGGTAAGCGGAGAACAGGGCAAGGCCCAGGGAGCCGAGGAAGGGGCTGAAACCGCTCATCTCCATGAGGGTGTGGCGGACCCAATAAAAGGTGACAAGGTGGCAGGTGATCCCAAAAATCCACCCATACAGTAGAACCGCACGAAAGCGGCCGTCCCTGATGCCCGAGAGGATGAGCGGCGCGAGGGCGACAAAGATGAGCGGGCCCATGCCGAAGGGCGGGAAGGCCAGGGCGTAGAGAACGCCGCTCAGCAGGGACAGGACAGGGGGTGTGGAGAAGAGTCTTGTCAAACAAGCGCCCCTTTTTCTATTGTGGGGTGAAACGAAGAAGTCGTTGCATGATAAAAGCAGGAAATGCTGCCTGTCAAAGGAGAAAGACGCTGGGGTGGAAGCTGAAAGTTCCGGTGATATTTTCGAAGGTGAAAGCTCAATTTTTATTCCTAATTGAATGGACGAGTTGTATATACATGACAGTCCGCATCGAAGCAAAATGAACATCAAACAAAAACCAGACCCCTGTCTCCTTCGAGAGGCCGTGCATGCGGAGGGCGTATTCCATGATATCCATCGACGGCAACAATCTGACCATTCACGATGTGGTGCGGGTGAGCCGGCAGGGGGAACCCGTTGAGCTTTGCCCCGGCGCCGTGCCGGCCATGGAGGAGTCCAGGGCCTTCATCGAGGAGATCGTGCGCGAAAAGCGCGTGGTGTACGGCATCACCACAGGGGTGGGCGAGCTGGTCAACAGCCTGATCTCCCCGCAAGACGTGGAGAGGCTCCAGGTGAACCTCATCCGGAGCCACGCCGTGAACGTGGGTGAGCCGTTGCCGGAGGATGTCGTCCGGGGCGTCATGCTGCTGAGGGCAAACGCCCTGGCAAAGGGGTTTTCAGGTGTCCGGGTCGGACTCGTGGAAGCACTCCTCTCATTCCTCAATAAAGGGGTCTGTCCCTTCATCCCCTCCAAAGGATCCGTGGGGGCGAGTGGCGATCTGTCCCCGCTCTCCCATCTGGCACTCGCCCTCATCGGGGAAGGCGAGTGCCTGGCGGGCGGGAGGAGGGTTCCATCCCTGCAGGTCTTGAGGGAAAAGGGCTTGGAGCCGATCACCCTGAAGCCCAAGGAAGGCGTGGCGCTCATCAACGGGACACAGGTCATGGGCGCGCTTGGGTGCCTGGTGGTTGAAGAGGCTGAGCTCTTGATGAAGAACGCCCAGATAGCCGCGGCCATGAGTCTTGAAGCCCTCAAGGGCACGGCCAAGGCCTTTGACGAGAAGGTCCACAGGGTGCGTCCCCACCGGGGGCAGGTGAAAGTGGCCGAAAACATGCGTCGGCTCGTCAGGGACAGCGCCGTCATCGCGAGCCATGTCCACTGCGAGAAGGTCCAGGACGCCTACACGCTTCGGTGTATCCCCCAGGTCTACGGGGCCGTGCTCGACACGTTGGAATACGTCAAGGGCGTCCTGAGCGTTGAAATCAACTCCGCCACGGACAACCCGCTGGTCTTTGCCCGGCAAGGGGAGGTGATCTCGGGCGGGAACTTTCACGGGGAGCCCCTTGCCTTTGCCATGGACTACCTGGGAATCGCCCTGTCGGAAATCGGGAATATTTCGGAGAGAACCATCGACAGGCTGGTGAACCCGCATGTGTCAGGGCTCCCGCCCTTTCTGGCCGAAAAGAGCGGCCTCAACACCGGGTTCATGATCGCCCAGTACACGGCGGCCTCCCTGGTTTCCGAAAACAAGGTGTTCGCCCACCCGGCAAGCGTGGATTCCATACCCACCTCCGCGGGGCAGGAGGATCACGTGAGCATGGGCACCATCGCGGCCAGGCATGCCTGGGAGATCCTCAAGAACGTGGAAAACGTCCTGGCCATCGAGATGCTCGCCGCCGCCCAGGGGATCGATTTCCACGAATGCGAGCCGGGCGTCGGGACGAAAATCGCCCACGCGCTCATACGGGGGCACGTGTCCCACGTGGAGGACGACAGGGTCCTTTACCCCGATATAGAGCAGGTGAGGGATATGCTGGTGAAGGGCGCAATCAGCGCGGCCGTGGAAGGCGCCGTGGGGCCGCTGTGACGATCCCGGCCTTCGAGACTGTGTCGCAATGGATTGTTGGAGTTCCCGACCCCGATGGTTGCCTTGAACAGCCCGAAGATATCAATTTTCGTCATCCCGGTGAAATCCTGAATCCAGTGTTATTTTAAGTTGTTACAAATGAAAATCACTGGGCCCCTGCCTCCGCCGGGGCTTTTCTCAGCTTCCCTCCGTATCCGAGGCATCCAGGACTTCCTCGATCCTCCTCCACACCTCATGGAGGCCCTCCCGGGTGCGAGCGGAAAAAAGAACGGGTTCTCGTTCCATGATTCCCGAGAGCGCCCTGGTCACGGCGGCGGCCCTGGCCGACCTTTTGGAACGGGAGAGCTTGTCGATCTTGGTCAGGACCACGACGGGGGGGATTCCATAAGTCTTCAACCAGGTCAGGAGGTCGATATCCCCTTCCGCGGGATCCCTTCGCACGTCCAGGATCACCACCACGCCCCGGAGGTTCTTCCTTTCACGAAGGTAGGTTTCCACCATCGGACGCCATGCGGCCTGCACGTGGGCGGGGACGCGGGCGAAACCGTATCCCGGGAGATCCACCAGCCTGAGCCTGTCCTGGAGGTCGAAGAAATTGATGGACTGGGTCCTGCCCGGTCGGGATCCGGTGCGTGCGATGTTCCGACGATTTACCAGGGTGTTGATGAGGGAGGACTTGCCCACATTGGAGCGCCCGGCAAAGGCGATTTCAGACCTGTCCGGTGGAGGGTAGTGGCTGGGGCGGAAGGCGCTCTTGAGAAATTTGACGTCCATGGGGCTCCAGGGTCCCGCTCCTACCTGGACCGGAGGAAAGCCTCGATGCGGTCCAGGCCCTCGTGGATATTGTCGAGGGAGTTGGCGTAGCTGAATCTGAGATAGCCTTCCGCGTTGGTGCCGAAATCAATGCCCGGGGCCACGCCCACCCCGGCCTTTTCCAGTATCTCGAAGGCCAGGTCATAGGAACTCGTGGAGAGGTGCTTCGCGTTTACGAAGATGTAGAAGGCGCCCGCCGGCTCCACCGGGAGGCCGAACCCCATTTCCCTGAGCCTTTTGACCATGGTTCTCCTTCTCTCGTCATAGACCGCCCGCATGCGGTCTACATCGGGGCCGGCCTCGGTCATGGCCGCCACCCCGGCCCACTGGCTCACGCTCCCGGCGGAGATGAAGAGATTCTGCTGTATCTTCTGCAGGGGCCGCACGTATTCAGGAGGGGCGACGATGTAGCCGAGCCTCCATCCGGTCATGGCATAGGCCTTGGAAAACCCGTTCAGCACGAAGGCATTTTCGGTGTACTCCAGAATGGTGTGTTCCTTCTCCCCGTAGACAAGCCCGTGGTAGATCTCGTCCGACACGACGGGCAGGCCGAGACCGGCGATCTCCTCCATGCGTCCGGGGGAGAGGAGATTCCCCGTGGGATTGGCGGGGGAGTTTATCAATACGGCCCGGGTTCGGGGGCCCATGCGCCCGCGGATGTCTTCCGTGCGATACTGAAAACCGTCTTCTTCGTAAACGTTCACAAAGGCAGGGACCGCGCCCACGAATTCCGCGAAATTCGGGTAGCAGGGGTAGTGGGGGTTGGATATCACGATCTCGTCCCCTGGGTTGAGGAGCGCTGAAAAGACCATGAACAGGGCGGGAGAGGTCCCCGAGGTGACCAGCACCCTTTCCGGATCGATGCTGACGCCGTAGCTCTTGAAAAAGTGCCGGCACACGGCCTCCCGGAGCGGCAATATGCCCAGGCTGTGCGTGTAGTGGGTCCGGCCGTCCTGAATTGCGAGGTCGGCGGCCCTGCAGATGCACTCCGGCGTGGGAAAATCCGGCTCCCCGATCTCCAGGTGAATGATGCGGCGCCCCGCCTTTTCAAGCTCATGGGCCCGTTCCATGACCTCCATGACAATGAACGGGGTTATTTTTTCCGCTCGGTCGGCGATGCATTGCATGAGCTGCTCCTGATCCTTTGATTTCCAGTGAAAAAGGGGCCGTTTGTGTACGAAAACTAAATAACCTTGTTGAGCGGATACTCAATGATGCCTTCGGCCCCCGCCTTCATGAGCTCCGGGATGAGGTCCCTCACCTTTCGTGATTCCACGACAGTCTCGACGCTCAACCATTCCTGCTTGTAGAGATGGGCGATGGTCGGGGCGTTGAGGCTCGGGAGGAGGCCGATGACCCTTTCCAGCTTGTCTTCGGGAACGTTCATCTTGAGCCCCACCATGTTCTCCGCCCGGAGGGCGCCCTTGAGGAGCAGGATGACCTGGTGGATCTTCTCCCGCTTCCAGGGATCCGTGTAGGCCTCCCGGTTGGCGATCAACTGGGTGTTGGACTGCATGAACTCGTGTATGATCTCAAGTCCGTGGGCCCGAATGGTGCTCCCGGTCTCCGTGACCTCCACAACGGCGTCCACCAGGCCCGAAACCACCTTGGCCTCGGTGGCGCCCCAGGAGAACTCCACGGTGACGTCGATGCCCCTTTCCTGGAAATACCGCCGGGTGTAATTCACCAGCTCCGTTGCGATCTTCTTGCCGCGGAGGTCCTCGAGGGTTTTGATGGACGAATTTCCGGGCACCGCCAGGACCCACCGTGCAGGGCTCTGGCTGACCTTGGAGTAGATGAGATCGTCCACCACCTTCACGTCCGAGAGATTCTCCTCGATCCAGTCCTTGCCGGTGAGCCCCGCGTCGATGGTCCCGCTTTCCACGTAACGGGACATCTCCTGTGCGCGGCAGATGCTGACCTCTATGGTGTCGTCGTTGATGTCCGGGAAATAGCTCCGGTCGTTGACATTGATCCGCCAGCCGGATTTTTCGAACAGATGCAGGGTCGCCTTCTGAAGGCTCCCCTTGGGGATTCCGAATTTGAGCTTTTTCATTTCCCGTACACCTCTTTAGGATCAAAGACGGGTTTGCCGACCACGGTGAGCGTCCCGTCGGGGGAGACCTTCCGGTAAAAACAGCTCTCGTACCCCATGTGGCAGGCCGCCCCTCCTACCTGCTCCACCCGGAAAAGGACGGTGTCGTCGTCGCAGTCCACGAAGACCTCCCTGATCTTCTGAACGTTCCCGCTGGTTGCTCCCTTGTGCCAGAGCTCTTTCCTGGATCGGCTCCAGAAGTGGGCTTTCCCGGTCTCCAGGCTTTTGCGCCAGGATTCGGCGTTGATGTAGGCGAGCATGAGGACGCGGCCCGATTTGTGGTCCTGCACAATGGCGGGCAAAAGACCGTCTCCTTTATTGAAATCCAGCTCGATCATATGTTTTTCCTTCCCTTGTTTTCTCATGCCGTACTTTGTGATGGGCACTGTCTAGCAGAAAACGGAATCAATTTAAAGGATGTTCTGTCATGCCGGGCCTGTTCACGGGCCGGCCGCGGCGCGCCCGCCGAGCTGCCCGCAGGCCGCCGCGATGTCCCTGCCCTTGCTCTTTCGAATGATGGCGGTCATGTGGCTTCGGACGAGGATTTCCTGGAAGGCGAGGATCCGCTCCGGTGTGGACGGGGCGAAAGGGACGGCCGGGTGCGGGTTCAGGGGGATGAGGTTTATTTTCGCGCGGATGCCTTTTAGAAGCCTCACGAGCTTGCGGGCGTCCTCGGGGCTGTCGTTCACCTCCCGAATGAGGATGTATTCAAAGGTGATCATTCGGCGGTTTGGCAGGGGAAAGTCCCGGCATGCGGACAGGAGCTCGGCAAGGGGGTGTTTTCTGTTGACGGGCATGAGCCGGGATCTCGTCCGGTCGTCGGCGGCGTTCAGGCTGACGGCAAGGTTTACGGTGGCCTCCCGGCCGAGCCTTCGAATCATGGGGGCGAGGCCGCATGTCGAAAGGGTGACCTTTCTGGTGGAGAAGTTCAGACCGTCGTCGGCCACAATGTTCGAAACAGCCTTGAGAACGTTGTCGTAATTGGCCAAAGGCTCGCCCATGCCCATGAACACGATGTTGGTCAGCTCCCCGGGGACCTTGAGAGTCCGCCGCACCTGGATCACCTGGTCGACGATTTCGCCGGCCGCGAGGTTCCGTTTGATCCCGCCCTTGCCCGTGACGCAGAAGCCGCAGCCCATGGCGCAGCCGGCCTGGGACGAGATGCACAGGGTGAGGTGGTCTTTTTCAGGGATCAGGACCGACTCTATCCCGAGCCCGTCTTCCAACAGGAAGAGCGTTTTCTGGGTCCCGTCCTCGGAATCCTGTTTTTCCGAAGGCCTTATGAGATCCAGTCTGGCCTCGCTTTTCAAGGATTCCCTGAGATCCCTGGAGAGGCTCGTCATTTCGTCAAAGGACGCGGAGAGCTTTTTGAACACCCACTGGCGGATCTGCCTGCCACGGTAAGGAGGCAGCCCCATGGAAGCGCACCACTCTTCGGTTTCCCTGCCGTCCATCCCCTTGAGGTCCGCCTTGTCCCCATTCGCCCCCGGCGGGTTCATGACGTCTCCCCGTTGAGGCAGTCCTTCCGGGCGAGGGCTGTGGGGTTCTCGCACATGGTCCGGAGCTTGGCGAGCTCCCAGACATAGTCGTAGAGGTGAAGGCCCTTGCTGGCGGCTATGATTTCACCGTCGTCCACCCCGATGCCGGCGGCCATGTATTCCTTGAGGAGTTGGATGGCGCCGAGATTCGCTGGAAAACCGTTCCACAGGTCCCAGGAGCGGAAGTAGACGATGAAGTGGAGCTTCCCGTCCCGGACACGCGTGTCGATGCCCCGGAGACAGGGGGGGTCCTTGAGGAAGATGGCGCCGGGTTCCCCCACGGTCATGTAGGCCTGGTTGGTGCCGAAGCCGTCCTCGCGGTACATGCGGATGACCTCCGCGATCTGCTCCTCCAGGTAGTGACCGTAGGTGTAATCCTCCCCCGGCTGCTTCACGCTTGTCATGAGATAGGGGAGGTACTCCTCCAGGTAACCGTCCGCCACCGGGTTGGGAATGCCCAGGGAAGGAGGGATGTCGGGTAGCAGGGGCCGCACGGCCGGGTGCCGGATGTGGACGGTCACATAGTCGAATTCCAGGCGCTTCTGCCCCTCGTAGCTGCCCCGGTCGATGGTGTATTCCCTGCCGGTTTCCAGGAGCCTGTACACGCTTTGAAACCAGGCGTCCGGCAGGTCTCTTGCGTCGATGTTCTCGAGCTTCATTTCATCCCCTAGCACATAAATGAGACTATTAAGGCAGAGTGGGGGGAACCTGTCAAGGATGGGGATTCAAGGCGCAAAGGCCGTTTTTCGATTCGGGCGGGGTCCATCGCAAACGGCAGGGGGCCGGGGGGCTTTCCCCCCGGGTCCAAGCCGGGAGTCATGCGCTCACCATTTTCAGGCGGGGCTCCCGTGACGGGGGGTGTTGAACGGGGCTGACTTCGGTGTCCAGGAGGGTTCTCACCTTGCGTGCAAGCTCCTTGAGATCGAAGGGCTTTTGGATAAATCCGTTGCAGCCCTCTTCAAGGATTTGCCGCGCCGTTTCGTTCAAGCTATAACCGCTGGACAACAGGGTCCGCACGCCCGGGTCCACACGCAGGAGTTCGGTGTGAAAGGCCTGTCCGTTCATCTCCGGCATGATCATGTCAAAGATCACCAGGTCGATGGATTCACCCTTCCTCCCGTAGATCTCAAGGGCTTCCTTGCCGCTGCGGGCTTCAATCACCCGGTATCCCAGTTGGCGGAGCATCCTGCCCCCCACCTCACGGACCACGTCCTCGTCGTCCAGAAAGAGCACGCATTCATCGCCTTCCGCGCTCTTGACCTTTTCTCCGGCCTTTCCGGAGCCGCATTCCACATCCGCGTCGGACGCCGGGAGGTATATGCTGAAAGTGGTGCCGCGGCCCTTTTCCGACTGCACATCGATGTACCCCCCATGGGCCTTGACAATCCCATAGACAGAGGCGAGCCCCAGTCCCGTGCCGTTGACGAGGCCCTTTGTGGTGAAAAAGGGTTCAAAAATCCTGTCCATGGTCGCGCTGTCCATGCCGATGCCGGTGTCTTTTACCGAGATGAGAACATAATTCCCGGGTTTCGGGGAGTAGGGCCTGTCAACCATGTGTTGAGAGGGCACGAGCCGGGTCGATATGAGGATCTCGCCTCCTCCGGGCATGGCCTCGGCGGCGTTTATGAGAAGATTCATCATGGTCTGCTCGATCTGCCCGTGGTCGGCCATCGAGGGGGAGAGTTTTTCTTCCAGGTCCGTACGTATCACAATGTCTTTCCTGGTTGCCCCGAAGGTTCCGGCGATCTCCCGTACCAGATCGTTCACGGCCATTGTCTTTACGGTGAATCTGCCCTCGCGGGCATAACCCAGGAGCTGGGTCGTGAGCCTTGAGCCGCTTTGAATCTGCTTCTGAATGTTTTCAAGCATTTTCCTCTTGGACTCGTTCTGGTCCACCTCCAGGAGCAGGATGCTGGCATATCCCTGAATACCCATGAGAATGTTGTTGAAATTGTGGGCGATCCCGCCTGCCAGCGTTCCCAGGGCCTCCATTTTTTGCGCCTGCCTGAGCTGAAGCGCCAGGGAATTCCTTTCTTCCTCCGCCATTTTCCTTTCGGTGATGTCATGGAGAATTCCACGGAACCCGATGCCGTCCCCCTTCTCATTCCTCATGAGTGACACGGAGGACAGAACGTACCGATGGGTCCCGTCTTTTCTGCTGATCCGCCACTCAAAGGCCTCCAGGGCCCGGCCGGTCATGAAAACCTCGTGAAAGGCCTCCTTGCCCCTCCGGGAGTTGTCCCCGTCCGTGAAGTCACTCAAGTTCATGTGGAGGAGGGTTTCCGGGGGGTAATCGAAAATAGTGGAGATGGCGTTGTTTACAAAGGTGATGTTGCCCTTCAGATCCACTTCATAATAGCCTTCCGCGATGCTCTGGAGTATGGTCCGGTATTTTTCCTCGCTCTGTTTCAAGGCCAGTTCGGTCTGTTTCCGCGAGGTGATGTCCAGGAGACAGGCGATACGCTGGCGGGTCTCGGGAATTAAGACCACCCGGTTGAGTACGTGTTTGATATTTCCCCGGCGATCGACGAACCTGAACTCGTACTCCAGGGGGGTCTCGTCATGGCTTCTGATCTTGATTTCCTCAGATTCCCCTATCTTGGCCAAATCGTCCGGGTGAACGAATCGAGTCCATTTTACCCTGGCCCCTATGAGACCTTCGAACTCCTCATGGGAGTAACCGCTCAAGTGTTCAAAGGCTGAATTGGCAAAACGGATCTCGTTTTTTTCATCAATGAGGCCCATGGCCGTGGCCGTGTTTTCAAACAATCCACGGTAGCGGCCCTCTGAAAAGCGGAGGGCCTCCTCGACATCCTGTTTCTTGCGTATTTCATCTTCAAGCTGCAGGTTTCTTTGGGCGAGTTCCCGTGCCGTTTTCTTGACCTTGGCGCGCAACACCAGGCTGACCCCCAGGAGCAGCAGGGCCGCCCCCGCGCACCCCATGGAGACCGGGAGCAGATTGCCACCTCCCCATTCCACCCGTCCGATGTCCGGCAGACCTTCCGTCTTCGTGAGTTCCCGCCCGGCGGCATGCGCGGGCGCTGCACATTCCGTCTCCCAGGCGGCTGGATCCAGGGGGAGAAGGAGAAAAATCATGACGAGGATGCGGAGTGAATGAACCATGGCCCTTTGGTCTTTGGATGTGATTGTTGGCGGTCATTGCATGGTCTCTTTACCCTTTATCGGACAGGTGGGTGCTTCAAATAAATTATTTCCTGCCAAAGTTCTGCTCCGGGGGCGCGGTGCCCCCTTCGCTCCCAACGGAAAGCCCTTGCGCCGCAGTCCGGCCGGGGGGCGGACCCCAAAGGCCTTTGCAAAAGCAAAGTACCCGGTTCCCGGCGGCAACTATCCGCATCCTCACACTTCCTCCATGGACCGGCACACCTCCCGCGCAAACCCCGAGCAGGGGACCTCGCGGGCCCCTTCCATGAGCCTCGCCAGATCATAGGTGAAGATCCCCCGGGAGAAGGTGCGCTCAAGGGCCTTTTCGATCAGACGGGCTTCGGCCGACCACCCCATGTGGTCGAGCATCATGGCGCCGCTCAGGATCACGGAGGATGGATTGACCTTATCGAGGCCCGCATACCTGGGGGCGGTGCCGTGGGTCGCCTCGAAGACCGCGAAACCTGTTTCGAAATTTATATTCGCACCCGGTGCCATGCCGATCCCTCCCACCTGGGCGGCCAGGGCATCCGAGATATAATCCCCGTTGAGGTTCATGGTGGCGATGACGTCGAATTCGTCGGGACGGGTGAGGGCCTGCTGAAAAAAAATGTCGGCGATGACGTCTTTTAAGAGAATCCTGTCTGCGCCGCCCTCTTCCCCAAGCCCTTCCGCACCGCTTATCTTCCCCCCGAATTCCTCCCGGCCGAGCTCATAGCCCCAGGCCCTGAAGGCGCCCTCGGTGAACTTCTGGATATTGCCCTTGTGGACGAGGGTGACGCTCCTCCTGCCTCTGGAGACGGCGAACTCGAAGGCGGCCCGGATCAGCCGACGGCTTCCCCACCGGCTGATGGGCTTGATGCCCAGGGCCGAGTCCTCACGAAGGCTCCAGCCGAACCTTTCACGGAGAAAATTCCTGAGGTCCCTTGCCCCCTCCCCGCCCGCCTCGAGCTCCAGGCCTGCGTAAACGTCTTCCGTGTTCTCGCGAAAAATGACCATGTCCACCTTCCAGGGCTCCCTCACGGGGCTGGGCACCCCTGAAAAATACCTGACAGGGCGGATGCACGCATAGAGGTCGAGTGCCTGGCGAAGGGCCACGTTGAGGCTTCGGAACCCTTCACCCACGGGCGTGGTCAGGGGTCCCTTGATGCCGACCCTGTAATCCCTCAACGTGGAAAGGGTTTCCTCGGGAAGCCACTGCCCTGTTTCCTTAAAGGCCTTTTCACCGGCAAGGACCTCCATCCAGGCGATCCTGCGGGCCCCTTTGCCGGAGATTTCCACCGCTCGATCGAGGACCATAACCGCGGCACGCCAGATGTCCGGGCCGGTGCCGTCGCCTTCGATGTAGGGGACAATGGGGTTGCTGGGGACCTTTAATTGACCGTTTTCAAAGCTTATCGCGGCGCCTTCTGTCATGATTTAGCCTCCAGGCGGGGTTTGGTTTTTCCCAAGGATACCAGTTCGACAAGGTGGGTCAATGGTTTTCGGGTGCGCCGCGGGCAATGCGCTTCGGCACGGTGTGACGGGTTCAACGGAAAATTGGAAAAAAATTTATTGACAAAAATATAAAATAGTCTATCTTAACAAGATTTTGATTTTTCCAAAGGGTCAGAGAGGTCTTGACCCGATTTTTTTTGTGAAAGGAATTTGATGCCATGGTTTGCACGACAATCAAAGAGGGCTTGGACTGCTTCTTCATGACTGAGGCCGGTTGCCGGTTCAACGGCGGAAACTGCCACACGATCATCGACAAATGCGAAGGCTGCCAGAGGGTGAAGGAATTTCCCACCGGGAATTACTGCATCAGTTTTCCGGATCCTTCCGTAAAATGGCGATCAGGGGTATGCAGCATGGCCACCCACGTGACCGCCGCGAGTGAAAAAGCGAACGGTAAGATCAATCCCCTCAAGGCCTCCAAGCGCGGGGGAAAATAGGGAGTGCCGGGATCACCCCCTTTCCAGGTGCACTAGAAACTCACGATTTCCCTTGGGGCCCAGAATGGGGGACGTCACGGTGCGAACGTGACGCCACCCCTGTTCGGGGAAAAAGGCACTGAGACCCCTGAGGACGGCGTCGTGCTCGTGCGGGTCCCGAACGACCCCCCCCTTGCCGATCCTGTCACGACCCACCTCGAACTGGGGCTTGACCAGGGCGATAACAAAGGCTGACGGCTCCAACAGCCTGCCGACGGCGGGGATGATCAGCCTGAGTGAGATGAACGAGGCGTCGATCACCGCCCCGTGGGCGGTCTCCCCGAGCGCCTCCGGCGTGAGGAAGCGGATGTTTGTTCTGTCGAGGACCCGGACCCGGGGATCCCTTTGAAGGGACCAGTGGAGTTGACCGTACCCCACGTCCACGGAAAGGACCCTTTGGGCGCCGTTCTGAAGCAGGCAGTCGGTGAACCCGCCGGTCGAGGCGCCGACATCGAGGATGGTCTTCCCCCTGACGTCCACTGAAAATTCCGCGAGGGCGTGGGCGAGTTTGAGGCCCCCGCGGCTCACGTAGGGCAGGGGTTCGCGCACGGTTATGTGGGCGGATTCGGCAACGGAGCGGCCCGGTTTGTCCGCTCGGACCCCGTCCACCTCCACGGCGCCCGCCATGACGAGGGCCTGGGCCTTGTGACGGGATTCGGCCAGTTTTTTATGAACCAGCAGCTGATCCAGCCTGACCTTGCGAGGCTTTTGTCCCCTGGCAGAGATTCTGCGCCTCCACTCGGATGTTCTCGGCGTCCAATCCGCATTGGGCCCGCAGGAACGGGATGGGGCCGTGTTCGACGAAGCGGTCGGGAAGGGCCATGCAACGGACCGTCACGTCCCGCAGGATCCCTTTTTCGTTGAAGAGTTCCAGGAGAGCGCTCCCCAGGCCGCCCAGCTTCGTGTTTTCCTCCACAACGAGAACCCGCCCCGTCTTCGCGGCATGGTCGGCAAGAGAGTCGTCCAGCGGCTTGACGAAACGGGCATTGATGAGCTCCGCCTGGATCCCGTCCGCCTCCAGGCGTGCCGCGGCCTCCATGGCCGGCAGCACCATGCTGCCGACGGCCACGAGGGTCAGGTCGTCCCCGTTTCTCAGGCTTTCCGCTTTCCCGATGGGGATTTCCCTGAACTCCTCATCCAGGGGAACACCCGCGGCCGTTCCCCTCGGGTATCGGACGGCGACCGGCCCCTCGTGTCGGAGCGCGGTGAAGAGCATGTGGCGCAGCTCGTTTTCATCCTTGGGGGCCATGACGGTCATGTTGGGGATGATCCGCATGAAAGACAGGTCGAAGGGCCCGTGATGGGTGGGGCCGTCCTCCCCCACGAGCCCCCCTCGGTCCAGGCAGAAAAGGACGGGCAGGTTCTGGAGGCACACGTCATGGATGATCTGATCGTAGGCCCTCTGGATGAAAGTTGAATAGATCGCCACCACGGGCCGCATGCCTTCCACGGCCAGACCCGCGGCGAATGTCACCGCGTGCTGCTCGGCGATTCCCACGTCCAGGAACCTTTCCGGAAAGGTCCGTGCGAATTTGTGGAGCCCCGTGCCCTCGGGCATGGCGGCCGTGATGGCGAAGACGGATTCGAATCGAGCGCCCAGCTCGACCATGGCGTCTCCGAAGACGTCCGTGTAGGAGGGGGCGGGTGGTGCCGGGGGCAGTGAAGGGGATCCTGTCTCGATCTCGAAGACCCCGACCCCGTGGTAGTGGGCGGGGTCCTTCTCGGCGGGCGGGTACCCCTTGCCCTTGGTGGTCAGCACGTGAATCAGGACGGGTCCGGGTATGTGCAGCGTGTTGGTGAAGGTCTCGATGAGCCTGTCCAGCCGATGACCCTGTATGGGGCCTATGTATTTGAACTTGAAGGCTTCAAAGAGCATGCCGGGCGTGAAGAATGTGATAAAGGAGTCTTCGCTTTTTCGCGCGAGGTTCAGGATGTTTTCCCCGACCCCCGGTATGGATTTCAGGAAGGACTCCAGATCTTTTCTGAAATTCACGAAGCGTTTCCCCGCCATCTTGCGGCTGAGGAAGGAGGAAAACGCCCCCACGTTCGGGGCGATGGACATCTCGTTGTCGTTGAGCACCACGATGAGGTCCCTTTCCGTGTGCCCGGTCTGATTGAGTCCCTCGTAAGCCAGGCCGCTGGTCATGGAACCGTCCCCGATGACGGCGATGACCCGCTCGTTTTTTTTCCGCAGGGCGCCGGCCGTGCTGATCCCGAGGGCGGCGGAGATGGAGGTGCTGCTGTGCCCGGTGTCGAAATGGTCGTAGGGGCTTTCCGCCCGCTTCGGGAAGCCGCTTATGCCGCCGCGGCACCGGAGCGTGTCGAACCGGTCGCGTCTGCCGGTCACCAGCTTGTGCGCGTAGGCCTGGTGCCCCACGTCCCAGATGATCTTGTCCCTGGGGGTGTCGAAGACATAGTGGAGGGCCAGGGTGAGCTCCACCACGCCAAGGCTCGGGGCCAGATGACCACCGGTCCTGGAAACCGTTTTGATGATCTTGTGCCTTATCTCAGCGGCGAGCTGCTCGAGTTCCCTGGGATCGAGGTTTTTCAGATCAGCGGAGCCGTTGATGCGATTGAGGATCTTGTATTCATCTGTGGTCTGCTTCATCTCTGTCTCTTGATGATGTAAAGGGCGATCTCGCGCAGTGGATCGGCCCTGTGATCGAAAATACGGAGAGATTCCAAGGCACTGGAGACAAGTTCCTCCTGCTTCACCTTGCTCTTCTCAAGGCCGAAGGCCGAAGGCCACGTCATTTTTCCCCGCTCCTGGTCGCTTCCCACCTGTTTGCCCAGCTTTTCCCGATCGCCCTCGATGTTGAGAATGTCATCCGCGATCTGAAACGCCAGTCCGATGGCCAGCCCGTAAGTTTCGAGGGCGGCCAACACCCGTTGGTCGGCATTGGACAGGAGGGCCCCGGACAGGACCGCGGCCTTGATCAGGAAGGATGTCTTTCTGGAGTGGATGTAGCGGACCCGTTCACTGTCCACGGGAAGCCCCTCGGACTGGACGTCCGCGACCTGCCCCCCTATCATGCCCTCGAACCCCGCGGCCTCGGCGATCATTCCCGTAACCTTCAGGAGCATTCTGTAAGGGGTCCCCCTGGGCGGCTCCATGTTCGCAAGGATGTGGAAGGCCTCGGTCAAGAGCCCGTCGCCTGCAAGCAGGGCGACCGCCTCGCCGAAAACCTTGTGGTTGGTGGGCTTGCCCCTCCTCAAATCGTCATCGTCCATCACGGGGAGGTCGTCGTGGATGAGTGAGTACGTGTGGATGAGTTCCAGGGCGCACGCGGCGGGAAGGGCATCCCGGCCGTCGCCTCCCACCGCCTCGGCGCCGGCGATGCACAGGATGGGCCGGAGTCTCTTGCCCCCCGCGAAAAGGCTGTAGGTCATGGCCCGGACAAGGTCCGCGGCAGGGCCCGAGGGTTCGGGGAAACAGCCCTTCAGGGCCTTGTCCACCAGGTCGCGCTTTTCCAGGAGGTATGCCTTGAGATCGGTCATGGAACCTCGTTCTCCTGGATATCGAACGGTTTCTCTTCCAGGCCCCCGTCGCTTTTACGGGTGAGCAGCGTGACCTTTTTTTCCGCCTCTTCGAGCCTCTCCGAGCACAGGGAGAGGAGCTTCATCCCCTCCTCGAAAACTTTGAGGGATTCCTCCAGCGGCATTTCCCCCCCCTCGAGCTCCCGAACGATGTCTTCAAGCCTTTTGAGGGATTCTTCGAAAGTTTTTTCCGGCATTTCTTCACCTCGATCCTCAGGCCCGCGCGCGACCCCAAAATATTCTATGACCGATTGCCCGTGGAATCAACCTCTTCCACGCGGCACACGACCTCTCCCTTCCAGAGGGTGACCCTTATGCTTTTTCCCGTTTCAGTCTCCGCCGCACTCTTGAGGATCCTTCCGTCGGGGATTCCCCTGGAGATGCAGTACCCTCTCTTCAGAACCGCGTGGGGGTTCAGCCCCCCCAGTTTACCCCGGATGAGGGAAACGGAATGAAGGCGCGAGGAAAGAACAGCATTTACAGCCAATATCATCCTGTCCCGTGTGTAATCAAGCTTCTTGTGCAGGGATGGGATCCGGGCGGCGGGAGAGGCCCTCTTGAGGAGATTCCCCGCGGAGGACAGCCGCTCGGCCTTGTTTCGGATAACGGCCGTCTCGGCCCTCTGGATTCGGCCCGTGAGGTCGTCCAGTCTCTGCCACCCGTTTTCGATGCTCTTGCGCGGGTCCCTGAGCCTGGCCCGCAGGTGGGCGAGCCCCCTGGAGCCATCAAGGAGACTCCGGCGAATGTTTGCGATCACTCGACCCCGCAGGTCTTCCAAGCGTCTCGAAAAGGACTCTTTTTCCGACACAAGGAGTTCCGCGGCCGCCGAGGGCGTGGGGGCCCGCAAGTCGGCCGCCAGATCCGAGATGGTGATGTCGATCTCGTGGCCCACCGCGGAGACGATCGGGATTTTCGAGGCCCGAATGGCCAGGGCGACCGCCTCCTCGTTAAACGGCCACAGATCCTCGAGAGAGCCTCCGCCCCGGGTGAGGACGATGACATCCACCCCCAGCCCCGCGTTCACGGTTTCGATCGCCCGGACGATCTCCGCCGATGCCCCTTCTCCCTGGACCCTGACCGGGACAATGACGATGTTCATGTTCGCAAATCGCCGGTGGATGACGCTCAGGAAGTCCCTGACGGCGGCGCCCGTGGGGGAGGTGATGACGGCGATGCGTCCGGGGAGAAAGGGGAGGGCCCGCTTGATCTCTTGCCGAAAGAGGCCTCTTTCCGCCAGCTTTTTCTTCAACTGCTCAAAGGCCAGGGCAAGGGCCCCGACCCCCAGCGGTTCGAGGTAATCGAGCACGAGCTGGTATTCGCCGCGCGGCTCGTAGACCCCGACCCTTCCCTGGGCGATCACCTTCATGCCGTCTTCCGGCCGGAACTTGAGAATCCGCGCCCGGGGCCTGAACATGACCGCCCGTATCTGGGCGGATTCGTCCTTGAGGGCCATGTAGCAGTGCCCCGAGACAGGCGTCCTGACATTTGAGATCTCCCCCTCCACCCAAACAAACCGGAAGCGGGATTCCAGCACGCTCCTGATCTCGGCGGTCAGCCCGGATACCGAATACACCCGGGGACCTTCGCCCTCAAACATTTTCTCGTCGTCATCCAAGGACGCATCTCCTGCAGAAGGACGTGTTTCAAGGGAAACAAAAGGTGTTCCTGTGCGGTTGAAGGGTGCATCTTATAGGAACGGCCCACCCGAGACAACCCCTTTCAGGGGGAAGCGCGCCAGCCAGTGGCGAAGGCCCGCGTCCCGGCCCTTTGTGTGTCGAGAGGTTGGCCGCAGCGGCGTTTGTTCTGACGTTGTGGTGAATCGCCGGGCGCTTGTGTCTCCGGGATTTTCAGCCGGGGCGGTGATTGACAGGGCCTGCGTTTTTACCTATGCTCCAGGGAATTGTAAAAGTGCAAGACGTGGGAATAATGGGGGCTTTTCTCCCTGCGGTCTCTGTGCCCTCCGGGGTGAAATCATTTTTTGTCCGTTGGTTTTTGGATTGACGCCAACCCAAGGAAAGTGTGCAATGAAAGAAAACTTACTGACTGAATCCGACGTGAAGCAACTGGAATCTCTCGGGATATCGCCGGAAGCCGTCGAAGGGCAGATAGAGACATTCCAGAGGGGTTTTAAGGCCACCCGCCTTGTCAGGCCGGCCACAGTGGGAGACGGGATCCTCGGGCTGAGCGGGGAAGAATCCGCAAGGCTCTCTTCCACGTGGAGCGAGATCCCCCGGGGGCGGGCCATGAAATTCGTCCCGGCCTCGGGAGCGGCCAGCAGGATGTTCAAGATGCTCCTGTCCTTTAAAAGCGAGGGCCCACTCCGAAGGGATGAGATTGAACGAAGGGCCGCGCAAAAGGACGGGGAGTATTCAGATCTTTTGCGCTTCATGGACGGCATCCGCAAGTTCGCCTTTTTCGAGGACCTCGAGACCGTCATGGCCCGCCACGGCATCGATGCGGACGAAAAGATCCGCCATGGCCACTTCGAGGAGATCCTGGGGTTTCTCCTGAACCCCGAGGGGCTGGGTGCCGCGAGCCTGCCCAAGGGCCTGATCCCCTTCCATCGATACAAGGACGGGAACCGGACGCCCTTTGAAGAACAGCTGGTGGATGCGATACACACGGTGCGGGATGGGGAGGGAAGGGTGCGGGTCCATTTCACGGTCCCGGAGGAGCATCGGGAAGCCATTCGCATGCATCTCGAATCCGTCAGAAAAAAGCACGAAAAGGCGGGGACGGAGTTCCTGTTGGATTTGTCGGTCCAGAAACACAGCACGGACACCGTGGCAGTGGACATGGGGAACAGGCCCTTCCGCGACAAGCAGGGAAAACTCGTGTTTCGGCCGGGGGGGCACGGGGCGCTGCTCGAAAATCTCAATGACCTCCATGGGGATATCGTCTTCATCAAGAACATCGACAACGTGGTCCCCTATGAATTGAAAGGCCCGGTCATCCAATACAAGAGAGTGCTCGGGGGGCTCCTGGTCCGGACCGAGAAGGCCGTCCACGCTTACGCACGGGAGCTCCAGCGGGGTATCCCGGGGGATGCCCTGCTGGCGGAGATCGAATCCTTTGTCATCGACACACTGGGGCACAGACCTCCTCCCTCTCTGGATAGGGATTCGAGACAGGCGCGACATGGGTTTCTGCTCTCTTCCCTGAATCGGCCCATAAGGGTGTGCGGCATGGTCAGGAACCAGGGAGAACCGGGCGGGGGCCCCTTCTGGGTGCAAGGGGAGGACGGTGCTCTGTCCCTTCAGATCGTCGAATCCAGCCAGGTGAACATGGGCCTTGAAGAACAGGAACAGATCTGGAAGTCCTCCACTCATTTCAACCCCGTGGACCTGGCGTGCAGCCTGAGGGATTTCGAGGGAAAGCCCTTTCACCTGCCCGATTACAGGGATCCGGACACGGTTTTCATCTCAAGGAAATCAAAGGATGGGAGAGAACTCAAGGCCCTCGAGCTCCCCGGGTTGTGGAACGGGGGAATGGCCTATTGGACGACGCTTTTTGTCGAGGTGCCCATTGAAACGTTCAATCCCGTCAAGACCGTTTTGGACCTCCTCAGAAGCCAGCATCAACCGGGCTGAGTAAGGGCTCTATCCATGATCAAGGACGGAATGGCGAAAAGGCCCACAAGAGGGGCCGGCGATTACCTGAGACTGTGGCTCAAGGGTGTCTGCATGGGCTCCGCCGATGTGGTGCCCGGGGTTTCAGGCGGCACCATGGCTTTGATCCTCGGCATCTACGAGGAGCTCATCGTTTCCATCAGCCGCCTGGACAGGAATTTTTTCTCCCTCCTGTTCTCGAGGCGGTTCAAGGAGGCCTTCGAGTATTTTCCGTGGATGTTCCTGGCCGCCGTGGGTGCCGGGATATTCTGCGCCGTCATTTCCCTGGCCCGCCTTTTGAGCTGGCTCCTTCTGAACCAGCCCGTGCTCATCTGGTCCTTTTTCTTCGGCCTCATCCTGGGATCTCTCCTGACCGTCGGCCAGAGGGTTCGCCGTTGGAGGCCGCGCGTGGTCGTCTGCCTGTTTCTCGGGACCATGGGGGCATTCGTGCTTGTCGGCCTCGTCCCGGCGAATACGCCGGAGGCCCCGTGGTTTTTGTTCCTGTGCGGGGCGGTGGCCATATGCGCCATGATTCTTCCAGGCATTTCCGGGGCCTTTGTCCTCGTGCTCATGGGAAAATACGCGTACGTGCTGGACGCGGTGAGGCGCGTGGACATCTCGACCATTTTCCTGGTGGGCGCCGGGGCCGGGACAGGGCTTGTTGTCTTTTCACGGTTCCTGGGCTGGTTGTTTCGAAGGTATCACGACGCCACCGTGGGCCTTCTCATGGGCCTCATGCTGGGGTCGCTCAGGAAGATCTGGCCGTGGAAGGAATGGCCCGCTGAAACAGCGGGCGTGCCCCCACCCGCTCCCTCGAACGTCCTCCCCCCGGCGTGGAGCCCTGAGGTGACTTTTGCCGTCTGTCTTGCCCTGGCCGGCTTCTTCGTCGTTCTCCTGCTCAACAGAAGCGCTGCGGAGGCCGAGGCGTGAATCGGCGCCTTTCAGGTGGCATATGGATTGCAATTTATAGCCGGTGCGATCCGTGAACGTGGTGTCGTTTGCGGAGGCGGCCGGCCTGGTCGGCTAACAAGGGGGATTCCACGCCGGAGCTCCAGGTCGTCGCGCCGCACCGCCGGCGGATCATCAGCAGGCAAGCGTCAGGTATCAGACGCCTTTGAAATGGAATGCACATGTTCGGACGGTTTGAATCCACGGGTCTCGAAGCCAGAATTCAGGGAAATGTAAAAATCCGGGTCTTTAATGAACTCCAGGCCCAGAGGATACCCTTGCGTCTTTCCGTCATAGGGCGAGGCTACGAACGTTTGACGATCGTGACCGGCATGGAGTCCGAGGGGGGAAAGACATATTTGCTTTTGGACAGACCCCTCGGTTTTGAAGAGGACGTCCCGGGGAGCGTGGGCGAGAGCGTCCTGCTCGAGTTCACGGATCGGGATCGCATCCCTCACTCTTGCAGAACGGTCCTTGCGGAACCGACGGAGGAAAACCTTCGGCTTGTGATGCCGGCGTTTTTGAAGAGATCACAAAGGAGAAGGCATTTCAGGGTGGAGCCGCCCCAGGGGACAAGGATGGTTTTCCTCATAAACGGGAGGGAGCTGGAGTCGCCAGTACTCAACATCAGCATGAGCGGAAGCCTCCTGGTGGGGCCGAGGAAAGGCAGTCCTGAAAGCTCTTTTCTTTATGTAGACGCAACGATTTCGGGGATCGATCTCATTGCCCGTCACGATGATCTGAGTCTTTTCCTTAAAATAAAAACAGCGGAAATCAGGCGCGTGGAATTTGATGAAAAGCTGAATCGCATGAAATACGCCATTCAATTCCGGGAATTGGAACCTCCCAATGAAAAGGAACTGGAGAAATTTATTTTTTCTTGCCAGAGAAGACTGCTCAGGAAGAGGAGCGGCCTGGTCGCCGAGTGATGGCGTGTAGAGGTTCAACTTATATAATATGTAGACTGGGTTCGGTTACTGTCAAGTTCAGACATAGATGTCCAGGAGTGATCCGGTGACAGGGTTCAGGGGGCAGGATCTTCCAGTCGAATCATATGTCTCGTACTCTGATTGGGGTCCGTAACCAAGGAAGACAAAGCCGCTGGATTCCCTTTGCCTTTCACGTGACAATTCCATGCCACGGTTTCCGGCGTTCTGCAAAGAGATCCCGGTCCCGGGACTTACCGGTAGAAGGGAATTTGTTATTGCAAGGTCCATTTATTAAATTATAGCCGGTATTTTTCTTGACGCAATGAAAATAAAATATCCCACAGTTTTTCTTATTCTCTTATTTTTGTCAGGGCTCATCATCGCAGGAATCCATTTTAAGGAGAAATTTTCAGTCCCGCGGCTATTGGACAGTCTTATCTCAAAGAAAGATCCCGATCCGACCATTACATTCGTCACGAGTGTCGACACGATGGTATTGAGGTTGAAAGTCGTCGTGCCCTGCAAAACCAAAGGACAGAGACTCGAAGTGGAAAGAAAAATACCCAGGATTCAGCACATCCTGGGCAATGTCGTCAAGGAGGAGCGGGTGAAGAATTCCTTACTTCACCGCGATTTTGGTTTTATCAAGCAGACTCTTCTGGTGACCCTCAACAAGGAGATGACCGCTCCAGTCAAAGAGGTACACCTGGAGCAGTTTTTTCTCGACTAACCACGCCGCGCGAGGCGCAGGTTGACGCCGAGATTGCGGAAGACCCGTGACAGATTATATCCCCAGGATCTTAGCCGCAATCAGGCGGGAATCCGTCCGGTAGGTCCCTTCAGCTATCTCTCTCTTTATCTGTTCGATTTTTTCCACCCTCTCCGGCTGAGAAGCCTCCATGGCCTCTCTGACCTTGGCAACCTCCCTGGAGGCATCGGACAGGGCGACCTCGGTCCCGCCTCCCTGTGCCTGGCTGTCGGCCTCGTGGGGGCGGGCGGTTTCAGTCCGCTCCACGTTCTTCTGGTTGACAGTCGTCTTCTGAGTGGTGTCTATCAAATTGATATTGCGATAAGTTTCATCGACTTTCATTTTAGCTCCCGCAGTTCAACAAAGCTATTTTTCATCCACCGGGATTCCAATCGGGGCGTTTCCCGTGTGGCCGTTTGCCATCAGCGGCCTCCGGTCACCGGAGGCTTTCGCCATGACTTTCTCCGACATCCTTGTCATGGCCTGTTTATGCCGCGCTTCGGAAGAAATATCAACGCGGTCATTGAATTTTCTGTCCGGCTCAAAGGTGTCCTGCACGATGGTGTTCCTTTTTTTGAGCTGATTCCCATAGATACGCAGAACATTCCTTATTTGGTGTGTTGTGACCAAGAGCCCTCCTCCTCAATCACAGATATCGGCCCGGGGGTCACGTAACTTAAAAATTTTTTATTAAATTTTGCCAATGCTCATAAAAGGCGGTGTAAGTGCCGATGATGAGGGAAAAACAACCCGTGTGCGGTGTGCGTTGGAAATCCTGTCCGGAGGCGGCATGGTTTTTGCTGATTAGGGTCCTATCGGATATCGGTTCACCGGGTGCATGGAGGCTGAAAACTTGATCCAGATGGAACTCACCGAAAGGGATTTTCGCGATTTCAGCGCCCTTATTTACGAAAAATCGGGAATAAATTTACACCAGGGAAAACGCGAACTGCTCAAGGCGAGGCTGGCGAAAGTGCTACGCCAATCCCATTTCAGTTCAGTTCGGGAGTATTACGACTACCTGATGAAGGATGAAAGCGGGGACGCTTTCATACCGCTCTTGGACGTCATTTCCACGAACCTCACGGCGTTTTTCCGCGAGGCGCGGCACTTTGATTTTCTCGCGGACACCGTTGTCGAGGAACTTTTTCAATCCGGCGGCCGAAAAAGTTCGGGGGACATCCGCGTGTGGTGCGCCGGCTGCTCGAGCGGTGAGGAGGCGTACTCCCTGGCCATGACATTGATTCAGGCCCTGCCTCCCGGGCGGCACAAGGACATCCGAATCCTGGCAACCGACATCTCAACCCGCATGCTCAACATTGCTGACAGGGGGGTCTACGAAGCCTCCCGGGTGGAGAAGGTGCCCATGCCCATTCGCCGGACATATTTCCAGAAGGGGATCAACGGGTGGCAAGGGTATTACCGTGTAAAGAAGCCGGTCAAGGAAAAGATCCAGTTTCAAAGACTCAATTTTATGGAGCCGTTCACCTTCTCGCACAACTTTGATGTGGTTTTTTGCCGAAACGTGATGATCTATTTTGACAAGGCTACCCAGGAAAATCTGGTGGGGCGCTTTTACGACGTGTTGAATCGCCCGGGTTACCTGTTCATAGGGCACTCGGAGAGCCTCACGAGCGTGAAACACAGTTTTCGATATCTACGGCCGAGTGTTTACAAAAAGTAGATGTCCAGGGACAGGGAGAAAAATCAACCGGCCATCCTGTCCCTTTCCTTCTCAATACCCTGCTTTTTTATTTTTTCGACGAGAGTCGTTCGGTTCATTTTCAGGAGCTTGGCTGCCCTGTTTTTCACCCAATCCGCTTTTTCAAGGGCCCGGAGTATCAGCTGCCTTTCATACTCGTTGACGGCGTTGCTGAGAGACAAACCCTCCTCCGGAATGAGGCTCGTCCCTTCGACACTGAGCGCCACCTTTTTGGCGATTTTCTCGGGGAGATCATCCACATTGATGCAATCGCCCTCGGTCAGGATCACCATGCGCTCGATGATGTTTTCCAGTTCCCGCACGTTGCCCGGCCACTCGTAGTTTATCAGCGCCTGCATGGCGTCCTTGGATATGCTGAGAAGCGGCCTTTTTTTGTTTTTCGAGATGTGCTCCAGAAAATGGTGCACGAGCAGTGGAATGTCGGATCTGCGGTCCCTCAAGGGGGGGAGCACCACTGGAATCACCTTGAGGCGGTAGTAAAGATCTTCCCTGAAGGAACCCTCCTCGACCAGTTTGTCCGGATCCTTGTTGGTGGCCGCGATGATCCTCACATCGCACTTGATCGTCTTTGTGCCGCCGACACGCTCGAACTCCTGCTCCTGCAAAATTCTCAAGAGCTTCACCTGCAGGTGGGGGCTCATCTCCGCGACCTCGTCCAGGAAAATGGTCCCCCCGTGAGCCATCTCGAATCGTCCGATGCGCGTGCGGATGGCATTCGTGAAGGCGCCCTTTTCGTGGCCGAACAGTTCGCTTTCCAGCAGTTCTTCCGGTATGGCGCCGCAGTTCACGGGAATGAGCGGCTTGTCCCTGCGCATGCTGTGGTAATGAATTGCACGGGCCACAAGCTCCTTCCCGGTCCCGGACTCCCCCAGGATGAGGATGGTGCTGTCGGTGTCCGCCACTTTCTCTATGATCCTGAAAACCTTGTTCATTGGGAGGCTGTCGCCGATGAAATTTTCGAACTTGTACTTTTTCTTCAACTGGCGTTTCAAGGCGATGTTTTCGCGCTTGAGATCCCTGAATTCGATGGCCCTTTGGACCACCATGAGGACCTCTTCCATTTTCACCGGTTTTGCCAGATAATCGGAGGCCCCCACTTTCATGGCCTCGACCGCATTTCGGATGGTCGCGTACCCCGTCAGGATGATGCCGACGGTGTCCGGGTGATTTTCCACCAGAAACTTGAGAAGGGTCATGCCGTCCACCTTCGGCATGTTCAAGTCGATGAGGGCCAGGTCGAAAAAGCCTCGATCCAGTATCTCCATGGCGAGTTCCCCGTTTTCGGCGGTTTGGACCGCATAGCCCTCTGAAGTCAGAAATTCGTTGAATCGATCCCTTATCTTGGGATCATCGTCCACAACGAGGATATTCGTTTCGGTCATCGGATCGTCCCCATTGCCTTCATGGATGGTGTGATTGTGGACGCCAAATTTTTGGCCTCCTCACTTCAAATGCCAAAATATTAACACACAATCTTGAAAAAGCAATTGTTTTCTGGAGGTTGTCAATGACTTGGCGGAGGGGCCGCCTCTGAGACGGGGGGGTTAGAGAAAGTTGACCAGACTGAGATTCATCACCTTTGAGGCGCTCGCCAGGGCCGCCTGATAAGCCGTTTCACGTGCCTTGAGGTTCATGACGGCCTCGGCCATATCCGCGTCCTCCACGGTTGATTTGCGATCGGTGTAGACAAGCCGGAGGTCCTGAATGATGTTTTCCTTCACGTCCAGCCGGGTTTCCTTGGCGCCGGTGTCCGCGATGAGGGAACCCAGACGGTTCATCTGATCATCGAGCTCTTCCATGGCCGTGTGAATCCCGGGGATGTCGTTTGATGAAAGGCTGTTTTGCAGGTCCGTCAATGTTTGAAAAATATTGTCATCCCCACCGTCGCTCCCGAAAACATCGGTGCCTACCCGTCCCACGGCCACGTTGATGCCTTTCGCGATGTTAACCTCGAATTCCGTGTCGTTCCCGCCGTAGACATAACCACTGCTGGAAGAGTACGGGGCGGTGTCCGTTGTGGTCCCCGAGAAGATGTAACGTCCGTCCACCTGGGTGTTGGCCAGGGAAAGGATCTGCTCCAGGGAGCCTTCCACCTCCTCGGCGGCTATCGCACGCGTTGAGGCGTTTTGGGTTGCGTTGGCCATTTCAATGCACAAGACCTTTGTGTCCGTGAGGATATCCTGTATCTGGGACATGGCCGTCTCTCCGGCATTGAGCCAGGATCGGCCCACGTTGATGTTTCGCTCCATTTGCTCGAGGTTCTCCAGGGACGAGCGAAGACTCATGACGCTCACCTGCCCCACGGGGTCGTCGGACAACCTGTTGATGCGCTTGCCGCTGCTGATGACCTGGTTTGCCTGGAGCATGGAATCCGAGGTCGATGCGAGGTTGAATTTGATTGAAGAATAGATGGACTGGTTGGAAATTCTCACGACAGGGCCTCCTATCTGGTCTCGAGAAGGGTCTGAAACATCTCATCGGCCGTGGAGATCAGCCTGGCCGCGGCGCTGTAGGCCTGCTGAAACTTGATCAGGTTCGTCATCTCCTCGTCCAGGGAGACGGCGGAAAAGTCGTTTCTCTGCTCGGTCAGCTGATTCACCACGATCTCCGCATACTCCTGCTCCCTCTGCACGCTCGCGCTCTTGATGCCCACAGACCCCACGAGATAGGCGTAATACCCCTGGAAGGTGTCCGTGGAGGCAGTGGTGTTTCCATCGTAGTCGTAGCGTTCCAGGGCGATGCCGTCGTCGTCCCGGAGCGCGGCCAGGGCGAGTGCGTTGGTGTTGTCCCCGGCGGCCGTCTGCCCAGAGCCGTCCGCACGGCCCGCCGCGATGAGGTCCTGGTTGGAGGCGAGGGTTTCGTTCATGTCCATGCTCAGGGAATCGCTTCCGTCAAAGAACGTGTTGAGCCCCAGGGCTGCCAGGACACCGCTCGTGTCGTCGGCGAAGCCGAAGGAGTACCCGGAATCGGCTTCCAGGCGCAGCTTTCCGTCCACTGCCGTGGCCGTGATGTTGGCGATGCCCGTCCCCGAGGCCCCGATGTCGGCTATGACGTCGTTGAGGGTCGTGGTTGCGGTCACGTTGATGGTGCCGGAGTGATCGGGGTCCCCATTGGAGTCGTAGACCCAGACCGTGAAAGACCCGGCGCTGATTTTGTCGTAAAAATCCAGCCCTGAATCGGCCGTCATGAGCTCTTCTCCGGCATCCGCCGTCTCGTAGGTCCCGGTGAGGTCGTCGGAACCTGTGAGCCCCACGCCCTGGCTGTGGACGTTGTTGACCTCCCAGATCAGGGTGCCGGCGAGCTCGTCCAGCTCGTTTTTGTATTTTGGCAGGATCTCGTCCCGCATCTCAAGCCACCCGCCCATCTTTCCGCTCTGCACGGAGTCCGTGACCGGGATCTGCCCCACCGAACTCTCCCACTTCACCTCGCCCCCTTCAAAGGAGAGATCGTACGTGGAGGTCTTGTTCACCAGGGTGTAACCCCGGCCCGTGGTCACGGTGATACATCCCTGGGAATCGCTGAACGTGTTGATCTCCAGGAACGAGGCGAGCTTCTGGACGAGGTTGTCCCTCTGGTCCCTGAGATCGTTCGCATTGCCGTCTATTTCCATATTCATGATCTGGCCGTTGAGCTCCGCGATTTGGGCCGTGAGCTGGTTGACTTCCCCCGTGGCCGCCTCCAGGGAGAGGTTCAATTCGAGGTCGAAGCTGTCCAGGTCGTTTCGTATGTCCTGAAAGGCCTGACTCAGGAGGGAACCCGATTCATAGAGGATGGTGCGTTCCGCCGATCCGGAAGGATTGTTGGACAGGTCGTGCCAGGCGTTCCAGAAGGAATACAGGAGCGAATTGATGCTTCTCCCCGAGTTTTCGTCAAAAACGCTCTCGACAACCTTGAGGTAAGTCTCCATTTCCGTGGACGCGGCGAGATCGGATGAGCGCTCTCGGAGCCTGTTTTCCACAAAGGCGTCAACCTGCCGCGTGATGCTCTCGAGGGTCGTGCCCCTTCCGAAAACGAAACCGCCGTAGGGCGCGGGCGTCATGGACTGTATGGTGGCCGTCTGTCGTGAATATCCCTCGGTGCTCACATTGGCGATGTTGTGACTGACCACATCCATGGCATACTGCTGGGTGATGAGCGCGTTTTTTGCTATGTTGAGGACGAGCCCTATTCCGGACATGTCTCACACCTCCCTGCGGTAAATGGGCCCCCTGCGTCCGGCGGCGCCCCGTGGACTGTACGTCTCCCCCTGCCCCGGCTCGCCCGCGAGCAGGGAGATGAGACCGTCCACAAAGGCAAGCGAACTCTGAATGAATTTGACGTTCTCCTTTGTCCTGAAGGTGATTTCCTCCTTGAGCCGGTCGATACGGCCGGTCAGGGAAATCGTCTCCTGCCGCTCTCTTGAAATGATTTCAGCGTCGCTTATCAAGGGGAGACTCTCAATGGCCTCCACGATCCGTTTTTTCTCCTCCATCACATCCCACAGATCCGGAATGCTCAACTCCATGAGGATGCCTCTCTCCCTGTCCAGGCATGTGACCAGTTGTTCCAGGAGGTCTTCCTTTTTTTCCTGAAAGTTGCATTCTGTAGAGTGCTTCATACCCGTTTCCCTTCCCTCATGATGGATCTATCGGCTCTTGACCGGTTTTTCCTGAATGCCCTTCCGCCACGGCTGAACCGGGGCTCTCGTCCAGGTTCAGAAATCCAGCCGGATCCAGGGCCCGGCCGTGACGCCGCACCTCGAAATGGAGGTGCGGCGCGGTGCTTCTCCCCGTCGAGCCCACTGTCGCCAGGGGGTCACCTGCCCGGATCAGGTCCCCCCGGCGGACCAGATTGTCCTTGTTGTGGGCGTAGAGCGTGGTGAAGCCGTTCCCGTGATCCACTTCGATCACGTTCCCGTAACTTTCGCTGAACTCGCTCCGTAGGACCCTCCCGTCCAGCGATGCCCGCACGACCGCGCCCTCGCGGGCGGCCACGTCCATCCCCTCATGAAAACGCCGCCCCCCATGGATGGGGTCCTCTCTCCAGCCGAAACCCGAGCTGACCACCCCCTGAAGAGGGGAAAGGGGGCCGGTGGTTTGGGCGGTGGAAAAAGACGAGTCTTTCGCGGACAGGAGGGGATCCCTGCGATGCAGGTCCCTGTAGAGCACCGCGGCAAGGCTCTGCTCCCCCAGACCGGCCATGGATTTGGCCAGTTCCTGGTCCAGGAGGGACTCGTAGATGTCCTCACCCCTCCCACCGTGGAAGAGGTCGCATTTTTCCACGGTCTTTCGCATGCCGCGCAGGAGCTGGTAGGTGAACATGGACTCGAAATCCTTGCATGTCTTTCGAAGTTTTTGATCCCTGTCCCGAAGCCTGTCCGGGTCGAGCCCTGCTGATGAATTCGTTTCGATCCCCCTCACCTTTTCTTTCCTCCCCTGGGTTTCGGTCCGCCCTCGTCCCCTCGCATCGTCGTCCCGCCGGAAGACGCTACCCAGCTGCCTTCGCAAAGACACCGGATCGCGGCTTTCCCTGTGCCTACATGACCTTCAGTTCCGCCTGGAGCGCCCCGCTTGCCTGGATTGCCTGAAAGACCGTGATGAGATCCCTCGGAGACACCCCGATCGCGTTGAGGGCCCTGACCACCTCGCCCAGGTTGGCACCCGAGGGCAGGAGCATGAGTTTCTCCCTTTCCTCCGTGACGGTCACGTTGCTTTCGTCTGTCACAGCCGTCCTTCCCTCGGAGAAGGGCAGGGGCTGGCTCACGTTTTTGGTCTCCTTTATCTGGACGCTCAGGTTCCCGTGGGCAATGGCGACAGGCGAGATGCGCACGTCATCACCCATGACCACGGTCCCCGTGCGCTCGGCGAGCACGATTCGCGCCTTGTTGTCCGGGCGGACGTCTATCTGTTCGAGCTCCGCCAGGAGCGGGACCAGGTTGCCCCGGAAGCCCTCGGGTACGAGAACCCGTATGGTGGCGCTGTCCGTTGGAAAGGCCGCGTCGGCGCCGATCCGCCTGTTGATCGCTTCGGAGACCCGAAGAGCGGTCGTGAAATCGGGGTTCTTGAGATTGATTGTGAGTTCCTTCAGGCTGTTGAAGCTGAAAGGGATCTCGTTCTCGATGGTCGCCCCGCCCGGTATCCGCGCCACGGTCGGGTGATTTTTCTGAACGCCCCCGCCCGCATCTCCAGCCGCGGCAAATCCCCCCACCAGAAGGGGGCCCTGGGCCAGGGCATAGATGTTGTTGTCGGAACCCTTGAGGGGCGACAAGAGGAGGGTCCCGCCCATGAGGCTCGTGGCGTCGCCCAGGGAGGAAACCAGGACGTCTATTTTGCTCCCCACCCGGGCGAATGGGGGGAGGTCCGCCGTGATCATGACCGCGGCGACATTGTTGACCTTGACCTGCCCAGGCTGTGTGCGGATGCCGAGCCTCTCCATCATGTTCACCAGGCTCTGGACCGTGAACTGGGTCCCCGCCCCGTCGCCCGTCCCGTTGAGACCCACGACCAGCCCGTATCCCACCAGTTGATTAAGCCGCGCGCCCTTGATGTAGGCGAGGTCCTTCAGTCGGACGGCCCAGGCGGCCGGGGCGGCGGTTGAGGCCAGGACAAAGAGAATTGCCAGGCATATCGCACAGGATCGGAATCGCATCTTCTTCTGCTCCTTTAAAACGGCCACACGAAATCCACGGCCCGCATGAGCCACCCGGGACGCTGTTTGTCCGTGATCGGCCCGTTGCCCGTGTACTCGATGGAGGCCTCCGCGATGAAGCTCGACAGCACGGTGTTTTCGGGGGAAATGTCAGCCGGACGAACGAGTCCGCTCAGTGTGATGTACTGGGTCTCGTTGTTCACCCTGATCTTGCGGGAGCCCCTGATAAACAGGTTGCCGTTTGGGGTGACTTCCAGGACACGCGCCGTGATGGAGGCCGTCATGGTTTCATTACGGGTTGTTTCGCCGGAACCGTCGAATTCGTTTTCCATGGATGACCTGAACATGGCCGTGTTGTCGAAATCCGCGGGCACGCCTATCTTGCTGATCTTTCCCTCCCAGCCAAGCGCATTACTGATCCCAGCGTTGATGGAGGAGTTGCGGCTGGTCTTGGTGGTGGCCTTTTTGTTGGCCTTGGACGTCTCCACGATGTTGACCGTCAGGAGGTCTCCAACCTTGTAGGCGTGGAGGTCCTGGAAAGGGTTCCTGTACCAGGTGTCCCGCCAGAGGCCGGAGGCCATGGAGGGGTCGGCCGGTTCCGGGGGGACCACCACCGGGGTGGGGTGGTTGTCGGGGGGGGAGGTCATGGGTTCCCGCGGGTCCTTCTGCTGAAAGGGCGCGCCGGCGCAGGCCGACAGGAGGAAGACGGGAATCAGCACAATCAGCAGTGCTTTTTTCATGACTTTCATGACGGTCTCCTGAATTATGGTAAAAGCCCTTTCTTGCTCCCTCGGGCTAAAAGAACACCTTGACCCACCCGGCGGATTCCACTGTGGAGGTGATCTCCTTGCCGCTCCGGGTATTCCTGACCTTGATGCGGTCCCCCTTGCGGCCGTCCTCCAGGGCTTCCCCCAGGGTCGTGATCCTGACCACGCTGTTCTCGGCGACTATGGTCACGGGGCTTCCCTTTGTGACCAGGGGAGGGGACTCTACCATGGCGGCCGTCAGGCTTGTCCCGGTTCGGATGCTCCGGGTGGCGCGTTTACCGATCGCTTCCCCGGGGTCGGAAAGGGTGTCCCCCCGATCCCGAATGCTGGTTTCGAGCGCCATTTCCACGTCGTCCCCCGTGATCACGTCCCCGCGCCGGATCCTGCCCGCGGCCCGAACCACTTCCCGGGTGACGGCAATGCGGCCGGACAGGGGCACCCTCCTGATCTGGCTTCCGTCGACGAAAAAGGTCAGGGTCGCTGAGATGTTCCCGAGGTAATCGGCGTTGCCGTTCTCCCGGATCTCCCAGTGGAGCGTGCCTTCGGGCAGGGCGATATCCCTGGGGACCCGGATCTGCTCAAGGCTCATCTCCTTTTCCCCCCACGGCGCCTCTCTCTTCAGGTATTCCGTGAAGATCTCCTCCATCCTGCGGGAAGTGACGACCTGGGCCGAGCGGCGGACCACCAGGGAAGATGGTGTTTGCAGATCGATGTCCTCTCCAAAGGACGACAATGCGGAACCCACCTTGTACTCCAGGAACCGGCTGTTGAACTCGCAGGAATTTCCGGGCGAGGGGGCCGAGGCCACTTCAAGGGCCCGGAGCTCGTAGACCCTGGGGTCCCCGGCCGGGGCAAAGGAGGCGATTTCCCCGAGGGTGACGGAATCGCCTCTCACAATCGCCGTCTGTTTGATGTGAACCGTCAGGGAGGCCTCGGCGGCACGTCCTGCCCCCGGCGAAAGCCAGGCGAGGGCCGCCGGGAGAATGCACAGAATCCATAACACGGAGCGGAATTTCATAACTGATTCCCTCGATCAGCGTTTGATGTTGTTTGCCATCTGGAGCATTTCATCCGCCGATTTGATGGACTTTGAGGCCACCTCATAGGCCCTCTGCCCCACGATCATGTTGACCATCTCCTCGACCACATCCACATTGGACATCTCCAGGTAACCCTGGGACACCGTCCCCATGCCGTCCACGCCCGGGTTGGCCTCAACGGGGTCCCCGGAGGCGGCGGAGGGCCGGAAACGGTTCCCTCCCACGCTCAAGAGACCCGCCGGGTTGGGAAACCTGTGCAGGGTGAGCTGGGCGCTCGCCAGTTCCGTGCCGTCGGGCCCGATGGCGACCATGTTCCCGCCCGGATCGACCGTGAAGTTGACCGTCTCGGCGGGGATGGAGAACTCCGGTTGCAGTCGCTCGCCCTCGGATGTGACGACATATCCCTCGGAATCCATCTTGAAGGCCCCGGCCCTCATGTAAAGCTCCTCGCCGTTGCTGATGATCTTGAAAAAGCCGTCGCCTTCAATGGCGATGTCGAGGTCGTTCTGGGTCTGGACGTAATCGCCCTGGCTGAGGATCTTCTGCACGGACACCGGTTTGGTGCCCATGCCCACCTGAATACCCGTGGGCACCTCGCCCCCGGCGCTCGTGGTCGCCCCGGGAGATCGGAGATTCTGATAAAGGAGATCCACAAAGTCGGCCCGGCTCTTCTTGAACCCCACCGTGTTGACGTTTGCGAGATTGTTGGCGATGACGTCCATGTTGAGCTTCTGGGCGGCCATGCCGGATGCGGATGTCCAAAGGCTGCGTATCATTTTGTCCCTCCTGTCGATTACCGGACCCTGCCGACGTCGTTGATGGCCCGGCCGTTGAGATCGTCAAGGATCTTGATGGCCTTCTGATAGCTTTCAAAGGCCCGCATGCAGTGGATCATGGAGACCATTTCCTCGGATATGTCCACATTGGCGTTTTCGATGTAACCCTGGTTTACGGTGCTGCGGGGGTCCGCAGGGCTTTCCGGGGCGTTGTTGGGGTTGGCGAACAGGGCGCCGCCCTCGGGGAGGAGGACGTGGGGGTTTTCGAAGTCCACAAGGGCGATGCGCCCGATTTCCTGGTCGTTGACGGACACCGCGCCCCCGGGCCCGAACTTGACCTCTCCGGCGGGGACCTGGAGGGGCCCCCCATCGCCCAGGACGCGGTCGCCGTCTGCCGTGATCAGATAATTGCCGGGGTCCAGGGCGAAATTCCCTTTCCTCGTGTACCGAACGCCGTCCACTGTCTGCACTTTGAAAAACCCCGTCCCGTGAATGGCCAGGTCCAGTGAATTGCCTGTCTGGCGGACGTCCCCTTGGTTGAAATCCACCTCGGTTCTCACGACAGTGGATCCCACTTGAAGGGTGGAGGGGGAATCGCCGCCCTGGGCGTCCTCCAGCGCCTTTTCAAAGGAAATTCTGTATTTCTTGAACCCCGGCGCGGAAACATTGGCGAGATTGTTCGAAATGACGTCCAGCCTCATCTCTTCCATCAGGCAGGCCCTGATGGCTTCGGTCATTCCTGTGGGCATGCTCTCCTCCCTCGGTTTCTCCTCGATATGCCGTCTATTCTGCAAGTCCCATACCAGGGATTATTCCTCTCACAGGGTGAGGACGGGTCAAGTTTAACTGGCTTGAATATCAGGTGAAATTCATCTGATCCCGTTTTGTGCGGCATGAAACGGGGGGAGGGTTCCTCCCTGACAGGAAAAGATTTCCCGGTCGGGAGGGGGCGTTGTGGAAGGACTTGCATGGTCGTCCCCCCGGGGGTCAGGAGCCGAGCAGCGGAGAGGTTTGCAACGGAGAAGCCCTCACTTCCGAGGGGGGCCCATGCGCCGGTTCATCCGGTAGGCAAAGGCGAGGATTTCTGCAACGGCCTTGTAGAGCTCGGGCGGGATCTCCTCGTCAAAATCGAGCTGGATCAGGGAAGCCACCAGGTCCGGGTCTTCGGAGATTGGAACCCCTTCTTTCCGCGCGAGCTCGATGATGCGCTCGGCCAGGGCGCCCCTGCCCTTTGCCGTGACACGGGGCGCGGTGTCCCTGGAAGGGTCGTACCTGAGGGCGATGGCCTTTTTGAGCTTGTCGAGCAATGCGTGCCCCTTGTTTAAAAAAAAGATTTCACCATGGAGGACACAGAGATCACAGAGAGAGAACGAAGCTGTATGAGGTATATTATACCGGCTTCTGGATCCCTCTGCGCTCTCTGTGGTTCATTCTTTTGAGAAAATAATCGTCATCTTTTATGTGATGACGTCTAAAAAACCTGCAGTCCCTCCCGGTTCCCGGAACGGCCAGCCGTCCCCGTCCTCCTCCCGCCGCTCCCGGCAGACGAGAGTGCCGGGCTCCAGACCTGCCTCGGCAAGGCCGTTTCGGAGTTCCTCCAGGTGCTCTCCGACAAGCGCGGCCTTTTCCTCGTCCCCAACCAGGATTCTCACCCCGGGGGAAGACCGGGTCATGGTGACCAGGAAGTCCATGCGCCCCATTCGGGAAAACTCCAGGGACATGGAAAAGGAGATTTCCTCGCCTTCCCGCGCCTCTTTCTGGACAAAGGCCTCTCCCCCCAGAAACCCGTCCTCCCGGCGCCCCGGAATGTGCCAGAACCACCCCAGGCCTTCCCTGGCGGCCGCGAGGTTGATCTCCTGGTCAGAGACCAGGGCCTGTAAAGCCTTTTCCACGTGTTCGGCCAGATCCCCCACGAGGCTCCCCGAGGTGTCGTTTCGGCCCAGGGCGGCCTTGATGGAGAGCAGGATACCCTTGAGATCGGCGAGTGCCAGTTCCCGAAAGAGGGAGGGTGATTCGCCTCCGCCCATGAGCCGGCGGGCCGCCCGGCTCTCCAGGAAGATTCCGGACTCCTTCAGTTGCCGAGCCGGCCACTCCACATCCTTTCGGGCGCCCTCGTAGACGAAGTCCCCGATCTTCGCCTGGAGCGCGCGCAGGGCGTCCTTGAGGGGCCCGGGGAGTCCCTTTTTCCCGGCGAACGCGGCGATGGATCCGAGGACAGGGCCGAGTTTTTCCCTGAGAGGTTTTCCCGCGGCCCACAGCCGCACGGGAGAGGCGCGGACCCTGCCGTGGTTTTCGACGACATTCAGAAGGATTCGTTCCCCTGCGTCCCTGACCTGAAAATGATAGGACGAGCCTTCCTTCAAAGGGCGGGCTGTTGTTGCCTGAAACCGCACGCCGCGGCTTGAAAGGAGGACGTCTCCTTCCTTGCGTATCTCGAGAACCTTCGCTCTGAAAAGGTCTCCCGGGCGCAGGCGGGGGGGAGGGCTTCCTCGAACGGTTTCCCGCCCCTGTTTGACCGAAAGGATACGCGGGAGGACCTTCAATTACATCTCTCCCAGCTTCAAAAAGAGCTCAATTTCCCCCATGGAGAGCCCCAGGTGCCGGGCCACCTCTTCCTTGCTCAGGCCTTTTTGCAGGAGGGATCGAATGGATTTGTTCGCGCGGTGGGTCTGGTGGAGCGAGACCGAATCACGGACCTCGCCCGTCTCGTCTCCTTCATGGAGTCCGGTCAATTGCTCATGGCGCCTCTCGGCCCGCTCAAGGCCCTCCTCCAGTTTCCCAAGGAGGCGATTTGTGATCTCCCTCTTCTCTTCAAGGTTTCGGTCGAGGTCCTGGGTAATCTCCCTGATCTCCGCCAGTATGGCCTCCGCCTTTTCAGAGGCATCCCGTTGCTCCTCCGTTTCGCGGGCCCTCCGGCGGTTGCCGGAGACCACCAGCCAGATGAGGACCGCGGCCATGAGAAGGTCGATGGCCATCTGCCCCAGAATCCAGATGTGTACGCTCGTGAGTGATGATGATGTCAAGATGGTTCTCTGGTTTTTCCGCGCGATTCAGATCACGATGTCAACAAAGGGGTCCCTGGGCCTCACTCAACCTGACCCGGCCCGCATCCGGGCGAACCCTCAACATAAAGAGTCTCGATTCAGGATCAGATCACTTCAATTCCGGTCAGAGCAACGCGAAGTTCGGTCGGGCGGAGGATGTCCTCCAGGACTTTTCGGGCCTCCGAATTGATGAGGAGAGACTGACCCTTTATGTTCTCATCCCCGGCGGCCACTTCTTTCAAACGATCGTAAAGGCGGTCGCGAACAAGAGTTTCGTTTTCCTTCAGACGGTATCCAGCCGCCGTGTCGCATGTCAGCGAAAAGGTGACCCTCGCCATGCCACCCATACGGTTTGCGGGGAGTTCGATGTAAAAAGGCTCCATCTGGACATCCCCAGTGTTGTTTTTCCCCCCGGCATCGGAAGTCCGGGCCTCCGGGTCCAACGACGCGTCTCCGGACGCCTGGAGTTCGGGAGAGGGGGAGAGCAGGCGGAAAGTCAGGCAAGCGAGGAGGAAAACGAGAAGGGCGGCCGATCCCCCGATCGTTTTCTTGCGATGTTTTTCAATCAGTGACTTGAAGGCGGTTATGATTTCGCCGCCTTTCGTGCCCATGATTTCTTTTTGACCTTCGCCCAAAAAGCCCTCTCAAGCGGAATCGAGGTCCATAAACTCCCTCAGGCTGCCCCTCAACCTGAGGACCGCCTTTGTGTGCAGTTGGGAGATACGGGACTCCGTATAGTCCATTATTTCCCCGATTTCCTTCATGGTGAGCTCGTCATAGTAATACAGGCTGACGACCATACGTTCGTTCCGGGGGAGTTTGTCGATGGCCTTGGCGACCACGTCCCTGAGCTCCGTGTGATCGAAGACCTCCGCGGGATTTTCCGACCCGTGGGTCCCCGGTGATTTTTGCAGAAAATAGTCAAGGGAACCCTGCGGGTATATCTGCCCCAGCTCTTCCTCGCTGATCAGGGAGATTCCGCGGGTTTCATCCAGCAGCGCATAGAATTCCTCCAGGTTGATCCCCAGCTCGGCGGCGACCTCCTCGTCCCTTGCGGGTCTCATGGTGTCGTTTTCCACCTTGGAGTAGGCGGCTTCCAGGCGACGCGCGTTTCTTCGCACCGAGCGCGGGGCCCAGTCCATTGCCCGGAGCTCGTCCAGCATGGCGCCTCGAATCCGGAACTCCGCATAGGACTTGAACGAAACACCTCGTTCCGCATTGTATTTTTCCACTGCGTCCAGCAGACCCATGATCCCCGCCCCCACCAGGTCGTCCTGCGACACGTGTTGTGGAAGGCGCATGCCGAGTCTGCCGGCAATGGTCTTCACAAGGGGGGCGTACTCGATGATGAGCCTCTCCCTCTCGGCCGGGTCCATCCCCGGTCTCGTGGCGGGGGCGGCCTGGGAATAACGCTTCAATTTGTTCAAGGCTGTGTTTGGCATAAATCGGCCGCTGTCAGTGCTCCAGGAACTTCTGCCAGAAGAACCGGATGTCCCCTTCCGGAAGGGCCCCGTCCTCGCTGGACATCAAGGTTTTTGCCAGTTTCAGGATGTGTCTGCTCGCCTCGGTCTCGGGCGAGTGCTCCAGCAGCGTCTTCTGTTTTCGTATGGCGGCCGGCATCTGCTTTTCGTAGGGTATCCAGCCGAGGTAGTCCAGGGAGGGCGACCCAAGGAACTGGTCCACCACGAGGCTCAGGTGTTTGTAGATCCTGCTGGCCTCCCCGGCGTTTCGCGCCGCATTGACCAGCACCTTGAATCGTTTCTGTTTGTATCTGCTCGTCAAAACCTTGATGACGGCATAGGCATCCGTCAGCGATGTGGGCTCGTTGGTGACCAGAACGATCTTTTCGGTGGCCGCAAAATTGAAGTACATGACATTGGACGAAATGCCCGCACCGGTGTCGATCAGGAGGACGTCGAAACGGTCCTTGAGCGAGTCGAGCTCGTCCAGGAGGAGGAGCCTTTGGGAATTGTCGAGCTCCGTCAACTCAGGGATTCCCGAGGCGGCGGGAAGCAGCTTGAACCCTCCGGGGCCCTGAACCAGGATTTCCTCGAGGCGTTTTTCGCCCCTCAGGAGGTGGTCGATGGTGAATCGGGGGTTGAGTCCCAGCATCACGTCCAGGTTGGCGAGCCCCAGGTCCGCGTCCAGCACAAGGACCCTCTGGTTCAGGCGGCACAATGCCTGGGCCAGGTTCGCGACAACGCTGGTCTTTCCTACGCCCCCCTTGCCACTGGTGACCGAGATGACTCGGATGCGGCCGTGAGAGGGGGGCTCCGGGCCTACTCTCCCCTTGGGGACATGGCTTGTGAATTTATCCTCTGCCATAAAGTCCTCGACCAAGGACCTGAGGCCGGTTGCCTGATCCATATTCAGCTACCTCATCGCTGTTGCAGGAAATTCCGATCTGATTTTTCAAACCACTCAAGATCAATTGTGCAATGCGCTTCCTCGTGGCGGGCTCGATGTCCTCCGGCACCTGCTGCCCGGTCGTGAAATAGGCTGCCGGCACGTCCATGGACAAGAGGAAGTTCAACATGGAAGAGGCATCCAGGACCTCGTCCAGCTTGGTGAAGATAACGCTCTCGTAGGAAAGCCCGCGAAACTGCTGTGCCGCGCGAAGGAGACTGCTGAAATCCGTCGTCGCACTCAGCACGAGGAAGGGATGTACCTCCTCCCGGTCCCGGAAAAAACGGGCGAGCTCGCCAATGGCCTCTTCGGCGTTGGGGCTTTTCCCTGCCGTGTCTATGAGGATGAGTTCACAGTCCCTGTGTCGCCGAATGGCCTCGTCCATTTCGTGCCTTCCCGAGGCGACTTCAAGCGGGACCCCCATGATGCGCGCATATGTCTGGAGCTGCTTGACCGCCGCGATCCTGAAGGTGTCCAGGGTTATCAACGCGGTCCGGGTCCCTTCCTTGACCGCGTGGATGGCCGCCAGCTTGGCAAGTGTCGTCGTCTTTCCAACGCCCGTGGGTCCTATGAAACTGAAGACCCGTCTGGTTCCCCTCGATGTCCCCGTGGGCCGAATCTCAATTTTCTTGATCACCCGGGCGAGCGACTGCTTCAAGGTGCCTTCGGCATTCGAGGCCCCGCTTCCGAATTCCCGGGTGGCCTCGTTCATGATCGCCTCTATCATGACGGGCCTCAGGCCGAAGGCCCTCAAGTGGGAGTAGAGCGCCCGGATGGGTTTGTTGAAATAAAGCTCCGGGGCAAGCCTCCGTCCCACGTCCGCGCTCAGGATGGACGCCTTGATGTCCCTGATCTCGGACTCCAGGCTTTTCCACTTTTCAAGCAGCGCATCCGTTGCCACGGTCGAGGCGGACGAGCCTTCGCCGGTCGTCACCACGGGCGCCTCATAATCCACGGCCGCCGTGACCTCCACTTGCCTGTCCTTACCGTTGGAAGAGACCTTTGACCCGACGGTACGCGTCCTCAAGATGACGGCATCCGGCCCCATCTCCTTCTTGATCAACCGAAGGGCTTCCTGGGAACTGTCAGCTATGAATCGTTTGATGTTCATTGTGCCTCGATACGAACCTCGTCCACGGTTTCAATCTCGAGCCCGCTCGGTATTTCGTTGTAGGAGAGAACCGCCAAGGGGAGCTGGAACCTTTCACAAAGCTTTTTGAGGTGCCTCCGAATGGTTGTGGAGCACAAAAGGACAGGGTGGTCCACCTTGACGGCCGCACGCTCCACGGCCTTTTTGACGGCGTTTATGATTGTGTTTGCCTGCCGCGGATCCAGGGCCAGGTAGGAGCCGTAATCGCTCTGGTTGATACCCGATGCCACGGATTCCTCCAGTTTGGGGTTCACGGAGAGGACCCGCAGAACGCGGTCTTTTGTCAAATATGGGCGCAGAAGGGACCGGGCCAGTCGCTGGCGGGCGTATTCCGTCAAAAGGTCGGTGTCCTTGGTCATGGGGGCGTAGTCGGCGAGGGTCTCCAGTATGGTCAGCATGTCCCTGATGGAGACCTGCTCCCTCACGAGGTTCTGGAGTATCTTCTGGACGGCCCCCAGGCTCAAGAGCCCTGGGATGAGTTCCTCCACGACCTTGGGGCTGCTCTCGGACACCTTGTCGAGGAGCCGCTGGACCTCCTGGCGGCCGAGGAACTCATAGCCGTCCCTGCGGACGATCTCCGAGATGTGGGTGGTGATGACGCTGGGGAGGTCCACAACCGTGTATCCTGCGAACTGCGCGTCGGACTTCTTGTCCTGGCTCACCCAGAGGGCCGGGAGCCCGAAGGCCGGATCCTTAGCCGGCATCCCGTCGATTTTCATCTTCACATCGCCGGGGTCGATGGCCAGGAGGTGATCCGAAAGGAGCTCTCCCCGCGCCACCTCGTTGCCCTTGATGCAGATGGCGTATTCTTCCGGCTTGAGTTCCAGGTTGTCGCGGATGTGGAGGGAGGGCATGATGAGGCCCATCTCCGTGGCGAACTGTCTTCGCAGGGAGCGGATGCGTTCGAGCAGGTTACCCGGCGACTTGTTGTCCACCAGGGGAATGAGTCCGTACCCGATCTCAAGCTCCAGGAGGTCCACGGGAAGGAGTCCTTCCATGTCTTCCGGAGAGGACTTTTCCTCGGCCTCCTCGGGTTCGGCCGCGGCTTCGGCGCTTTCCCGCCGCTCGGCGGTCATGAGCGAGCGGCCGAAGAAAAACACCGCGGCGGCCAGCACCATGAAGGGGACGGCGGGCATGCCCGGTGCGAGGGAGAAGAGAAAAATGATCCCCGAGGCGATCATGAGCGCCCTGGGGTGCACGCCGAACTGCTGTGCGAGCTCACTGCCGATGTTCCCTTCCGCGCCCGCCCTCGTCACCAGGATACCGGCGGCCGTGGAGATGATGAGTGCGGGGATCTGGCTCACGAGCCCGTCCCCAATGGTCAGGAGTGTGTAATTTTGAACGGCCGTACCCAGGTCCAGGCCCATTTGGAGGATCCCGATCACAAAACCCCCGACGATGTTCACGAGCGTGATGATGATGCCGGCAACGGCGTCCCCCCTCACGAACTTGCTCGCACCGTCCATGGCCCCGTAAAATTCGGCCTCCTTGGAGACCTCGGCACGTCTTCTCCTGGCCTCGCCTTCGTCGATGAGTCCGGCGTTGAGGTCCGCATCGATGCTCATCTGCTTGCCGGGCATGGCATCCAGAGTGAACCGGGCGGCAACCTCCGCGATTCTGCCGGCACCCTTGGTGATCACCACGAAGTTGATGACGACCAGGATGACGAAGACCACGAGACCCACCGTTGGGTTTCCGCCCACGACAAACGAGCCGAAGCTCTTGATGATGCGGCCGGCGGCGAGAGGACCGGAATGACCGTCCAGGAGTATGAGCCGGGTGGATGCAATGTTCAGGCTGAGCCGGAAGAGGGTCGTCACCAGCAGCAGGCTGGGGAAGACCGAAAAGTCCAGGGGCCGTGTCGCATAGATGGTCAGGAGAAGGACCATGACTCCAAGGGTGATGTTGAGGGCGAGGAGCACGTCCAGGATGGCCGTGGGCAGGGGGATGATCATGACCATGAGAATGGCGACAATACCCAGTGACACCCCGATGTCCACATTCGCACCAAAGGAAAATTGCTTTATGGGTAGTTTGACGGTGTCCATGATTTCCGCAGTCCCTGCTGCCAGCTCCTCTTATGGTAAACCACTTCAGCCTTTCCCCGCCTCTCGGGGGCCCTTTCCTTTGAGCCCATAAACATAGGCGAGGATTTCAGCCACTGCCTGGTATGTTTCAGACGGGATTTCCTGCCCTATCTCCAAATTATACAAGTTTTGTGCCAGGGGGCGGTTTTCCACAAGAGGAACGGAATGCTCCCTGGCGACCTCTTTTATCCTGGCCGCCAGCTTCTCCGCCCCCTTGGCGACCACAACGGGCGCCGGCTTTCTGGCCGGGTCGTAGCGCAGCGCCACGGCAAGGTGCGTCGGGTTCGTGATGACGACGTCCGCCTTGGGGATCTCCTCCATCATGCGCCGTCGGGCCATCTCCCTCTGGATGGAGCGGATTCTGCTCTTGACGAGCGGATCGCCCTCGGTCTGTTTGTGCTCGTCCCTTATTTCCTGTTTGGTCATCTTCAGATTTTCCTCGTGCTCCCATTTCTGGTAGAAAAAATCGAGAACAGCCAGGATCAGGACGATCCAGCAGCACTTCACCAGGATGTTCATGCCCTCCTCCCCAAGCACGGTGGCGATTTGTGAGGCCTCCTGATCGACCAGGGGAAGGAGCCTGTGAAAGGCGGCCTGCAGGGTGGAGGCCGCGGCCCAACCCACGATGAGCAGCTTCAGGATGGACTTCGCAAGCTCCACAAGGGATCGTTTGGAGAAAATTCTTTGAAAGCCGGCAATCGGGTCTATTTTTGACGCTTTCGGAGTCAAGGCTTCGACACTGAAAAGAAATCCGGTTTGAAGTGCATTAAAAAGTATAGCTGATATCATTAAAACCAGCATGATTGGCATAGTAAATACAATAAAATCAATAATAATATTATTTAAAAAGTCCATGAGACCAACATTATTCGAGGCGACCGCCGGTATCTCCGCGAAGGTTGTTTTCAGGACATGCCCCAGCCGCCGAAAATCCTCGGCCCCGCAAAAAAAGAGGTAGGCGACGCCTGCCGCGAGAACGGAAATGGAGGAGAGCTCGCGGCTTTTTGCGACCTGCCCCTTTTTTCTGGCCTCTTCCCTCTTTTTCGGGGTTGCGGGCTCGGTCCTTTCCTGAAAGCCTTTGTCAGGCATGGGCCCCTCCTACATCAGGCGGAACAGGTGCATCATGGAGGCCCCGATTTCCCGAGTAAAATCCGAGATAAAGGGGGCCAGGTTGTTGAGCATCAAACCGAGGAGCACCAATCCGATTCCTATGTTCACCGGGAACCCGATCATCAGGATGTTCACCTGGGGAACGGTCCTGGCCACGATTCCCAGTCCGAGGTTGCTCAGGAAAAGCGCGATCATGACGGGCGCCGCGATTTTGAGCCCGACCAGGAACATGTGGGCGCTGATCCTGACCACGGCGTCGGGGAGGGCCGGGTCAAAGGTGATCCCTCCGGGCGGGGCCTGATCGAAAGAGCCCAGGATGGCTCTGATCACCAGGTGGTGTCCGTCAATGGCAAAGAAGAGCAGCACCGTGAACAGGTAGAGGAACTGGCTGAGGGAGGTGGTTTGAACGCCTGTCGCCGGGTCGATGGCCCTGGCCATGGAAAACCCCATCTGAAAGCTCATGATTTCTCCGGCCATCTGCGCGGAGGCGAAGAGTATCCGCATGCCGAAGGCGGCGATGATTCCCAGCAGGACCTCCGAGATCAGTGAGATCAGTACCTCCGTCAGGGTGAGGGGGAAGGCGGCGGGGGGCGGGACGATGGGGGTCAGCATCCAGGCCAGGATAAAGGAAAGGCCGGCCTTCCAGAGGACGGGCACCCCATTGGCGCCGAAGAGCGGCATGAGGAATACGAGAACGCTCACCCGGATAAAGACCCAGAAGAAGACCTGCAGCTGCTCGATGGATTCCAGGGGCAAAGCCATATCTTACTTCAAGCCTCCCGGGCGAGTCTCCGGCGCGTGCCGGACGGCGCGTCTTCCGCACTCCCGCCGCCTCAGCGGATGACCTGGGGGATGCTGATGATGAGGTTGCTCGTAAAGGCGGAGATCTTCGTCAGCATCCAGGGGGCCGCCGCGAGGAGGGCCAGGAGAACGGCGACGATCTTGGGTACAAACGAAAGGGTCATCTCCTGAATCTGCGTCGTCGCTTGAAGAACGGCCACCACGAGCCCCACCGCAAGCCCCACACCCAGGAGGGGCAGGGAGAGGAGCAGGACGGTCTTGATGGCTTCGCCGGCCAGTGTCACCACGTATACGGATGTCATTTTCCACTCCTCACGAAAAACTCTTTACCATGGAGCCCACGAGCAGATACCACCCGTCCGTGAGAACGAACAGCATCATCTTGAAGGGCAGGGAGACCATGAAGGGAGGCAGCATCATCATCCCCATGGAGAGGAGAACGCTCGCCACCACCATGTCGATGACCAGAAAGGGGATGTAGATCAGGAACCCGATGCTGAAAGCGGTCTTGAGCTCGCTGATGACGAATGCGGATACCAGGACGGTGGTGGGGATTTCACTGTAGTCCGATGGCTTCTCCTCGCCCGACACATTCAGAAAGAGGGATATGTCTTTTTTCCTGGTCTGCTTGAGCATGAAGGCCCTGACCGGCTCCAGGGCCTTTTTCAGGGCCTCCTCCTGGGAGATCTCCTCCGCCAGGTATGGCTGAAGCGCCTCGGCGTTTATCTGATTGTACACCGGCGCCATGAGAAAGAAGGTGAGCAGGAGCGCAAGTCCTATCAGTATCTGGTTGGGGGGCATCTGCTGGGTTCCGAGGGCATGGCGAAGCAGTGAGAAGACGATCGCCAGCCGTGTGAAGGATGTCATCATGACCAGGATCGCGGGCGCCAGGGAAAGGACGGTCAGGAGCATAAGAATCTGGAGGAGCACGGAGACTTGCTCCGGCCGATCCGCCCCCCCGAGGCCGATCTGTATGGAGGGCAGGGGCGGCAGATCCTGTGCCGCGCAGCGGCAGTGGAAAAGCCCGAGCACGACAATCAGGACAACAGCGGACGTCACTAACAGATGAAGTCTTCCGGTCCTCATATGATCAGCCCTGTTCATGGTCCGGCGCCGCCTTGCTCTTACTGTCCTCCAACACGGATTTGAAATCCGTGCCCGTCGAAAAGCCCCTTGCCGGGACTTCCTGCCCGCTCTCGGGCCGCTCCATCCGGCACAGGAGTGTGACGGACTCCGCGCCGACCCCGACCACGAGCCATTGATCCCTCACCTCAACCAGGGCGACCGAGCGCTTGGGCGCCACGTTCAGGGTGTTCAGGAGGCGCAGCCTCGCCGGACCCTGTGCGGACCGGCCGAGGCGCGTCTTCTTGAGCACGTAAAAGAGGCACACAATGAGGCCCAGGACGAGCAGGAGCGCTCCCACACTCTTCAGGGCGTTTGTGGCCAGATCGGTTTCCAAGAAAGATCACCCCGTGGTTTGATGGTACAAAAGACTTGTCTCGTGCCCATTCATAAGCTGTTTTTGGGCTGGAAAGATCCAGGACCCCCCATGTCAGGTGAGCCCCTTCACACGCTCGCCCGGGCTGACGATGTGGGAGAGGCGCACCCCGAATTTTTCATTCACCACGACCACCTCCCCCTGGCCCATGAGTTTGCGGTTCACGAAAATGTCCAGGGGCTGGTTGATGAGCTTGTTGAGCTCCACCACGGAGCCCTGGCTGAGCTTGAGAAGGTCGCCGATGGGCATGCGAGTCCTTCCCAACTCCACCGTTATGTCCAGGGGGATATCCAGCAGAAACTCCATATCCTGGGGGTCGTCGTTCCCCTGAATAATCGGTGCCATTTCCGCGAACTCCACCTCCTGGGCTATGCTGTCCGGGGATTCGGTTTGCTCCTGATTGCCGTTCACTTCCATACCGTTGTCTGCCATGAAAACACCTCTTTAAGTCGTGCCCGCCTCGCGGACGGCGTTTGTGCTGTTTCAGGCGGCGCGGAACAACGCCTCTTCGATCTTGAAAACCTTTCTGTTCCTGGAACGTCCGGCATAGCCCTGAAACTTGGGCAGCTCCTCGACGGATGCGATGAGGGGGGCGCTGTAAGGCTTGTCCAGAACAAGAATATCCCCTTCCTTGAGATTCAGCAGGTCACGGATGGAAAGCCGGGTCTCCCCGAGATACACTTTGAGTTCGAGGTTCGTCTCCTTGAGTCGTTCTCTCATCCTGTTTATCCAGAAGGGATCCGCCTGGTCTTCCTCGTCGGTCTGGTAGGTCCCCGCGAGCTTGTGGCGGATGGGCTGAAATGAGGAGTAGGGGATGCACAGGGTGATCGCGCCCAGGGGCTTCACCAGTTCGACGTCGAACTTTGCCGAGATGAGGTATTCATCGGGATGCTCCACATTGACCACCAGAGGGTTGCTCTCGGACCTGATGAACTCCGTTTTTAACGGGTGGATATCCTCCCAGGCGTCCATGAGGTTTGAGAGGGCCATGTGCACAACCTTCTCTATGATCTTCCTCTCTATGGGGGTGAAATCGCGTCCTTCGATTTTTGTCGATCCGGTCCCGTGCCCCCCGAAGAAGGCCTCCACCAGGTTGAAGACCAGAACGCTCTCTATGACCAGGATGCCCGTCCCTCGCAGGGGATCCAGCTTGAAGAGGTGCAGGCTGGTGGGGATGGGCAGGGACTGCTTGAAATGCTTGAACTTGATCATGTTCAGATTGCCCGGCGTGATCTCCACATTTTTGCAGATCGAGCTCGAGAGGGCGCTTTTCATCTTCTGGGCGAAGCGGTTGTAGACCACACCCAATATGGGAATGCTTCCCTTGACGTCCCGCTCCTGCGAAGTCCAGTCGAAGAGATCCAGGCGCTCTTCCCGCACCTCCTCCGTTTCCTGCTCGGTTTCAATTTCGCCGGAGTCCAGCCCGGCCAGGAGGGCATCGACTTCTTCCTGTGAGAGAATCTGACTCACGTTTTTTCCTTTAAAACCTCCGTGTCACGTTCTACTGTACGATGAATTCCGTGAAATAGATGTTCGTGATCTCGCCGGATTGCAAAAACTGGTTGAGCATGGTCATGATCTCGACCCTCAAATGGTATTTGCCTTCAAGCTCCCGTATGTCCTCGAAAGACTTGCTGCTCAGGACGGTCAGGATGGTGTCCCTGAACTGGGGGAGTCGCTGGTCGATTTCCTGGACGGCGGTAGGTTCGTTCAATTCCAGCTCCAGCTTGGCCTTGAGATATTTCTTTCCGCGGGGATCGGCCAGGTTGACGATGAAGGTCTCCAGGGGATAGATGGGGCCGATGTCCACGGTGGCCGTTTTTTCCTTTTCCTTTGCCTCTTTTCCCCCTTCGGAAGATCCCTTGAGTATGTCAGATTTGAGGACAAGAAGGCCCGCAAGAAGCAGGACCACCAAGCCAACTGCCGCGAGGATCAGTTTGATGGGGAGACCTTTTTTGGCCTTTTCGGCCACGGCTTCTTCCAGTTGGGTTTCATCTTTATCTGCCATTTCTCAATTGACTCCCGTGGTCTGCCACGCCGCGTTCAGGGCGCCGTGTTTTTCCTGTCAATATCTCCCAAATTTGTGGGTACGTCCCGGATCTCCTCCAACCACCGTGCTACTCGAAAGCCGTCACCCGCACCTTGGGGGGCAGAAACGCGTTCAGCTTCTGCTCCAGCAGGCGGGGGTTGTCCCCCTTGGCTATGGACATGATGCCCTCGCTCATGAGTTCCTTCATCATGACCTCCTCGCTGCTCCTGTTCCGGAGTTTTCCCGCGATGGGCAGGAAGAGGACATTTGCCATGAGGGCCCCATAAAATGTGGTCAGGAGGGCCACGGCCATTGCAGGGCCGATGGTGCTGGGATCCTCCATGGTCTGGAGCATCTGGACCAGCCCGATCAAGGTCCCGATCATTCCCAGCGCCGGCGCGAAGGTGCCGAGCGTTGTGAAGATCTCAGCGCCCAGCTTGTGACGGTCCTGAATGGATTCGATCTCCGTGTTGAGGATCTCCTTGATGGCCGCTGGCTCCAGACCGTCTATGGAAAGCTGGAGGCCCTTTCGCATGAAATCATCCTTCATGTCGTTGATGCTGGACTCCAGGGCGAGAATGCCCTCCCTCCTCGCAGTCCCGGCAAGATCCACAAAGGCGCCGATCATCTCCTTGACCGTGTGTTTTTTGTGAAAAATGGCGTTCTTGACCACATTGCTCACTTTGAGGATATCCGGCAGGGGGTAGTTGATCATGGTGGCCCCGAGCGTCCCCCCGACCACGATCATGATACTTGGAATGTTTACGAACAGCATGAGGCTGCCGCCCATGAGAATTGCGCTCACCACCAGTGCAAAAGCAGTGACTATTCCTACGATAGTGGCGATATCCATGTGAAACGATCTCCAAGCCGGAATTTGGTTCGCGGTGCTGAGCACTAGAAGAAAGCAACCTCTATGCCATTCACACGGGATGTCTTGGGGCGCGGGGGGTGGACAGGGGAAATGCGGTTTTTAAGTGGGCTTTATCATTGACTTAATTTAATAGGGGCAAGGCGGGCCGGCGGGTGCGGCCGTGAGGGAAGACGGCGGCATCGAGGTTTTTGGAGGACCGGCGTGCGGCAGGGCACGCAACCCTCTGTTCGTGGTAGGCCGGGAAGGGCATTCCAGTCAAGATATTGACGCAGAAACACCCTTACCGCGGCTTAAAGGTTGCCGAGCCCGCCTTAACGTTTCAGGTTGATGAGCTCCGAGAGCATCTGGTCCGTCACGGTGATGATCTTGCCGTTGGCCTGAAAACCGCGCTGGGTGGTGATCATCTTGACGAACTCATTGGCGATGTCCACGTTGGACTGCTCCAGGGAGTTGGGCGCGATGTCGCCGCAGCCGTTTGTGCCCGGGTGATAGGTGGGTGCCTCCCCGCTGAGGCGGGTCACGCTGAAGAGATTTCCTCCCACCTTTTTGAGCCCGGTTGGGTTGACGACCTTGGAGAGGGCCACCCGGTAGAGGGGGATGACCTCGCCGTTGGAGTAAATGCCCGTGATCACCCCGTCCACGTCCACGTTTACGCCCTGGAGATCCCCGGCGCCATAACCTGACGCGCTCTGGAAGACCGTGGTGGACGCCTTGGTGAACTGGGTGGTGGTCAGGGAGTCGTTGGTCCAGGTGGTCCCGTCGGAGTAGGACCCGAAGTTCAACCCCACGGCCATATTAACGCCGTTGATGAACTCGGGCTCGAACTGGAGGTAGCCGTCCTCGCTCAGATCCGCGGCCGCCCAGGTGGGGGTGACGTTGTCCAGGGTGCTCAGGGTGATGCCCGAGGTGGGGTCGATCTTGCCCGAGCTCTCGGAGAAGGTCATGGTCCCCCGTGCGAGGAGCCCCGCGTACGCGGTCCCTGAAAAATTGGTCCTCTCATCCTCGGACGGGTGGCAGGTGACGATGTACTCCCACTGGTGGGCGGTGGCGGTCTTGTCAAAATAGATCGTGACGTCGTGCGCCTCCCCCAGGGCGTCGAATATCTTGACGGAACTCTGGTAGAGGTAGGAGTTGTCGCCCATGGGGGACGACGTGTCCGTTCCGTCCCAGGAGGCCTCGAGGGCCGTTCCGGCGGCGGCGGTCTCCCCCTCGTCCAGGTTGACGATGAGCTGGATCTCGTCGCTGGCCTCGGGTGACGACGTGAAGGAGTCCAGGCAGATGTCACCCACCGAACCGACGTCCGATCCGTCGTCATCCAGCTCCCACCCCTGCACCACGTACCCTTCCGGGTTGACCAGGTAGCCGTCCTTGTCGAACCGGAAGTTGCCCGCCCGCGTCAGATATGTGGTGGTGCTCTCCGCCTCCCGGACCACGAAGAAGCCGTCCCCGCCGATGGCCAGGTCCGTGGTGCTGCTGGTGGTTTCAAAGGAGCCCTGCTGGAACGTCTGGTAGACGTCGCTCAGGGTGGTCCCCTTGCCCACCTGACTGGTCCCTGCCTGGGTGGCGATGGACTGGCTCAGCAGGTCCTGGAAGGTGAAGGTGCTCCCCTTGAAGCCCACGGTGTTCACGTTGGCGATGTTGTCGCCGATGACCTGCATGGCTTCCCCCAGAGAGCCCAGGCCGCTGATTCCCGAGAAGAGTGCGCTTGAAAGTGCCATAATGTCTTACCTCCTGTGTTCAAAAAACCTGTTATAGGGGCTCCCGGTGGAGCGGTGTTTCCAAGGATTCAAGGAAAAGCTTTCAATAATTTTCTTCCGTGGCCTCCCCGGCGGCGGTCTCCACGGCTTCGCCGGTGGTCGAGTTCCTGATGTCCAGGACCGATTCGAAATCCAGCGGCGTCTGCCCCACGTAGAGAGTCGAGGCGCCTCCTGCCAGGCTGATGCGGTCCACCGTGCCCAGCATGTGTGGAGTCGCCTCCACGGAGTCCCCGTTGGTGTCGAGGGCCACGACCTTGAAACTGTACGCGCCTTCAGGCATACGGTCCCCGGCGGCGGTCTCGCCGTCCCACTCGAATTCGTGCCGCCCGGCGCCGAGCTGCCCCAGGTTCAAGGAGCGCACCGGAAGCCCGTCCTCAGTGTAGATGAGCACCGAGCAGGTGGCGGTCTGGTCCAGCTCCAGCCCCCCTTGGACAGTCCCTTCGGCTTCCAGGGTCAACTCGTTTCCCTCGGCCAGCACGACCTTGCCGATGAGGCTGAGGGTCTGAAATCGTCCTTGATCCTCCTGCCCGGCCACCATGCTCTCCAGGGATTCATTGACATTGTAGAGCTGCTCCAGGCTGCTGAACTGGGCGATCTGGGCGGCGAACTCGGATCCGTCCATGGGGTTCAGGGGGTCCTGGTGTTTCATCTGGGCAAGGAACATCTTGATGAAGGCGTCCCGATCCACCTCCTGGGAGGCTTTTTCGGCATAGGGGCTGGGCTCTTCGACCATGGAAATTCCCGATATGGAGGAGAGATCCATTGCTGTCTCCTTTCAATTGGAAAATAGGGCACCCGCAGGGGCTCACATGTGCGGCTATTCCCGCCGCTCAGACCAGGACGTCGACCCGGCCGTCCCCGCTAGTGCTTCGTCTTGATGCCTCGAGGGATCCCACCCGGAAGGAGCCGTCTTCACGAGATCCCGATGAGCTCCGCCTGCCGCGCTTTCCCGCCCACGAACCGTCATTGCCCCCCATGAACCGCCTTTCGTCCAGCCCGGCATGCACATCGAAGCGTTCCACCACAAACCCCAGGTTGTTGAGCTGCTGCCGCAGCTGCTGAATGTTGGCTTCTATGAGTTCCTTGGCCAGCGGGTTTTCCGCATTCAGGTGGGCGTGGAGATGACCCTGGCGGATGACGATGTCCAGGTCCAGCCTCCCCAGTTCCGGGGGCGAGATGTGAAGCCGGCTCTTCTGCTCCCCTGCTCGGACCATCCAGACCATCCTGTCGACTATCTTCGGGAGAGGCTCGGGGAGCGAAACCGCGGACGCCGGACCACGGGTGTTGACCGTGGTTTGCGAGGCCGTTCGGTCAGCACGGAAATTTGATAAATCGAAGCCGTGGGCGGGCCGGGTGGTTGGGGCGGCTTCGGTGGTTTTACCTGTCCTCGTGTCCGCGGGGCCCTTTCCTTCGGCCGCATGGAGGACGGCTGTGCGATTGTTCCGGGTGGCGCCGGAAAAAGGATCCGCCGGGTTCCTGACATCCTTCCCAAAGAGCTGCTGATGCAGGAGAAGGTCTTTCTCCGCCCCCGCGGTCTTTCCATGAAGGTTTGCAGCCTGGCCGGCCGCCGCCCCGTCCGTGCGGGTTTCATGGGCGTGCTCTTTCTGAAGCAGGCCCATGACCCTCTCTTTCCAATCCCCGTTTCCAAAATCCGATCCGTCCTTGCGGATGTAAATGCCCGCAAGGGGCTGCTCGGCACTGCTTTTGGATGAATTTTTCGTCCTGCCTTCCACGGGGACCTGGGGGTCCTTGCCCACCTTCAGCGTCTCGAGAAAACGGGTGACTTCCTCCGGTGGGATCCCCTTTTCCCGGAGGAGTGCGGCTATTTCCGCCTTGACGGTCTTTCGCGCGCTTCGGGATGCCTCTTCCGTCAACCCGGAAAGCAAGTCCTTCACACCGTTCATGCTGGCTGCTCGATCGTTTCCCTGGCCGAAATGGATGTCGAAGTGCTTGCTGAGGGCCGCGGCGAGGACTTCCTGGGTCTCCGGGCGGATGCCGGTGAAGAAACTTCCGAGGGAGTGGGTGAGGCGCCCCAGGGCCAGGCGCCCCTGTTCGTTCAAGGAGCCCCGGATCGCCTGATCCACCTCCTCTGCCTTCAACCCCATCTTGAAAAGGGCCTCTTCCACTTTGGGGATTTCAACAGCATCGACGACCTTTCCGTCGGTGCCCTTTTCCCCGGCGCGGTGGAGGGCGTCGAGTTTTGCGAGGAGTCGATCCAGCGGGACCCCGCCCCCGGCGTCTTTTATGGAGAGGAGGAATTGTTCGATTTCCTCACCGGAAAAACCTTTTTCCCTGAGGTAGGCGGTGAGCTTCCTCACTCCCTCTTCACCGAGAACCAGCCTGCCCGCCGTGCCGCCCCGCCCTTTCAGAAAGGAGATCCCCTTACTGGCCGCCGCGTTTCCCCCCCCGTCGAGAAAAAGAAGATTCAGGCCTCCGCAGGATGCTTCCTCCCCCTGGTTTAGATCCTGGAGCACCTTTTTGAAGATGCTGTTGCCTACACTCGAGGGGGTGACCGAGCGGCCGCCGGCCGTGGACACGGGGAGGTCCGCCGATAAATTGATTTGGCGTGACAGGTTGTGCATTTTCTCTCCCTCTTTGGATTGAGTGGCCGTCGGGCTCCTTGAGGAGCAATGGCCGTGCCAGAGGGAAGTCGGTATAAAAGATAAATAAAACCAATAGGTTGGTGCGGCATGTTCGGGGGTGGGCGGCGTTGGGGGAGGAAGGTTTTGCCAGGACCGCGAAGGGGAGGGCAAAAATTGCCTATTCCATCTCGCTCAGCTGTCGGCTGATGTCGGCCCCGAGTTCGGGAGGCATGGCTGCCAGGATCTGGCCCGCGGCCTTGCCCTGCATGTTGCCGAGTATGGAGACCACGATGGGCACTTCAAGCTTACCCATGATAGCCGCGGCGCGTTCGGGTTCCATGGATTTGTACAGGGACACGAGGTGCTGGACCTTGGCGTCCTTGAGCGCCTCTTCCCGCTCTGCGAGTTTTTTGGCCATGCTCGTGAGGTTGGTCTGGATTTCTTCCAGTTCGGCCATCTTGCGATCGATCTCTTCCTGGAGAGGCACAAGCTGTTCTTCCCGCTTTTTGAGATCTTCCTCCCACTTCCGAAGGCGTTCCTCCTTTTCGGTGAGCCGGGGGGGGGCGCTTTCAGCGGCCGAGGCATCCGCCTCGCCCCCGGCGTGGGCGACGTCGCTCATCGGAAGGGTCATGGAGATCCCCTGGAGCAGCAATCCGCTGACCGCGATTTTCAGGCCGAAAAAAACGACAAAGAGAACGGCGGCAACGGTGAGTCTTCCCTTGACTTTCACAGGAAGGCCCTCCCGTGGCGGATCACCGCATTTTCGTCCATGACTTTCTGCTCCTGGATATTCTGTTCGCGAAGCCATTTTTTATAATCCTTCTCCTTCAGCTTCTCAATGATCCTGTACTCCCTGGTGCGGACGACAACCTCTTCCAGCCTCCGCCGCACGATCTCTTCTCTTCGCTCGATTTCCATGTGCTGGGCCGCGATGTGGAGCTCCCGGGCGGCGAGAAAGTCCGAATAGCCTTTGAGAGTGTCTCCGTTCGTTCCCCGCCTGATAGACCTTTGCAGATCGAGTGCGATTTCGCCTCGGGCCCTCTCGAGATCCTCCAGCTCCTCCCGGGCCTCGCGAAGGCTCCCGCGGGCTCGGCCGAGAGAGATCTCGGCTTTCTCCTTGTGGTGGGCCCTGACCTTCAACAGGGCTTCGAATCTGAAGGTAAAGCTCATTCACACCCCCCGACAGCTGCGCGGACGCGGCGGCTCAACGATTGAGCTTCTTGAAGGCCAGGAGACGGGCCATGTCCTCGAGCCCCTTCTGCATGGAGGAGGCCTCCCCCACGTCTTGAACGAGGAAGCGGCGGAGGTCATCGATCATCTCGAGGGCGTAGTCGGTTCGCTTGTTGGCCCCCTTTTCATAGGCCCCCACATTGACCAGGTCTTCGATGCGGGCATAATCCGCCAGAAGCGAACGAAACTCCACGGCGCGTTTTTGGTGCTCCTTGTCCGAGACCTCGCTCATGAGCCTGCTTATACTCGAGAGGACATTGATCGCCGGGTAATGACCCCGGCCCGCAAGGTCCCGGTCCAGGACGATGTGCCCGTCCACAATGGAGCGCACGGCGTCGGCGATGGGCTCGTTCATGTCGTCTCCCTCAACCAGCACCGTGTAGATTCCCGTGATGGAGCCCCCTCGCTCGTCCGTCCCCGCCCGCTCCAGGAGGCGGGGTAGATGGGCGAAGGTGCTGGGTGGGTAGGCCTTGCTGGTGGGGGGCTCCCCTGCTGCAAGCCCCACTTCCCTGGCCGCCATGGCAAACCTTGTGACCGAATCCATCATCAGGAGCACGTCCTTGCCCTGGTCGCGAAAGAACTCCGCCGCGGACGCGGCAAGGTACGCCCCCCGCATGCGGGACAGGGGCGACGAGTCGGAGGTGGCCACCACGACCACGGAGCGTTTCAACCCCTCCCGCCCCAGGTCCCTTTCAATGAACTCCCTCACCTCCCGGCCCCTTTCCCCGATGAGGGCGATCACGTTGACCTCCGCCTTGGTGTAGCGTGCCATCATCCCCAGGAGCACGCTTTTCCCGACCCCGGACCCAGCCATGACCGCGGCCCTCTGCCCCTTGGCGAGGGTGATGAGGCAGTTCACGGCGCGAATGCCCACATCCAGGGGTTCTCGAATCCTCGAGCGGGTGAGTGGGTTCCTCGGCTCGGTGTAAAGGGGCATCTCCCTTTCCGGCGTCACGGGGGGGCCGCCGTCCAACGGGTTCCCCAGTCCGTCGACGATACGGCCGAGAAGGCCGCCGCCCACTTCGGCGGCCGCCCTGAATCTTTCGGCAAGGATGCGGCTGCCCGGCTCAATGCCGTCGGATTTTCCAAGCGGCATGAGGAGGATTCTGTTTTCCCTGAACCCTATGACCTCGGCGGGTAGGGGTTGAGCCCGTCGGTTCAGGGGCAGGATCTTGCAGATTCCGCCCGTGGGCATGGCCGGGCCGTTGCCCTCGAGGACGGTTCCAACCACCTTGGTGATCCTCCCTTCACTGGTGATAATTTCGGCCGCCTCCACGGCATTGAAATATTTGTCAAGTGCAAGCTTCATGGCTCCTTGGCATCCCGGCCCCTAAAGGCCTCGTCGATGACCTTTTCAACGACTGCGCACTGGTCCTCCACGGTGGCGTTGATCCTGCCGAAACCCGTCTCGATGAGGCACCCTCCTCTTGCCAGGGCCCTGTCTTCCACGACCTGGAAGGTCTCCCCCTCGGTGGAAGAGGCGAGCTCCGGCAGGATGTGTCTGATTTTTTCCATGTCTTGCGGGTTCACGGAGATTTTCAGGCAAGTCTTGTCCACCACGAAATCGAGCGCGGCCCGGAGGGCCCTGAGGATCACCTCGGGATCTGTCTTGACCTCTTCCCGAACGATGCGCCTGGAGATGAGCTTGCAGAGCGAAAGAAGGTCTTCCTCTGTGTCCCGGGCGATGACGGCTTTCAGTTCCCGCAATCCCGCGAAGATTCGCTCCGCCTCCTGTCTTTGCTCTTCAAGATGCTTCCGCTCGAGATCCAGGCCGTCCTTTCGGCCCTGTTCGAATCCCTTTTCATAGGCCTCCCTTTCGAGACGGGCGAGCCTTTCCTCCGAAGACTCCTCAAGCTTTTCGGGTCTGCTCAGCCCAAGGCCCGGGGAGGGGCCGCCGGGCAGTTTGACGGGCCCCCGGCCGCCGGGTTCTCGTGGGGGCGGATCGCCTCCCCCGCGAACGCCTTGCAGATCAAAGTCGCTGATTTGGTAGCCCACCGCATCGCCGCCTTTGATGAGCCTAGACAAGGACATCTTCTCCACCCCGTCCCCCGAGCACAATCTTTCCCTCCTCCTCAAGCCGGCGGGCGGTTTTCAGAATGTTCTGCTGCGCCTGTTCCACATCCCTCAATCGCACGGGCCCCATCACCTCCATGTCTTCCTTCATCATCTGGGCGGCCCGCTGGCTGACGTTGCCGAATATTTTGTCCGCAAGGCCCTCGCTTGTCGTCTTCAGCGCAAGGATGAGTTCGTCATTGCTGATTTCCTTGAGCAGGGTCCTGATGGAGCGGTCATCCAGCTGAGAGAGGTCTTCGAACACGAACATGGACTGCCGTATCTGCTCGGCAAGCTCTTCCCGCTCGCTCTCGATCTTTTCGAGAATGGTGGACTCGGTCTTCTGGTCCAGCTGGTTCATTATTTCAGCGGCGTACTGCACACCGCCGAGGTTTTCGTTGGATTCGTTCCCTATGTCCGCTATCTGCCCGATAATGACCTCCTGGACCTCGTCGACGATTTCATCGGAGACGTTGCCCAGCTCTGCGATGCGAACGACCACCTCGCTCTGAACGGATTCCGGGAGGAGCTGGATCACTTCGGCGGCCGTTTGATAGTTCAGGTTCACGAGGATCAGGGCCACGGTCTGGGGGTGCTCGTTCATGAGCATGTTGGCCTGTACCTGGGGGCTCAGGGATTGGAACATCTCGAAGGGTTTTTCTTTTTCATCACCGGTGTAGCCGCTGAGGAGGGTGCCCGCCTTGCGGGGGGCGAAGGCCTGGTTCACCGCGCGCTTGAAAAACGACTTGCCGCTCCCCAGGGGGCTGCTTTTCTGGCAGGTTTCAAAGAATTCATCCATGACTCCCGCAACCACCTGGGTGTCGATGTTCTTGATCTCGGCCATGTACTCCCCGATGACCATGACCTCCTGCATGTCCAGGTGCTTGAAGACGTTCATGGTGAATTGCTCCCCCATGACCATGAGGAGAACTGCCGCTTTTAACGGTCCCGTGACAGTCGTGTTCATCTTCCCGCCTACCTGCTCCCTTCGCTCAACCATCCCCTGATGATCTCAGCGGCCATTTCCGGATTCTTGCTGGCGATATCCATCAATTGATTCTGTCTTTCCTTGTCTTTCTGAAGATCGTCGGACCCCTCCTCCAGCTGAGGCGCCTCGGGCCCCTTCCTCAGGAGTACCTGCTGTTTGCTCGTCTGGTCCAGCCATTTGCGGAAGGGCCTCACAGCCAGGATGAAGAAGAGCGCGATGAGGAGCACATTGAGGGCGGGCCGGACCGCCTTTTTGGCATAGCCGAGCCAGACGCTCTCCGGCTGCCCTACAGGGAGTGCGCCTTCAACGTGCTGCATGGCGAAGGCGATGTTGGTGACCGTTACCTGATCCCCCCGGGACTCTGTGTAGCCGATGGCCTTCTTGACGATCTCCTCGAAGGTCTTCATCTCGCGGCGGCTGCGCGGCGTGAATGTCTGAACCGCCTTGCCGTCGGGGCCGTCCTTGCTTTCGTAAGGGCCGTCGATGACCACGGCCGCGGTGAGTCGGGTGACGTCCCCGATGGAACTCGTGATCTGCTTGTTGACCCGATTGATCTCGTAATTGACGATGGAGTTTTCCTTTTCAAAACCCGAAGAGGTGAATCCCGCAGTGCCGGTCTGCGTGGGCTGGTATTTCAAATCGGGGCTCCCCGCCGCGAGGGTCTGCCCGCCCGCCGAGGATTCCGTCTGGCGCTGCTCGCTCCGGATGACCGCGCTGTCCGGATCAAAAGTCTCCTCCGTGATGTTCACCTGCCTGAAATCGACCTCGGCCGAGACCCTGGCCACCACCTTGTTCGCGCCCACCACAGGTTCGAGCATGGTTTGAATGCGCTGCTCCAGGCTGTGCTCCAGCTTTCGCTGGTATTCGAACTGAGTGCGGCTGAGCCCCCCGGCCGAGTCCCCGTCCTGGTCGCCGGACAGGAGGCCGCCGGACATGTCCACCACCGTCACGTTCGTGGGAAGGAGACCCTCCACGGCGCTGGCAACCAGGTTGATGATGCCCTGGACCTGCTGCCTGTTGAGAACCCTCCCGGCCTGCATGCGGAGAACCACCGAGGCGGTCGCGGGTTTTTCGGGTTCGGCAAACAGCGAATCCCCCGAGGTGACGATGTGGACGCGGGCCTGGTTTATCGCGTCGAATTGCATAATGGTCCGGGCCAGCTCCCCCTGGAGGGCCTGCTGGTATTTCAGCTTCTGCACAAACTCCGTGGTGCCGAATCCCATGTCGTCAAAGATTTCAAAGCCCACGTTGTTCCCGCGTGGGAGGCCTTCGCCGGCCAGATCCAGCCTCAGCTGGTAGACCATCTCGTCGGGCACCAAGATGGCGCTCCCCCCCTCCTTGAGCTGAAAAGGGACCCTTCGCTCCTGGAGCTTTTCCGTTATGCCGGCTGCATCGTCCGTGGCGAGATTGGAGAACAGCACCTGATAGTCGGGGCGGTTGGTCCACATGACCAGGGCCGTGAAACCGCCCGCGACCGTCAGGAGCGTGACCACCAGCGTGATTCTCCTGGCGGGAGGGATGCCTCGGATGACACCGACAAGCTGTTGGAAGAAATTCCTTCTGATTTCAGTTTCCGCCATATGGCTTCCTTCGAGGCTGTCTCAGAGACGATGACAGATGGGTTTCGCTAAAAAGGATATGGAACTCATGGATACAAAAAGAAAAAGACAAATGCTGTTAAAAGTTTAGTCAGAACTGCATCCTCATGATTTCCTTGTAGGCCTCTATCAGATTGTTCCGAATCTCCACAAGGAGCTTGAAGGAGATACCGGCCTTTTCGGAGGTTATCATGACTTCATGGATGTCCTTGCGCTCCCCCACGGCGAATTCCGCGGTCAGCCGGTCGGCCTGCTTTAATTGGAAGTCCACACCGTTGACAAAGGCGGAGAGGGTCTCTCCAAAAGAGGGGCCCTGCTGTTTTCTCCGCGGATGGACCGCCGCCGGGTCCTGCAGACGGGCGGGGCCTTGGATGGGTTTCATATTTCCTCCGCCGGGGTTCATCCTCTATCTCTTTCCTCTATCTTCCTATCTCCAGGGCCTTCAGAGCCATGTCCTTGGCGGTCTTCACGGCGGCCGCATTGGCTTCGTAGGCCCGGTTGGCATTCATCATGAGGACCATTTCCTCCACCAGATTGACGTTTGGCAGTTGGAGGTACCCTTTCTCGTCGGCATCCGGGTGGGTAGGGTCGAACACGGTCTTGAACGGCCCTTTCACAGGCACGATGCCGGTGACCCTGACCCCCTGGAGCTTTCTGTCCAGGCTGTCCTTCAGTCGGTCTTCAAAGAGCTCCCCGGCTGGGACCGCCTGAAAGACTGCAGTTTGCCTCCTGTAGGGCGTCCCGTCCGCCGTGCGCGTGGTGTTGGCGTTTGCGAGGTTCTGAGATATCACATTGAGTCGGGTCCTCTGGGCGACCATTCCTTCCGCGGCCAGATCAATGGTTCGTATGAGATCCATATCTTAAATCCTCCCTCGAATAGCGGTCTTGAGTGCCTCGAATTTTCTGGAAAGAAGCTGAACAGACGCCTCGAACAGGAGGTTGTTCTGGGCCATGCGGGCCATCTCCCGGTCAATGTTCAGCTTCTCTTCCCCGACCCCCGCGCTTTCCATGGGACCCACGGTGTAGGCGCGGCTCTTCTGGGCCGCGAGGGGCAGGTGCATCTCATGGGTCCTCTGGAGGGCCACCGTGGCGCCGGGGACCGTCCTCCCCTGAACCACGGCATCTTTGAGCGCCCGGTCGAAGGTCACTTTCTGGGGCTCGTATCCGGGTGTCTCGATGTTTGCCAGGTTGCCGGAGATCACCGAATGATTTGCCGCCCGGTAATCCAAAACGTTTTTGAGGACCTGCATGGTTTTCCCGGACAAACGGTTTTGAAGGATGGTCCCTATGTCCATTGACGCCTCCTGTAAAGTGGTGGAACAACCTGCTGAGGATCCTGCAAAAGGAATACCAAAGACCGGGTGACCGCTTGGGGCGGGATAAGCGCCCGGGGGTGAGCCGTCCCGGCCGATCCGGACAAGGACCGTTTCCCCGCGGGAACAAGCCGGAAAAGGCAAATTTTTCCTGTCTGTCGCCCGGCACGTGAAGGAGTGAAAGCGCGTCCGCCGGCGACCCGGCATGGGCGGCGCGCAGGGCCTGTCAAGATATTGACTGCTTCCCCGGGCCGGGGGCTTGGTTTTCCTTGCGGTATTCTTGAAGCTTGTTGCGGAGTGTTCTCACGCTGATGCCCAGGACCTCGGATGCTCGGGTGCGGTTCCCCTGGTGGGTGTCCAGCGCCCTGAAAATCATGCTTTTTTCCACTTCCCGCAGCGTCATGACCTCTCCGTTATCGCGCGGCGCGCTTTCAGGCGGCGAAGCCCCTCTCAGATCCACCAAAAACTCGAGATCCGCCGGTTGTACGTCTTCACCGTCCACCAGGAGGGTGGTGCGCTCCATGAGGTTTTCCAGTTCCCTCACATTGCCGGGCCAGGGCATTCGCTTGAGCATCTCTTCCGATTTAGGGGGCAGCCCTTTCCGGGGCAGCCCGTTCCGGGCCGCGGTCTGCTCGAGAAAATGCCGCGCAAGCGCCCCGATGTCGTCGGGCCGGGAGCGGAGGGGCGGTATGAGTATGGGGACCACGTTCAGCCGGTAAAAAAGGTCCTGGCGGAAATTCCCCTCCGTGACATGGGCCTGGAGGTCCCTGTTGGTCGTGGCCAGGACCCGCACGTCCACACGCACCGGCGACTGTCCCCCCACCCGGTCCACCTCCCTCTCCTGCAGGACCCGCAGGAGCTTGGCCTGGACCGCCGGGGCCATTTCGCTTATCTCGTCCAGGAGGATGGTCCCGGTGTCGGCAAGCTCGAATTTGCCCTTTTTGCGGCCGACAGCCCCGGTAAAGGCCCCCTTTTCATGACCGAAAAGCTCGCTTTCCAGGAGAGTTTCAGGGAGTGCGGCGCAGTTGACCGCAACAAAAGGCCCGGAAGATCGATTGCTGCGCGCGTGAATAAATCGGGCAAGGACCTCCTTGCCCGTGCCGCTCTCCCCCTGGATGAGAACCGTGGAACTCGTGGGCGCGATCCTCGAGGCCAGGGCCAGGATCCTTTTCATCTCGCTGTTTCGCGCGATGGGATCCCACCCCGAATCCCGCGGGCGTCGGGGTGGGGGCAGGGCATTTTCATTGGAGTATGGGCAGGGAGCCGTGATAAGGCCTTCGAGGATCGCCTGGAGCTTTTCCTCGTCAGCGCCTTCCGGGACGTATTCCGAGGCTCCGGACCTGACAGCCTCCATGGCCTCCTCAATGGAAGGGCTCGCACTCGTGATGAGGACCGGCAGGTGGGGAAAGGAGGCGCGAACCTGTCGGAGCTCGGAAAAATTCGCTGGTTTCCCCCCGTTTGCCTGTCCCACCCACAGGCTGGGTCGTGTCCTTTCGATCATGTGGCACAGATCGTCTTTGTCCTCGGAGACGAGCACCCGAAACCCAAGCCCTTCCATTCTGCCCCACAAACGCTTGGGCAGAATGGAAGGGTTGGAGGTCCACAGAATGCATTTGCGCGAATCAGCCATTACGTGTCCAATCGCCCCGAAGCCCCATGAGCCGTCGGGGGAAACTGTCAGTGTGCTCCGCCCGGCCAGTTGGAGAGCCGCTTGAGCTGTTTTTCGAGGTCGAGCATCCCCAGGCGCATCCTCACCCTCTTTTGGAGGAGCCCGTCTCCCTGCTCCGATATCTCCACGAGCATGGGTTCGGCCTGCGCGTACTGCCCCGTCTCCAGAAAGGCCTTGGCCATTAGAAACCTCGTCTCCCAATATCCTCGATCGTCCGGTGAAAACCCTTTTTCAAGCGCGCGGTTGTAATATTCAATGGCCTTTGCATAGCCGGCTTCCCTGAAGTACGCGTTTCCCAGTTCGGCAAGGGCCCTTCGAAGGAGGACTGAATCCTGTTCCACGGTTTCGGCCAGGCCGACGCAGCGGTTCAGGAGCTCTTTGGCCTGGTCGTGATTTCCCGACCGGCTGGCAACGCCTCCCATGTCCAGGTAGACGGCGGCGAATTCCTTGGCCGGGAGCAGACGTTCCTGTTTGACCAGCCCCTGGAACAGGGCAAAGGCGGCCCGAGCCTTGCCCTTGTCGATGTACATCCGGACAAGCTGAAGGTCCAGTTTCTGCCGGTCGGCCGCGGAAAGATGTTCGCGTTCTTCCTTTTTCTCAAGAAGAACCAGGGCCTGGTCTTCTCTGCCCGACCGGAGAAGACAGTCCATCAGGGTCAGAACACGCTGTCCCTTGGACTTCTGCCCGAGGTCGTAGGGTTTGATGTCCTCGAGTATGGAAATGGCTTGCGCGCAATCTTCCCGCTTGTGGAGGGCGAGCCCCGCGAGGAGGAGGACTTCGGGATCGATCTTTCCCCTCAACTCCAACTCGTGATCCTGGAAAAAAAGGGCCAGGGCCTCGGTTTCACCGTGCGTGTGCATGCGCCTGATCTCTTCTTCGGCGGCTCGGAGGTATAGATTTTCCGCCTCCAAAACGATCCCGCTTTTGAACGGCTTGTCCGTGAGGACCTTCAGCGTCAACATGGCCTTTTGGAACTTGTTTTCCGTAAAGAATTTTCTGGCCATCTCGAGAATGGCCAGATCCCCCACCGGCCTGTTGGGGTTGTTTTTTCGAATTTCCTCGAAACCGCTGGTGTCGGTCTGGTAACCGGCCAGCCTGAGCTTTGCAATGGAGGCCCCTTCGCTGTCGGGGTATTCGTCGATGACGGTCTGGTAGAATCTCTCGGCCTCCCTCGGCCTGGAGGCGTGATGATAGGTGTCCCCGATCCGGGTGAGGAGGAGGCCGGGCCCTTCGGGTTGGCCTCCGATGTTGAGGGCTCGAAAGAAAAAATCACGGGCCTCATCGTATTTTTTCCTGTAGAGCGCGTTTTGTCCCCGGTAGAAGAGAAACTCCGGGTTGTCCAGGTGGAAGCTGGGGTTCGTGTCGACAATGCGGGCCATGATCTCTTCGGCTTTGTCATAGAGTCCCACTGCCAGGTAATAGCGGGCCACCCCCATGAGGGCCAGGGGTGACTCCCGGGAAGCGCTTTTCTCCAGCAGGTTTTTGAAATCCTCAAGGGCCTTTTCAGGGTTGTTCACCTTGAGGTAAATCAGACCCCGTTCAAGCCGGGCCTTCCGCAGGACATCGGGGGATTCAGCCCCATTGAGGAGGATGTTGAGATACCCGATGGCGGCGTAGTCGTTTCCCACCAGGGCACTGGCCCTCGCCATGTTGAGATAGGCCTCCTGGACCTTTGGGGATCGCCTGTATTTGGAGATCGTCCTCTGGTAGTTTCTTATCATGGAGGAAAAAAGGGAGGGGTCCCCTTTCACCACCGTTTCGTAAAGGGCGTCGGCATGGAGGAAGGCTATCTCCTCGGACATGGGAGACCCGGGGAAATCCCGAAGGAAGGTCTCGCACAAATCGGCCGCTTTCCTGTATTGGCCCTGGTCAAAGGCCTTGAGTATCCTGCCGTAGTGGAGGGCCGCCTCGGGCGGCATCTCCTCGAGTATTTTTTCCCGGGCGGCCTTCACCCCTGAATTCGCCGTCACGGAGACCGCGGGTGAGGGGGCCTCGGTTGCCCCGGTGTGGGCTTCCTTCATGACGATGGGACCCTTGAAAAAGGGCGCATCGCCGCGGTCCCTCCCCGGCGATGCGGGTCCGGGGGAGGCGCCGACGGTCTCGGGGCTTTTTCCCTCCCGGCCCGATGCGGGGATCATCCCCATCGGATCGGCGATCCCTCCATTCAGGGAAACGGAAAGGGCGGGGGCCTCCTCTGAAAAGGGCCCCCCCTCGTAGAGGTCCGCAACCAGGTAGGATGAGGACTCGAGCCAGTACATCCTGATGCGGTCGATCACGGTCAGGAGGCGGACCGCGAGATCGGTATTTCCCCCATCGCCCTGGAGGACAGCCTCAGCCAGATTCCCGGCGGGGCCGTACCTGCAGGTATCCGGCTCCGCCGATATGCTTTTGAATCTCAAATGAATGCGATCGCCGCGGGGGTGGCTCAAGACCCAGGGGACCCTCTGATCCAGGTCCACCAGGACACGCGTAAACCCATCCATGCACCCGAAGTTCACCTGGTGAACCATTGCTTCGGAGACTTCCCCACCCAGGTAGGGCGAACCGCTGTCGCTGAAGGGCATCTCCAGGTAGATCCCCGCGGAGCCTTTTCCCTCGAGCCGCGCCAGACTCAACTCCAGAAACGGCGCCGGGAGAGTGAACACGAGCTGAAGGTGCGGCGCCGCGGACGCCTCCCGTTTGAGCAGGGAACCGGCTTTTTCAAGACCCTCGTCAAACTCCGGCGATGGAGCGGTGTCGAAAAAGACGACCACCAACTTGCCCGCCCCACTTGGAAAAATGGAATAATCGGGGGGGAATTCAAAGCGCAGGACACACCGGACAAGGCGTTTTTCCTCATGGATCTTCAACCCTAAGGCCTTGTTCGGGGGGCCCGCAAGCGCCTGGTTTCCTGGGAAGGTCATGAAGAGGAAGGCGGCAAGGAGAGAGAGGGCTCTTTTCACCGCGTGCAGGTTCATTTCCGCTCGAGAAGCCTCCTCAGCATCCGGTTCATTTCTTCCTGTCCCCTGAGGATCTCCAGATTGGTCTGGACCATGAAACGGGTCGATACGGCGATTTCCTTGAGATATTCAGTAGATGGATCGTTGGTGTAAACCCTGGCCCCTTCCTGTGCCTCGCGGCGAAGCGCCTCGTAGAAACCTTCGCTCAACTCCACGTAGACATTTGGATCGCGGGCCTGTAGTCTTTCGACGTCCCGCCCGTAAACCGTGGGGTCTGAAACGGGGCTGTAGGCGAGAATGCAGAGAGATGCCAGGAGTGTCCCCACGAGAATGGATACTTTCATGCCGCCCCCTCCGGATTGGGATCAGTATTCTCAATGTTCAGGATACCATGAAGCACATCCCGTGCCAGGCCCCGGAAGTCCGCGGGGGAGCGATGGGACCCGTCGCGGAATCCGCGGGAAAAACCGAATGGGATTGTGTTTCAGGAAAAAGGGGATGAAAAATCGTTCTGGTTTTTATAAAACCATGGGCGGAGGCTTTCATAGCGGGCCGCTGCGACAGAGAGATTGTGCGTCATGGTTTTGACGCTGGTTCGCGGGGTGTCTGGGTGCACGGCTTTTGCATGGGCTCGAAGGAGAATTCGTGAGGAAAGCCGGGTTATTGTGAGCCATCGCAGATAATCGGTCTGTAGGGGCGTTCACGACCGTGGGATATCGGAACGGGATCCCGGGGGAGTCGAGCCGCGTGAAAAGGGCGAGGAAAGGCATCGGGGAGTATGGCAGGAGCTCGAAAACAGGACTCGGATTCGTCGATCAGAGGCGCTGGGCGGTACGGTAGATGATTCCGATCAGAGACACCATCCAGTCCCGTTCCTACCCGGTGGTGAACACCGCCATCATAGTGGTGAACGTGCTGGTGTACTTTTTTCAGCTCTCCAAGGGGACCGGGATGGAGCTCACCAGGTTTTTCCTGATCTACGGCCTGGTCCCGGCCAGGTATACCGTTCCCGAACTGGGCCGATATTTCAGCACGGACCAGCAGCTTTTCTCCTTTCTCTCCTTTATGTTCCTTCACGGGGGATTCTGGCACCTCCTGGGCAACATGTGGTCCCTTTACATCTTTGGGGACAATGTGGAAGATCGCCTGGGACCGATCCGGTACATGCTTTTTTATCTGCTCTGCGGCATTGCCTCGGGGCTGACCCAGCTCGCCGTCAACCACACCTCCCAGGTGCCCACCATCGGCGCGAGCGGGGCCATCGCCGGGATCATGGGGGCCTACTTCGTCCTGTACCCGAAATCCAGGATCCTCACACTCATACCCATATTCTTCATCCCCTATTTCGTGGAGATCCCCGCCTATTTTTTCCTGGGGATCTGGTTTCTCATGCAGTTCATGAGCGGCCTGGGGTCCCACCTGCAGGCAAGCGGTGTGGCCTGGTGGGCCCACATAGGTGGGTTTGTCGCGGGCGTCCTCCTCCTCATGCTCCTTAAAAAAGTCCCGCAGACCGGTGTGTCGGGCAGGCTCAGGGCCGTGTCACCCGAAAGGCCCACACACCGCCTCCAGGTCATAGGGACCACGAGCCGAGTGGACGACCATAACCTTTACGGCGTGATTCGCGTCACCCCCAGGGAGGCCAGGTTCGGCACCCGAAAACTGGTGAACATTCCCTGGGGCGGGCAGAAGCGCCTCTTCAACGTCCGGATCCCCGAGGGAGTGACCGAGGAGACCGTCCTGAGACTGGCCGGGATGGGGCGGAGAAAGGGAGCGAATCAGGCTGGGGATCTCTTGTTGAAGGTCCTCATAGAAAGCTGACGATCATGGAACTTGTGTTTCTGGGTACCGGTGGGGCGTGGGCCCTCCCCGAACTCGACTGTAGGTGCCGTATCTGCCGCGAGATGCGAAAGCGGGGGGAACGCAGGGGACGGACCGCGTTTGCCCTCAAGGGGGAGCACACATTGCTGGTGGACTGCGGTCCCGACATCCGCCGGCAGCTCATGGACAACGGGATTTCGCGCCCCGATGCGGTCCTGATCACGCACGAGCACGGGGACCACTTCCTTGGACTGGATGAGCTCGCCTCGTTCAAGCGCAATTCCCCCAGCGGGGACTACCAGCCCATACCCGTCTACATGACCCGAACCACCCGGGAGGTGGTCGCCGTCCGCTTCGGGTATCTCGAGGGCATGGGGGTTCTGGTCTTCAGGGAGGTCGAGGCGGGAGCGGCGATGGAGGTCGGGGAATTTCAGGTGACCCCTTTCAAGACAAATCACGGCTCGTTTGCCGCGGGGTCCGTGGGATACACCATCCGATTCCCCAGGGAGGGAGGCGGCGTGGGGATGCTTCTGTACACCTCGGATTTCGTGGACACCCTGGAGGCCCCGGAAAAGACGGCCCGTCCGGACATCCTCGTCATCCAGTCCTTCTGGTTGAATGAGCCGGTCCACAACAGGCCCAATCACATGAGTTTTCAACGCGCCATCTCGTTCATCGAGAGGTGGTCCCCCCGTGAAGTGACCTATCTCGTTCACATGGGCGACGGGGACATGGTGCCAGGGGACCCGGCCAATGTCTCGGCCAAGAAGTACGAGCCGGCCGACCCGCTCGCCCCTCCCCAAGGCGGCGAACCCTATCCCATACCTCTTTGTCAGGACGATTGGCGGTTGGTCGTGGAGCAGGTGATGCGGGACAGGCGTCTGGACTTCAAGGTCATTCCGGCCCGGGACGGTCTGAAAGAGGTTTTCTAAAAGAGGCCCGGAGGGTGAGGAAGAGGGTTTACGCCCGACCGTGTTTGGGGTAGTTTGTACGGGAAGCTGAATCCGGCCGCCCGGGATGAATAAAGGGGCGGAAAATATCGCCATGGGTTTTGGGAAGGACACGGGAGAATTTCTGATAATCATTTTATTCATCTTTTCAGAAACAGGATCGGACTATGAGTGAGAAGAAAAAGGGTGTTAAAGGCTCCGTCAAAGACCGATATGCGGAGGCGGGTGTGGACATCGAGGCTGGAAACCGATTCGTGGACCTGATCCGCCCCATTGTGAACAAGACCTTCAAGTCCGGGGTGATCACGGATATCGGGGGGTTTGCGGGGCTCTTCTCGCTTCACGCGCAGGATCATCGAAATCCCGTGCTGGTCGCCTCGACGGACGGGGTGGGGACCAAGCTCAAGATCGCCTTCATGATGGACAAACACGACACCATCGGGATCGATCTCGTGGCCATGTGCGTCAACGACATCATGGTCCAGGGGGCAAACCCCTTGTTTATGCTGGATTACCTGTCCATGGGACGGCTGGACACCAAAAAGGCCGTGGAGATCATCAAGGGCATTGCCGTGGGGTGCAAGGAGGCGAACTGCAGCCTCATCGGCGGAGAGACCGCTGAAATGCCTGGATTTTATACGGACGAGGAGTACGACCTCGCCGGTTTTGTGGTCGGGCTTGTGGACAACGAGAACCTGCTGGACGGCTCGGAAATCGGTGTGGGATGCCAGCTCGTGGGTATTGCCTCCAGCGGTCTCCACAGCAACGGCTATTCCCTGGCGCGCAAGATTTTTTTTGAGGAAAAAAAGATGTCCATAACCGACTATGTCCCCGAGTTCGGCCGGACCCTGGGGGAAGAGCTTCTGGAGCCCACAAGAATCTACGCCCACGACATCACCAACCTGTTGAGAGATTTTCAGATCCTGGGCATCTCCCACATCACGGGCGGCGGCCTGCTGGAAAACCTCCCGCGCATTCTTCCCTCGAAATGCAGGGCCATTATCAGGACCTCCAGCTGGACGCCCCACCCGGTTTTTCAGGTGATTCAACAGGAAGGGGGGATCTCGCCAAGGGAGATGATGCGCACCTTCAACAACGGAATCGGCCTGGTGCTGGTCATCAACGGTTCGGACACGGATGAGGTCCTCCTCCGGTTGAAGGCCATGGGAGAGACCGCCTGCCACATGGGCAGCATAGAAGAGCGCGGGGAAAATGAGACACCCCTGGAATTCGTCTCGGGATAAATATTCCTTTCCAGAACATGGACTTTTCCAAAAAAACCAATAGAATCCTTGTGAGCGCCTGTCTTCTGGGCGTGAGGTGCCGCTACGACGGGAGATCAGCCGGGTCTGCGCCTCTTCTCGAGCGACTTCCCGGCCGCTGTATCATTCCGATATGCCCCGAGCAGCTCGGGGGGCTTTCCACACCCCGGCCCCCCGCGGTCATGGAAGGGGGCGACGGATGGGATGTTCTCCATGGGCGGGCACGGGTTGTGGACGAGACGGGGCGGGATGTCTCCGAAGCGTTCGTGCGGGGCGCCTGGGAGGCCTTGAGGATTGCCCGCCTTTTCGAAGTTGGACGGGCGGTCCTGAAGGCCCGCAGCCCCTCGTGCGGCTTGTGTACGCCTTATTGCGACAAGACCGGTGGGGGAATGGGGGTCACGGCGTCCCTCCTGTCGTCCGAAGGCCTGGAGGTGAAGGAGGCGCAGTGAATCTTCCACCGAGTTGCGCCCTCTCGAGCCAGACAAAAGACGAATCACGCGTGTTAAAAAGGAGCACTGTATGTTTGGTCTGGGACACTGGGAACTGCTGCTCATAGGCCTCATCGTTTTCCTCATCTTTGGGGCAAAACGCATACCCGAGATAGGCAAGGGCCTGGGGGGGGCTGTCCGCGAGTTCAGGAGCGTGAAAAAAGAACTGAACGCCCAACCCCAAAGCAAGGATGTGGAAGGCGGGAAAACCGGAACGGAAGAGAAGGACCCTGCCGGCAAAAGCCTTGAAATGCAGGCGGCCGGAAAGGTTTTGTCCCAGGTCCCGGGCGTCAGGCGTGCCATGGACTTGAAGGACAAGGTGGACAAGGTTAAGAAAATAATCAATTAGTGTTAAAGCTTTTTTGTTTTTGTTTGCGGGACAAAGTTCGATACCGATTCAGTAATTTCCGGTTAGGAGTTTGCATATGAATTGACAAAAGAAATTACAAAATTCTGCGCTTTTCATACATTTTTTGCTTGACATTCACCAATGAAGGTGCGGCGAAATTTTTTCCTAAATGATA
>Ga0272443_10000371_pt1 | contig 85984 bp, 104 predicted proteins | sample SSMAcet12_FD_193581 | JGI IMG/M metagenome (GOLD analysis project Ga0272443, IMG submission 193581) | Marine sediment archaeal communities from Little Sippewissett salt marsh, Falmouth, MA, United States - SSM-Acet-12 | ecosystem: Environmental > Aquatic > Marine > Wetlands > Sediment ...
CTGGCGACAGTGTGAATCTGACCGTGGAACTGATTACCCCGGTGGCGCTGGAGAAGGGTTCGCAGTTTGCGATCCGTGAAGGCGGCCTGACGGTTGGCGCCGGCGTGATCACGGAAATTCTGGAGTAGGTGACATCGATGGCGAAACAGAAAATCCGCATTCGGCTGAAGGCCTACGATCATCGAGTGCTCGACCAGTCAGCAACACGTATTGTGGAGACGGCCGAGCGAACCGGCGCCAAGGTTGTTGGACCGGTGCCGCTCCCGACCAGGATCGAACGCTTCACCGTTCGTCGCTCCACCTTCATTGACAAGGATTCGCACGAGCACTTTGAAATCCGAACGCATAAACGTCTGATTGATGTGCTTGAGCCGGATACCAAGACGATTGATACGCTGATGCGCCTCAATCTTCCGGCCGGTGTGGATATTGAGATCAAAATTTAAAACGGAATCGTGAAGGCAGGCGTACGGGTTGTTGTTCGTACGCCTGCAGAAAAAGCTCACGTAAGAGGTAAGCTGCGGGTGGACCACCACATAAGCTGCTCTGCCGGGATTGCCTGACTGCGTGAAGCTGGGGATGATGTGGCCAAAGCCCTGGTTGACAGTCCCCCTTATCTCAATCGTGTAGGAGAAAACGCATGAAAGGGCTGCTTGGTAAGAAGATTGGCATGACCCAGGTCTTCGATGACGCCGGAAATGCAGTTCCGGTGACACTGATCGAAGCTGGGCCTTGTTATGTCACCGAAATCCGGGAACCCGCGCGCAATGGCTACAGTGCGGTGCAGCTCGGATTTGGTGATGTCAAACCTCGCCGGATGACAGGCGGTGAACTGGGGCATTTGAAGCGCAATGAGCTCCCGCCGCTCCGCTATCTGCGCGAGTTCCGCGTCAAGGAGCTGGAAGATCTCAAAGAGGGCGATAAGCTCACTGTCGAGGTTTTCGAGACTGGCGACCGTGTGGACGTCGTTGGCGTGAGCAAAGGGAAGGGTTTCGCAGGCGGCATGAAGCGCCATGGTTTCGGTGGCGGTCCGATCACACACGGTCAATCTGACCGTCAGCGATCGGTCGGCTCGATCGGCGCGACATCTACGCCAGGACGTGTCTTCAAAGGCATGCGCGGTCCCGGACACATGGGGTCCGCACGCGTAACTTCCCAGAACCTGAAAGTTGCCCTGGTGGATCAGGAACGCAATTTGATTGGCGTTCGTGGCAGTGTCCCGGGTCCACGTGGGGGCCTCGTGATGATCCGCGAAGCCCGCAAGCAGTAGCCCAGTCGGAGTGAATGTACGATGAGAGTGAATGTACTTAACACGAAGGGCGAGAAGGTCAAAACGACGACATTGCCGAAAGAGATCTTTGAGGCTCCGGTCAAAAAAGAACTCATGCATCAGGCGTTTGTCCGTCAACTGGCCAATGCCCGCGTAGGAACGCACAGCACGAAGTCCCGCGGTGAAGTCCGCGGCGGCGGAAAGAAGCCCTGGCGCCAGAAAGGCACAGGACGGGCCCGACAGGGTTCCCGGCGAGCTCCAAACTGGGTCGGCGGCGGCAAGGTGCACACGCCCAGGCCGCGCGATTACTCCAAGCGGATGCCGCGCAAGATGCGCCGTGCAGCATTGCGGTCTGCGCTCACGGTCAAGGCGACCGAGAAGCAGATTATCGTGCTGGACGAGTTGACCCTGCCTGAGCCGAAGACACGCGAGATGGCAGCGATTGTCAAAACGCTTGCGGGAGAGGGAACAGCACTGATCCTCCTGGCGGATGACAATCCGATTGTGGAGAAGTCAACCCGCAATCTTGTGGAAGCGAAGACGCTTCGTGCGAACTATCTCAACATCCGCGACCTGCTGGGTTTCGACCAGCTCATCATCCCCATGGATGCGCTGGACGTCATCAAGACGACGCTGGGCGAAGAAGGAGGAGCATCATGACGACAGCCTATGACATCCTGATCCGCCCGATCATCACCGAAAAATCCAGTTTTCAGAGTGGCAAGCTCAACCAGTATGTGTTTGAGGTCCACGCTGATGCGACCAAGAAGCAGGTGAAGCAGGCGGTTGAAAAGGTGTTCGATGTGACGGTTGAACGGGTGAATATCATGAATATGCCCGGCAAGCGCTCACGCCGTGCGCGAAGCAGACAGTTGAAGATGCGACGTTCCGGCTACAAGAAGGCGATTATCACGCTCCAGCCCGGCGACAGCATCGACGTATTTGAAGGGGTGAAGTGATGGCGGTAAAGACCTATAAGCCCACCTCTCCCGGCCGACGAGGCATGACGGGCCACAGCTTTGAAGAGATCACCCGCAGCAAGCCGGAGCGCTCGCTGCTGGTCCCGCGCCGCAGCCGGGCGGGGCGTAACAACTACGGCCGCATCACCGTGCGTCAGCGCGGCGGCGGTCACCGGCGACACATCCGCGTGGTCGATTACAAGCGCAACAAGCGCGACATCCCCGCAAAGGTCGCCGCGATTGAATATGACCCGAACCGGTCAGCACGACTGGCGCTGCTTCATTACGCTGATGGCGAGAAACGCTACATTATCTCCCCGCTCGGATTGAAAGTTGGCGACACCGTGGTGGCGGGCCGTGACGTGGAAATCCGCCCGGGCAACAACCTGCCCCTGGCGAACATCCCGCTTGGTACGCTCGTCCATAACATCGAGCTTTCGGAAGGACGCGGCGGCCAGATGGTGCGGGCCGCAGGCACATCCGCTCAGCTCCTCGGTAAAGAAGGACGCTTTGCAGCGATCCGTCTCCCTTCCGGTGAGGTGAGGCGTGTGCGTCAGACCTGCACGGCAACCATCGGAGAAGTCGGGAACCCGGACCATGCCAACATCAAGCTCGGGAAAGCCGGACGCAAGCGGCATATGGGCATCCGCCCGACCGTGCGCGGCTCCGCGAAGAACCCCAATGACCATCCGCATGGCGGTGGTGAGGGGCGGCAGCCGATTGGCCTGCCTGGACCGAAGAGCCCGTGGGGTAAACCAACCCTCGGCAAGAAGACCCGTCGCAATAAGGATACGGAGAAGTACATTATCCGTCATCGCTCCAAGCGGCGCCGGTAAGCGCAGGCTGTAGGAGGCAACAAGATGTCACGTTCGTTGAAAAAAGGGCCGTTCGTCGACCCGAAACTGTTGAAGAAAATTGAAGACATGAATGAGCGCGGGGACAAGAAGGTGATCCGCACCTGGAGCAGGGCGAGCACCATTTTCCCCCAGATGGTTGGCCACACAATTGCTGTCCATGATGGGCGCCGCCATGTTCCGATCTACATCACCGAAAACATGGTCGGACATAAACTTGGCGAATTCGCCCCGACACGGACTTTCCGCGGCCATCTCGGCAAAGACAAGTCCACGGTGGCGAGGTAAAGATGATGGCAGATACCTTTGACATCAAAGCCAGCACCCGCTTCGTGCCGATGTCGCCCCAGAAGGTCCGCCTTGTGCTGGATCTGGTGCGGGGGATGCCGGTTTCGGAAGCCATGGATGTCCTGGCCTTTACACCCAAGGCAGCAGCAAAGCCGGTCGCCAAACTGGTGCGGTCCGCCGTCGCGAATGCAGAAGAGAACTTCGGCATCAGCCGGGACGATCTCATCATTCATACGATTTATGCGGACAAGGGCCCCGTTCGGCGCTGGAGACGTTTCGGCGCACGCGGCCGCTTCAAGTTGATCCGTCGACGTTATTCGCATATTACTGTCATCCTGCGAGAGCAGGAGGCAGCAGCGTAGTCATCATAGGAACATTCGGTCGATCCCTGCGGGATCATACCGAAAGGAGTAAGCATGGGGCGCAAAGTTCATCCCATCGGTTTCCGTCTCAAGGTTAACAAGACCTGGGATTCGCGCTGGTTTGCAAATCCAGACAAATACGCCGACCAACTGCACGAAGATTATTCCATCCGACAGATGGTTTTCAACAGTGCAGACCGGGCGGGCATTGCCAAGGTGGAAATTGAACGGTTTCCCAACAATGTCCAGGTCACGATCCACACGGCCAAGCCGGGCATCGTGATCGGCCGGAAAGGTGCAAATGTCAAGGAGCTGCGGCGGAAGCTGCAGGAGCTGACCGGCACAAAGATCAAGCTGGACATTTCCGAGATCAAGCAGCCTGACCTGAATGCGTATCTGGTTGCTGAGAACATCGCCAGCCAACTGGAACGACGCATCAGCCATCGCCGGGCCATGCAGCGTGCTGTTGGGCAAGCGATGCGCCAGGGCGCGGAAGGCATCAAGATTATGGTTGCCGGACGCCTTGCGGGCAGCGAGATGGCGCGGCGTGAATGGGTGCGTGAGGGCAGGGTGCCCGCGCAAACCCTGCGGGCGGACATTGATTTCGCTCGGGCTGAAGCGCTGACCACCTATGGCCGTATCGGCGTCAAGGTCTGGATTTACAAAGGCGAGATTCTTCCGGAAGTTGACGAAGAACAAGAAGCCATGGATGTGTATGTCAGCGAATGAGCCCTGCGCTCATCAGCTGTGAGGTGCAATGATGTTAATGCCGAAGCGTGTCAAATATCGAAAGCAGTTTCGCGGGCGCATGAGAGGCAAAGCCCAGCGCGGCAGCGACGTCACCTTTGGTGACTACGGTCTGCGCGCGGTGGAACCTGCCTGGGTGAATGCCCGCCAGATCGAGGCTGCGCGGCGGACTCTGGTCCGCTACATGCGCCGCCGCGGCAAAGTATGGATCCGGATTTTCCCGGACAAGCCTGTCACCAAGCGGGCAGCAGAATCCCGCATGGGCAAAGGCAAGGGTGCCGTGGATCACTGGGTCGCCGTTGTCCGGCCAGGCCGCGTTCTGTTCGAAATCTCGGGTTTGGACGAAGAAGGAGCCAAAGAAGCGTTGAAACTGGCTTCGTACAAGCTCTCTGTGAAGACCAAGTTCGCCAAGCGCGAGGGTCTTGGGAGGGAGGCGTAATGAAGGCGGCCGAAATCCGAGGTTTATCTGATAAGGAACTCAAGGAGCAAGTGGAAGAGGCGCGTGAGAACTACCTGAAACTCCGCTTCCAGCAGTCCACGGGACAGCTCCAGGACCATTCCCAGCTGCGGCTCGCTCGCAAGGACATCGCTCGATTCGAGACGGTCCTGCGTGAGCGGGAGATCGCTGCCGAGGCTGAAGGGAGTGAAGCATGAGCAACAAACGACGCCGATTAGAAGGGGTGGTTATCAGCGCGAAATCCGCCAAGACCGTCATGGTTCGTGTGGACCGCAGCTACCGCCATCCACTGTACGGCAAGGTCATTCGCAGCGACAAGCGCTATATGGCGCACGACGAGATTGGCTGCCAGCCGGGGGACATGGTCCGCATGGTTGAATCACGCCCGATTTCGAAGATGAAGCGCTGGGTGGTTGAGTCTGTGTTGCGAAAAGCCAGCGAGGCGGAAGTTGCCGCATCGCAGGATGCGATTGAGACCGAGGTCACCATCGAGGAGGAGGCATGATCCAGCAGGAAAGCCGCCTCAAGGTGGCAGATAACACTGGTGCGCGCGAACTGCTCGTCATTCGTGTTCTCGGTGGATCCAGACGCCGCTACGGACGCATTGGCGACATCGTCGTGGGTACGGTCAAGCTGGCGTCACCGCATGGTGCGGTGAGCAAGAGCGATATCGTTCACGCCGTGATTGTCCGAACAGCGAAAGAATACCGCCGTGATGATGGATCGTATATTCGCTTTGACGACAACGCCGCTGTGATCCTGGACACCGATGGGCGCAATCCGAAAGGCACGCGCATTTTCGGTCCGGTCGCACGTGAGCTGCGCGAGATGGGCTTCACGAAAATCGTTTCCCTCGCGCCAGAGGTTCTGTAGGAGGAGCGACCGTGAAGAAGTCATTGAATATTCGTCGAGGGGATACGGTAGAGTTGATCTCCGGCCCCGATAAAGGAGAGCGTGGAGAAGTCCTGAAGGTGCTGCCCAAAGAGGGCAGGCTGACCGTGCAGGGCGTGAATCTGCGCAAGAAGCATCAGCGACAGGTCCAGGCGGGCGGGCGAACGATGAACCCCGGCATTATCCAGTTTGAAGCGCCGGTGGATGCATCCAATGTGATGCTGGTTTGCCCGAAATGCAACAAACCCACACGCGTTGGAATACAGCGCGAGGACGGGAAGCGCCGCCGGGTTTGCAAGAAGTGTCAGGCTGTCATAGACGCCTGAGGCAGGATGGAGTGCAGAACGCATGGCACATTACTTATTTGAACAATACCGGAAAGAGGTCCTGCCCACGTTGATGAAGGACTTTGACCTGGGGAACCCCATGCAGGCTCCCAAGGTGGAGAAGATTGTCGTCAATATCGGCGTGGGAGAGGCGCTTGACAACAGCAAGGCGCTGGATGGCGCGGTGGATGACGTCATGACCATCACCGGCCAGCGGCCCGTCATCACCAAGGCGAAGAAGAGCATTGCGAACTTCAAATTGCGTGAAGGCCGCTCCATCGGAGCCAAGGTCACGCTGCGCGGGGAGCGCATGTGGTCCTTTTTTGACCGGCTGGTCAACGTTGCACTGCCGCGAACGCGGGACTTCCGCGGGGTATCCCCCAACAGCTTTGACGGACGCGGCAATTATACGCTCGGAATTCGCGAGCAATTGATTTTTCCGGAAATCAACTACGACACGATTGATAAGGTTCGCGGTTTTGAGGTCACGATTGTGACCACAGCCCCGAACGATGAACAGGGGCGTCGCCTGCTTTCGTTGCTGGGCATGCCCTTCAGGAAGGGTGAGTGAGATGGCGAAGACATGCATGCCGATTCGTGAAACCCGTCGGAAGTATAAAGTGCGGGTTCGAAACCGCTGCAAGATTTGTGGCCGGCCGCGGGGGTACTACCGCCGATTTGGATTGTGCCGGATTTGTCTTCGGGAACAGGCCCTGGAAGGGAAGATCCCGGGACTCGTGAAGTCGTCGTGGTAAGGTTGGCCCTGGAGAGCAGCAATGAGTGTATCTGATCCTATTTCCGATATGCTGACACGCGTGCGAAACGCGGTCATGGCGGGCAACAGTGTTGTTTCACTGCCCAGTTCCAAGATCAAAGTCGCCATCGCGGGCATATTGAAAGAAGAAGGTTTTATCGAGAGTTTCGCTGAAGTCACGGATGAGAAGAACGGCTTCAAGGAGCTGCGGCTTAATCTGCGCTATGTAGGTTCACGCCGTGAGCGACGGGCCATCATCCAGGGACTCCGGCGAGTAAGCCGCCCCGGCCGCAGGGTCTATGTCGGCAAGAAGGACATCCCCTGGGTGCAGGCTGGTCTGGGCATCGCCATTCTTTCCACGCCGAAGGGCGTGATGACAGGTGTGCGTGCGCGGCAGCTTGGTGTGGGCGGAGAGGTGCTCTGCGAGGTCTGGTAGCCCCGGCTTCCAGCACTTGCACAGTCGGATCGGCCCGCAGTTGAAGCGGTGGCCGACTGGTTTGGAGGAAACGGTGTCAAGAATTGGACGTATGCCCGTGCCGGTTCCCGATGATGTCAAGGTGACCATCAAGGGGACGCACGTAAGCGTGAAAGGACCGAAGGGCGAGCTTGAGCAGACCTTCCGTCCGGAAATGCACATCAAGTATGAGAACGATGAGATCACGGTCGAGCGACCGAACGATCAGCCCCAGGTACGTGCGCTGCACGGCCTGACCCGGGCGCTCATCAACAACATGGTTGTTGGTGTGAAAGACGGCTTTGAGAAGGTGTTGCAAATTGAAGGCGTCGGTTATCGCCCCGAGCTGGATGGGAATACCCTCGTCTTGCATGTCGGTTTCTCCCACGCGGTGCGTGTTGAGCCTCCGGACGGGATCGTCTTTGAGGTCGATACCCGCCCCCGCATCATCAAGGTGCAGGGCTACGACAAGGAACTGGTCGGACGGACGGCCGCTGATATCCGAAAGATACGCCCGCCGGAACCCTATAAGGGTAAGGGCATCCGCTACTTCGGTGAGTATGTCCGCCGCAAGGCTGGCAAAGCAGGCAAGGTGGTGGCTTAACATGGCGAAACGTACTCGTGAACAGATGCGAAAGCACCGCCATGTGCGTGTGCGGAAGAACCTGGCAGGCTCAGCAGAGACGCCGCGCCTGAATATCTATCGAAGTCTTACCCAGATTTACGCCCAGGTGATTGACGACAGCAGTGGTCACACCCTGGTATCCGCATCCTCGATTGACCCGGATCTCAAGAGCAAGGTCAAGGGGAAGACGAAAACCGAACAGGCATCGCTTGTCGGCACACTCATTGCTGAACGAGCGCTTGCCAGTGGATTCAAGACAGTGGTTTTCGATCGCGGCGGATACCGTTATCAGGGCAGGGTTCGGGCGCTTGCAGAAGCCGCGCGTAAAGCGGGGCTGGTGTTCTAAGCCCGGAGGAGAGCGTAATTGTGAATAGACCCAATCGAAATCGCAGGGAAGCCGAAGAGCTGGACGAGCGCGTCATTGACATCGCCCGCGTGGCGAAGGTTGTCAAGGGCGGACGCCGGTTCTCCTTCAGGGTGACAGTTGTGGTCGGTGACAACAAGGGCCGCGTTGGCATTGGCGTTGGCAAGGCACGGGGTGTGCCGGACGCCATTCAGAAGGCGGCTGACCAGGCGCGCAAGGCGATGATGAATGTTCCCATTGTCGGGACAACCATCCCGCACGAAATCACGGCAAAGCGCAGTGGGGCTATTGTGCTGCTCAAGCCGGCTTCCCCGGGTACCGGTGTTATCGCTGGCGGTGCCGTTCGAGCTGTGCTCGAAGCGGCCGGCGTGCGAGACATCCTGACCAAGTCGCTGGGCAGCGCCAATATCCTCAACGTCGCATACGCGACCATGGATGGCCTTGAAAAGCTCAAGCGCGTGGAAGAAGTGGCTGCAGACCGGGGCAAATCGCCGGAAGACCTGAAGCCCTTCTGGGAGCGAAAGCGTCATGGCTAAACGATCAACTAAGAAATCCAAGACCATCACGGTCACCCTGGTCCGAAGCCCGATTGGCTGTCCGGAACGCCAGAAACGCACGGTGCGTGCACTGGGTTTGAACCGCATGAACCAGAGCGTTTCCGTCACCGACAACCCGTCGGTGCGGGGTATGATCGATCGAATCGGTCACCTGGTGAAGGTAGAGGAGTAAGGAACCATGAAGCTGCACGACTTAAGACCCAATCCAGGGGCTCATAAGGAACGCAATCGTGTCGGGCGCGGGATTTCCGCAGGACAGGGAAAGACCGCCGGACGCGGCACCAAAGGCCAGAAAGCGCGCTCCGGCTGGGGCGGAAAGCTGTATTTCCAGGGCGGCAACCTGCCGTTCTTCCGCCGTTTGCCGTTCAAGCGCGGCTTTACCAACATCAACCGTGTGGAGTGGAACGAGATCAATCTCGAGCAACTCCAGGGTGTCGAGGCAGGGACGGAAATCACACCGGAACTGCTGGACAATGCCGGCATGCTGAAGCATGCAGCTAAACCGGTTGTATTGATGGGACGCGGCGACATCGAGGTCGCCATCAAGGCGAAGGTGCACCGCGTGACCAAGGGCGCCCGCGAAAAAATCGAAGCAGCAGGCGGTTCGGTCGAACTTATCGAACAGGCTTGATCGCCGAAAGGAGATATTGATGAAACGCTCACCGCTGCGTTTCCTGTTTCTCTCACCAGAAATTCGCAACCGGCTGCTGATCTCCATCGGGCTGCTGGTGATTTACCGCCTTGTGGCACATGTGCCGGTTCCAGGGATTGACCGCGAAGCGATCGCCCAGGTATTGTCGGGATCCGGTCAGGGACAAACCCTGTTCGGCCTTCTCGACCTGCTATCGGGCGGCACTGTTTCCAACTTCTCCGTGCTGGCCATGGGCGTGTATCCGTACATCACAGCCCAGATCATCATCCAGTTGCTGGTCCCCATCATCCCCTCGCTTCAGGCGAAGATGGATGAAGACCCGCGTGAAGGGCGCAAGTGGATGGAGAAGTGGACGTATTATGGCGCTGTGCCCATGGCGGCATTGAATGCCATCGGCCAGATTCGCCTGTTCCAGCAGTATGCATCCAACGCCGGGAACAGCATCGTGTTATCGCCAATCGGCCTGAACCTGCCCACCATCACGACTATCTTCACCATGACGGCAGGGACCATGTTTGCCATCTGGCTGGGCGAGCTGATTTCCGAATATGGCGTGCAGAACCAGGGCCTGTCACTTATCATCTTTGCGGGCATTGTGTCACGCATCCCGACCAACATCTATCAAATCCTGACCGATGAGACGGCAAACTTCTGGCTCACACTCGTTGTCATTCTCGTCATCATGGTGCTCACGATTTTTGCCATCGTGTTTGTGCAGGAAGGCCGCCGCAACGTCCCGGTCATGTACCCGGGGCGCCGTGTTGGCAACCGCATGTCCATGCCGGTGAAGGGCACTCTGCCGTTGATGGTCAACATGGCGGGCATGATCCCAATCATCTTTGCGCAGTCCCTGCTCACGTTCCCGGCGGTGATCGCGCAGTTCTTCATCAATTCGGATAACCAGACCATTGCCAATATCGCCATCTGGTTCCAGTCCGTCTTCGGTGGAACGAGTGATGTGTACTGGATTATGTACTTCCTGATGGTTGTTGGCTTCACCTTCTTCTACACCGATGTGCTGTTTGCACAGCAGAACTATGGCGAGAACCTGAAGCGCTCCGGCGCGCAGGTGCCCGGTGTGACCAAGGGGGCTGCCACACAGCGTTATCTCACCCGCGTGCTGCGGCGGATCACGCTGCCCGGTGCGGTTTTTCTGGGGCTGGTGGCCATTATGCCGTTTCTTGTTGGTTTGATTACGCCTCTCGGTGGGTCCAGTTCTGGTTTGCTGCTGGTTTCCTCGTCGGGGTTGCTGATTGTGGTTGGTGTTGTGAGGGATTTGTACCGGTCGATCGAGGCTGAGTTGAAGCTGCGTGGCTACGACTCGGCGGTTCTTGTCCGCTAATACGGAGAGGAAATGGCCAACCAATTTGTCGTGCTACTCGGTGCTCCTGGTGCCGGGAAGGGCACTCAGGCAAAGAGCCTGGCCGAAGAGCTCGGAGTACCGCATATTTCAAGCGGTGATATCTTCAGGGCGAACCTTAAAAAGAAGACGGAACTGGGAATAAGTGCGCAGGAGTATATCTCCCGCGGTCAGCTTGTCCCGGATGACATCACCGTACGCATGGTGGAAGACCGGCTCAACCAGCCGGATTGTGCGGAGGGATGTATCCTGGATGGTTTCCCGCGGACGCCGGAGCAGGCGGATGCGCTGAACAGCTACCTGACGGCGCGCGATGCGTCGCTGGACGCCGTGCTGTACATCGATGTGAGTAAGGACATCGTCATCGAACGGCTGGGCGGAAGGTGGATGTGCAGGGCGGAAGGGCATGTTTATCATACGATCTACCATCCGCCCAAGCGTCCAGGGATCTGCGACATTGACGGTTCCGAACTCTATCAGCGGGAAGATGACCAGCCGGCGACCGTTGTCAAACGACTGGACGTCTACCTGGCGCAAACCGCGCCGCTGATTGAATACTATCAAGAACGTGGTCTGCTGAAGACGGTCAACGGCGACGGCAGCATCGAAGACGTTGCGGATGCGCTCATCGGAGCGCTCCGTGAGAACAGGGAAGCATAGAACCATGCCATGGCGTCGAGGCGTCGTCATCAAGAGCAAGCGTGAGCTGGAGCTCATGCGGAAGGCTGGAATTGTCAACGCGCGAGCGCTGGCTGCCGCCGCCGCAGAGGCTGTTCCCGGAGCGACGACAGCGGAGATTGACGCCGCCGCCGCCGCAGTCTTGAAGGCGCATGGCGCAACATCTGCCTTCAAAGGCTACCCGGGCCCCTATCCTTATCCGGCGGTCACGAATGTGAGCGTCAACGAGGTGCTGGTTCATGGGATCCCGGGGCCACAGCGTTTGAACGATGGCGACATCGTCAGCATCGACTGCGGCACCATCATCGAGGGCTTTGTTGCCGATTCAGCGCTCACCGTTGCGGTTGGCGAAATTTCGGAAGAAGCGCACCGGTTGATGGATGTCACGCTTGAATCGTTGTATGCCGGGATCGATCATATGCGCCCCGGGATGCGAACCGGTGATGTGTCAGCAGCGATCCAGGCTTATGTGGAAGACCATGGTTTTGAAGTTGTCCGGGAGTACACCGGACATGGCGTGGGGCGCAACATGCATGAAGATCCGCAGGTGCCCAATTACGGGCGGGCAGGAAAGGGTTTGCCGCTGCGGCCGGGCATGACCATCGCTCTGGAGCCCATGGTCTTGATTGGGAACTGGGAAACCGATGTTCTCGAGGATCAATGGGCGGTTGCATCCCGCAACCGAAAGCTCACGGCACATTACGAGCACACCGTTGCCGTAACGGAAGACGGACCTCTCGTGCTGACGGCATGGGGTGATGCTCTAGACGAAGATATGGTCATCCGTTACAATAAATACTTTGCGGGCCGACTGCGGCCAGAAAAGGAGTAGGAGGTCAAGATGAAGGTATCCTCCTCGGTGCGAAAGCGCTGCCCGAAATGCAAGATTGTTCGACGGCGTGGACGCGTATATGTGATTTGTGAAAATCCTAAACATAAGCAGCGACAAGGGTAGGCATCATGGCACGTATTGAAGGCATTGACCTGCCAAATGAAAAGCGGGTCGAAATTGGCTTGACCTATATTCACGGCATTGGCCGTTCAACGGCGCGCGAAGCGCTTCTGACGACCAATATCCATCCGAATACGAAAGTCAAGGATCTGACCGAAGAAGAAATCACCAGTCTGCGTGATTTCATCAGCCAGAACCTCACGGTGGAAGGCGATCTGCGGCGGGAAGTCCAGATGAACATCAAGCGGTTGATGGAAATTGGATGCTACCGCGGACTGCGGCACCGCCGGAGTTTGCCGGTTCATGGTCAGCGAACCCGCACGAACGCACGCACCCGCAAGGGACCGAAGAAGACGGTCGCCGGGCGCGGACGACGGCGCGGCGCAACAAAGAAGTAACGATCGGTCAGCCTTGCTGCTCAGTAGAGGCGGAATGGGGTTCCTTCCATCCCAACGGCTGTTTCGCCTCATTCTGCGCAGCAGGAAGCCGACTGCGTTGACTTGAGTGAAGAGAGGATAGGCAGAAACAGATGGCACGAAGACAACAGGGTACACGGCGAGCCGGATCTCGCAGTAAGACCAAGCGGATGCTGTCGCGCGGCCATGCCCATATTCATGCGACGTTCAACAACACCATCATCACCATTACGGATGTGCAGGGAAATACGGTGCTGCAGGGCAGCGCTGGCGCCTCGGGGTTCCGGGGTTCCCGCAAGAGCACACCCTTTGCGGCACGACTTGCTGCCGAGAAGGTGATGGAATCGGCAAAGGAAATGGGCTTGCAGGAATTGGATATCAAGGTGAAAGGACCGGGCCCCGGCCGGGAAGCGGCAATCCGCGCCATCCAGGCTACAGAGGTCAAGGTTCGTTCCATCAGCGATGTCACGCCTGTACCGCATAACGGCTGTCGACCGCCGAAAAAGCGGCGCGTGTAACCGAAACTGGAAGGAACATCAGAAGAATGTCAAAGTACACAGGACCAGCTTGTAAATTATGCCGCCGGGAAGGGGAAAAACTCTTCCTGAAGGGGCAACGGTGTTTTACGGCCAAGTGCGCGTTTGAACGGCGGGGTTATCCCCCGGGAGAACACGGACGCATGGCCCAGTATCGTCGTCGGCGAGTATCCGACTACAGTCGTCAGCTACGTGAAAAGCAGAAGACACGCCGAATTTACGGCATCACCGAGCGTCAATTCCGTCGCTATTATCGGCTTGCGATGAAATCGCGCGGCCAGACCGGCGAGAACCTGCTTCGTATGCTGGAACGACGGCTGGACAACGTCGTCTACCGCCTCGGCTATGCATCCAGCAGACCGCAGGCACGTCTGCTTGTGACCCACGGTCACTTCAATGTGAACGGACGCCGGACGGACATCCCCTCCATGCTTGTTCGCGAGGGCGATTTGATCGAAGTCCGTGAAGGATCCCGCAAGCGCACCTACTTCAAGGAAGTCGGTGACGTTGCGGAGTCTCGCACAGTCCCGCCGTGGCTTGAGCGCGACCTCACCACGCTGGGCGGCAAGGTTGTACAGATGCCCGAGCGGACCGATGTCGATGCGAGCCTGGACGAACAGTTGATTGTTGAATACTACTCGCGCTAACCGCGCGAATGATCCGGTCGCATGCAAATGTGACATGTGACATGGAGGAATATCGTGCCCGTAACCACCAACATGGTCATGCCGAAGATTGAGCGTGAGGCTGTTGCACAGAACTACGCCAAGTTCATCATCAGTCCGCTTGAACGCGGTTATGGCATCACGATTGGGAATGCGCTTCGACGCATCCTCCTATCGTCTCTTGAGGGTGCCTCGGTGACCTCCATCCGGATTACGGATGTCCCGCATGAGTTTTCTGACATACCGGGTGTCCGTGAGGATGTTCTCCAGTTGATGCTGAACATCAAGAAGCTGCGGATGATCCTGCATGAAGGCGAGTCCGCGCGATTGACGCTGGAGGTCAAAGGTGAGGGCGTCGTCACGGCGGCAGATATCATGACGCCCGCTGAAGTTGAAATTGTCAATCCGGAGCTTTATTTGCTCACGGTTGATGATGAGAAAGCGCATATCGAAATCGAGATGACGGTCCAGCGCGGCCGGGGGTATTCTCCCTCGGATGAGCGCGGCCGGCTTCCGATCGGGGAATTGCCGACGGATGCGTTCTTCAGCCCGGTGCGGCGAGTCCACTATGATGTTGGACGGGCGCGCGTTGGGCAAGACACCAGCTATGACCGGTTGATGCTTGAAATCTGGACCGACGGCACCATCAAGCCGGAGGATGCGCTGAGCAGAAGCGCCCAGATTCTCATGGCCCATCTGCGCGATCTGGCTGGCGTCACAGAAGAAAGTTTGATGATTGCAGAAGCGGAAGAGGAAGAGCCGGAACTCGCCAGCGAAGTCTATGAGGCCCCGATTGAGAGCCTTGACCTCTCCGTGCGCGTGTTCAACTCCCTGAAAAGGACCGGGATCACCAGCGTTGGTGAAGTTCTGGATATGCTGGAGAAGGGTCCTGAAGCCATGCTCTCCATCCGCAATTTTGGTGAAAAGAGCCTGGATGAACTCCGGGAGCGTCTGATTGAGAAGGATTATCTCGAAGAGACATCCGACGAAGAGGACGCGGACGAGGCAGAATGAGGTACTGATGAGACATCGAGTCGCTGGAAAGAAACTAAACCGGTCCAAAGGGCATCGCAATGCCCTCCGCCGGAATCTCATTACGGAGCTCTTCCGTAACGAGCGTATTAAGACCACGCGCGCCAAGGCGGACGCCGTCCGCGGCGCTGCCGAGAAACTCATTACACTGGCGAAGCGCAGTGCCGATGCGGATGAGGCTGGCGTTGTCCATGCCCGCCGCCAGGCTGCAGCCCAGTTGAACGACCCGGAAATGGTCAAGAAGTTATTTGACGAGATTGCCCCCCGCTATATGGATCGTCCAGGCGGGTATACGCGCATCCTCAAACTCGGTATCCGGGCGGGTGATGCGGCAGAGATGGTCTTTCTTGAGCTCGTGGAAGAATAGCCCGGCGCACGGCCGGAAACGGTGGGCGCCCATGGTGCACGCCGATGGAAACTTACAAATCGATTGTAGCCTATGACGGTTCTGCGTTCCACGGCTATCAGCGTCAGGCTGAAGGCGTGCGAACAGTGCAGGGCTGCGTTGAGGAGGCACTGCGGACGATTGGATGGCGTGAGGATGCCGTTCTCGCCGCCGGCCGAACGGACGCTGGCGTTCATGCCCGGGGACAGGTCATCTGTTTCCGGATGGCGTGGAAGCATCCCTGCGAAGACCTGCTTGCAGCGGTAAATGCGTCGCTGCCACGCGAAATCGCGCTGCGGACATGCGAACTGGCTCCCGAGGATTTCCATCCCCGTTACGATGCCCGGAGCCGGATCTACAACTATTCACTTATTGTCGATCCACTCCGCATGCCCCTGGAAGAGCGCTATGCCTGGCGGCGCGAATCACTCCCGGATGGCGACATCCTGGACCGGTTTGCAGAAGCCCTGCTCGGCGAGCATGATTTTGGGGCATTTGGACGTGCTCCGCTTCCGGGTGGATCCACCCGGCGAGAGGTCATGCAAGCCCATTGGACGAGGGACGGCAGCCGCCTCCGGTTGACGCTGGAAGCAAATGCCTTTCTGTATCACATGGTGCGGCGCATCGTTGCAGCCATGGTGGCCTGCGGCGAGGGACGAGCAGAACTGGAAACCGTGCTGGCACATCTTGATCGTCCCCAGGACCCCTGGGATGGCGGTCTGGCACCAGCACATGGGCTCTGTCTTGAAGCCGTACGCTATGACAGGTGATGCGGCAAGTGAAAGATGGACCACGTTCAGGGCAATCATTCGAACTTGATGAACGTCTGCCGGTGAACGGCGGCCAGGAGTTAGTAGCGTGCAGAAAACGTATTATCCAAAACCCAGTGAAATCACACACGAGTGGTATGTGATTGATGCTGCGGGTCAGAATCTTGGACGACTGGCGTCACGTATTGCCAGGGTGATCCAGGGAAAAGATAAGCCGCAGTACACCCCCGGCGTGGATGTTGGTGATTACATCGTGGTTATCAACGCCGAGAAAATTACGGTCACCGGCAAAAAGCTTGACCAGAAGAATTATGTCCGGCATTCCGGTTACCCTGGCGGGTTGACGACCATCAACCTGCGGGACCAGCTTGCCAAGCATCCCGAGCGGGTGCTGCATGCAGCAGTCTGGGGCATGATTCCGCATAACAGCCATGGCCGCAAGCTGATCAAGAAATTGAAGGTGTACGCAGGATCAGAACATCCGCATGAAGCTCAGCAGCCGAAAGAACTGGCGCTGTAGAAGGACTGGTGGGGAAGATCTTCGGATCGAGCCGTCAGTGAGGGAGTAGGAAGAGACAATGTCCGTTCAGTATTACGAAGGCGTTGGGCGACGCAAGACCAGCACCGCACGTGTGCGTGTTACGCCCGGCAAAGGTCAGTTCGTGGTCAACGGCAAGTCGGTTGAGGACTATTTTACCCGTCTTGGCGATCTTGATCAGATTCAGGCGCCGCTGAGGGCTGCTGAGATGGATGGGAAGCTGGATGTTTCTGTCATCGTCCGCGGCGGGGGCGTCACCGGTCAGACCGGTGCCATCGTGCATGGCCTGGCGCGAGCCCTGCTCAAGCTGGAACCGGAACTCCGGCCGGCAATGCGAGCAGGCGGCTATCTGACCCGCGATTCCCGCATGAAGGAACGCAAGAAGCCGGGTCTCAAGCGCGCCCGCAAGGCCCCAACCTACACCAAGCGCTAGTCGCAGCGATCCTGGGCATCCGCCCATCATGTGCTGCAAAGCCACGAGGAATGGCCGGGGATCGGATTCCCCGGCTTTCCTCGTTTCTGGGAGAAGAGATCTGTGAGTATTGGGATAAGGCTGATCGGTTTGGGCACTGCCCCCGGTGAACTCACAACAGATGCTCGCAGGGAGCTTGAACAGGCTGACGAGGTTGTACTTATTGGAGACCTCCCGCCGGGGTATGACGGCCTGTCCTGGGATGTATCGTTCCACGAGGCGAACAATCTTTTTCCGGCAGATGCCGATTCCGTGGACGTGATGGCGAACCGGCTGCTTAAACTGGGGATTCGCCCGGATGGTCTCGTCGCCGCATTTGGAGGGGATCCCATCACGGGTTCAGCCATCGTCGCTTCCCTGCAGAAGAAAGCGGAAGGCGTGGCTGTGCCGATCCGCTTCTTCCCGGCGCCGGGTTGTCTTCAATCATGCCTTGCCCTGGCTGGTACGCACGCAGCGGACGGGTTGTATCAGATTCACGCCAGCCGTTTGGAAGAACGCCACCACCCACCTTTTTCTCCGGATATGCAGGTCTTCATTCACGACGTTCCTGAAGGGGATGCGCTGAATGCGCTGATCCGCATGCTGGGAAATCAATATCCCCACGCGTTTCGTATCTCGGTTTTCCTTCAGGAAGAAGAAGGTGGCTTCCGGCGGCATGAAATGCCGCTGGGTAAGGTGCTTTCCTTTTCACGGAAGAACCGGTTGCGTGCCATGCTGCTTCCCCCGTTGAAACGGGAATCGGGATTGGAAAGCTTTCAGGAGACGGTCGCACATCTGCGCGCAGACGACGGCTGTCCATGGGACCGCGAGCAGACACACCAGTCCCTGCGACTGCATCTTCTTGAAGAGACCTATGAGGCGCTGGATGCCCTTGACGGGGATGATCTCCATGGGCTGGCGGAGGAGCTGGGCGATTTGCTGCTTCAAATTGCGCTGCATGCACAGATTGCCACGGAGAACGAATCGTTCCGCATGACGGATGTCATCGGGGGAATCCAGGAGAAAATCATCCGCCGTCATCCCCACGTATTCAGTGACGAGGATGTTCAGGATTCCAGCGATGTGTTGAAGAACTGGGAAGCGTTGAAGCAATCTGAACGACGGGCCGAGGGTCAGGAAGAGAGTTTGCTGAATGGAGTCGCCCGCGCGTTGCCAGCGCTGGCGCAGGCAGTCGAAATCCAGTCCAGGGCCGCGCGTGTGGGCTTTGAGTGGCCCGAGATTGAGGGCGTCCTTGCAAAGATTGAGGAAGAGACACTTGAGTTGAAGCAGGCCGAGAACCAGGATGAACGATCCGCTGAATTCGGCGATCTCCTCTTTGTGATGGCAAATTACGCGCGCTGGCTGGACATTGATCCTGAAACTGCACTGCGCGAAGCTTGCGGACGTTTTCGCAAACGCTTTCATAAACTGGAAGATGCAGCTGCTGCACAGGGCAGGACGTTGCAGGATATGTCCCTCGAAGAGATGGATGCGATCTGGGACAGCGCCAAAGAGACTGGTTAAGACTGGCCGACGCGCGCGAGGGTGGATTGCTCAACGTCCCGGCTGATGCCGGGACGTTCTTGTTTTCGAACAAGACGAGGCCATGTGCGGCGCGCGGTACCCCTTTAAATGTGGCACCCTCAGACTTGAGGGGGGCAAGCCTGAGGGTGGTCGCAACAATGGATATACCATGGTACGACTATGAGATTATAGCCAACCTTGGTGCAGAACTTGTAGTCCAAATTTCCTTATTCGGAATGTTGAATGTCACTAGGCGGAGTACATTTGTCATATTTAGGCCTAACGTTATGAGTGATGTGACGGGCCGTGCAGGATTTCCCTCAACGCAACGCGTAATTCCGATATTGTGAAGGGTTTGCCGATGACTTTGCGGACTCCGTTTTCAAGGATCATCGCTTCGTCAAGAGTACTTCCCCAGGCGGAAACGACAACCACCGGCAGGTCGGGGTGCCCTTCTCGCAGATGTTGGAGGAGATCCCAGCCAGAACCAAGCGGCATGCCGATATCGGTGAAGACAACATCGATCTCCGGATGATTGGCGAGAACTTGCTGTGCTTCACCTGCGTTTCCGGCAGGGAGGACAGAATGTCCTTCATGAGAAAAGACTTCGGTCATCGCGGCCCGGGTTTTAAATTCGTCATCAACAATCAGTAATGTAGCCATTCCGGTTATTTCCCTTGTTTCTCAGTATGGCGGTGAGTGACTTCATCGATGAGTAGTATCGTATAGGGTCTGCTGCAGTGTGTCGAGCAAACCTGCAACAGACGCACTTTCTGAACGGATTTCTGGTCGAAGTGTATCTCGCACGACATTGAATAATCGTTCCGGAACGTCATGTAGTCCGGGGGTCGTCGCGTAGAGCTGATCGCTGATCGTTCGAACCGCGATACGAGGAGGCAGATTCAGCAGCATCTCGGCAAGCATCACAGCAAATGCGTAGGCATCATTCGTACAGGATGGCGATGCATTGTCCTGCGGCAGGTAGTGGTTTTGTTTGTCGTAAGGCATGGGAACCGGCAGATGCAGTAATCCCGGTTCGAGGTCGGTGAGCAACCAGGTGCCTTCCAACGAGACGACAACAGCACCGGGAGAGACGCAGCCATGCACAAAGCCGGATGAGTGGAGATGGAGCAGAGCCTGACCGAGAGACGTTCCAACGTGAAGGATCTGGCTTGAAGGAATGATGTGCCCTCGTTTACGGGCGCGTGAGAGCCCTGCTGCCAGTGTGCCGCCAGGAATGCGTTCAAACGCGAGATAGACATACCCGGCATGCTCGCCGACATCAATCGGCGTGTAGAGATGACGGTGTCTTGTTCGAAGCCAGGAAGCTGCCTTCCTCGCGATGCTGTCGATCGATTCGTTCGTCTTTCCTGTGTCAACGATCTCCAACCGCACGCCGCGCGCATACCCTTCGTGAAAGGCGTGATAGACCTGTACTGTCGCATCGTCGTTTAGACGTTCAGCAAGTGTGTAAGGACCGATTGTCTGGGGGATGTCGGAACACCACCCGGCTGGATTGAGCGTTAGCATTTCATGCCAAGGAAGCATGTGGACGTTATCCTGACGGCATTTGTACACTGTGACGGTCTGGTTGCCGTCTCAGTGTCAACGAAGGAGACGGGTTTTCAAGCTGATCGTGTGCGACCAGGTCGAGCAGGATCTGGACAATAGCAGGATCGTGTTGTTTCCCGGCGTTTGCCTTCAGCTCCTCCAGCACGACTGGCAGCGGGAAAGCAGAGCGATAAGGACGCGCGGATGTCATCGCATCGAAGGTGTCGGCAACGGCGACAATCCGCGCCAGAAGCGGGATCTCCTCCGCCTTCAACCCGTCAGGGTATCCGTTTCCGTCCCACCGTTCATGGTGATGCCGCACAACAGGAACCAGACTTGCCAGGGCAGGTGATTGCATCAAGATGCGCTGTCCCCGGATGGGATGGGTCTTCACGCGAGCATATTCAGCGTTGGTCAGGGAGCCGGGTTTATCCAGGATGGCATCTGGAATACTGAGCTTACCCAGGTCATGCAGGTAGGCGCTTCGTTCAAGTGTTTCCAGTTCGGACAAGTTCAAGCCCAGCGCAAGCCCCAGGTTCAGTGAAATGATGCGGACACGATTGGAATGCCCGATCGTGTAATCACTCTTTGCCTCAACGGTCTCAACAAGCGTGTTGACCATTTCGGATTGAAAGTGCTGGACCCGTGCGTACAGTCGGGCGTTTTTCAGCGCACTGGCGGAATGACTCGCAAGCGTGTTCAGGATTTGAAGATGTCCGCTTGTGTAGCCATGCGAATGGTCTGATCCAACGCCGATGTAGCCGTCGATCCCGCCATTCGAATGCATCGGCACGACCAGGCAGGATTGGAGCGGGCGGATGTCAAGCCCAGCAGTGTCCTGGGTGAGGATGATGCCATTGCCTTCCATGCGCAACTGCTCCAGGACGTACTCCGAGTCCGGAGGGAGCCAATCCTCCAGTTGACCGACTCCGCGCGCATACAGTGTTCGGGCGGGGATGCGGTCGCCGTCCTTGAGGACAATCCATACATAGTCGGAAGGCACCAGTGCAGTCGCGCCCTCGTAGACAGCCTGGCAGATTTCTTCCAATTCAAGATGACTGCCGATATTCTGACTGGCTGTCTGGAGCTGCCCAAGGTCAGTCACGCGATGTTGAATTTCGGAGAAGAGCCGTGCGTTGAGGAGACCGAGGGCAAGCTGCTGGCCGAGCGCCTCAAGCATGCGAATATCCGATGTGTCGAAGTTGTCCTCTGGATCTGGCTGTATCTCAAGAATCCCAAGGAGCTGCGCATCTTTCGCGATGGGAACCAGCACCTTACGACAGTCACCGGCTTCCCCTTTCGAGATCTGAGTGGCAAGTGTCTCCTTGAATGGCTCGAAGAGGGGGAGCTCGGATGATTGTGGCTCATCAATCAGACGGAAGTCCCGGTCTTTCCCACCTTCAGCAGCCAGTTCGATGCAGTCAGTGGAATCCCCGAGAAGGTACATTTTCACGAAGGCATAGCCGATGTCCTGACTTAGAGAGTGGATAATGGTTTCCAGGTAAGCCACCGGATCGAGGATGGAGGAAATCTGGCGGCTGGTCTCGTTCATCAAGCCAAGCTGCATGCCGTGTCGTTCGTTGCGTGCCGTGAGATCCTGGTTCTGCCTGTTAAGGCGACGCACTTCCATTGCCCGGACCGTGGCGATGTGTAACCGTTCTCGTGCATGGTGTCCCTTGATGATGAAATCATGTGCGCCAAGGCGCAGGAGCTGTTCGGCAATCGGCTTGGAGGACCCGGCCGTCAGGACAATGACGGGGATGTTGGGGAACTGTTCCTTGAAACCACGCAACACGTGTTCTCCGGAATGACCGGGAAAATTGTAGTCAAGGATAATGACATCTGTATCGGGAGTGACCCCTGCAAACGCGGCATCTGGATCCAGAGTCATCGCGATGCGGGATTTCGGGAATCCCGACCGAAGCTGCTCTTTGATAAGGGCGCATTGATCCGGGTCATCATCGACAACCAGGATCCGGGGAGCGAGCGTACTTCTAATCACGTTACGGTTATCGTCAGAGGAGATGCGTCCTTGATGAAAAGAACGTAAAGAACGCGTAAATACGTCTGATCGAAACTGCAAGCGCCCTGTAAGGTGTCAACTTGGCGTACTTATCTGCCGCCTGCTATAATCCGACGTTAAAGGAAGGGTCAGGATGACGAAGCTGGCTCCCGTATTTGAAGGGAGCTCAGTTGCGTCGTTCCCGGGAGAGGTTCTTGAGTGATTTCCTGCACATCCTGATTGTCGATGACAGTCTCGAATATTGTCAGATTGTGCGCGACCTGCTTGAGTTGACAGGTGGCTTCAAGCTGGATGTTACGCACTCGTTGACATCGATGTGGGAATTGCTCGAAGAGGGATCCTACGACGCTTTGCTCCTGGACAACAACCTCCCCGATGGAACAGGGCTCGATGCTCTTCCACGTTTGACCGAATCAGGGGATGAAATACCAGTGGTGATGGTGACCGGTGAGGGGGATCAACATACCGCCTCGGAAGCCATCAAGCGCGGCGCATATGACTATGTCGTTAAGGGAGAGATCGGCCTCACCCAGTTGGATTGGGTGGTACGCCGGGCGGTCAGCCTATACCGGACGCGGAAAGCCCAACGAATCGCGGAACAACGAGCGTTCTATCAAGCATGGCTGCTGAATAATGTCCGTGATGCCATCCTTGCAACGGATAATGCCAATCGCATCTCGTACTGGAACATGGGCGCCGAGCAGCTCTTCGGCCGCACCCAGAAGGATGTGCTCGGGAAAGAGCTTTCAGCGGTCTTCTCGGAGACGTATTTCTCCGTCATCGAACCTCTCATTGATCTGATGACCAGCGGCGAAGGCCGTGAAGAATTCCGGATCCAGGCCAGCGATCAAGAGCCTGTATGGATCCACGCTCGGGTCCACACACTGAAAACGGGCGAGGGTGTGCTTTCCGGACGTGTTGGAATCGTTCAGAACATTGATAAACGCAAGACCTTCGAACAGCGTTACAACCATGCACAGACTCGGCTGATCCATGCGGCCCGGCTGTCCGCGCTGGGTGAGCTTGCTTCCAATCTCGCCCATGAAATCAATAACCCGCTCACAACCATCCTTGGCGAAGCCCAGATTCTCACGTTAGAATTGGCTGGCGATTCGGAAGCTGCACGGGCGGCGAAGGCGATTGAAGAGGCGGGCTGGCGTGCAGCGGATTATGTTTCGCAGCTTATTAATCTCTCCAATCCCCCGGTCGAAGACCCGCGTCCGGTTGACGTAAGTGCAGCTCTGGAGAAAGCCATGACCTATCTCCAGAATCAATTGACCCATGCTGCAATGGACATATCCGTCGACTTGCCACCAGATTTACCCAGTGTGATGGCGCAGGAACGAGATCTCACGGACATCTGGATTAATGTCCTGACGTATGTGCTGGAGGCGGCGGGACACCAGACTTTTGATGTCCGCATTCGTGCAACATACCTTCCGCCGCAGGTCATCATTGATGTCAATATGCCACAAACAGGTGCCATTCAACCAGGCGGCAGGGAGGGATCCCTCGTCCCGCGTGATCTGCTGGGCCTCGCTGTCGCGGAGGAAATGATCCGCTCCCTTGGAGGGCATCTGCGTTTCGTGGATGACCAGGGGCAACGAACGACGATTCGAGTTGAGCTCCCGGCAATTGCATAACCATCAATAGGGGGCTGATGATGCCACGGACAGGAGAATACTGATGCAAGACGCACAGATCCTCGTAGTTGATGATGATGAAATCGTTGCAAGGACTATTGAGCGAGCGTTGAGGACCGGCGGTTTCAAAGTCTCCGTTGTACACAGCGGAGTCGAAGCGCTCCAATTCGCCCGCCGGAATGCGCCGGATTTGATGGTCCTGGATGTGCTCATGCCCGGCATGGACGGGTTTGAGGTTTGCCGCCAGATCAGGGAGGATCCCATCCTGCGTGAACTTCCCATCCTGTTCCTCACGGCAAAAGGCCGGGAAGAAGACCGGATAACCGGTTTGCGCGCCGGGGCGGATGACTATCTCACGAAACCCTTCAATCTGGACGAATTGTATCTGCGTGTCCGGGCCATTCTCCGTAGGACGCAGGCAAAGGAGTCGGAAGGGGAGCAGGACGCCCAGATGGTCGTCGGCGAGTATACACTCGATGCGCGCTCCTTCCAGGTGATTGGCCCACTGGGTGCTGTCAGCCTGACTCCCGTTCAATTCGACCTGTTGTATCACTTGATGAGTCATGCCGGGCAGGTATTCTCGCCAGAACGGCTTCTCCAGGAAGTGTGGGATTATCCGCATGATACCGGAAGCCCGGATCTCGTTCGGGTGCATATCAAGAATCTGCGCAATAAAATCGAAGTCGATGCAGCCAATCCCACCTTCATCCGTACCATTAAGGGACACGGATACACTGTCGCTGAGATGAAGTGAGAGATCATCCTTCATGAGCCGTCCTCCTCACGCCCGAAAGACTCTCTCTGACACCCGTGGTGCACTTGCTCAGGCGATGCGCCAGGTGTTAAGTCTACCCCAGGTCGCAAGCCTGGCGCTGGACAAACTCTCTCCGCATTTTGAGGGTGTTGATGCCGGTCTTGCGTTGCATGAGGAGGGCTCCGACCTGGAACCTGTCTGGGGGACAGGCGACTCGGATATTGTCGAGAATTTCCTGCAGCGGAAGGGGGCTCTCTGGGAAAGTGCGGTCAAGAGCGATGCGGCGGATGATGCGTTTGAAGAAGATGGTTTCTATGGGCGCAGCATTTTTGTTCACGATCACAGCATCGGCGTGCTTGTCGCCCGTGCCGACGATCCCTCACTTGCTTCATTGATTGATTTCATCTGCATCGAATTAGGTCACGTGGCAGCACAGGTTCGGGACATCGATTCTGTCCAGCGATTAAGCCGGGACATGGGCATCCTCAACAGCATCACCAAGACCCTTACCTCCTCGCTGGATCTGGATAGTGTCCTCGAAGCGACAACCAGAGGGTTGGGGAGGTTATTCAACATTGAATCAGGTGTCCTGGCGTTGCTGGATTTCGATCGCGGGGAATTGCTTTTCCGCCGGAAAATAACCGGTGAGACAGACTGGTCCATCCATTACGAACACGGCGGCGAGAAAGACTACATCGAGACATGCCTTATCTCACGGCGCAGCATCATCCGGAACGGGATGACACCGGTTCCTGAGAGCGATGCGGTCAATCCGGAAGATGCGGCGCTTTCCTCTGTGCTGTGTGTCCCGCTGAAGGTTCGTGACAGGGTGATCGGTGCGATCCAGCTTGGTAACAAGTTGGACGGTGAATTCACGGAACATGATCTTGACCTGCTGCACACACTGGCGACCTCGGCAGCCTCCGCAATCCAGAACGCCCGCTTGTTCCATGAACTGACCGTCGCCAACGCCGATCTCGAAGCCAGCCGGTGGGAAATCGCACGCAGTCGAAGCACCCTGATTACCCTGTTCGACAACCTTGAAGATGAGCTGTACATCGTCAATCGTGCCTATGGCATGGTGGCGGTCAACCGGGCGAGGGCAAATCGAGCCGGCAAGGATCCGCGTGAACTGGTCGGCCGGCTTTGCTACAGGGTTCTGGCTGGACGGGAATCACCCTGCCCGGGCTGCAGGGTTCTCGAAACCTTTGCACAGGGCGGGAAGACCATGCGGGTGCACCAGGAGGGACCTCTTGGAGGGGAGAAGGAGTGGGAGGTCTACACCTACCCCATTCTGGATGCCAATCGAGAAGTCACCCAGACCATCAACCAGTGGCGCAACGTCACCGAGCAACGGCGGTTGGAGCTGTCCCTGATCCAGGCGGAAAAATTGGCTGCAGTCGGACAACTCGCAGCCGGCGTCGCCCACGAACTTAACAATCCACTGACCGCAGTGATTGCCAATACCCAGATGCTCCGCATGTCCACGAGCAATGACCCGGATGATGACGAAGCGCTGGATCTCATCGAGCGTGCTGGAAAACGCGCACAGGAAGTCGTCCGTGACTTGCTTGATTTTGCTCGCCAGCAACGGGTCGATTTCATCTATGTGGATGTCAATGAGACCCTTCGACAGTCCATGTCCTTGATTACGGGTCAGTGGAGCAAGCATAATGTGATCGTTCACACAGAGCTTCCAGACGATTTGCCAGCGATCCAGGCTAACGCAGATCACCTCCAGACGGTCTGGCTGAACCTTCTGGTGAATGCACGCGATGCTCTTCCTGAAGAAGGCGGCAGGATCGAGGTTAAGAGTTGGTCGCAGGACTCCCGGGTGATGGTGTCCATCGGCGATAACGGGGAGGGCATCCCGCCGGAAAACCTGAAGAAGATTTTTGAGCCCTTTTTCACCACCAAGGATCCCGGAAAAGGGACAGGACTCGGGCTTTCTGCCTGTTATCGAATTATCAAGCAGCATGGCGGCAGTATCGAAGTGGAAAGCTCTGAACAGGAAGGCACGACGGTGAAGGTTTCGCTCCCCCTCCGACAGGAAGCCGCGTAGCCCTCAAGCAGTTTCCCCCATCTTCATTCTAGATTTGTGTTCCTTTTATGCATGCTTTACTGCCTTCCCCGGCACGGCGTGCTAGGATGTCGGCATCTGCAGGCAGGGTAACTCGCCTGCAGGATTTGACTGACATGTCCTGGTCTCCTACGGGCCATGTGCCCTGAACAGGATCAGCGCTGGGATGAACGTGGTACGTGCAGCATTGATGAACGGGGAACGCCAGTCGCATCTCCTACTCGAGGATGATGTGGCATTCTTTACGTTGTTCGGCGAGCGAGTGTCCGCACACCCGGGGACAAAGGCGCGTTTACAGGAGGCGCTCGTGGTTCTCGGGGAAAACTTCCCGATCGACGCTTCGGCTCTGGTATTCAACGGGGTAGACGTTGTTGGTCATCCCCTCATCGTTCACGGGGGGCAGGGCTGGGATCCGCCGCATCTTTCAGACTGCATACGTCGATGGCAGCAGGGAGAGCCGCATCCGGATGATGCTGACCATAGCCGTCTCGAATGGATGGACGGCGATCGCCGCTGTGGGGTTCTGCTTCTCAGCCCCCGCCTTCCGGTAGACGATGTTGAACCTGTTCGCTTGATCTTGCAGCACTTGCTGTACTTGCTGCGACCATTCAGCCGTGAGGCAGAGCCAGGGGGCCGGGGAAAACGAATGGGTGTGTTGAATAAACTCAACACGATGCTGGCGTCGACGCTTCAATATGACGATATCCTCGCCTTTGTTCTGGACGGTACACGTCAACTCACCTCCGCTGATCATGCAGAGCTCATCCTGCTGGATATCGAGGACGCGACACTTGCCTTTCGCCATGAATGTGATGGGAACGTGACAGCGTTTGAACTTGAAAAGGCATGTGCTGCCTTGCGGAGCTGTATGGCGACCCGTCGCCCCATTCGTTCTATCCGGGGCCATGGTGAGCAGGAGCAGGGAGCCAGTCTTTGTGTACCACTCATTGCGGGTGGGCATCTCCTCGGGGTGATCATATCCGCCAGAGAATCCAGGGATGGATTCAGCCAGGAGGATGAAGATTTCCTCATCTCGTTTGCTGCAAGCGCTGCCAATGCCATTGCGAACGCGAGGCACTTCCACGAATTGCGTGTGGCAAACGCGGACCTGGAAGCAAGCCACTGGGAAGTTGTGCATTCCCATCATGTGCTGCAGGCGCTCTTTGATGCCATCACGGCAGAGATGTACATCATTGATAGTCAGTATTCGCTGATCGCGATCAATGCAGCCTGTGCAGCCGCGACGGGGAGGTCCCAGGAAGATCTCCTGGGTAAACGCTGTTATGCCGCGCTTGCAGGTCGGAACCAGCCATGTCCCGGGTGCCTCGCAACGCAGACCGTATTTCGCGCGGCCAGACAGGAGTGGGAAACCCGGAGGTGGCATGAGGCAGGAGAGCCGAGTCTGTTTGAGATGACCGCGTATCCACTCTCAGACCCCGGAAGCGGCAACCGCCAGTCCCTCATTTTTGCTCGAGATGTCACGGGAAAGCGTCGGATGGAGGCTGTGCTGCGGCAGTCGGAAAAATTGGCTGCTGTCGGGCGGCTTGCGACAGGTGTGGCGCATGAGATTAGCAATCCGCTGACAGCCATGATTGGAAACGCCCAGATCCTCCGCCGCATCGCAGTGGAGGATGATCAGGTCGAGGCGCTGGATATGATGATTGAAGCGGGTGAGCGAGCCCGTCAGGTCGTTCAGAATCTCCTGGATCTGGCCGGTGACGACCACCTGGATCTGGCTCCCCTTGACGTGAATGCGTCGATTCGCAGCGCGGTGATGACCTTCCAGGGAGATGCTCGCTTCGAACTGGTCATGGACCTTGCCGACGGTCTATGCGCCGTTGGAGGGAGCCTGGAACAACTGGAAAACCTGTGGCGGCATCTCATCCTGAACGCCGGCGACGCCCTGGGTGAGCGCAAGGCGGTCATTCTGATTCAATCTGAAGCCGCATCCGGCGGGGTCTCGGTCCGTGTGTGCGAATACGACAGGAATATCCCCGATGAGGATCTTGCGAATCTTTTCGATCCCTACGCTTCTCTGACATCCACGACACGCGGCCAGGGAGTCGGGTTGACGGTTTGCAGGCGCATTGTCAAGCTGCACGGGGGTGATATCCGTGTGTCGAGCAAGCCGGGTGAGGTGACGACCTTCAATGTCTGGCTTCCGGGCATTCGCGCGGACAGCGTTTAGGAAAACTTAATCTCGCTTTCACACTTGATTTACGGACGATCTACGGGACGCATGTTAAAGTGATTCCGGATTGACGGTAAGCGGTTCGGAAAGCGGCTACAGTCCATCTGTTGGGAGAAGTAGGTGATCAAAGTAACTCGTCTGAACGGCAAAGCGTTCTATATCAACGTTGAGCTGATTCAGTTCGTCGAAGCGACGCCAGACACGGTCATTTCGTTTACCAACGACGTCAAGATTGTGGTGCGGGAATCCGTGGATGACGTCATTGAACGTATTGTTGAGTACCGTCGCAGGGTGCTTGACGGATTGCACATACCGTTTACGGGAGCATAAGTATGGATCTTGCCACCATCATCGGTCTCATTGCTGGTTTTGTGGTTGTAACCATCGTCATGATCCTCGACGGTGGCTCCCCCGCGGAACTGCTATCGCATCCCAGCGCCATCCTGCTTACGATGGGTGGTGCGTTGACCGCGTCGATGGCATCGTTTCCACTCTCGGCGACGATAAAACTCCCCACCTACTTCATGATTGCCATGAAGGGGGATAATTACGATGCAATCGGTGCGATTGAACTCCTGGCGCAGATGGCGGATACCGCCCGGCGCGAGGGATTGCTTGCCCTGGAAGAACAGAGCAAGCAGATTGAAGACGATTTCCTCCGCAAGGGCGTGATGCTGATTGTGGACGGTGTTGACCCCGGTCAGGTCCGGGCGATCCTTGAAATTGAAATCAAGCAGATGCATGAACGGCATTCGGAAGGGATTGGTTTTCTCGCCTCTGCAGGCGGGTATGGACCGACCCTCGGTATTATCGGTACGGTTATGGGCCTGATCACCGTTCTTAAATCGCTTGATGATCCTGCCTCGCTGGGTAAACATATCGCTGCAGCGTTCCTGGCGACCCTCTGGGGCATTATGTCTGCCAACCTGATCTGGCTGCCGTTGTCCTCCAAGCTCAACGTGAAGAGCGAAAAAGAAGTCAAATACCGCCATCTCCTGCTGGAAGGAATTCTCGCGCTGCAGGCCGGTGAGAACCCACGCCTGGTGCGTGAGAAGCTGATGGCCTACTTGCCGCCGAAGGAACGTGTTCAGGATGAGGCGCGTGCTGCCGCTCAACCTGCAGGAGCTGAAGCATGAGCCATGGAGGCGGCGGCGACGAACGCTGGCTGGTGAGTTATGCTGACTTCATCACATTGCTCATGGTGCTCTTCGTGGTGCTTTATTCCATGAGCCAGATCGATGTCGAGCGATATAAGGAGCTTGCCGAGAGTCTGTCTGTCGCCTTTGGCGGGGGAGCGAATAGTATCGTGGACCCGAATATCAACCAGGTCGGGGTTGGGTCCGGTGAGTCAGCGCCTTCCCCCATCACCATCAGCGGTATTCCATCAAGGTCACCGGATACGCTGGATATCGCCGGCCAGATGAGCAGTATGCTCTCGGCCAGCCAGCTTGCAGGTGAGGTGAGCATCCGCAACAACATCGAAGGAGTCCTTATTGCGCTAAGTGAACGCCTTCTCTTCGTGCCGGGTACAGCAGAACTCATCCCGGATGCGTATCCGGTTCTCAACAGCGTTGCAGAGATGCTGCGTCCGCTGGCGAACGAAATCCGCGTCGTTGGACACACCGACGATTCTCCGCCCACGGATCCGCGTTATTACGATAACTGGGAACTCTCAGCAGCCCGCGCAGTGACTATTGTCAATTACTTCATTGCCCAGGGCATTCCAGCAGATCGTCTCATGGCGTGCGGCAAAGGCGATGTGGAACCGGTCTTTCCCAACGATACGCCCGAGCACAGGGCATTCAACAGCCGTGCAGAAATTACGGTCATTTACAGTCTTGAAACCGAGGTCTTTGACCTGAACATCTTCCCGGAAGATGACTCGGATGTTTCCGCAGTGTCCGAGGGGTCGGGACTGAGCCAGGGAGAATAGACATATGGGTAAACTATCAGGCATTCTGAAAATCGTCGGCAAGGTCTTCCTGGTCCTGGCCGTCATCGTCGTGCTCGGGGTAAACGGGACGATCGCGTACATCATGTTCGCTCCCGATGACTTGCCCAAGCCGTTTTATTTGATGTATTTCACCCCGGAAGGGGAAGCCAATGTCCCCGTCGTCATCGAGGTGAGCGGAGCGGGCGGCGAGACAGGCTCAGCCGAGCCCACCGAGTCTGACGAGGCGGCCACCGAAGAGCACACAATCCAGCCCGGTGAAGGGTTTATGTTCAGCACCGGCAGTAAAACCGTGAACTTGCTGGATCCGACCGGACGGAAGTATCTCAAGGTGACGGTTGTCCTGGAGTTTGAACCTGGCGAAGAATACTACTCGGAAGATGAGGAAATCCGTACGGAGTACACCGCGGAGTTCAATGACGAGATCTCGAGCCTTCTCCCGGTGATCAACGACACCATCACCACCATCCTCAGCAGCAAGACCTTTGAATCAATCTATACGGTGGAGGGAAAGGATGCTCTGCGCGTCGAGATCATGGACGCGATTAACGCTCGCATACCCGATCATCTAGTGATTGCCGTTTATTTCACGGAATTTGTCGTTCAGTAGCAGGGATAAGCATGCTGACTCAGGCGGAAATTGACGCTCTGCTCGCAGGCGAAATCGAGGTAGAACAGCGTGACAGCGCGCCAGGCGTGAACCTGGCGGAGATCCTCGAGTCGCGCGGCGACGCTGCCCCGCAGGCATCACGGTCCGGGCAGAAGCAAATCCGTCCGTACAACTTCTGGTCGCCGGAACGTTTCTCCAAGGACCAGATGCGAGCGGTGGAACTGATTCACGAAGACCTTGCGGAACGGCTGTCCTCGTCGATGCCATCCTTCGTGCGGACAGAGTTCCGCCCGCATCTTGCCCACACTGAGCAGGGTCGCTTCGATGACTTCCTGCGAGATCTCCAGCCGGATACCCTTTTCCATCTTGTCAAGATGGAACCGCTGCCGGGACAGATGGCGTTGACGATCAGTTCCAATGTGAGTTGGGTCATTCTGGGACGCTTGCTGGGAGGCTCGCAAGCGGCTGCCGTCCAGAAGGGACCGATTACAGAAATCGGGCAATCGCTCCTGCAGGTTACGCTGGAGTACATGCTCAGTGATTTCAAGGCGGCCTGGTCGAAGGTGGCGACAATTGAACCGCGATTGGAAGACAGCACAGAAAACCAGCACTGGGTTCAGATGGTGATGAGCAACGCCCGGGTGATGATGCTCACCTTTGAGCTGTCGATTGAGGAAACGACCGGAAGCATGAGTCTCTATATTCCATTCTCCATGCTGAAACCGATCATCGATGTTCTGAACCCCACTGCCTGGATTACCGGGCAGCAGGAAGAAACCCGCATTGACCCGCGCACACGGCAGGTTGTGATGGAGGGGTTGACGCGGGTCGAGGTCCCGCTGCGGGTTGAACTGGGCAGGAGCACGCTTACCTTTTCAGAGATTTCCCATCTGCAGCCGGGCGACATCATTCGTTTGAACACCAAAGCCAACGACAATCTTCAGGTGTATGTCGCCGGTAAAAAGCGCATTCTCGGCAGGGCGGGCAGAGTCGGTAATCAAATGGCTGTGACCGTTTCATCGTTTGTTGAAGAAACCCGGGACGCTTCTTGATTGGAGGGCACCACAATGAGTGAAGCAATGGCTGATGAAAGCCTGAATGAAGCAAGCCCGCAGCCGGAAGAAGCTGCACCGCAGCCCCTCGTGGAAGAGACACCCGCTGCGCCCGATGTGGAGACAAACGCTCCACAACCGGAACCGGAGGAAGTCATTCAACCGCGCAAAGCGCAATTCGAACCACTCGGTTCCACACCTTCGCCAGCGTCGAAAGGTGCGAACAGTATGGAGATGCTGCTGGATGTCCCCATGGGCGTCACAGTGGAACTCGGTCGGACGACCATGGCCGTGCAGGAAGTGCTCGACCTTCAATCCGGCTCTGTGATTGAACTTGACCACCTCGCGGGTGAAGCTGTGGACATCTTCATCAACAACCATCTGCTCGCGAAGGGAGAGGTCGTCGTTGTGGACGATCGCTTTGGCGTCCGCGTTACGCAGATTCTCGCCAACGGCAACGGTAAGGGGCTGCATTAATGCAGGAACGCATCCAGGGCTGGTTCGAGGAACTGTCCCAGAAGCTGAGTGTCCCGGTATGGGTCATCGCTGCAGTTGTGCTCGTTCTGCTGATCGGTGCCGTCGCACTCAGCATCTCACAGATCGACCAGGCCACAGCGCTGCCGCCGGATGATGGCGAATTTCAGACCACCGTATCGGGACTGGATATTCTCCTCAAACTCGGTTTGGTCGTGGTCCTCATTTACCTGAGCCTGTTTGTGATCGGCCGTTTACGGGGACATCGCACGGCTGATGTACGGCAGCGGATGGAGGTTCTCGCGTCCACACGTCTCTCTCCAAAAACGGCGATCCACATCGTCCGCGTGGGCGGGAAAAGGATCGTCGTCGGTGCAACGGACCATCATTTGAGTTACCTGGGCGATTATGTGCCGGGCAGCGAGGATATTGGAGATTTCCCTTCGATGCTAGAGCAATCCATGGAAACAGGTGGACACGGAGAGGGGGAGCTTGATTGATGAAGAAGCAGGCAACGGCCCAGCATAGCCGCCCTCGCCGAAAAACGGTCTTCCTTGTCATCCTGGTTCTCCTGGCTGGCTTACTACTCTCCGGCTGCGCTTCCCCGGAGGTCTCGGCACCTGGAGTGACGCTGACCCTGGACTCGGAAGGGGAACCGGAGCAGGTCAGCACAGGCGTGCAGTTGCTGGTCCTTCTAACAGTGCTGTCGATTGCTCCAGCCGTCCTGCTTCTGATGACATCGTTCACGCGCATCGTGATTGTCCTGTCGCTGGTTCGAAATGCGATCGGAACACCCTCGGCGCCGCCGACGCAGATTATCATCGGATTGGCGTTACTCATGACCTTCTTCGTCATGGCGCCGGTTTTCGGCGATGTGAACGACCAGGCTATCCAACCTTATGTTGATGAGCAGATTGACCAATCAACTGCTCTGGAGCGGGGACTGGAACCCATTCGCACGTTCATGTTTCGCCAGGTGCGTGAAAAGGATCTGGAGCTGTTCCTTGCCTTGAATGGCCAGGAACGCCCTCAGACTCTCGATGACATTTCCACCGTGGTCTTGATGCCGGCGTTCGTCATCAGCGAACTCCGCTCGGCATTCGTCATGGGGTTTGTCATCTACATACCCTTCCTGGTGATTGACATGGTGATCTCCAGCGTCCTGCTTTCGATGGGGATGATGATGCTTCCCCCGTCACTGATCTCCCTTCCATTCAAGCTGCTTCTCTTTGTGATGGTGGATGGGTGGCATCTGCTGACGCAGTCGTTGTTGTTGAGTTTTACCTGAGGCGTGAAAAATGGTCGGAGGTTGTAGTCAATGACAGAAGCGTATGTGTTAGGTCTGGCGCAGAACGCCCTTCTCGTTGCCCTTGCCCTGGCCGGCCCTGTTCTTCTGGCCAGCCTGGTGATTGGCAGCCTGGTCAGTCTGTTCCAGGCTGCAACCCAGATCAACGAAACCACGCTTACGTTTGTGCCGAAGATCATTGGAGTCGCCTTGATTGTGGCGCTGCTGGGATCCTGGATGGGCCAGCAAATTGTTACCTTCACGACCAACGTTTTTACCAGCCTTGCTTCGATACCACACTGAGAAAGGAGACCAGTGCGACGTGTCCAAACAGCGACTCACCAGTGATCAAATCCTTGCCGATGTCCGCCGCCTGCGACCTCTCTCGGGCAATGTGCTCAGCATCATTAAAGTGATCGATCAAGATGCAGACGCCCGGCGAATTTCCGACCTCATTGCGCTCGATCAGGTTCTGGCCGCGCAGGTGCTGGAGATGGCAAATTCGGCGTTGCTGGGATATGGTCCGACGTGTACATCCATTCACGAAGCGGTCATGCGTCTGGGATACGATCGCGTGAAGACTCTGGTGATGGCTGCCGCAGCAAGTGGCCCGCTGAAGCGCCGCATGCTCGGTTATCGACTCGGTGCAGGTGAACTCTGGCAGCACTCCGTTTCCACCGCCATGGCGGCGAACGTCGTCGCCAAGGTCGTCTCCTACCCCGATCCGGAAGAGGCTTATGTGGTTGGATTGCTGCACGATATTGGGAAGGTCGTTCTGGATCAATATGTGCGTGTCGACTACTCGCGCATCACACAAACTGTCCGCGCCAATCGCATCCCGATGTGGCGGGCTGAAGAGCTGATTCTGGGATACTGTCACGGGACAGTGGGCGGCATGGTCGCGACAAAATGGCAATTCCCCCAGGACCTCGTCGACGCCATCCAATACCATCATGCCCCTTCATTAGCGCATAAACGTCAGGACCTGGCAGCCATCGCGAACATTGCGAATGCACTGTCACCGTTTCCAAGCCAGGCCGAGACTGAAACGCGTGCTCCGCATCCGGAGGCGCAGCGGATACTCGGTTTGGTGGAAGGTGGGCTGGAACGTATCCAGCGGGAACTGCTGAGAGCGGTACCACAACCAGGTACATAGCTTAACGTGTAGGTGGATTATGGCTTCAAAACAACCTGACATTCTGTTGGTTGAATCCGATCGTGTCCTTCGGGACCTGATCCTGCTTGCCCTGGGCCGAGAGGGTCTCCAGACAGTCCATGTCAGTGAGGCTGAGCGCGCTGTAAGCCTCTGTGCGCATCATCAACCCGATATTGTCTTGTTGGATCTGCTTGCGGACTACGCGGATGGATTGAACCTTATCCGGGATATGCGCGCAGTCCTTCCAGCATCGTCTGCAGTCGTGGTCATTTCGTCGCTTGCGTTCGACGAAGTTGTCCGCCAGGTTGTCAAGGCGGGGGCGAATGACTTCATCCTCAAACCGCTTGATGTGAAAGTGCTGGTCGAGAAAGTGAAGCACGGTTTGGAGTGCTCTCAAGACTCCGCTCGCAAGGCGCAGGAATCCCGAATCGTAGATCTGGTTGAACACGACGCGCCTACGCTCATCGACACTGCAAACTCGTCAGGGACCATCCGCCCCTGGGTTCCAGGCGCGATCAGCACAGCATGAGAGGTCGTATAAGACCTCATCCAATTCCATTGGTTTCGACCGAACCAACCCATTCTTTAGCCCTCCGGAACTGAATTTACGTTCCCTTAATTCCCGCTTCACTCACCTTTTACTGACTTCCCGGGTCCGCATTGTTATCCTCAAAGCGTGTTTATGAGAGGGATGCTTTGATTGTTTCAGTTGCTCAGGCGCAGGTCTTTTTCCTGGCGTTCACACGGGTGATGGCCATGATTGTCCACGTCCCCGTGTTAGGCGGAAGGGCGATACCGAACCAGGTGAAGATCGGGTTGGGTGTCCTGCTGGCCATGGTGATCCTGCCCTGGGAGTTGCTTCCTGCAAGTCAGGAGGCTCTCTCCCTCCTTCCATTTGCTGTGCAAATCGCGCGTGAGCTGTTCATCGGTACGCTGGCGGGTTTCGGGGCGGTCCTGACATTCGGGACCATACAGATGGCAGGTGATGTCATGGGCCTCGGAAGCGGTTTCCGCGCTGCACAGGTGCTCAATCCAGCTCTCGGGCTGCAAGGTTCTGCGATGAACCAGTTCTTTGTCGTGATGGCGACATTGCTGTTCCTTGTCATCAATGGGCATCACATCTTTCTAATCGCACTGCAGCGCAGTTTCGATTTGATCCCGCTGACAGCCGCCCTGCCTGCGCTTTCTTCCGAGAGACTGCTTGCACTGGGAGGGCAGATGATCGGCCTGGGTGTGCAGATGGCCTTGCCTGTTTTCGGCGCTGTGCTCCTCACCGATCTCTCACTCGGATTGCTGGCGAGAGTGGCTCCGCAGGTTCAGGTCTTCTTCCTCGGGGTCCCGGTTAAAGTGGGGATTGGTCTGATGGCTCTTCTCCTCTCCATGGGAGTCGTATTTCCGTTGCTACGTGACATCTTTGGTTCGATCGGTGATGCCACGTTGATCCTGCTGGGAGGTCAATAGGCGATGTCAGAAAAGCCATTTGCTCCCAGTGCCAAGCGTCTGCGAGAAGCCCGCCAGAGAGGTGAGGTGGTCCGCAGTGTGGAGCTCAATGCTGCGGTTGGTATTCTGGCGGCAGCATTTCTGTTTCGAGGACCGGGGGAGACGCTGGTCGAGGAATTGAGTGACATGCTGCGCTCGTCGATCAGTGCCATCGCGGTGATCCCTCTCGATACAACTGCATACTTCCGGGATGTGTTTCTTGAGAGTGTGCTGCGGGTACTGCCGGGATTGGCGTTTGTTGTCCTTGGCATGATGGTGGTTGGCGCGCTCTCCACTGTCGGGCAGACCGGATTCCTCTGGGCTAGCGAGCGGTTGGGATTCGACTTCAGCCGCTTGAATGTCTTCAACGGTTTGAAACGGATCTTCTCCAGCCAGGGGTTGATGGAATTTGCCAAGGCGTTCATCAAGCTGCTGGCGGTTGGTTCGCTTGTGTATCTCTATTTGAAGAACCATGTTGAGGAAGTCATGCTGCTTGGACAGCTCGGTCTTCGCGAGGGGATCAGGGAATGGGCCGAGATGGCGTACGCGCTGGCGTTTCGGGTGGGCGGTGCCTATCTGGTTGTTGCGGGCGGGGATTACGCATACCAGCGCTGGCAGTTTATGAAATCACTGCGGATGACGCGCGAGGAAATGAAGGAAGAACTCCGTCAGTCTGAAGGCGATCCGCTGATCAAGAGCCGCATTCAGCAGCAGCAACGGCGATTTGCGCGGATGCGGATGATGGCCAATGTTCCCAAAGCCGATGTGATTATTACCAATCCCACACATCTTGCGATCGCGGTTCACTATGATCCGCAAAGCATGGGAGCGCCAGTCGTGCTGGCAAAAGGCGCATACCACATCGCCGAGCGGATTGTGGAACTGGCGAAGGAACACGCGATCCCTGTTGTGCAAAACGTACCTCTGGCACGGGCGATTTACCGCTCGGTAGAGATTGATCAGGAGATTCCGGCCGACCTGTATCTGGCGATGGCGGAAGTTCTGGCCTTCGTCTACAAACTGCGGGCGGGCAAGAAGCCGAAGCGGCAGCGGGGAGGAGCCTCGACTCAGCCTCCGATGGCGCACGGTGAAACCAGGGTGAGGAACGGATAGCGCATGGAAGCAACCAAGACACAGACACCGACACTCGATCTTCGGAAGATGTTCCAGTCAAACGACGCAATCATGGCGGTTGGCGTGATTCTGGTCATCTTGATGATGCTGCTTCCGCTGCCTTCTGTGATGATAGACATCCTTGTGGCGTTCAATCTGGCGCTGTCTGTGGGGATCCTGCTGATTTCCCTGTACGTCCGCTCTCCAATGGAATTCTCGGTCTTCCCGACATTGCTTCTGCTCGTAACCGTGCTGCGCCTTGGTGTAAACATCGCCGCCAGCAGGGCGATCCTGCTCGAAGCAGAGGGCGGGAAGGTCATTTCCACGTTCGGGGACATCGTGCTGGGCGGTAACTACGTTGTTGGCGTGGTGGTTTTCCTGATGCTGCTCATCATCCAGTTTGTGGTTATCACGAAGGGATCGAGCCGGGTCGCGGAAGTCTCAGCTCGCTTCACGTTGGACGCCATGCCGGGCAAGCAGCTGGCGATCGACGCCGATCTCAACGCGGGGTTGATTGACGAGCAGCAGGCGCGGCGCCGGCGAGGGGAGATTGAGCAAGAGGCAGATTTCTACGGTGCGATGGACGGCGCAAGCAAATTCGTGCAGGGCGACACCATCGCAGGTGTGATTGTCGTCGTCGTGAACATCCTGGGTGGCTTCATCATCGGGATGGTCATGCACAGTATGGATGCCATGCAGGCGCTGGAGACGTACACCATCCTGACCGTTGGCGCCGGTATTGCCATCCAGATACCCTCGCTACTCGTTTCCACAGCCTCCGGTTTGATCGTGACCCGTTCCGCTTCCGAAGGCTCCGTGGGAAGCAACATGCTCGAACAGCTTTCCAACCTTCACGCGCTGCTTGCGGTAGCCGGGATCGTGACGGCGATGGCTTTGATCCCGGGCATGCCCAAACTCCCGTTTCTTGTGCTGGGGCTGGTTTTCGCCGTAGCAGGCTATTTCGCCTGGCGCGCCGAACAGATTGCAGAAATTCCTGAGGTGGAAGCGGCTCCGGTGGAAGCGCCTGAAGACATGTACAACATGCTGATGGTCGATCCACTGGAACTCGAGATTGGCTATGGTTTGATCTCCCTCGTGAGCGAAGACCGTTCTGACAATTTACTGCGGCGGGTTAAGGGCATCCGGCGGCAAATCGCTTCCGACATGGGCCTCGTCCTTCCTATTGTCCGCATTCGGGACAACCTGCGGCTGGCGCCGAATGCCTACTCGATCAAGCTGCGCGGGGAAGAGATTTCCAGCGGTGAAATTATTCTCGACAGGCTGCTTGCCATTCCGGGTACGGATGCGGATGAAAGCCTGAAAGGCATGCCAACCCGGGAGCCTGCATTTGGTCTTCCTTCCCTCTGGATTCGACAGAATGACAAGGGCCGGGCGGAACTGGCCGGGTACACAGTGGTGGATCCGCTTTCCGTGCTCGCAACCCACCTGACGGAAGTCATTCGCAAGAACGCGCCGGAGCTGCTGGGCCGCCAGGATGTACAGGAGATGCTGGACCGGGTCAAGAAAGAATATCCCGCTGTGATTGAGGGCCTTGTGCCGGATATTCTCTCGCTTTCCGAGGTACAGGCCGTTCTGCGCAATCTGCTCCAGGAACGGATCCCCATCCGGGACCTGGGTGGGATTCTGGAAGTGCTCGTAAACACGGGCGGTGTGACGCACGACCCCGTCATCCTGGCGGAGGCGGTGCGGCAATCTCTCGCGAGGACCATCACCAATCAATATCGAGAAGCAGATGGCAGTCTGCAGGTTCTCACGCTTGCGCCCAAGGTGGAAGCACTCCTGAAGCAATCACTCGGATCTGTCGATGGAAGTCTGGGATTTCAACTGGACACACAGAGCGCTGAGCGTCTCATAGCTGCGACGGCGGCGAGCATGGAAATGATGGCTCGATCCGGTGCGCAACCTGTTCTGCTTTGCCCCCGCGAATTGCGCGTGGCTTTCCGTCGCCTGATTGAACGAACCCTGCCGAACCTGGCCGTGCTTGCCTTTTCCGAAGTAAGCAAGGGAACCAGAGTGCAGGCTGTCGGTATGGTTGATCTGTAGGATGAGACAAGGGGAACGACTGATGGAATCAAAGACATTTCGGGCACCAACCATTACACAGGCGTTAGAGCAAATCCAGACCGAACTCGGCCCCGAGGCATTGGTGGTTTCGGTCCGGGAAGCACCAACAGGGCCGGCCTGGCAGGTGTGGCGATCCCATGATGTTGAAGTTGTCGCCACAGCGGGCAATGGTTCATCGCCGCCGGCGATCGAAATGAAGCCGGGCAGCCATGCTTCCCCCGCTGAGGAAGCGCCCATTGTGGCGACGCCGCATCCAAAGGCTTCGTCGGAAGCGTTGGTCGGTCAGGTGGAACGGCTTCAGAAGAAAATCCAGTCTCTCACACAGGAGATGGATAAGCTGGCGACCGGCGAGTGGCCGCACGCGTTGAGCCGGGCGTTCCAGGATCTCCTCGATGCCGGCATTGATGCTGGGGTTGCCCGCAAGATTGCACTGGTGACGACAAAAAGCCTCGGCTCATGGGCGCTGGAAGATTCTGGTCAGGTGAAGAAACACCTGTCACAGCAGATGACGGCTGGCATCAAGGTCCGCAGTGAAGCGGCTGTGGCCAAAGATCGAATTATCTGCGCCATCGGTGCACGCGGCTCCGGAAAGACGACTGCGCTGGCGAAAATTGCGCACCGGGCTGTCCAGAAGAATCAGTCTGTGATGTGGATTTGCGCAGGCACCACGAAGATGGGTTCGATCCTGGAGGCGCAAGCCTTTGGCGACACGTTAGGGATCGATGTTGGTCTTGCCTACGCACCGAATGATGTCGCCGACATGATTGCCGAAAACGAAGACCGGGATCTGATCCTGGTCGATACCGCCGGCAGCAATCCTTTCCGGGAGCGGGAGGTTCTTGAACTTGGCGCCGTTCTCACCGCCATTCCCGCCCGTGTGACGTATGTCGTTGCACCGGCAACGGCGAAGGACCAGGACCTGAAGCGGCTTCAGGCCATGGCGGCGCCATTCAATCCATCGGGATTAATCCTGACCAAGCTGGATGAGACCTCATCGCCGGGCAGTGCCTTCAATCTTGCATGGCGCAGCCAGTGGCCCCTGGTCTATTTCATCCATAGTCCACAGTTATTGGACGGGTTCCAGCGGGCGCATCCCGCTCGCCTGGTACACGCCATCATTCGTGAGGGCTGGCTGCAATGAGTGGTGATCAGTCGACGCAAGGGATTCGTCCTGGATTGAACGGAAAGCCTCAGCTTCTCCTGACGACGGCCCTGACCGTCTCGAAGGCGGTCATTGCGATTGTCGTGATGCTCATCATGGGACTTTCCATTCTGGCTGGCGCTTCGGTGACATGGGCAGCCATGCGGGCAGGTGTGGCTGCGTTCATCCTGGGATTGCTGGCGTGGTTTGTGAACTGGTATCTGGAGCGTATCAGCCTGGAACAGGTCCGTGATCGCTGGACGCAGGTGATCGAGCGACGTGGGCAGAGGACCACAGAGTGGAAGGCGTAGGTAAGGCGTGACGGAACAGTTGAACGATACGGAACTCATCACCCAATATGCAGAGACCCGTGATGCTGAGCTGCGGGAAGCGCTCATTCTCCGCTATGTCCCGCTGGTCCATTTCGTCATCCGTCGTCTCGGCCTTACCCCGCATACGAGGAATGAGTACGAGGATCTCGTCAGTCAGGGACTGCTCGGTTTGATTGCTGCTGTGGACGGGTTCGATCCCGCACGCGGAACCCAGTTCAGCACGTACGCCACGGTCCGGATCCGAGGTCAGATTCTGGACCACCTTCGATCGATGGATTGGCTGCCGCGCAGCGCCCGCCGCAGGGCGAAAGCCATCCAGGAAGCAAATACTGAATTGTGGGCGAGCCTGCATCGTGAACCGACCGACGAGGAACTCGCATCACATCTTGACATGGATATTGAGACCTTACGCAAGTCGGTGGTTGAAGCAGGTCGCATTTTCATTTCGCTGGACGCGAACGAAGAGCAGCAGGAGGACATCTCCCTGCATGAGACGCTTTCCGACCCAACCCAGGTCGATCCGTCAGAAGCCTACGATGAGAAGGAATTAAAGAAGCGTCTGATGGAAGCGTTGAAACGATTGAGCACGCGTGAACAACTCCTTCTTTCGCTGTACTACTTTGATGGTTTGACCATGCGGGAGGTGGGCGATGTTCTGGGCGTATCGGAATCCCGCATCTGTCAATTGCATGCCCGCACGTTAATGAACGTCAAGTCGCTCTTGAAGATGGATGGCCGGGCGAAGAAACCGGCTCCGGGGCAGGCGGATGCGATAGCAGGTGTTGTTTCCTTTGTTCCACAAGACGTTCCAACCGGCAGAGTGTACGAAGCCTAGCGCCAGGATGGTGAAGCATGACACGAATCAACAATGAACTCCTTCATGACACACTCAACGTGGTTGCGCTTGCGCGAGAAGCAGCTCGAGCCCGCGGCGGTGACGACCAGGCGGAGCGGTTATCACCGATGGAGGAAGGCCTGCGCAAGGTTGTCAGCAATCGCAATCAAAAAGTGCGGGAGGCATCTTCCGGTGCACTTGCGCGTGATGATTTCAAAGCGCTGCTTGCGGCTGTTCAGAGTGAGCCGTTGAACGATGGTGTGACGCAGCAGGTGGATCGGAATGAAATCGCTGCTGCAATGGCGGCGGGAGGGATGAATGAGATTGACATCGCCCGTCATCTCGGGATCTCCCAGGAGCGGGTAAGGGTCATTCTCGACCTTCATCAAGGGCGTACTGCCGGGGAGCGTGTGTCATGATCCGTGGATTGTATGCAGCTGTTTCCGCGATGCTCGCGAATATGTCACGTCAACAGTCGATTGCCCACAACGTCGCCAACATGGACACACCTGGATTCAGACAGTCTCTTCTGTCGTTGGAAGAATTCCAGAACATGTATCTCCAGGATGTCGATCCCGACGGGAGTGTTCGCGGACTAGGCACGCTCGGGTTGGGTGTTGAAGCGAGTGATGAAAACATCGATTTTACCTTCGGTGCGCTGATGATCACCGGTGAAGCGCTTGACCTTGCTATTGAAGGGGATGGGTTCTTCTCCGTACGTACGGATGATGGCACGCGCTATACACGGGATGGGCGCCTTACCCGGGATGCGGATGGAGGCCTGGTAACCGTGGAGGGGTATGCGCTTCTCGATACGAACGGAAATCCCATCACATTACCTGAAGGGGAGATCGAAATCCAGACAGACGGCACAATCCTGGTGGACGATACCGCCGTTGCGACTCTCGGTCTGGCGGTATTCGAGAGCCCCGAAACTGAGCTCACACGCGATCGCCCCAACCTGTTTGAGGCGGAAGGGACACCACTCACCGGGGAACCGGTCGTGGTGAGGCAGGGATGCCTGGAAAGTGGAAATGCCGATCCAGTCCAGTTGATGACACAGATGGTTCAGGTAAGCAGGGCGTATGAGGCTGCCCAGAAGATGGTCCAGGTTCAGGATGAACTCCTGGGTCAGACCATCACTTCGCTTGGGCGCCTGTAAGGGTAAAGGAGCAGGCTTATGGGAAGTTCACTGCATCAAATCTTACACATCACCCGCAGCGGCTTGATGACGCAGATGCTGCATCTGGATCTCATCAGCAACAACCTGGCCAATGTCAATACGACTGCGTTCAAGCAGGCGCGGGCGAATTTCCAGGAAATCCTGGATTCCGAGTCGGGTCTGAGCGGGACTCAGCTCCGTTCCACAACATTTGGCATGGAGCAGGGGACCATTCGGTATTCATCGTCTCCACTCGACCTTGCCATTGAAGGGGAAGGTTTCTTCATGGTGGAGCTTCCGGACGGGGAAACAGGATACACACGCGATGGGCATTTCATGCTCGACGAGGACCAATCCATCGTCACCACCGGTGGTTACCGATTGAGTTGGTCGGGGACAGTACCTGCCGATGCAGAGGAACTTCTCGTCAGTGCGGATGGGACGGTCAGGGTCAAGCAAGGCGATGTGTGGAATGATGTTGGCACAATCTCTCTCGCGCGCTTCTCGAATCCCACTGCCCTGACGGAAGCAGGGGAGAATCTGTGGCGGGAGAGTGATGTCTCCGGCGCGGCTGAAGTCGGGACACCAGGGACCGATGGTTTTGGCAATGTAACGGGTTTTGCGTTGGAACAATCCAATGTGAATTATGCAGATCAGATGGCGAAGATGATTACGCTGCAACGAAGCTTTGAGATGTCGGTTCGCTCGTTCCAGCAGACGGATCAAATGATTTCACAGGCCATCCAGATGCGCCAGGGATAAAGAAACGCGGTATGCGACCGATAACAATGGTAAGGTAAGGCAAGTCGAGATATGGCAACAGGAGGAACACCTTCATGAAGGTTGACAGCAGTGGAACCGAGCGAATCGGTCGCCCGCATACGAACGAAACCAGTCCTGCTGGCAAGGCACAGGGAGCGAAGGAGAAGCGCGGTGCTGATGTCAAGCGACCGCTTGATAAGGCAGCGCTCTCCGAGGATGCCATCACGCTCGCGGAGGCGCGCAAGAAACTCGGTGAACTCCCGGAGACACGGGAAGCACTCGTTACCGAGTTGAAAGCGAAGATCGAAGCGGGTGAATATGACATCTCTTTCGAGGATCTGGCGGATCGTCTCATCGCCTTGTTTGGAGAAGATTAGGCCAGATTCCGTGCTCATGGTCGGGCCAGCACGCTGCAATGCGTATGGAGGTTGATCTGATGTCGTCCATCGAATACCAATTGTCGCTGCTCACAGCACTTGAGGATCAGCTTGTGCGTGAATTTCGCGCGTATCAATCGCTCATTCTGCTTGCACGTGAGGAACGCACTGCGCTGGCGAGTGGAGATATTCACAACCTGTCGGCGTTGGTGGAAAAGAAGGACAGCCTGATTGATGAGTTAATGGCCCTGGAAGAGTTGCGCGTTGCAACCGTTAAATCGTGGGGCAGCGCAACGGATTTCGGCACGCAGGATCCGACCATCGCCGATGTCGTCAACGCAGTGGATACACCGGCATCGTCCCGCTTCAACCGCCTGCGTGAAGGAATCCTGGCACTCGTCGATGAGCTGCATGACCTCAATCGGGGCAACCAGGCGCTGGTCGTTGCTGCGCTTGACCGTGTGGATGCTGTACGGACGTTCTTTGTCACCATGGGTTCAGATCCATTGACGTATGAGGTTTCGCCGGCTGCGCTTCTCTCCAATGCGCAGTCGTCCTGCGGCCTCGAGCAGTGGGCATGAGAGGCGGCTAACAATGGGCAACCTTCTCTCCGGAATCCATACCGCTCTCCGCTCCATGATCGCGCAGCAGCAAGCGATGCAGGTTACGGAGCATAATGTCGCCAACGCCGCGACGGAGGGTTACCACCGTCAGGAGGCGGTCCTGACACCTGGTGCGCCGTATGCGCCCCCGAGTTTGAACCGCCCTTATTATCAAGGACAGATCGGGACCGGGGCGGTTGTCGACCGCATCCGCCGCTACTCGATGGATTTTCTCGACACACGCTATCGCGCGGAAATTGCGGAATCCAGCAGATGGTCCACCAAACAGGAAGTTCTCGCACAGGTGGAAGCTACCCTGGGCGAGATTGGCTCCGATGGGCTCGTTGGCCGCCTGGATGCTTTCTGGGATGGCTGGCAGGCGTTGAGTGTGGATCCGGCCAATCTTGCGGTGCGCGCAGATCTGGTGGAGCGCGCGGATGAACTCGGCCGGGCGTTGAACTGGCGTGCAGTCCAGTTGCGGACATTGCGTAAGGATCAGGACCTCGCCATTCAGGATCGTGTTGGTGAGATCAACGATCTCGCTACCCAGATTTCTCGTCTCAATGTTGAAATTGCCAGTGTGTATTCTGTAGGAGATCAGCCGAACGATCTGCTCGACCGGCGAGCGTTGCTTCTGGACCGCCTGTCAGAGGTGACGGGCGCCGTTTCCTACATCCAGGATGATGGTGAGGTGCTTGTCTCCATCGGCGGGCATGCCCTCGTCGTTGGAACGGAGACCTTCCAACTAGAGGTGTCACCTGACCCTGCCAACGATAACCTCGCTGCGATTGCATGGGAAGACGGGCAGGCGTTCGAACCGGGATCCGGGGAAATCGCCGGACTGCTTGAGGCGCGCGATGAGGACATCGCAGAACAGCTTGCTGCACTGGATGATGTCGCTTCCGAGGTTATCAGCAGCACCAACTCCCTCCACAACACGGGGTATGGATTGAACAATGCGCATGGCCTGGATTTCTTTTCCGGCACAGACGCCCTCTCCATTAGCGTGGATCCCCTCATGAATGCCCTGGAAAATATCGCTGCGGCGAGCCTGGCTGATGCGCCCGGTGACGGCTCCATCGCCATGCAGTTGGCGTCCGAGCGCGACCGCCTCATCATGGCCAGCGGGACCGCAACCATCGGGGCGTATTACACACAGAAAACAGCATCTCTTGGACTTGCCGTGCAAACGGCATCCACCCGAGCTGCCGACCGGGAGCTCGTTGCCAATGCTCTTTACGATCAGCGCGAATCGGTGGTGGGCGTGTCCCTGGATGAGGAAGCCACCAAGCTGGTTGAAAGTCAGCGGATCTACGAAGCACTGGCCCGCATGATGACGACCCTTGATGACATGCTTGATCGTGTGATCAATGGCATGGGCAGGGTCGGATTGTAAGATTGGAGTAAGGCATGCGAGTTACGAATCACATGATCATGCAGCAAGCCGTACGAAATATGCGCGGGAGTCTCGAGGCGCTTGCAGAAATGCAGGCCCGTGTCTCGGATGGGAAGCAGTTCCACCGCGTTTCTGAGGATCCGGCTAATGCAACGGCGGCCATCAGCCTTCGTTCGAGCCTGCAGACGGCGGAAAGCTATCTGGAGACAGCCTATACCACCCAGGACTGGATGGATGCAACGGAATTCTCCCTGGGGCAGACGACAGATGTACTGACCGAAGCCATTCTCCTTGCGGAGGAAGGGATTCCCGATACCCTGTCGGCGCCGGAGCGCGCGAGCCTTGCGATTGAAGCGGACGCCTTGATTGACTCTGTGCTGGATATTGCCAATTCCAAACACAATGGCAGCTACATTTTTTCCGGGTACAGCGTGCATACTCCGTCGTTCGTGAAAGTGGATCCCAATACCGTGACGTACCAGGGCGATGCAGGCGTCATTGAACATGCTATTGCGGAGGGCCAGCGTGTCGTCGTCAATGCAGACGGCGACTCGGTCTTTTCCCCGGTTTTTTCAGCCTTGATGGGACTCCGTGACGCCTTGAATGCCAATGATTCATCGCTCGTACAGGCCAGTCTGGGTACGCTTCAATCGGTCCTGGATGATGTCACGGATGTGCGCACAGCGCATGGGGGGCGACAGCGGCAGATGGACAATGCCATCAATCGTTCGGAAAATGCGCGTGATGCGATTCTCGAGTTGCTGTCCGCCAAGGAAAATGCGGATATGGCTGAAGCGATTGCAGCGCTTGCGGAGCAGGAGACGGTGTATCAATCCGTTCTCCAGGCAGGTACGCGCATCTTCGATACGCCAAACCTGTTCAATTTCCTCGGATGAGATGATGGTGTTGGTAGAGGATAGGGAACGTATGACCGAACGTGAAACGCCGCCAATAGCTCGCGACACACAACTGTTGGATTGCGAAATCCTTTTTCCGTCGGGCTTGATTGGATACCCGCAGCTGAAGCATTTCCACCTCGAACCGCTATCCGAATTCATGCCGGTTGGTCGTCTGGTGTCCAGCGATGTTCCTGGGCTAAGTCTGATAGTCGCCGATCCCCGCATATGGGAGCCGGCGTATGATGTCACTGCTGCGACGACCGCACAATCCGGTTCTGTTGATGCCGACCAGGTTGACCTGGTGTTTGTCATCCTCACCATTCACGCCAGTCCGTCGGAATCTTCCGTCAACCTTCTTGGTCCATTGCTGATCAATCTTGATTCCGGGGAAGGGCAGCAAGCCATTCAATCCGGGAGCGGCTTCCGTGCCGATCATCCGTTGGGAGATGCGCTGCATGCACTCCGTTTTGAGGAAGGCATGATTGGATGCCCGGATTGGCGGGAGTTCCTCCTGTTGGAAGTGGAAAGGGATGGTGCGCTGGGAATGCTTGTCTCACTGGATGAGCCTTTTGTGGCGTTTCCAGTGATCGAGCCGTCGCAAGTCTATCCGTCGTATGCTCCAGCGATGAGCCAGGCGGATCTGGAGTCGCTGGGGGCAGAGAAGGACAGCGACCTTCGAATCCTGGCCATTGTCAACATTCCCCAGGATGTGCAGGAAGCAACGGTGAATTTACTCGGCCCACTGGTCATGAACAGGGATTCGGGCATGGCCCGGCAACTTGTGCTGGTGGACAGTGGCTATCCGGCGGACTTTTTGATAACCGGTGGCGAGAAGAGGTGAAACGTGCTTGTGCTGACTCGCCGTACTGAGGAACGTATCGTGGTCGGTGATGATATTGTCATCACCATCCTTGCCATAGAGGGAGACAAAGTCAAGCTGGGGATTGATGCGCCCCGCGATGTCGCCATTCTTCGCGATGAGCTGGTCAAAGCTGTACACCAGCAGAATCTTGCCGCGCTGCGCTTTACCGAACATGCTCCACCCGAATCGATGAAGAAACTGCAAGCCATTCTCGCAGCGCGGGATGAAGCGGAGGGGTGAAGGTCGTGGCTTTGTCGGTGATGGTTGACGCGGATGCCTTAGAACAAGAAGCCGCACGGAACCGTGAAACGCTGTTCGCCGTGCTGTTTCCTGAACTGGTGCATGATATCAACAGCCCGTTCAGCGTTGTGGAATCCACGTTTTCCAACGTTTTGCATACCCTCACTTTATTCCAGACCGTAGAAGGGCAGGGCGTGGACGGAAGTAGCAACGATTTCGCCGCAGATCTGTCCTACATGATGGAGCATCTTCCGGACCTTATTCATGCAGCCCGGGAGCGTGCATGGGAAGTCAAGCAGACGGCAGAAGCGATGCTCGCATTGATGAACGACGGGAGCTCCGACGGTAGGCTGGATATGGCTTTCGCGTCTGCACGTAATCTTTTACGGGGATATTTAAAGCACCGGGTGCACTTAACCACCGGCGACCTTGCGCCCGGTCATTACACGACGGCGCGCAACAGCATGTTGATCCTCGCGATGGTCCTGGCGCGTGCAGCGCAGGGAGCATCCCCCGGAGCTGCGATGCAGGTCTCCTGGAGGCGTGAAAACGGCTTGATGTGTACGTCCGTGGAATGCGCCGGAGTGTTCCATGAAGCGGAACCTGAAAAGCCGATTGATCTCTCGTTTGCCGGAGCATGCCTTTCGGCTTCAGGTGGTCAGTTTGATGAACAGGAAGCAGATGGTCAGCGATCGTACCGGGTTCTGTTTCCCTTGAAGGAAGGTTATTCATGAACCGGGCTACCATATTGGTTCTTGACGATGATGAAGCTGCCTTGATGGCACTGACCATGATCCTTCGGCCGGATGGTTACCGGGTTCTCTCCGCGACCACAATTGCCGAAGCGAAGCATCTCGTGCAGCAGCACGACATTGCCGTTGTTATTGCCGACCAGCGGCTGCCGGACGGCACCGGTACGGCATTCCTGGGCGATGTTCGTAAGATGTCTCCGGACACTATCCGGATTGTTCTCACCGGATACCCCGATGTAAATTCGGCTGTTTCCTCGATCAACGACGGGCACGTCTATCGCTTCTTCTCGAAACCCTGGGATGATGATGAACTCCGGCTTGCCGTGCAGGATAGTGTGCATTCTTACCAGCTCAGACGGGAAAACCGCCGGCTCTATGATCTGACGGTGAGCCAGTCTGTTCAACTTCGATCTCTCAATACAGAACTCGAACAGCAGAACCTCAACAGTCATGAGCAGATCGAACGCATTACCATCGAGCTTGAGGAGAATCTCCTCGATGTCATCCGGCTGCTTTCCAACGTGCAGGAATTGCGCAGCAAGGCCATCGCAGGACATGCCCTGCGGGTTTCCAAAGGCAGTTTGTGGATCGCCCGCAAACTGCGCGTGGAGAAACGAGCCTGCAGGGATATTGAAATTGCGGCAATGCTTCACGATATTGGCAAACTGGCTCTGGACGATGAAATCATTCATAAGGAGACATACCGCCTCTCCCGCCAGGAGAAGGAACTTCATCGCCAGATTCCCATTCTCGGCGAGTCCATCCTGGCAACCATTCCAGCGCTGCAAGGTGCGGCAAAGATTGTGCGCCATCAGGGCGAATGGTTCAATGGAAATGGTTTCCCTGATCGGCTGCGCGGCGCGGATATTCCCATCGGATCGCGCATTATTGCGGTCATGGATGCGTACGAGGAGACGCGCCAACTTCATGTCCTGCAGGAGGACAACGGACGCCGATTTGACCCACAGGTGATCGACTATCTGCGAGCGTATCTCGAATCGCGCGGCACCAATCACGCGAGTAATATCGAGCTCACCCTCGACCCGGATGATTTGATCGAAGGCATGGTCCTTACGCGTGACATTTATACCGAACACGGCCTCATGCTGGCTACACGCGGCGTCATGGTAGACGATACGATTATTGACCAGATCCGGAACTTCGATCAGGTCAGTCCTCTGCGGGGGAAGATCCACGCGCGACGCTAACCTTCAGCTTCGGTTAAAATGACAGGTTCGACTGTGGGGGATCTAACGAACGCGTTCGTGTATCCGCACGATGTAGGCAAACACTTCCGCAATCACCTTATACAACTCAGGCGGGATCACCGCATCGATGTCCAGGGCGGCTAAAGCTTCAACAAGCAAAGGGTCATCATGGATGGGCACACCATGTTCTTTGGCGAGTGAGATAATCTCATCGGCGACGATGCCCGATCCGCTCGCGACGACGCGGGGCGCCTCGTCCTTTTCTTGATCATAGCGAAGAGCGACCGCGCGAGGACGGGGTTTCCGGGATTCGTGGCCGGATGGTGCATATCGTTCTTCGGGCACGATTACACCTCCACATCCACGGCAGAGGGAGATGACCAGGCTTCGTTGTTGCGGTCGGGAACGTCTTCCAGACTATCCAGGACACAGCGCGACTGTGAAAGTACAAAGCCTTGCTTTTCAAGATCGACGGCAAGAGAAGGCAGTTCGCTTTCTGCAGCTTCATGAAGGATCTCGGAGTTCGTCGCCACCAGCGCTCCGACGCGCTGCGAGTGAAAGGTGAGGTTGATGTCAATCCCTCCCAGAGGCAGTTCAACGCGCAGATGAACGTGAGCGGGCATCTCCGGCGTATCAGAGCCTTTGGCTGGTTCACGAGCGATGCGAAGCCGGGCCGTCGCCTTCTCCCGTGCGGCATTGCTGGCGCCGGGGAGCAGGATCGGTATGGAATAGTTGAGAGGGGTCATTTCTCCCGACGAGGTCGCTCGGGGGATATTCATCAGGTGGGAACGGTTGAGCGCCTCGATGGTCTGATCGAGCTGGGTAAGAAGGGCAGGGTGCTCCTGGGGCGACAGTGCGGATCGAAGATGCATCAGGGCATGCAGGATGTTTTCCGACAGCGGTGAAGCGGATTTGTTTTGTGCGCGGATCAGATCGTGTTCCAGAGGGCGGGTCACAAGATTCAGGTATCGTTGAAGCTGGATTGCCGGATCCTCTTCTCCAGCCAGATCGACTGAAGCTGATTGCAGCACAGTCAACGCCTGATATAGCCACTGTTTCCCGTTTTCACTCAGAGAGTCAGGTGAAAGGCGGGAGAGGAGCTGAGTCAACTCAGAGACGAGAAGATAAACCGGCTTTGACGCGTCAACGTTGAGGAGGATGGTTTCGGCCGTGAGCGGGACTCCTTCGGTGAATAACGATGCCGCTGCATGGGCATGCTCACTTCCCCATTGATTGAACGCAGACAGGGCATCACGCAGCGCCTGGATTGCGTTAGGGGTGATTGCCTGACCATGGGCGAGCAGTGCGTCCGCAAGGAGGACAGTCTGCGGATCGTCGGGAAGCGCTTGCTGGCGGAGGATGGAGGGAATGAGTTCCGGAGCGACCTGATTCGCGTCGACGCTGGTTGCCTCCGTGCCTGCCAGTTGCAGTGTGAGAACGCCGTTCTCAAACCCGCGCACCCTGAACTGCGCGATTTGCTGCTGTTGCAGCGATGCAGCCTGGTCTGATGAGGTCAGCCTGGCAACGATGCGTGTCCCTTGCAGTGCGAGTAGCACCTGGTCATTCGCAACCTGGAGGATTTCTGCTGTGATGCGCTGATTAAGGCGCAGCATGAGCGACGGGTCATCCAACCGCTGGATCATCTGTAGGGGGATGGGCTGCACGCCGCTCATGCTGTTACCAGGTTCTACCCCGGGCGGTCAGATCCGACCGCCCGGGATCATGCTGCGTTAGCTCAGCGCTTGAGATTGACAAGTTCCTGCAGCATTTCGTCGGATGCTGTGATCACACGAGATGCAGCCTGGAAACCGCGCTGGGCGAGAATCATGTTGGTGAATTCTTCTGCGAGGTCTACGTTCGATGCTTCAAGGTACCCTGCGGTCAGCGTGCCCCGCCCGTTGGTACCAGCCATGCCAATATCTGGTTCTCCTGAGTTCAGGCTGGCCTCCCACAGGTTCTGGCCGTAACGGGTCAGACCTGTCGGATTAACGAACTTCGCCACCGCGACCTGGCCGAGGAGCTCCTGAAGACCGTTCGAGTACGTTCCGTAAATTTCACCGGTGTTCGATACCACACTGAACCCGGTCAGTGTTCCTGCAGCCACGCCGTCCTCGCTGACCAGCGTCACCGTGCTTGTCGTTGCGAGCTGCGTGAGGGTCGTGAGATCCAGCGAGATGGTCGTCGCCGGAGCGCCGCCGCTGGCCGGGATGGTGATGTTGCCACCCCCTGCCGAATACTGGCCGCCAGTGTCGAAGCTGACCGTGCCGCTTCCGGTTGCGCCAGATGTGGCGGACCAGCTCCAGTTGTTGTCACTGACCTTCTCGAAGGTGAGGGTCACACTGTGGAATGCGCCGAGTGAGTCGTACCCACCGATGGTGACGTTGTGAGCGCCAGCCGAGCCGGATGCGGATGTTGAGTCCAGGTTTCCGCCCAGCAGCGCGCTTGTGGTGGCGCGTGCCAGATTGGCGTCAACCGGGATGTCAATCTGGGAGATGGGAAGTCCTGTGTCGATCACACCGGACGCATCCGGCATCCAGCCCATGATGCGCTGTCCGGTTGATGCGCTGACGAGGGTGCCGTTCTCATCCATTTCCAGAGAACCATCCCTGGAATAGAACTGCCGATCACCGTCGCGGTAGATGAAGAAACCGTCACCCTGGATGGCAAGATCCCAGTTGCGGCCGGTGTCTTTCAGCGTTCCCTGCGTGAACTGTGTGGAGATATTGCCGAGGCGAGCGCCAAGGCCGATCTGCGTGGGATTGATACCACCCAGGTTTGCGGTCGGCGCTGCGCCGGCCTGGAGCGTCTGTGCAAACTGATCCTGGAAGGTTACGTTGCTGCGCTTGAACCCGGCCGTGTTGACGTTGGCGAGGTTGTCGGCGACGACATCCATGTAATCCTGGTGCAGCGTGAGAGACGTGATTGCGGTAAACATCGAGCGTAACATTGTAGTGCCTCCTGATGGGACTGGGCTTCCTCCAAGAGGGCCGGCCCGTCCAAAGTCATTGGGTTAGATCTTTACATCGGTTCCAGTTGTGTCGGGGTCTTCTGCCAGGACAACGCTGTCGATGCGGGTGAATACACCTTCCCCGCGTTTTGATGCGTCCATGGCTGTGACCACCATGCGGTCCTTCACATTCACGATGAAGGCCATGTCATCCATCAAGACGAGCGACTCGCGGCAGCCTCGGGCATCCGCCTTGCGGACCGCCTCGGCGAGGCGCTGCATCCCGCTGTCTTCGAGCTGGATGTCGCGGGATTGAAGCCGGCTCTGCGCGTGGTTGGAGAATTGGATGTCCTCCAGATGCGCCATGGTCTCTGCGAAACTGGGACCATTGCCCTGTGCAGCCGCCTTGTCGGCGCCGCTCTTTGGTGCATAAGCCCTGGTGGCCTGAATTCGAGCAGCTTCATTCATCGGCACCCTCCGTCATATAGACTTGCAGGACATTCTCCAGGGGAACCTGGAGGTCTTGCAGCCAGAGCGTCACCTGGTCATCGAGAACCGATGCGCCGGTGACGACCCCTTCGACAAGGATGCCTGCAAGCTGCGCCTGGATCGAATGGCCGATCAGTCCCGCACCATCCATCAGGCTGGACGAGGCAGCCATTTCCTTCAGGGTGCTGTTCATGGATTGAAGCTCCTGCATGGAGGTCAACTGGGTGACCTGATTGAGTAGCTGCTGGTCATCCATTGGTTCCAGCGGATTCTGATTACGCAACTGGGCCAGCAAGAGCGCCATGAATTCATCGCCCGCCATGTCATCAAAGGACGAGTTTGTGCTCGTGACTGACTGGGTTGCTGAGGAAATACTGGATACGGCTTCCGTCATGGTCTTCTCCTTTTCTAGATTCTCACATCCACAAGGGCATCTGGGTCTGAAAATATACCAACTGGTATATTTCCGTTTTCTTCACCCTCGTCCGGTCGGTGAGTGCGGTCCGGATCAGCGTTCTGCGGATATGGTGAGGAAGGCTGCTGGTCGTGATGGCTGACAGCGATATCAAGCAGCGGTACACCGGCATGCTTGAGCGAATGCTGCAAGTCGCTGCTGTGCTCCTGCAGCATGCTGCTGGTTGATTCTGCATCAGCAATCATATTGACGCGCACACCATCCTCTTCAGAGATGAGCTGCAGTTGGATGCGACCGAGGCTTTCCGGATGGAGCTGGATCTTGAGCGATGTTTCTCCTGATCGCTGCAGGATCCTCACCCCGGATGTGACCTGTTGCAGCACTTCTGGTCTCTGAGCTTCCGCCAGGCGGGCCGGCTCAGTTTCTTCCATCGAAGCGATGTCTGTTGTTCCCTGTAGTGCAGCCTCTCCGACGATGGATGTGATTTCCGGTTCAGAGGATGGGGTACCGTCTTGCGAGTCAACCTGCATGTCCTCGACGACATCAAGGGATGACTCGTCCACCGATGACATCCATGGCGAGGCGTTAACGCTTTGATCTACTTGACCCGTCGCTGCCGGTTTGCCAGTGCTTGTCGTTCCAGCGACTGGTTTGCTCTCCGCGTTTGATGGCGAGGATGATCCTTCGACCTCCGGGGGAGCAAAGCCTTCAACAGAGACAGGCGTCTCCACTGCGCGGGTTGGCGCTTCAGGGTTGGTGTCTGGCTCTTCGAGCGGTGCTTGCTGCACGAAGGTAGCCTGGACACGGCCAACATCGTCGACGTCAATGGACGGTTCAGCGCTTTCGGCGACGACGTCCATTGCCTCCGAAACGGTCAGCGATCCACCCTCCACACCAGCCTGGAAAGGCTGTGGGGTATCAAGTGGATCAGCAGTGGTTGTTGCCGGCATGATCGGGCCGGGTTCTTCTGCTGTCTCCAGCGGCATGACCTCAACGATATCTGAGGATTCATCCACGATCTGGACAACGACAGGTGGTTCCGGGGCGGGTTGCGCCACCACAGGAACGACGGCAATGGCCAGTTCTTCCGGCGATTCTTCTTCTTTTTCTCTCCTTTCATGGTCACATGCCTGGCATTCTTGATTGAGAACATGCTCGAAGGACACGGCCTCCTGCGGAGCTGTATCCACCTTCGAGACTGTTTCCAGGGGAACTGCTTCCTGGACCGGCAGGATGAGATTCGTTTCCATACGTTACCCTCCAGATGCGATAGATTTCAGCAACATCAATTTGTCGCTGATGAGTTGTGCCACCGCCTGATAACGGATGCCGGTTTCCGTCATCTGCGTGAGCTCCTGTTCGATTTCCACGTTGTTGCCATCCGCCCTGGCATTTCCGCCTTCACGGAAGGAAACGCGGAAGGTTGCGGGATCGTTTGATGTGTCGAGGTGATCCGTATCGGTGCGGGCAACGTCGAGGGATCCAAGGTGATCCTGCGCTTGTTCAAGCGCCTCTTCGAACTCGACGTCAACGGCTCGGTAGCCGGGAGTGTCGATGTTGGCGATATTCCGCCCGATGAGTTCCTGGCGCATCGCCAGCCCGTCAAGCGCACGCTTTGCCGTCTGTAGTTCAGGGTCAATAAAGAATGATCCGGTCATGGTCATGCACTCCACTGATAGGCTGATTCCATCAACCCGGTCACGCGCTCAACGTAGGTCTGGGTTTCCCGATACGGGGGGATACCTCCATAGCTGTCCACTGCGCCCGGCCCCGCGTTGTACGCGGCCAGCGTGAGACGGATATCACCGTCATAGCGATCCAGCAGTTGACGAAGAAACCGCACACCTCCATCAATGTTATCGGCAGGATTGAGCGGATCTTCAACGCCGAGCCAGTCTGCTGTACCGGGCATGAGCTGCATCAATCCCATTGCGCCTGCTGAAGAGATGACCTCGGGCTGGAAGTTGGACTCCGCTTGAACGACCGCCCGCGCCAGGTTCGGCGAAACGTCGTAGCGTAGACATGCCTCTTCAATCAAGGCATCGAATTCGTGATTTCCGCTGCTCGCAAGCATCGGCTCCCAACCGCCGGCTGTGCTCTGCTGCTGGCTTGTTTGCTGGGTCAGCAGTTGGCAGAGAAGGAGCAGCATCTGAGAGCTGGAGAAATCAAACATGGGTCATTCCCTCGCACTCATACTGCTGCGGCTGAAGGCCTGGGAAATGTAGATATCATCGCGATGCGAATTCTCTTTCTGGCGTTGTTCGTCTTTCCAGACCTGGAGACGCTTCTTCTTAAGAATGACCAACGTCTCCTCATCCTGCTTTGCATGCACCAGGCGTTCACGCTGTGCGTCGATTTGCTCCATCAGATCGGCCAGCATTTCCTGCTGGTCACGGATTTGAATATCAAGCATACGGACCCGGAGCCGGTACTGGGCGAGCTGGTCCATGTCAATCTTGCCGGTCTGCATGTTCCCTATCTTGAGGTATACCTGCGCGATTTCCTCTTCAAGGAAATCGAGGTGTGCAAGTCCCTGATGATAGGCTTGATTGAGCCGTGCGAGTTCGATCTGCTCGGCCTCAACTCGGCTATGGCGGTAATCCAGGACGGGCTGCAAACTGAACTTAGGCGGCATGGTCAGCGTCCCCTTGTTCTTCTATTCGTTCCAGAGCCTGCATGGTTTCGTCGAATGGGGTGAATTCAAGTCCCTGCTGGAGGAACTCGTTGATGGCAGGCAATGCGCGCAGGGCAGCGTCAATGGAAGGATCCGATCCTGCGGCGTACGCGCCGATGTTCACCAGATCACGGGCTTTCTCATAGATCGCGAGCAGTTTCTTGCCGGTGTTGGCCAATTCAAGGTGGCGGGGGGTGACGACGGCCGGCATGACCCTGCTCACGCTGTGAAGCACATCAATGGCGGGATAATGGTTGCGGGTTGCGAGGTCTCTGGAGAGCACAATATGGCCATCAAGGATGCTGCGCACGGCGTCACACACCGGTTCGGTAAAATCGTCTCCTTCAACGAGGACGGTGAAGAAACCGGTGATGGTACCTCGCTCGCCAGTACCGGCGCGCTCCAGCAACCGAGGCAGCATTGAGAAGACAGACGGTGTATAGCCCTTGCTCGCCGGGGGCTCGCCAATGGCCAGTCCGATTTCCCGCTGCGCCATGGCAAAGCGGGTGACGGAGTCCATCAGGAACGTCACATCCAGACCGGCATCACGGAAGTACTCTGCGATGGTCGTCGCCGTCCAGGCGGCTTTCATGCGTACCAGAGCTGGCTGGTCCGATGTGGAGGCGATGACGACCGAGCGGGCGAGGCCGATCTTGCCGAGGTCCCGGTCGACAAATTCCTGGACTTCCCGGCCGCGCTCACCGACCAGAGCGATGACGCTGACATCGCTGTGGGAACTGCGTGCGATCGAGCCGAGCAGTGTGCTTTTCCCAACGCCGGACCCCGAGAAGATCCCCATGCGCTGGCCTTTCCCGCAGGTCAACACACCGTCGATGGCGCGAATACCGGTGACAAGCGGCTCACTGATGGGCTGCCGGTTGAGCGGGTGGGGGGCATGGTTCTGTGTGGGCTTGCTTTCGATACCATGGAGAGGTCCACGGCCGTCGATGGGCTCTCCCAGTCCGTTGAGGACACGGCCGAGCAATGCCCGACCGACGGGTGCACGAAACACGGTTCCCTGTGGATAGATAGGGCTGCCAGGCTGGATGCCTTCCATATCGCCAAGAGGCATCAGGAGGGCACGGTTGTCTCGAAATCCAACGACCTCGCCAAGCAGCGAAGGTTTTCCTTCCGGGGCGATCTCGCACACTTCTCCGATCTGCGCATCCAGGCCTGAAGCCTCGATAGTCAGCCCCACAACCTGAACGACACGACCGGACAGTCGCACGGTCGAGAGTCCCTCCAGCGCTTGCTGGTAGGCATCCAGGTCGAGGACAGGTGGGTTCACGCGGAATCCTCCTGCTTGCCGGGAACATGTTCGAGGGCATCAGCAATCCGGTCCAACTGTGTCTCAACCCGTGCATCAACGCTGCCGGCCTGGCCTTCGACCAGGCATCCACCTACTCGAATGGACTCGTCGCTCACAAGCTGGAGAGACTGCTGGTTGTACTGGCTTTGAATCGCTTCCCATGAAGGTTGAATCTTCTCCACATCTTCCGGATGGAGGTGAATATGGAGATCACCCAGCGGTCTCGCGAGATTGAGAGCCCGTTTCACTGCTTCCTGAAGCAGTTCAGGATCGAGGTCAAAACCGTCACTGAAGAGTTTCTTACTGGTTTGCACCACAAGATCCATGATCGTGGATTCGCCCTGGGTGAGGATGTCGTCCTGCCATGCCTGGACTTCGTGGAGGATCCCCTGAGCCTGGAGGAGAATGTGTGCTGCTTCTTCCTGCCCTTTGCGTAAGCCATCTTCATAGGCATCCGTGCGGATGACAGCAGCTTCCTCGTGGGCTTTGGCGATGATGTCGTCCGTTTGTGATGCAAGAAGACTGGCGAGTTCATCCGATATCGGTCCTTCTCCTGCCAGCCCTGACATTGCGGGATGGGACGTGGGAAGGCCGCGATTGGGTTGTCCTCCAACCCGAGGATAGGCACCGTCTTCAAATTCGGGTGGGAGCCAGGTCTGACAGGGGCGGGAGGTCTGGGATGATTTCAGGAGATTAGTAGATGATCTCATCTGCACCACCTCCACCGCCGATGATGATTTCTTCGGCTTCCTCCAGAGCGCGGACGACATCAATGATTTTGCGCTGCGCTTGATAAACGTTGCGGGCTAGCTGCGGTCCGAGAATTTCAACCTCTTCCGCAAGGTTCTCCCTGGCCCGTTCTGAGAGGTTATTGTAAATTTTGTCGCGCAGGTTTTCAGGAGTTCCTTTGAGGGCAAGGGCAAGATCCTGTTTGTTTACATCCCGCAGGATCCGCTGAATGGCGCGGTCGTCCAGTTTGATGAGGTCGTCGAAGGTGAACATGTTCGCCCGGATTTCCTCGACCAGACTGGGGTTTGTTTCTTCCAGCGCGTCGAAGATGGTTTTCTGGACACCCCGATCCACCTGGTTGAGGACTTTGACGAGGAATTCAACACCGCCGGTTGCTTTGAATTCGGCCTCGCTGAACACACCGGAGAGCTTGTGTTTCAGGCCCTGCTCGATCACGTCAATGACCTGCGGAGAAATGCGATCCATCTGCGCAAGCCTGAGCGTGATGTCGGTCTGCATTTCCGGCGGCATGTGTGTGAGGATCTCGGCCGCAAGCCGTGATTCAAGATACGAGAGGACGACAGCAATCGCCTGTGGATGTTCCTCTTCGAGAAGGGACGCGACATGTGAAGGATCGGCGTTGCGGACAATTTCAAAGGAAGAGAGCTGCTGTTTTGCGGAAATGCGATCGAGAATTTCAGCGCCGCGACGGGGGCCAACGGCACGGGAAAGGAGCTGTCGGGTGTAGTCAATGCCCCCGGTTCCAATCCCGCCTCCGGCTACGCTGATCGCCTGCGCTTCTTCCAGCACCATCGCGCGGACATCGGACGGGATCGCGCCAATCTCACTGACCGCGAGGAGCAATTGTTCCAACTCGCTTTCGCCGAGATGCTGCAAAATCGACGCCGATCGGTCAACACCGAGCATTGTCAGCAATATGGCGGCCTTATCAATGCCGGTCAGTTGAGGTGCAAACGGATCATACTCCTCAGACATGGGATCCTTCATCTTCGCTCAACCAGAGATGGATGACATCTGCTACGGAGGCAGGTTCCTCTTTGGAAAGGCTGTCAACAAGTGACCTGAGGGCAGCTTCGTTGGGGCTGGGCCGTGCAGGCCGGATGGGAGGTGCAATCTGTTGTTCGGATGAACTGCCGGTTTGCGCCTGCGGCCTGGAGAGTTCCGCCGGCATCGGATTTGACGCAAGCTCACCGTGAGACGCTGCCATGGCCAGCTCGGAAGCCGGCTTCAGGACAGGCTGCCAGGCTTCTTCCGATGCAAGCCGCAAATTGGAGAGAAGGCGCTGGACGTACCACAGTACGGCGATGATCAGGATGCCTGGTACAGCATAGCGTGCGATGGTGAAGATGAGATTCGATGTTTCTGCGCTTGCCATTTCCTCCGCCTGAACCTCTGCGTAGCTGCGGTCAAAAGCAAGCGATTGAACGGCAATGACATCACCGCGCTCGGCATCAATATTTGCAGCAGCAGAAATGGCGGTTTGCAGTGTGCTGAGCTCGGTGGCGTCGGTGATTCCGTCAACCAGGACGGACAACGAGATGCGCTCCACATCGCCGGCAGGAATGACTTCCCGCACCTGACTCTGGGAGACTTCATAATTCACGGTCTCACTTGAATAGATGTAGCCGCCATCCTCGGTGGTGGTGACGATGGTTTCCGCATCGCCCTCGGGGAGGTTGCTCTCGGCTCCTGGAACGCCTCCCGTTTCTTCCGTGTCAGCGCCGTAGGATTCTGTGGTCACCTGCGAACTGCGGACGACCGATGATTCTGGATCGAACGTCTGCGTGTTTACCTCGCGTTCATTCCAATCGAGGGATACGCTGACCTGCACAACCGATTGATTGGGTCCCAGCACGGTATCGAGAAGATTGCGTACCTTGGTCTGGATTTCTGCCGCGTAGGCTTCTTCGGCGGCTCTGCGGCTGTCATTCTGGGAGATGGATGAACTATACGCGCCATCGGATGAACCCGCTGCAAGCAGGTTGCCATTCACGTCCACCACGACCACATTTTCCGGGAGCAGCCCTTCAACGCTGCTTGCGACCAGATGGGTCACGGCGCGAATTGTGCCTGAATCAAGCGGGTAGGCGGCATTCACCTGGAGTGTCACCGAAGCTGTCGCCGGCTCTTCATCCAGCGCAAGGAGTGATTGTTCCGGCGTGACGATATGCACACGCGCCATTTCAATGGCGGAAATGCTGCTGATCGTCCGTTCGAGCTCGCCTTCAAGCGCCTGCTGGTAGTTCACCCGTTGCGTGAATTCCGTCATTCCGAAGCTGGAGCCGGTGAAGACTTCAAACCCGACGGTTCCACCGGAGGGCAAGCCTTGTTGAGCCAGCCGGATGCGTACATCGTAGACCTGGTCGGATGGGACGAGGATGGTGCCGCTGCCCTGCAACTGGTAGGACGTACCGGTGCTTTGCAGTGATTCAACAATCTGACCCGCATCGGCTTCGCTCAAACCGCTGAAGGCAACTTCGTAGGAGGGTGTGGTTGCCCAGTTGATGAATACAACCATCGCCAGACCGGCGATCGCTGTGCCGGCGATGAGAATCGCCCGCTGGCTTCCCTTGAGACCCTTCCAGAATGTGGTGAATTGCTGGGTGAGATTGGTGAACATGATTATGCTTCGCTCCTCACGCTACCTACACCGACATATTCATGATTTGCTTGTAGGCATCTACCAGATGATCCCGGCAAGCCATGGCGACCCGGAACTGCACATCCGTTTCTTCCATGGCAATCATGACTTCGTGGATATCAACATCTTCACCTGCGGCAAGTCGAGCCATGAGGTCATCGCTCGTCGCCTCCGCTTCAGACAGGCTGTCCAGGGCGGCGCTGAGGGTGTCCTCAAACTGACGTGCAGCATCACTGGGACTCGATGACCTTTCGGTCGTGAAGGCGTTGCTAACAGCGCCGGTTGTGATGTTGTTGATGGTCATACTCATACGCACCTCGCGCTATGGCTATCTCATGAGCGTCCGATTTGCAGTGCTTTGACGGCCATCTGCTTGGCGGCATCGACGACGGCAAGATTGGCTTCATACGACCGTGTAGCAGAAAGCATGTTGGTCATCTCCACCACAAGGTTGACATTTGGATAGAGCACGTAGCCATCTTCATCCGCATCGGGGTGGGTGGGATCATAGACGAGCTGGCCGGGATCATCGTCGGCGATGATTTCCGCGACCTCCACACCCCCGACCTGCCGATCGATGTCGAGATGCCGCGAGCGAAAGGATTGAAGCACGGTAGCGAATGCCGGGGACTCGCCTTCGGGCTGGAAAACCACTTCCTGCCGCTGATATGGCCCGCCTTCGTCCGTGCGCGTGGTCTCGGCATTCGCGATGTTGTTGGCGATGGTGTCGAGACGGATCCGCTGTGCCTGCAAGGCGGAAGAGCTGATCCGCAGTGAGTTCCAGAAGCTCATCCTCTCGCACTCCTTTCATGTTCGGCTGTGCTCTTGAATCAAAATCCCAGCGGGTTGCTATGTCGAGATACTAGCATTCCCGCTGGGATCGTTCAGTAAATGTGAAGTGAAGGGCGAGTTAATTTACCGTAAAGATGGTCCGATACCCCTAAAGTTATCTTTTCTTATGCCGCAGCAATCAAGAGATTATGACCGAGTACCGGCGCCGGCATGGATGTCTCTCCGCGTGCCTCAACGCTGATCCAGGCGTCGCGCAGTTCTGCAAGCACACTGCGGGCGGATTCGTAGTCACGCTCCCGGATGCATTCCAGGCACCACTGGTACAGGCGCAGAAACCCATCTGAGGTCTCGTGGATGTCGAGATTGAGTGAATCACGAAGGAGGGTTACTGCGTCGATGGCCTGCTTGAAGTTTTCTGTATCGCAAGCCTGGATCGCGACATCATAGGCCATGATGATGAGCCGGATCGGGCTGGCGCCCATAATGTCCTGGTTTCGATAGATTGCCTTACCTCGTGAATTCACCATTGCAGTTGTACTCCTTTACGAATTCTAGCCTTCCCTGGCGCTACTGTTCTTATCGGCAGGAGCCGACGATTCTTTAGCGCTTTTTTGGAGGGATGCTGCAGAAGTGTGGAGTGCGCCTGGTGATGGACGTAGGATGAATCGACAAAGACCGCGAGGCGCGGCAAGAGACTTGCGATGATGATATCTCGTTGCATGAACGGTCAGGTCAAGACTTCAACCAGTGAGCCGCTCGACATCTCGCGAACCTGTTCGGGCGGAATCGTGCGGATGATCTTGTCCGTATTCTGATCGATCACGGCGACACTGATGTCGTGTGTATCCGGGTCGATTTTGAAGTGAAGGCGGACATTCTTCAGGCCTTCCAGGCCGGGCGCCGCTGCATGAAAGCCGGACTCCGGACTGGATGAACCACGAACGACCTCCCGCAGAGGTCCGTCACTCTTCTTTTTCGGGGGAGATGCTGCGGATGATTTGACCCGCTGAGAACCTCCCATTGGGATGGGGTTGAACCCAATCTCGCTCATGATCTTCCTCCGTGAATGAAACTCGAACGTCCTTGTCCGAGTACCTTCTGATTGGCCATCAACGCCCCCATGAGCTCGAAGGACAGCGATGGCATACGTCTGTGTTTCAACCTCCAAGATTGACGCTGTAAATACTCGACCACATTTGCTGTGCGTACTGCATGTTGATGAGCTGCGCCTGGAGTTCTGCGTATTCCAGGGTGAGCGCCTCTTCCCGGTCTTCCAGCCGTTCGTTCATGGCTTTGATGTCACTGCTCACATCGCCGTATTGCGATTCGAGCATGTCGAGTGCGGTGTCCATGTAGCCGGATGTACTGCCGGTAAAGCGGGAGAGGGTGTTGTTGAACTCGACCATGACGCCGTCGAGGAGCGAAGAGACGTCCCCGAGGTTGTCGGTCAGGGCTTCTTTGAGAGCTGCAGAGTCGCTGATGCTGGCACGGAGATTGTCGTTAATCGACAGGCCGATATTCCGCAGGCTGGTGTACTCTCCGGCATCTTCGATCTCGCCGAAGAACATCGTGAGCAGGTCGCTGCGGAGATCGCTGAAGATGGTGTCGTTGGCCAGTGCGCCGCGTGTGTAGGTGACGGTCTCGTCGACGGTTGATTTTGTGATGGCGGACTTCGCCTCGATGTAGCTGATGGTCTTATTGAATTGTTCGATGAAGCTGTTGACCGCATCTTCCGCTCCGCTGGTGTCAGACACGACATCCAGAGTCGCCGTCTTCCCTTCCGCATCTGCGGCCAGGCTGAAGGAAACATGCTGGATGACGTCGCTGATGCCCGTGTTGCTGGAGCGGGTAAAGGCAATGTCGTTGACGGAAAACGATGCGTCCCGGGCGGTCTGCAGATCCGTGCCGCTGAAGCCCAGGCCCACGCCATCGCTGTAAATCATGGTGTGGTTTGTGCCGGTGTTCTCTGCTGTGAGGACGAGCTGGTTTCCGACGACGGTCGCCTCAACTTCGCGGCCCTCCGGCTGCCCGGCCTCGTTGATCTTCGTTGCAATGTTGATCAGGGAATCCGTGGTTTCGACAGCGACGGACAACCCTGCGGCGGTGTAGTCGATCTCGGTGCTGGTGACCATCCCGGTGCCGAGTGTCAGTTGCAGTCCCCGTCCGGTGTCGACGACGCCGCTTGACGCATCCTGCCAGGAGGTTGTCGTGCTGCCGTCTCCGGCTTCCTGATCGAGGATGGCGACCGCGTTGCCATCGATATCAACGAGGCGGAACTGATTCACGCCGTCCTGTTCGCGCATCTCCAGCGTGTAGGTATTGGTGGCGAGTTCGACTTCGTCCTCCGCAACGGCGGTGGTCGAAACGCCGGTCACAGCCGCATTGGGTGTGACGGAGGCGCTTGCCGTGCCGGTGCCGCCCAGCCAGAAGCTGCCGCTTAAGCCGAGAGCGAGATCGTTCGAGCTCTGTGCGGCGGAAGCCTGGCGTTGAGCCTGTGCGAGCTGGGTGACGGCGATGTCATAGCTGCCGGTCGAAGCACTCGTGCCGGCTGTTGCCGTGAGAACGGTCGCTTCGCTGTCATCCGGGGTGATGGTGGTCGCCCGCCCGTTGGAGAGGCTGTAGAACGGATCGGTGCTCAGGAGCGCCTGCACGGAGTCCTGCAGGTCTTCCAGCATGATGTTGAGGTCGGTGTAGACCATTTTCTGGGTGCTGAGGGTTTCCTTCTTGGTCTCCAGGCGTGTGAGCGGCTGGCGCTCAATCTCCATCAAGCTGGAAATCAGAGCTGTGAAGGAACTGTCCAGGCCACCGATTGAACTCGTCATCTCGTCCTACCTATCGCTACTGCTGGTGTTACCGGGTGTTGTGGGTGGCATGGAGGGGGCGCTTTCGCGCCCCCTGAGCCACAGACGGGAGTGCTACCGAACTGCTCCCTATTGGAAAAGTGTGAGCAGGAACTGCGGCGCCACGTTGGCCTGAGCGAGCATGGCGGTGGATGTCTGCTGCAGGATCATCAGCTTGCTGGCTTCCACCTGCTCCGAGGCCATGTTGGCATTCATAATCCGGTTGTAAGCCGCTTCCGTGTTTGTGTACGCCACGGTGAGGGCTTCTTCTTTGAAGGTCAAGCGGGCTGAAACCGCACCGACATCGGCGATGCCGTCCTTGACGGTGTCGATCGCACCCTGCACGTTTGAGAGTGTGGTGTCGATGGCGGTGTCGTCGGCGAGACTCAGATCGGCGTCCTCGAGGTCCATGTCGACCCGGCCGAAGCCGCTGCTGAGCGAGAAGTCATAGGTGTCGCCGTCTGCGCTGACCAGGAAGGAGAGCGCGTCGGAGGCGCCGCCAGCGGAACCGGACTTGCCGATCAGGTCGGTGTCATTCCACTTGGTCTCTTCCATGACGTCGTCGATTTCTGCGGCGAAGGCTTTGAGCTGGTCCTCGATCGCCGTGCGCTCGGTTGCGCCAATCGTGTCGCCCTTGGCTTCCAGCGCCTTGTTGTGCATCTTGACCAGGATGTCCTTGATTTTCTGCAAACCGCCTTCTGCGGTTGAGAGCAGGTTCTTGGCATCACCAATCTTGTTGATGACGGTGGACATGCTCTGGCGTCGAACATCAAAGGTCGTGGCGATGCTCATGCCCGCCGGGTCATCGGCTGCTTCAAGGATCTGCTTGCCGGTGGAAAGGCGGGCCTGGTGCGTCGCCAATTTCGAGTTGATGGACTGCAGCGCGTTCAGCGACTGAAGTGCCTGGATGTTGCCTGCGATTCGGGTAATATCTACGCCTGCCATGATGGATAACCTCCTTGTTATCGGTTGTTGTGGGGATCCTTCCCCAGTCTGCAGGGTTCTGGGCTCGATGGTTTTCTCTGGGAGCGGGCTTGAGCCCTTCCAGCCCTTTCTTCGTACGCTTATCTTTTGTTTTCGATAGCTTCCCTCCCGTCATAGACCGGTTATCTGCTTCCGTTATCGTCAGGAACGCCAGGGACTTGAGTCCAAATGAGGCAGGTTTCCATAAAAAAACCCCGCCCGAGGCGGGGTCCTTTTGGAGAGATTCAGAAGGCGGGGAGGATTAGAGCACAGCCAGCACTTCCTGGCTGTGACCGAGTGGTTTGACTTTCTCAAACACCTGCGCAATCTTTCCATCCTCATCGATCACGTAGGTGGTACGGAGGATGCCCATGTATTCCCGGCCATACATCTTCTTTAAGCCCCACACACCATACTTCTCCGCAATGGCATGGTCGTGGTCCGCCAGCAAGTCATACGGAAAGTTGTGATCTTCCTTGAACTTCTTCTGGTCTTTGACCTCGTCCGGACTGATGCCAAGGACGACGACATCCTTGTCCTCGAACGCGCTGTAGTCATCCCGGAAGCCGCATGCTTCCGTTGTGCAGCCCTTCGTGTTGGCGCGGGGGTAGAAGAACAGCACGACTTTCTTGCCCTTGAGGTCACTCAGGCGGACGGTTTCGTTGCTGTCATTGATAAGCTCAAACGATGGTGCTGGATCCCCGACTTGTAGAATAGTCATGTTCTGGCTCCTTCTCGTGTCTGATTCTTAAAGGAATCTTATCACGCCAGACGTGCAGGTGTGCAAATCAAGTCGTTTCTGCGACGAGGCGTCCCATGCTGCGGACGTCGTAGCCGGGAAGCTTCTTGACCGCAGCCTTGAAGGCAGGGTCTTCAAGCAGGGCCAACAGCGGCTGGATTTTCTCGCTCCGGTAGGTCTCCTGGCGCAGGATGAGGTCATATCGTTCCTGGTAGAGCGGGATGAAATCCAGTTCAAGAGCTCTGGCTGCAGCATGGATCCCGAGCCCGCAATCCGCCCGGCCGGAGGCCACCGCCGCCGCAACGGCGAGATGGGTATACTCCTCGTGCTCGTACCCCTGGATGGATGACGGTTCAATCCCCTGCAAACCGAGATGGTAGTCCAGCAGCACCCGGGTTCCGGCACCTCGCTGCCGGTTAACGTAGCGGACACCATTAACCAGATCAGCCAATCCCGCGATGTGGTGCGGATTACCGGGGGCGACGATGAGCCCCTGTTCTCGATGTACCAGTGTGATCACGACAACAGGTATGTCAGGGAGGTACTCACGGATGTAGCTCAGGTTGTACTCGCCGGTCTCCGCGTCCAGCAGGTGACTTCCTGCCAGATGGGTCTCACCCCGACGAAGTGCAATCAGCCCGCCGAGACTACCGAGGTTGGCCGAGGTGAGACGCGTGCCGCGCATGCCGAGAAATTGCGCCATGACGTCGATGGTCATGTCATGAGAACCCAACATGAGGATGGTATTTTGAATGGCAGCGCGCGGGCGGAGCAGGCGAACCTCGACCGTTTCGCCGGCCTGTACACCCTGCACGCCCGCGGGAATGAGCACAATCCCATCCGCACGGACGAGCGAGGTGATGACTCCCGCACCGCGCGAAAGCGGTGCCGCGACCAGATGCTCGCCGACCTGGCCAAGTGTGACACGCAGATACTCGTCATCCCCCAGGGAGGAATGAACCTTGCGGGTGAGGGTTGCAGGAAGCGTTTCCGGTTCGTGATGGACACGCCCCAGCCAGCGGTCCAGGAGTGGTTTAACAAAAATGCTGCCTGTCAGGGCTGCTGAGACGGGATATCCCGGAACGCCGATGGCGGGGATTTGTCCTTCTTCACGGGAGAGCATGCCAAGGATGACAGGATGCCCGGGACGGATGGCGATGCCGTGGGCGATCAGCGAGCCCAGCGAATCGATGACGCGAGCGGAGTAATCCTCCGAACCAGCCGAGGAGCCGGCGTTGGTAAGGACGAGGTCATGCGATTGTGTGGCCTCGCGCACGGCATTCGTGATTGCATCGATGTCATCGATGATGATGGGGAAGCGTGTCGCTTCGCCGCCCCATTCCTCAACCTGTGCAGCGAGAACAAGCGAGTTGTATTCGATAATCTCGCCGGCTCTGGCAGGCGATCCGGCGGGTACCAGTTCGGTGCCGGTAGGGATGATGGCAACGCGCGGCTTGCGGTGAACCTCGACACTGTCATATCCGCATCCAGCGATGGCGCCAATGTCGACCGGCCGCAGCGTATGCCCGGCGGGAAGCACCAGTTCGGTCGCGACCATGTCCTCCCCCATCGGGCGGACGTGGTTCCAGGGTACGAACGCCTTGCGAATGCGGATCCCGTCCACATCCTTGCGACCCGCGTCGGCGCCCAGCGGCTCGACCAGCTCAACAGGAATGACCGCATTTGCCCAGCCCGGCATGGGGTCGCCGGTATCGACATACTCGATGCGTTCTTTCAGCAGTGTGATGGGTGTTCGGTCGCTGGCGCCCTCGGTTTCCGCCGCTTCACAGGCATAGCCATCCATGGCTGCGGCGTGATAATGGGGCGAGGAGATGCGCGCCCAGATGGGCGCGGCTGTGACCCTCCCCACTGCCTCATCCAGGGGGATGCTCTCTCCCTTTAAAGGATGCCAGCGTCCGGCAGCGTCGATCGCGGCAGTAAAGGCATCCCATGCCTCTTCAAAAGGAATATCGTGCAGGTAGACGTCGGCAGGTTTTATGGGCATATGTATGTATTCCTTGATAGCGGTCCGGCATCCCGCTCAGGTCAGAAGGATGACGTCAACGAGCGATCCGGCGGCGATGCCGGTCGCTTCCGCCGGGATGCGCACGAGGCCGTCAGCGCGGACCAGGGTGAAGATCAAGTTCGAACGGCCAAAAATAGGTTCGGCCAGGAACGAATCCCCTTCGCGAATCAATTGCACCGCCTGGTAGTCTTCGCGCCCGGTAACCGAAGCAACGTTGACAGCCATGCGTGCTTCAATCGTGGCTTCTGCGACCTGCGATGGCATGCCAAGCAGGTGATGAATGACCGGCCGGACGAACAACCCTGCGATGACCATGGCGCTGACAGGATTGCCGGGCAGGCCGATGACAGGAACACCATCCGCCAGCGCCAGAATGGTGGGTTTTCCGGGCCGGATGGAGACGCCGTGAACCAGTACGCCCGGTTGCCCGAGTTCCGCAATCACATCCGCGGTGATGTCGCGCGCGCTCACGGAGGAACCGGCAGTCACAATCACCAGGTCACATTCTTTGTGCGCTGCTGATACGGCTTCTTTCAGGTCTTCATACCGGTCCGGGATAATCCCGTAAGGACGGGGTTCTCCCCCCGCGCGGCTGACAAGGGCACTGAGTGTGTACGTGTTGATGTCACGCACCTGGCCGGGAGCGGCATCCTGTTCCGGCGGGATGACCTCGTCGCCCGTGGAAAGAATGCCGACTGTGGGTGGGATTCGAACCGAAATGTTTGTGATCCCCAGCCCCATCAGCCCACCGATTTCCTGGGGGCGAAGGCGCCTTCCGGCGGAAAGCACGACCTCACCGGTGCGGATGTCTTCACCTTGCAGGAGGACATTTTCCCGGACCGATGCCGGCCGGTGAATTTCAATTTCACCCTCGCGGGCATGCCCTGTATCTTCCAGCATGACGACAGCATCGGCGCCTTCCGGGATCATCCCTCCGGTGTGGACGAGAGCGGCCGTGTGGGGTTCGAGAACCAGCGCCGTCGGCTCACCCATGACGACTTCACCGAGCAGCCGCAGGTATGCCGGAAGGCTGGCGCTGGCACCGTAGGTGTCGGCAGCACGCACAGCATAGCCGTCGACGGTGGTGCGGGTAAAGGGCGGCATGTCATGGGGGGCCGGGATGTCCCCGGCGAGGACACGGTCCAACGCCTGGCGGGTGGGAATCCGTTCGGCAGGGCGTTCTTCGAGCTGCCGAAGACGATCCAGGTAGTTTGTCAGAGCGATGTGCGGCGGCAGCAAGGTCAGGAATTCAGGCATGGCTACAGTATAAATCCCAGGAGCATCAGATAGGCTGTGAGTGTGTACAGGCTGATAGCAGTATACCCAAAGAGCTTATATCGCGGCGGCGCACCGCCCTGGATCCGTCGCATCTGATACATTTGCAGAAGTGCCAGTGGCGCCGCGAGGAGCGTGCTCAAGACAACCCGATCTGGCAGTCCGTTCCAGGTAGCAATGACGATGCTAGTCATGGCCAGCAGGATGGCGAGATCATGGAACCACATTGCGGTTTCCCAGCCAAGACGGGTGAGTAAATTCTGCCGGTTGTTCTTCTGATCATAGGCGAAACACGGCAATGCGAGCACCACCTGAGCGGCGAACGCGAGGGCCGCCAGGGGGGAGGACGTCATGATGATAAATCGATGCAGTTCTCCGGACAGGAGGAGAAAGGCATACATCGGGATCGCGCCGGCAAGCAGCCCGAGTGTGAGCTCGCCGAGGCCTGTCGTGCGAAGGGAGAGCGGTTCTGCGCTGTAGAAATAGGCACCGAAGGTGATGAGGAGCAATGGGATCCAGGCAGCGGCCGGGATGCCGCTGATGAGCAACGAGATGGCTTGCAACGCACCAAGGGCGAGAAAGCCCATCGCGATGACCTGGATACGTTCCCTGCTGATCCGTTCTTCGCCAACGAGACTCGAAACGGGAGGGAAAATGGATGGGCGGGGGGAAGAGGGATCCGATGCCGGTTCGTTCAATGCCAGCACCAGACGTCCAACGACCTGAATGTTGAGGAGGATGAGGAGACCCTGCATGAACAGCGTTGCAGGGAAGCGGTGTCCGAGGTAGTGCGCAACCGACGCACCCAGCCCATAGGTCAGTGCTGTAAGCGCCAGCATGCCGGGTTGGATTAATCGCAGGAACGCAACGAAGTGAGATTCCTGTTCATTCATGGACGTTGTCTTGTCGGCCTCCTGCACACTGCGGGGCTACCCAAGAAGCCATCCGCCGTCGATCACGATGGTTTCGCCGGTCATGAAGTCGCTGTCGATGATGAAGTGCACTGCCCGTGAGACGTCATCACTGGAGCCGGTTCTTCCGAGCGGGTGCTCCTGCCCGATAGCCTCCCAGCGTTCCGGTGCCATGGTATCGGGTTTGAGGACGGGACCCGGTGCGATGGCGTTCACGCGGATGTCCGGTGCGAGGCTGAGGGCAGCGACACGAGTCAGCATCTCGACGCCGGCTTTGCTGATGGAGAGGAGTGGGTACTTCGGCCAGGGTTCCTGACCGGCGACGTCGCTGATGTTGATGATGACTCCGCCGGATGACATCCGCTGCGCGGCTGCCTGCAAACAGAAAAACATCCCCTTCAGGTTGAGACCGATGGTGTCTTTCCAGTCCTCCGCAGTGACCTCCATCAGCGAACGTGGCACCATGACCGATGCTGCATTGATGAAAATTGTAAGGTTTTGACCGGTCTCATCGACTGTGCGGAAGAGATCATCAACGCCCTGTGTCGTGCGGAGGTCGGCGCTTGCAAGCCAGGCAGGAACATCCAACCCCCGGATTTCTTCCACCGTCTCGGCGGCCTGGTCGCCAGCCTGATGAAAGTGTACCATGGTGCCGAACCCGCGGCGCGCGAGGGAGAGCGCGATGGCTTTCCCAAGCCGGTGGCCGGCACCGGTTACAAGAGCCAATTTGTGATGGTCCGTGCTGCCCCTCACCGCAGCTCCTTTTCCCGTGTTCAGCGTTTGAAGAAATTGGAAATGAAGAACCAGACGTTAGCCGGTCGTTCAGCCAGCCTGCGTACGTAGTAGGGATACCATTCCGTGCCGAATGGGACGTAGATGCGGACGGGGTAGCCCCGTTGGGCAAGCCGGCGCTGGAGATCCGAACGGATGCCATACAGCATCTGGAATTCGAGAGCACGTTTGGGAAGCCCCATCATTTCGCCATAGGCGATGGCATGATCAATGCGTTTCTCATCATGTGTAGCGATGCCGGGAATGGGCGGAACCCGTCCGCTGGCGTCACACTCTCTTGACCCCTTTGCCTTGCAGGCATCAATGAGCTTCTCTGTCAACCGGTCGTAGGCTGCGTCTACATCTGCCTTGCGCGGGTAGGCGACATCCGCGGGTTCATTGTAGGCTCCTTTGCACAGACGGACAGGTGTGCCTGTCTCCATCAGCGCGTCGACGTCGGCAGAACTCCGGTAAAGGTAAGACTGGATAACCATCCCGATGTTGGACAGGCCTTCTTTGTAAAGGGTGCGCTGAATGTCCAATGTGGCATCGACAGTTGGTGAGTCTTCCATGTCGATGCGGATCATGATGCCGTACTGCGCTGCACGGGCGGCGATGCGCCTTACATTATCAAGGCAGACATCATCCTCCAACCGAAGTCCAAGGGCGGTCAATTTCACTGATACATTGGCGTGGAGTTCTTCCTCGTGGAGGCGGTCAAGAACGTTGATGTAGATGTCTGTTGCTTCACTGGCCTCAAGGGGGTTGTTTACATTCTCCCCGAGTCGGTCCAGCGTGACGAAGATCCCTTCCTTGTTAAAGGAACGGATGACGTCGAGGGCTTCGTCCAGTGTGTCCCCTGAGACGAACCGGGAGGCTGCTTTCCGGGCAAAACCCCAGCCGGTGACCAATCGCCTTGCCCACTCTGCTCTTGAAAGGTAGAGGAGGATCGCTCTCAACACAGGCAACTCCTTATGCTTTGCAGCGGTGTCGGATTCCGGCATCATTGTAGCAAGGATTGAGGTGCTACGCGTCACTCCGTCCATGGTAGAACGTCCCGTCTACATTCCCATGCGCATGGCAAATCGGGTATGATTCCTGCGTGCCCGCGACCGGATACGAGATCGACGCAGGAGCGGATTCCATGCCTGAAACTATCCCGGACATCCCCGAAGAGGCCGTTGCTCATCTCGCTGCTTCTCCCGAAGAGGCTTACAAACGATTGCAGGATGGGAAACTTCGCAGCGTCATCGATGTGCGTATTCCGGGAGCGGCAGAAGATTTGCCGCTCCATTTCGGTGAGGATGTCGATATCCTGGTTCAGCCCTTTATGACCTTTCCGGGTGCGGGAGAGGTTGCAGCCCAGTTGCCGGAGAACGAAACGACACTGGTTGTCTGTGCGACGAGCCGCATGGCGAAGGCAGCAGCCGCTGCGCTGGAAGGTGCCGGTGCAGATGTCCTGTACCTGGTTGGAGGGACACGGCATTGGGATCAGTTCATGGACGTACGTGTTCTCCGGCGACAGGATGGCGAGGCCATCATCCAGGTTTCACGGCCGGGGCGGGGAGATCTGAGTTATGTCATCGTCGCTGACGGGGAAGCCGTCGTCATCGATCCCCTGCGGAAGATTGAGACGTATCAATCCCTGCTGGCTGAAGAACACGCCTCGCTTGCGTGGGTGCTGGACACGCACGCACATGCGGATCACATCAGCGGAGGGCCGGCGTTGGCGGACTGGGCAGGAGTACCATATTACCTTCATCCGTACGACGCCATCCATCCTGTTGATATGCTTCCAGCCGTCATTCCCTTCGACCCATTGACGGATGGTCAGGAACTGTCGCTCCGCAGCGTGAAGGGAAGGGTGGTCTGGTTCCCCGGGCACACGCTGGGGATGGTGATGTACTCGTGCAGGGCGGCGGGCGCACATCTTCTTCTCAGCGGCGATGGGGTCTTCCTCGATTCGATCGGGCGTCCGGATCTGGGCGGTAAGGCTGAGGGGTGGGCGAACCTGTTGTATGAGAGCGTCACGCAGCGACTGCCGGCTGAAGCAGCCGGGGACACGGTCATCCTTCCCGGCCATTTCTCCTCCTTTTCAACAGGAAGAGAAGGGGACTACTCAGCCACCTATGCCGAGGTGCGCCGGCAGAATTCCTGGCTGGATGCCGGCGAGAGGGATGACTTCCTGCAACGCGTGCTGGCCAACCTGCCGTACGTTCCGGAAGAGTATATCGAGATGAAGCGCATCAACGCGGGACTGTCAGAGGCTTCCGAGGAACTCGCACTGGAGCTTGAAGCCGGTCCTAATTTGTGTGCTGTCAGCGGATGATTACCGGGCCGTTGACGAAAGCTGTTCGGCGAAGGAATCAAGCGTAATGCTGTCAGCCTGGCCGGGCGTGGTGAAATCCGGTGGAATGGGCAGGGTTCCAGGTGCCGTCTCCTGCCTTTTCAGTAACCCTTTGAAAACTTCCAGATAACCTTCTGCAGTTCTCTCCCATGTATAGTTGTCCACGACTCGCTGCATGCCGGCGCGCTGGTAGCGCTGCCAGGTTGCTTGTGATGCCAGCACGCTGATGAGACCTTCCGCAATCGCATGCGGGTCCTGCGGATCCACGAGGACACCAAAGGATGTGGACCCTTCCACCATGCTTTCTGATGGTCCGCCCTTGTCTGTGACAACGGCAGGGAGGCCGCAGCTCATCGCCTCGAGGGGGGCTAATCCGAATGGCTCGTAGAGGGCAGAGAGGATGAAGACTGACCGCCGCTCTGCCAGGACGCGGTATGCGGAGGCAAGTTCCGCCTGGCTGTTCAGCGGGAAGCCGCAGGCCCATTCCCAGCCGCCGCTTGCGTCCAGAAGGTCAGTGATCGATTCCACCACGGCTCTTTCGCCCCCCTCGAAGCTGTCCGGGTTACGGAGGGGATCTTCTACATTGCGCACGACCAGGCCAAAGTTAGCCAGCCGTTGGAGAGCCGGGCTTTGTGCGAAGGCCTTGACAATGGCAATATGGTTCTTTTTCTGGTCCAATCGGCTGGATGCAAGGACAAGGGGGAGTGAAGCCCGATCGGCAGGCAGTTGGGTTTGTACGGCTGTCTCGATACGCGTCCGGATTCGTTCGTCGAGGCTGGTGGGATCAGGGGAGAAGATGGTGCGGTTGACACCCGGCGGAATGACGGCGAATCGCTCTTTGTGATTCGGATCTACAGCGCCATGGTACAGGGAATGTCCGTATTGTTCATCGCGTTCCTGGTGTGTTGAGGTTATGATGCGCCCGGCGTAGTTCATACTCAAGCGTTCTGCTGCGATTCGGTATTGAAACTTGTAGCGTTCGAGCATCGCTTCCAGGTTGTCGAGATTGACGCCCAGTTTGTCCATCTTCTGCGCACCGAGGCTGTGTCCGGTGAAGGTGAATGGAATGCCTGTCGTGCGTTCGAGGAGCACGCCTGTGAGCCCGCCATCCCCATAATGCGCGCTGAAGACATCCGGCACATGCCCTTCTTCGGCATAGAACGACTGGATGTTCGTGACCCATTCGTTCAAATATGGCCACAGTGACTCCTTTGGAAGGAAGGTGTCCGGGCCGCATGGGATTCGTACAATGCGCAGGTTGTCCACGCCGGGGTACGCATCCTGTGAAGCGGCAAATTCCGGCCAGGATGGATCAAGCATCCGGCGGGTGAGGATGTCGACCTGATGCCCGCTCCGGGCCATGGCAACCCCGATTTCCTTGACGTATACAAGTTGACCGCCGAAGTCGGGATGCTCGGTCCAGTAGCTGTCACCGGGATCAAAGTTACCCTGTGGATTGAGCAAGGCAATGTGCATGGCTGCTCCTCGAATACGGGCAATCGAATCACCACGTGCGTGCGATGCGTTGCGAGCGAGAATGATTCGCCTGGCCTGACGTTGCGGCCCGGCCAGAACGACCCCAGTATACCAATCCTTCTGGCCTGTGCACTTTCTTTATCCCTCTCAGACGTTCGAGCGTGTCGCTTGAGGACATGATGCCGCTCCCTGTCACGAGACCCGAGCGTGATTTAACAAGCTGATTGGTGAAGTCGTCGTTGACAGCGGGAGGGCTTGCGATATAATCGCTTGTGCCTGGCCCGCTAGCTCAACTGGCAGAGCAGGCGACTCTTAATCGTCAGGTTACAGGTTCGATTCCTGTGCGGGTCACCATGAACCGTCTCCTCAACGGAGACGGTTTCTTCATTCCTTCATGTTTGCCAACCTGCAGAGGATCTGAAACACCCGTGCGCCCGGCGCGTTATCCTTCATGGTTCGAGAGCGGTTGACTCCACGAGCTTGGGCGGGTTTGGTGGCCATCCCCGACCCGACTACCCCGGGAGTTGATGCCAAGTGGGGCAAGATCGGTATAATATAGATAAGGGCCTCCTCCTCGCCTGCAAGGATCAGGTTGATTGGGTAGACCCTATTCTGTTGCGTGCCGCTGTCATCGACAAAAAGGATGAACCATGAATAAAGTCAGCATCATTCTCAAGAACAAGAGTGGAAACGTGTACACGCTTTCCAAAGAGGATACCGTCAAGAAAGCGCTTGACGTCATGAAGGAGAGCAACATCGGTTCGGTGCTCATTACCGAGGATGGCAGCCTGATAGGCATCTTCACCGAGCGAGACATGGCCCGCAGGGTGGCATACGTGGATGATTGCGTGGATGACATCACGTTGGCTGATGTGATGACCTCCGATGTCTTTACTGTTACCCCGAACCACAACGCCAATGACTGCATGACCATCATGACGGAAAAGAGAGTACGGCATCTCCCCGTGGTGGACAATGGCGAGATCGTAGGGGTGCTGTCGATCGGTGATATTGTCAAAGACATCATCGAAGAACTTGAATTTCTATGCGTGCAATTGGAAGGGTATATCCAGGGTCTTCGCTGACAGGCATCAGTTCACTCATGGGATGTCTGGAACGACGTCTGTGTGTCCGTGGTGGTGAGGCAATCCGATCCACTCAGTGAAAGAGGATGCTGAACGTTGCGAAGGGCCAGGGTTTGTTGTAAGGAGGCATGATGAAACGATGGATTCAGGGCTTTTTCTGGGTCGTGGTCTATATATTGCTTGCCGCAGCTCCGCTTCTGGTTTTGATGATTGGGCCAGCTCCTGAGGGGCGTGAAGTCTGGCGTGTCTTTTCGGTCGGGCTGGGGTTTGTCGGCCTGGCAATGATGGCGCTTCAATTCGTCCTCACGGCGCGCTTCAAGGTGATCAAGGCGCCTTTCGGTGCCGATCTTGTTTATCATTTCCACAGACAGATTTCACTCGTTGCGGCTGCCATGATTCTTGCGCATCCTCTCATCCTTTTCATCCGCTCCCCCATCTTGCTATCGTTGTTGAACGTATTTACAGCACCCAACCGCGCGCGTGCTGGTGTCACATCGATCGTCGCACTGATTCTCCTCATCGTCACCTCGGTGTACCGGAAGCAGCTCAAGATTGAGTACACACGCTGGCGGATCTGGCACGGCATTTTCTCCGCCACGGCAGTCATCTTTGCCATGGTCCATGTCCTTCTGGTCGGGAACTACATCAACACACCGCTGAAGCAGGTGCTGTGGATTGCGTACGGTACGTTCTGGGTGGGATTGCTCATCTGGATCCGTATCCTCAAGCCGATCATCACGCTTCGCCGTCCCTATGAAGCTGTGGACGTGATCAAGGAGCGCGGTGATGCATGGACGCTCGTTCTCCGCCCTGTCAACCACAAGGGCATGCGTTTCATTCCGGGGCAGTTCGCCTGGATTACCGTGTGGAATTCTGTGTTCGGGGAGAGCGAACACCCCTTTTCCTTCTCATCCAGCGCCAGTGACGAGGAGACGCTTGCCTTCACAATCAAGGAGCTGGGCGACTTCACAGCGACCATTAAAAATATTCAACCTGGACAGAAGGTGTATCTGGACGGGCCCTTCGGTTCGTTCAGCATGGATCGATATCCCGATGCAGAGGGCTTTGTGTTCATCGCCGGAGGGATTGGCATCACGCCAATGATGAGCATGCTGCGCACGATGCGTGATCGAGGCGACCAGCGTCCGGTTACCCTTATCTACGCCAACAACGAATGGGATGACGTGACGTTTCGGGAAGAAATCAGCGAACTGGAAAGGGACCTTAACCTCACCCTGGTCTACGTCATCTTGAACCCGCCAGAAGCATGGGAAGGCGAGACCGGATTTGTCACGGAGGAGATCCTCGACCGCTATCTGCCGGAAAAGCGGAGCAGGGGCGCCTACCAGATTTATATCTGTGGTCCGGGTCCGATGATGGATGCTGTCGAGAGTGTGATGCCCAACCTGGATGTACACATGGGCGATTTTCACTCCGAGCGCTTTGAATTGGTCTAGGAGGATCCTGATGAGACGACAGCGTTTTTCAACACTCCTTGCCATCGGTATCGGGATCATTCTGGTGGCGCTGGCCATCGCGTTCGCACTTCTGCAGATGTAAAAACATTGTGGCTTGTTCTCTTGCCCCGGAGCAGAGATGCGATTCCGCAGCGCCAGGCTCCACCATGCATGAAAAGCAAACGAACCACCCCGTTCAATGGGGTGGTTCGTGGTTCAGTAGACGATCCGTAATGCCTATCTCCGTCGAAGGGCGCGCACGAGCGCGAAAAGGCCGCGCAGGAACTGCCCGTTGATTATCTGCACAAGGGCTTCAAGCACCGCATGTGTGAAGCCATCGCCGGCCATGATAAAGGTTCGCAGCGGGGCTTCGTCCGCCATGGCCAGCATGAGCATGGCATTCGGGCTCTCAGGATCATCCTTGATCCGTTTGTCAATCTGATTCTGCATGACCCTGCTCAGGATGCGGCCAACGAAGGATGCCTGCATATCCTGGATGGAGGTATTGATGGTGTATGCCTCGCCGGGTTCGAACACGGCGGATGGCAGCGCACCGCCCATCAGAGCAGTAAAATCTGCACGCTGGAATAGGCCATCACGAGGGGGGTGGTGATACGCAGGCGGACCACCTTCCGGGGAACTCGAATGATGATCGCCTTCGAGTTCCACGATTCCCGAAAGACGAATGTCGCGCGAGGACGCCCCGACCAGAATCTCGAACGCGCCTCCTTCCAGCCGCCAGGTTTTCACGGCGGTGTCGTAATACGCGAAGGATCGGCGGCCGAGGGGGATCGTGACCTGCTTTTCCTCACCGGGCTCCAGCCAGACTTTTTCGAACCCCTTCAATTCCTTCAGCGGACGGAATGCTGTGGATTCAACATCTCTCACGTAAACCTGTGCAGTTTCCGCGCCCGCGCGATCGCCCTCATTGCGGATGGTGAAGGATACCTGAACGACACCATCGTTTGTAGAAGAGGCATCCTCTATCGTCACATCATGATAGCTGAAGCTGGTATAGCTCAGGCCGTGCCCAAACGGGAAGAGCACATCTTTCTGCGCGCTGTCAAAATAGCGGTAGCCAACGTAGATGCTTTCACGATACTCGACGGTCTTCGGCCCTCCAGGGAACGTGTGAGAAGAAGGATGATCCTCCAGCCGCAGGGCGAACGTCTCCGCCAGCTTGCCGCTCGGGTTCACCGCCCCGAAGAGGATGTCGGCGAGCGCACTGCCGCCTGCCTGTCCTCCGAGATGACCTTCAAGGATGGCGGGCACCTGTGCTGCCCAGGGCATTTCGACCGGAGAGCCGTTGCTCAGTACAACAACGGTGTTGGGATTAACCGCCGCGACGGCTTCGATCAACTCATCATGCCCGGGCGGAAGGCGCATATGCTTCCGGTCCAGCCCTTCGACCTCGTACCAGGCTGTCAGCCCGGCGAAGGCCACGACAACATCGGCGTCCCGCGCAAGCGCCATCGCCTCACAGATGAGATCGGCATCCGCAACATCGCCGCGTTCGCTGTACCCGTCTCCGTAGGTCAGGGATCCGGCGGGGCACATCTGGAGCATCGCATCCCAGGCATTGTCCACTCGGGTCGGATTGATATAGGAGCTTCCCGCACCCTGGTAGCGGGGTTCCCGCGCGAAACGACCCAGCACGGCAATCCTCGCCTCTTTGTTCATGGGCAGGATGTCCCTCTCATTTTTCAGGAGGACGGCGCTTTCCGCGGCAGCTCTGCGGGCAAGCGCGTGGTGGGCTGCGGCGTCGTACTGGAATGCGGGATCAAGGTTGGCGTGCCCGTTGGCAATGATGTTCAGCAGGCGTTCCACGGTCTGGTCGAGGATGGTCTCGTCCAGCCTGCCCGCGCGCACGGCCTCAACGATGCGGTGGTCATTATCGTCGTGAGGCCCCGGCATTTCCAATTCGCATCCTGCTTGAAGCGCGTCGACGCGCTGGTTCATGGCGCCCCAGTCGGTCATCACAATGCCTTCATGCCCCCATGCATCACGTAATATCCCGGTCAACAGCGTTGGGTGTTCACAGCAGAAGGTCCCATTGACCTGGTTGTACGCGCACATCAGGGTCCAGGGTTTCCCTTCACGCACGGCGATCTCGAACCCGGCCAGGTAGATTTCGTGCAGCGCACGCGGATCGATGACCGCGTTGATGGACATGCGGCGTGTCTCCTGGTTGTTGGCTGCGTAATGCTTCAGGGATGTGCCGATGCCCGTGCTCTGCACCCCGTGGATGTGGCTGGCAGCCATCTGGCCGGCGAGGTACGGATCTTCCGAAAAATATTCAAAATTGCGCCCGCAGAGAGGTGATCGTTTGAGATTACATCCCGGTCCAAGCAGGATGCTGACGCCTTCCTGTTTGCATGCTTCGCCAAGAGCGGCTCCAACTGCGTAGAGGAGTTCCCTGTCCCAGCTCGATGCGAGGGCGGAAGCCGTCGGGAAGCACACGGCTGGAACGCTCTTTCCGAGCGGAGTGTCCGGGTTCTCCTGTTTGCGGAGACCGTGGGGACCGTCGGCCATCATGATGGCAGGCACACCCAGCCGGTCAATGCGTTTCGTGTGCCACATGTCCGCTCCTGAGCAGAGGGAGGCTTTTTCTTCCAGCGTCAAGGCGTTGACAAGTGGTGGAATGTCGTCCATGGGTATCTCCATGCGAGACCGGCAGGTTGGATGTACTGTACCTGAATCCGCTTGGTGGCACCAACTCGATTGCCCGAATTCTGACTATACGGCTTGCGTCGGCCGCGGAGGAGCGATTTGTTCAGGGTGTTGCAGGATTGCATGGAAATGAGCACAATGGAGTTGCATGTGATTCCGATGGAGGGAGAGCAGGGTAATGGCGGGGATGTGGCTGGGGTCAGGCTGGAAGATGACTATGCTGCGGGCTGAGACGGATGCGTTTTGCAGGGAACTCGATGCCTATGTCCGGCAGCATCAACCTCCAATCGAATTGTTCATCGTGCCCGCCTATCCCTACATTGGCCAGGCGAGGTCAATCCTGGACTCCTCGCCCGTCAGGGTTGGAGCACAGAACATGCACTGGGAGGATGCGGGCGCTTACACGGGCGAAGTGTCCCCGCGCATGTTGATCGATGTCGGTGCGTCCATCGTTGAGCTGGGGCATCATGAGCGACGCACACTCTTCGGTGAGACGGATGCCATGATTAACCGCAAGATGAAGGCAGCGTTCAAGCACGGGCTGCGTCCGTTGCTGTGTGTGGGCGAAGCGGTGCGGATGGAGGAAGCTGAAGCGGTGGCCATCGTCCAGGGACAGCTTCGCGGCGCACTGGAAGGTGTGGGAGTTGATGTGCTGCACGAGCTGTTGCTCGCCTATGAGCCGGGCTGGGCGATTGGTACAGGTGGTGAAGCGGCCGATGCTTCCTATGTCACCGGCATGCATGCAGCCCTGCGTCAGCTCCTGAGTGACCTCGCGTCGCCGGAGACGGCGGATGCAGTGCCGATTCTCTATGGGGGAAGTGTGGATCAGCATAATGCAGAAAGGTACCTGCGTGCTCAAGGTGTGGATGGTCTTTTCGTCGGTCGGGCTGCGCGCAGAGCCGCTGATTTCATCGCGCTCATCGAAATGGCTGCCCGGTTGTGCCAGGACGAAGGATGACGTCGTTTGAACGACCTCAACCCTGGATGCATCTTCCCATTGAGGGGGACGCCGTACCGCTTCTTGCCTGACGCCTTGTTGCTTGTTGATCGACGTGGACAAGCATGACGTGCTGCCGGGTTTTCTCTAAAGCGATGGATCGCGCACAAACATTGTGCGTGAACAGAACACTTCATGCGTATCGGTGATTGCGCTCTGCTCGTTTCTACAGCAAACTTGTGGCTTCACACCGCGACGAATTGACCCAGGCTGCAGTTATGCAGGGAAAGAAGCGCACAATGACCTATTCGCCAGGCGGCAAAGTCCCCTTCTTTGGATTCATCCTGATGCTTATCACCGGTGCCATCGGCGCCGTGGCAGGATCCTTCATCTACTTTCTCTTTCAGCGTCATCTCTGCATTCCCATCTTCTTCCTTGCGATCGGCATCGGCTTTCTCGTCGGGTGGTTCGTTGGGATTGGAATCACCTGGGGAAAGGTACGCAGCGAAGGTGTTGCGGGAGCTCTTGGCGCAGCCTTTGGCGTGGCGACCAGTATCCTCATCCTGGTGTGGGGGCTGCGGGATTTGCAGACACAGGTGATTGACTACGCCGCGGAAGAGTTTGGCACACGCCTGTCACAGTCAAGGGCGGCTGACATCGTCGAAGATTTGCTTGAGGATGAGACGGGTTCAAGCGGGTTGTGGGGCTATTTGCTGTTCACTGCCAGCGAAGGCGAACAAACGTTTTACAGCATGGACTCATCCGGCATCGATGAACTCGTCGCCCTGAAGCTGCCGTCCTGGGTCTCTATCGGTCTGGACGGAATCGATTATCTCCTCATCATCGGAGTCTCCTGGGCAACAGCCGTAAGTCATGCCCTGCGCCGCTTCTGCGAGCGTCATGGCAGCTGGTACAAACGGGAGGTCATTCTTGAGACCGACGCAGCAGATGCGGAAAAGGTGCTGGTCGCGTTTCGAGAAGGGAACGTGGAAGGCCTGGCTGCTCTTGAAGCACCTGAGTCTGGCAAGAAGTCGGTGATGCTCGCTGTAGAGTGGTGTCCCGCGGGAGATGAGGGTGTCGTCGTCCTCGAGGCGGGGTCGGGCATCCTGGACCATAAAGAACTCGCATCGCGGGAAGTGAATGCCCCTGAGCGGGCGAATTTCATGCACCTGAAAGAAGCGCGCGAGGCGCATCTGGAAGCTGAGAAAGCGGCTAAGAAGAGGGCGCGGGAAGCGGAGAAGGCTGCTCGAAAGAAGCGCCGAAAAACATGAGGGATGACATTCTTTTTCGTGGTAAGTCGCGACTGCTTACTGTCGATGCGGAGACGACAGGTGAAGCGGCTTTAGCAGCCCTGTGCGGTACAATGCCGGTGCAGAACGTTATGGATAGAGGAAGGGGATGTTGACCATGACAGATCGACCGGTGGACCGTGTTATTGTCATTGTGCTCGATGGAGTCGGCGCCGGGGAGTGCCCTGACTCGGCGGACTATGGGGATGCCGGGAGCAACTCTCTGGGAAATACCGCACGCGTGCTGGGGGGACTTGACCTGCCCAATATGGGTGCGCTTGGCCTGGGGAACATTACGCCGATTGAAGGTGTGCCGCCGCGCGCCGATACGCTGGGTGCGTACGGCAAGATGCAGGAAGTCTCCAAAGGAAAGGGTTCGATCGTCGGTCACTGGGAAATCATGGGCGTTCGGACCGAGAAACCGATGCCGACCTATCCGGATGGATTCCCGGATGATCTGATCGAGGCGTTCAAGGAGCTCAGTGGTCGGGGTGTGCTGGGCAACAAGGCGGCATCCGGCACCGAAATCATCAAGGAACTCGGTGAGGAGCACATGCGCACCGGCGACTTGATTGTGTATACCTCGGCAGACAGTGTATTCCAGATTGCCGCACATGAAGAGGTCGTGCCGCTGGAGGAGCTGTACGACATCTGCAAGAAGACGCGTGCGATGCTCACCGGCAAGCACGCGCTGGGCAGGGTGATTGCCCGGCCGTTCGTCGGGGAGGACACCGCCAGTTTCACGCGCACCAGCGGACGCCATGATTACCCGCTCACCGCGCCGGAACCGACGATGATGGACCGGCTGATCGAAGCCGGACACCGGGTCTATGCCACCGGCAAGATTGATGACCTGTTCGGGCACCGGGGGATCAGCGAGACGTTCCATACGGTCGATAACGACGCAAGTACGCAGGCACTGCTTGATTTCTTGAAAGAGGACTTCACGGGATTGCTTATCAGCAACCTGATTGAGACCGACATGATTTACGGCCACCGCAACGACCCGGCTGGCTACGCACAGAAGCTGGTGGAGTTCGATGCACAGCTCCCGGCGATTCACGCCGCGCTTGGATCGAAGGATGTGGTCATGATTGTGGCGGACCACGGCGTGGATCCGACCACGCCCAGCACGGATCACTCGCGCGAATACGTGCCGCTGCTCGTGTTCGGGCCGCGCGTAGCGGGCGGCGTGGATCTGGGCATCCGGGCGAGCTTTGCGGACGTGGCCGCGACCATTGCGGAGAATTTCGGCCTCCAGCCGCCGTCGGTGGGGAAGAGCTTCCTGGGGGAGATCCTCGACGGCGAATAATCGCGGCGTTCGGGAAAATGAGATGGATGTGCAGGGGCACGGCATGCCGTGCCTCTATTCCTTCTGGTACGTTTGCGAGCACGCGAGTCGGGAACACCCGGGGTTGCGTCCCGCTGCAGGTTCATAGCATAATGCGCCCCTGAGAATCCGCTCAGCCAGCAAGGAGTATCCCCAACATGAGCGATGATGCATTTTCAATTCCCGATATGGACGACATGATGCGTCAGATGCAGGAAGCCATGGACGAGGCGCAGGATGCCCTGGAGGACATGCCGGAGATGCTTTCCGGTCTCGGTGAGGTCATGGGTTCTCTGTCCGGCTTGATGGACGATCTGCCCTCTGATCTGGGGGATTTGACCGAGGCAATGGGGTCATTCTCTGAACGGCATGCTGCGAACGCGGAGGCTCTTGTCGGCGAACCCGATTGGACGCTGAAAGCGGACATTCGCGTTGGGGATGTGCTGCATGTCGCCGTGCAGGCTGCCTTAGATCTGGACAAGGTGGTCGAGACCTGGGAGAGTACCCAGCGCGGTGATTTCGATGACATCGTGAGCGGGGTCGTGGCGGAGAATGTCGAGGACCTTGAACCCGGGATGATGGACCAGATTCTGGGTCAGCTCAAACAGGGTCGGGGGATGGCGCGTGTAGAGGATGTAGACGTGCTGGAATGCGCCATCGCCGGCGCGCCGGCCAACGCCGCCGACCTGCTGCAACTGTCGCCGGAAGCCAATATTCCCCTTGCCATGACCGAGGGTGGATTGTCGCTTGAGTTCGCGCCCATGCTGACGATTCGCAATAACTGGGAACACGCGGATGTGCCGACATTCTCACCGATGGCGAGCGATATCCTGGTTCCGCTGGATCACTTTCTGTCGGGTGACCCATTTTCCCTGACCTTCACTCCATCCGGGCAGACGGAAGACGTGCATCTGACCCTTCACTTTCAACCTTTGATCTGAGATCGGCACAAAGCTGCTTCATCGAGAA